>Ga0172376_10003318_pt1 | contig 19082 bp, 14 predicted proteins | sample Lak35m_FD_121114 | JGI IMG/M metagenome (GOLD analysis project Ga0172376, IMG submission 121114) | Freshwater microbial communities from Kabuno Bay, South-Kivu, Congo - kab_092012_35m | ecosystem: Environmental > Aquatic > Freshwater > Lake | place: Democratic Republic of the Congo: South-Kivu... | reverse complement strand
GCCGCTCAGACGAGGATCGTCCTCGTATGAAGGTCACCGTCGAAAGGTCCGGCAGGAGACGCGAGTCTTCGGCCGGTGTGTGATCTTCAGGAGAGGAGTAATGAACAAGTGCCTCTGAACCTCGAAGACAAGAAAGCGCTGGTAAAGGAAGTGGCGGAGATTGCGGCTGTGGCGCAATCGGTGGTCGCTGCGGAATACCGTGGAATCACGGTGTCGCAGATGACCGAGCTGCGTGCCAAGGCTCGTGCGCAAGGCGTGTACATGCGTGTTGTCAAAAACACGCTGGCGCGCAAGGCCATGGTCGGCACATCGTTCGAGGCGGTCGGTGCCCAGTTGAAGGGTCCGCTCGTGCTCGCTTTCTCGAAGGACGACCCGGGCGCAGCCGCGCGCGTGGTCAAGGACTTCGCGAAGTCGAACGACAAGCTCGTCGCAACCCTCGTGTCCCTCGGTGGCCAGGTGCTGCCGGGCAAGGATCTCGAGAAGGTCGCCTCGCTGCCGACGCGCGAACAGGCTCTATCGATTCTCTTGGGTACGCTCAAGGCACCGATCGAGAAGTTCGTGCGCACGTTGGCTGCGCCGCATACCAAGCTGGTCCGCACCGTCGCGGCTGTCCGCGACGCGAAGCAGGCCGCCAGCGGCTGATCTTGTTTTGCCTTTGAATAAACTTTATTTGGAGTGACGACAATGGCTGTTAGCAAGGACGAAATCCTCGAAGCAATTTCCCAGATGAGCATCATGCAGGTGGTCGAGCTGATCTCCGACATGGAGAAGAAGTTCGGTGTCACCGCTGCCGCCCCGGTGGCTGTCGCCGCCGCGGCCGGCCCCGCGGCTGCCGCGGCGCCGGTTGAGGAGAAGACGGAGTTCACCGTCATCCTCAAGGAATACCCGGCTGACAAGAAGGTCGGCGTGATCAAGGTCGTGCGCGAACTGACGGGCCTCGGCCTGAAGGAAGCCAAGGACCTCGTCGAGGCCGTGCCGGGTACCGTGAAGGACGGCGTGAACAAGGCCGACTCCGAGAGCATGAAGAAGAAGCTGGAAGAGGCAGGCGCGAAGGTCGAGATCAAGTAATCCCCCCGCTCGCATTGGTGGGTATTACTTCCTTATCGCGAGGCGCGAGGCAGTCGGGATCGATCGATCCCGGCTGCTTCGCTGTCCCCGCTCAGTTTTGACGATAGAGGTGTCCGATGGCTTACTCCTTCACCGAGAAGAAGCGCATCCGCAAGAACTTTGGCAAGCAGGGCAGCGTGCTCGAAACGCCGTATCTGCTCGCCATTCAGCTCGATTCCTATCGCCAGTTCCTGCAGGCCGACAAGGCCGAGGCGGCGCGCGAGGATATCGGTCTGCACGCGGCGTTCAAGTCGGTTTTCCCGATCTCGAGCTATTCGGGCAACGCAGTGCTGGAGTACGTCAGCTACCGGCTCGGTGAGCCCGGCTTCGACGTCAAAGAATGCCAGCTGCGTGGTCTCACGTATGCCGCGCCACTGCGTGTCAAGGTACGCCTCGTGGTGTACGACAAGGAAGCTGCCGGCCCCAAGAAGCCCGTGAAAGACGTCCGCGAGCAGGAAGTTTATCTCGGCGAGCTTCCGCTCATGACCGACAACGGCACGTTCGTCGTCAACGGCACCGAGCGCGTCATCGTTTCGCAGTTGCATCGCAGTCCCGGTGTTTTCTTTGATCACGACCGCGGCAAGTCGCATTCCTCGGGCAAGCTGCTGTTCAGCGCCCGTATCATCCCCTACCGTGGTTCCTGGCTCGACTTCGAATTCGACGCCAAGGATTGCGTGTTCGCGCGCATCGACCGTCGCAAGAAGCTGCCGGTGTCGATCATTCTGCGTGCGCTTGGCATGAACGAGGGCGAGATTCTCGACACGTTCTTCGACAAGAACACCTTTTTCCTTTCCAAGGACGACACCTCGCTCGAGCTCATTCCGGCGCGCCTGCGTGGCGAGACCGCGGCGTTCGAGATCCGCGTCGGTGACCAGATCATCGTCGAGGAAGGTCGCCGCATCACCGCGCGCCACGTGCGTCAGCTCGAGGACGCCGGCGTCAGCCGTCTGGCCGTGCCGCGCGAATATCTCTACGGCAAGATTCTTTCGCATGATGTCGTCAACACCGACACCGGCGAGATCATCGCCAAGGCGAATGAGGTGATCACGGCGGCTTCTGCCGAGAAGTTCATCGAGGCCGGTATCACGCAGGTCAGCACGCTTTATGTGAACGACCTCGATCGTGGCCCGTACGTGTCCGATACCTTGCGCATCGACCCGACCAAGAACCGCCTCGAGGCGCTGGTCGAGATCTACCGCATGATGCGGCCTGGCGAACCGCCGACCCGTGACGCTGCCGAGAATCTCTTCGGCAATCTGTTCTTCAATGCCGAGCGCTACGACCTCTCGTCGGTCGGTCGCATGAAGTTCAACCGCCGCGTGAACCGCAAGGAAATCACCGGCTCGAATGTGCTCTCCAAGGAAGACATCCTGGATGTGCTCAAGGTACTGATCGCCATACGCAACGGCGACGGCACGGTCGATGACATCGATCACCTCGGTAACCGCCGCGTGCGTTCGGTTGGCGAAATGGCCGAGAACGCGTTCCGCGTCGGTCTCGTGCGTGTCGAGCGTGCGGTCAAGGAGCGACTCAACATCGCCGAGAGCGAGCCGTTGATGCCGCAGGAAATGATCAACGCCAAGCCTGTAGCGGCAGCGGTCAAAGAATTCTTCGGGTCCTCGCAGCTCAGTCAGTTCATGGACCAGAACAACCCGCTCTCCGAGGTCACCCACAAGCGGCGCGTCTCGGCGCTCGGCCCGGGCGGCCTGACTCGCGAGCGTGCAGGCTTCGAAGTGCGCGACGTGCATCCGACGCACTACGGCCGCGTCTGCCCGATCGAAACCCCCGAAGGTCCGAACATCGGTCTCATCAATTCTTTGTCCGTCTACGCGCGTACCAACCACTACGGCTTCCTCGAGACGCCGTACCGTCGTGTCGAGAACGGTCGTGTGACCGACAAGATCGATTACCTGTCGGCTATCGAGGAGGGTGAATTCGCCATTGCACAGGCGAACGCCAATACCAACGGGCAGGGTGAGCTGGCGGACGAACTTGTCTCGTGCCGCTTCCAGAACGAGTTCACGCTGATGCCGCGCGATCGCATCAACTACATGGACGTGTCGCCGAAACAGATCGTCTCGGTCGCCGCGTCGCTGATCCCCTTCCTCGAGCACGATGACGCCAACCGCGCGCTCATGGGTTCGAACATGCAGCGTCAGGCGGTACCGACCCTGCGCACCGAGTCGCCGCTTGTGGGCACGGGCATGGAACGTCCGGTGGCGATCGATTCGGGCGTGACCGTCATCGCCAAGCGTGGTGGGGTGGTCGATTCGGTCGATGCCTCGCGCATCGTGGTGCGCGTCAATGACGCCGAGACCACGGCCGCCGAACCGGGCGTCGACATCTACAACCTCACCAAGTACACGCGCTCCAACCAGAACACCTGCATCAATCAACGTCCGCTCGTATCCGCGGGCGATGCGATTGCGCGCGGTGACGTGCTGGCTGACGGTCCTTCGACCGATCTCGGCGAGCTCGCGCTGGGGCAGAACATGCTGGTCGCGTTCATGCCTTGGAACGGCTACAACTTCGAGGACTCCATCCTCATCTCCGAGCGCGTGGTGCAGGAAGATCGTTTCACGACGATCCATATCGAAGAGCTCACCTGCGTTGCCCGCGACACCAAGCTCGGCTCCGAAGAAATCACGGCTGACATCCCGAACGTGGGTGATCAGGCGCTCAACAAGCTCGACGAGGCCGGTATTTCCTACATCGGTGCCGAAGTGCGCGCCGGCGACATTCTGGTCGGCAAGGTCACGCCCAAGGGCGAGACTCAGCTGACGCCGGAAGAGAAGCTGCTGCGGGCGATCTTCGGCGAGAAGGCGAGCGACGTGAAAGACACTTCGCTGCGCGTGCCGCCCGGCATGGATGGCACGGTCATCGACGTGCGCGTGTTCACGCGCGACGGCGTCGAGAAGGACTCGCGCGCGCTGTCGATCGAGAAGGCCGAGATCGAACGAGTCCGCAAGGACTTCGGCGATCAGCAGCGCATTCTCGAAGACGACATGTTCCAGCGTGTGCGCGGCATGCTGCTCGGCAAGCTTGCAGCGGGTGGCCCGAACAAACTGAAGTCGGGCAGCAAGATCGCCGCCGATTACCTCGACGGCCTGAAGCGCGACGAGTGGTTCGAGATCCGTCTCGATGACGAAGATTCGAACTCGCAACTCGAAGCCACGGCTGAGCGTCTGCGCGAGCAGCGCAAGATGTTCGAGGCCAAGCTCGAGAACAAGCGCGTCAAGATCACGCAGGGCGATGACCTTTCGCCGGGTGTGCTCAAGATGGTCAAGGTCTATCTCGCGGTGAAACGCCGTGTGCAGCCGGGCGACAAGATGGCCGGCCGTCACGGTAACAAGGGCGTGATCTCGACCATCGTCCCGGTCGAAGACATGCCTTACCTCGAAGACGGTACGCCGGTCGATGTCGTGCTGAACCCGCTCGGCGTGCCCTCGCGCATGAACGTGGGTCAGGTCCTCGAGACTCACCTCGGCTGGGCGGCCAAGGGTCTGGGTCTGAAGATCGGTCGTATGCTCGAGCAGCAGCAGGCGCTCGGCGATCTGCGCAAGTTCATCGGGCGCGTATACAACGAGACCGGTGGTCAGAAGGAAAACATCGATTCATTGAACGACAAGGAAGTGGTGGAGCTCGCGCGGAATCTGTCGCGCGGCGTGCCGATTGCCACGCCGGTGTTCGATGGCACTGCCGAGTCCGAGATCAAGCGCTTGCTTGAACTCGCCGATCTGCCGGTGTCGGGTCAGACGCATCTGACCGACGGCCGCACAGGCGAGCGGTTCGAGCGACCGGTGACGGTGGGCTACATGTACATGCTGAAGCTCAACCATCTGGTCGATGACAAGATGCACGCGCGTTCGACGGGTCCTTACTCGCTGGTCACGCAACAGCCGCTTGGCGGCAAGGCGCAGTTCGGCGGTCAGCGCTTCGGCGAAATGGAAGTCTGGGCGCTCGAGGCCTACGGTGCGGCGTACACGCTGCAGGAAATGCTCACGGTCAAGTCGGACGACGTGAACGGCCGTACGAAGATGTACAAGAACATCGTCGACGGCAATCACCAGATGGATGCCGGCATGCCCGAGTCGTTCAACGTGCTCGTGAAGGAGATCCGCTCCCTCGCGATCAACGTCGAACTGGAACAGGATTGAGGTGCACTCATGAAAGACCTTCTCAAAATCTTCAAGCAGAACGCACCCGTCGAACACTTCGACTCGATCAAGATCGGCCTCGCATCGCCGGAAATGATCAAGTCCTGGTCTTTCGGCGAAGTGAAGAAGCCCGAGACCATCAACTACCGTACCTTCAAGCCGGAGCGTGATGGCCTCTTCTGCGCCAAAATCTTCGGACCCGTGAAGGACTACGAGTGTCTTTGCGGCAAGTACAAGCGACTGAAGCACCGCGGCGTCGTCTGTGAAAAGTGCGGCGTCGAGGTCACGCAGTCCAAGGTGCGTCGTGATCGCATGGGTCACATCGAGCTCGCCTCGCCCGTTGCGCACATCTGGTTCCTGAAGTCGCTGCCGTCGCGCATCGGCTTGATGCTCGACATGACGCTGCGCGAGATCGAGCGCGTGCTTTATTTCGAAGCCTTCGTGGTCATCGATCCGGGCATGACGCCGATGCAGCGCGGTCAGCTGCTCACCGACGAAATGTATCTCGCGGCGATCGAACAGCACGGTGACGAATTCGATGCGCGCATGGGCGCCGAGGCAGTCCACGAGTTGCTGCGCTCGCTCGACCTGCAGGCCGAGGTGGGCAAGGCTCGCGAAGACATGGCGAACACCGCCTCCGAGACCAAGCTCAAGCGACTTTCCAAGCGCTTGAAGCTGATCGAGTCGTTCATCGAGTCGGGCAACCGTCCCGAGTGGATGGTGATGACCATCCTGCCGGTGCTCCCGCCCGATCTGCGTCCGCTCGTGCCGCTCGATGGCGGGCGTTTCGCGACTTCCGATCTAAACGATCTCTATCGTCGCGTGATCAATCGCAATAACCGTTTGCGTCGGCTGCTTGAGCTCAACGCGCCCGACATCATCGTGCGCAACGAAAAGCGCATGCTGCAGGAAGCGGTCGATGCGCTGCTCGACAACGGCCGTCGCGGCCGTGCGATCACCGGCACCAACAAGCGCCCACTCAAATCGCTCGCCGACATGATCAAGGGCAAGCAGGGTCGCTTCCGTCAAAACCTGCTCGGCAAGCGCGTCGACTACTCGGGCCGCTCGGTCATCGTGGTTGGTCCGACGCTGCGTCTGCACCAGTGCGGCTTGCCCAAGAAAATGGCGCTTGAGCTCTTCAAGCCGTTCATTTTCCACAAGCTGCAGCTGCGTGGCGATGCCTCGACCATCAAGGCGGCCAAGCGTCTCGTGGAGCGCGAGGGTCCGGAGGTCTGGGACATCCTCTCGGAGGTAATCCGCGAGCATCCCGTGTTGCTCAATCGTGCACCGACGCTGCACCGCCTCGGCATCCAGGCTTTCGAGCCCGTGCTGATCGAAGGCAAGGCAATCCAGCTGCACCCGCTTGTCTGCACCGCGTTCAACGCGGACTTCGACGGTGACCAGATGGCCGTGCACGTGCCGCTGTCGCTCGAAGCGCAGCTCGAGGCGCGTGCGCTCATGATGTCCTCGAACAACATCCTCTCGCCCGCCAACGGTGATCCGATCATCGTGCCGTCACAGGACGTCGTGCTCGGCCTCTATTACATGACCCGCGAGCGCATCGGCGCGGCCGGCGAGCACATGATGTTCGCCGACGTCGGCGAAGTGCATCGGGCCTACGAGACTCGGCAGGTTCATTTGCAGGCGCGCATCAGCGTGCGCATCAACGAAAAGATCCTCGAGGACGGCGAGATGAAGCCGCGCCGTCGGTTGGTCAAGACGACCGTCGGTCGCGCCTTGCTCTCCGAGATCATTCCGGATGGCCTGTCATTCGACATCGTCAATCAGGACATGACCAAGAAGGCGATCTCGGCGACCATCAACGCCTGCTATCGCCAGCTCGGCCTCAAGGACACCGTGATCTTTGCCGATCGGCTGATGTACACGGGTTTCCACTATGCGACCCGTGCCTCGGTGTCGTTCGGCGTCGATGACATCGTCATCCCCGAGCAGAAGACCAAGATCGTGGCGGCCGCCGATCGCGAGGTCAAAGAAATCCAGGATCAGTATTCCTCGGGTCTCGTGACCAACGGCGAGCGCTACAACAAGGTGGTCGACATCTGGTCGCGCGCCAACGATCAGGTCGCCAAGGCGATGATGGAAAAGCTCGGCTCGGAGGAGGCCACCGACTCGAGGGGCCAAAAGCACCGTCAAAAGTCCTTCAACTCCATTTTCATGATGGCCGACTCGGGCGCCCGCGGTAGCGCGGCGCAGATCCGTCAGCTCGCCGGTATGCGTGGCCTCATGGCCAAGCCGGACGGCTCGATCATCGAGACACCGATCACGGCAAACTTCCGTGAAGGCCTGAACGTTCTGCAGTACTTCATCTCGACGCACGGCGCCCGCAAGGGTCTCGCCGACACCGCGCTCAAGACCGCGAACTCCGGTTACCTGACCCGTCGATTGGTCGACGTGGCGCAGGACCTTGTGGTCAATGAGGTGGATTGCGGTACGACCAATGGTCTGACCGTGACGCCGCTCGTCGAAGGCGGTGACGTCGTCGAGGGCCTCGGCGAGCGAATGCTCGGCCGTGTAGTCGTCGAAGATGTCCTCAAGCCGGGTGGCAAGGGTGCGGTGCTGCTCGAGGCGGGAACGCTGATCGATGAGCATCTCGTTCGCTTGCTCGAACAGCAGGGCGTTGATCAGGTCAAGGTCCGTTCGCCCATCACCTGCGATACCCGCTATGGTGTCTGCTCGATGTGCTACGGGCGTGATCTCGCTCGCGGTCGCATCATCAACATCGGCGAGGCGGTCGGCGTGATGGCTGCGCAATCGATCGGTGAGCCGGGCACGCAGCTGACCATGCGTACCTTCCACATCGGTGGTGCGGCATCGCGTGCCGCAGCAGCCTCGAGCGTCGAAGTGCGCAACAAGGGCACGCTACGCTTCCATAACGTCAAGACCGTGGCCCACGAAAAAGGCCACCTCGTCGCTGTCTCTCGCTCCGGCGAGATCGGCGTGGTTGACGAATTCGGTCGCGAGCGCGAGCGCTACAAGATCCCCTACGGCGCGCAGATCAATGTCGTCGAGGGCACGCACGTGGCCGCGGGACAGACCGTCGCGACCTGGGACCCGCATACCCATCCCGTCGTCAGCGAAGTGGCTGGTTTGCTGCGCTTCCAGGACTTCATCGACGGCCTCACCGTGACCCGACAGGTGGACGACGTCACCGGTCTCTCCTCGGTGGTCGTCATGGACGGCACCAAGCAGCGTGGCGGCAAAGAATTGCGTCCGACCATCAAGCTGGTCAACGCCAAGGGCAAGGAAGTGCCTTTCGCCAACACCGAGATTCCGGCGGTCTACACGCTGCCGGCGGGCGCACTCATCAGCCTCGATGACGGCGTCAAGGTGTCGGTGGGCGACGTCATCGCGCGCATTCCGCAAGAATCCTCCAAGACCCGCGACATCACTGGCGGTCTGCCGCGTGTGGCGGACTTGTTCGAGGCGCGCAAGCCGAAGGACCAGGCGATCCTCGCCGAGAAGAGCGGTACCGTGAGCTTCGGCAAGGAGACCAAGGGCAAGCGCCGTCTCGTCATCACCGAAGAAACCGGTGAGAAGTACGAAGAGCTTATTCCGAAGTGGCGTCAGCTCAACGTCTTCGAGGGTGAGCAGGTCACCCGTGGCGAAGTCATCGCCGACGGTGAGCCAAACCCGCACGATATCCTGCGTCTGCAGGGCGTCGAGGCGCTCGCCAACTACCTCGTTCGCGAGATCCAGGACGTCTATCGTCTGCAGGGCGTGAAGATCAACGACAAGCACATCGAGGTGATCATTCGCCAGATGTTGCGCAAGGCCGAAGTCACGGGCGTCGGCGAAACGCCGCTGCTCAAGGGCGAACAACTCGACCGCTCGCGCGCACTCGATATCAACGATCGCATGGGTGGCGAGGGCAAGCAGTTGGCGACGCTCGCGCCGGTGCTGCTCGGCATCACCAAGGCGTCGCTTGCCACCGAGTCGTTCATCTCTGCGGCCTCGTTCCAGGAGACCACCCGCGTGCTCACCGAGGCGGCGGTTCGCGGTCTGAAGGACGAATTGCGCGGACTCAAGGAAAACGTCATCGTGGGTCGTCTCATCCCCGCCGGCACGGGCTTCGCCGCTCACTCGCATCGGCGTCGCAAGGCGGGCGATGCGCCTGTGGGCAGCTTCATGGATGTTGGCGTATCCTCCGGCGGAGAGTCGGATGAACCTGCGGTGGGCGAGGAAGAAAGCGCTGCCGGTTGAGGTAGATGGACGAAGAAATCCCGAATGATGCCGCAGATGACGAAGGTCTCGACCTGTCGGGCGATGACCTTCGTCAGTCTGCTGCCGGGCACCCCACCCCCGTTCGCGTCTTGCTGCGGGGACTCGAACTCATCCAGGCCCTCAACCAGCACGGGCCGCTGACCACCGCGGCACTCAGTCAAAAGCTGCGACTCGCACGGACCACGGTCAACCGCTGCCTCGCGACGCTCGAGGCTTCGGGCTATGTAGAGCGCTTGCCGACGCGACGCTATGCACTCACTGCGCGTGCGCTCACCCTCAGTCATGGCTTTGATCCGGCCACCGAGCGCCTGGAGCCGGTGCGTGCGGCGATGCACGCCCTCGCCAAGCGGGTACAGTGGCCGATGAGTCTCATGCGTCTGCAGTTCCCGCAGATGCACATCGAAGACTCCACTGATCGCGAGAGCGGTTTCGCTGTCGAATATTTCGAGCGTGGCATGTTGGTTCCGGTACTCACCACCGCCTCGGGACGGGCACTGCTCGCGTTTTCCGGTGCGCGGATCCGCGAGACACTGGTCGAATTACTTTGGCCGCAGCGCCCCGAAGAGACTTATGTCACGTGGTCTGACCGCACGGCCTTCGAGCGCGAGATGGGGCTGACCCGGGAGCGCGGGTTTGCGCGGTGCACGCGTCCCTTGCGACTCACCGAACAGGGCAGCCTCGCCGTGCCGATTCTGGTCGAGGGTGAACCTATTGCCGCTTTGGCCGTGCGTTTTGCTCTCTCGGCGGTGTCTTTCGAAGAGGCGCGCAAGCGTCTCTTGCCGTCATTGCTGGAGATCGCGGTCGGTCGCGGAGCCTGAGTCGCGGTGTCCGAGGCACTGCTCCAACTGCTGCCTTGGATCCTCGGTGCCGCAGCGGGTGTCGGCCTCGGCGTGTTGTATGCGCGCCAGAAACCCTCGCCACGATTGCTCGAAGAGATCGCCGGCCTGCAACAACGTCTGCTCGCGCTCACGGCCGAAAACGCCGCATTGCAGGCCAATCTGGCGCGCGAACAGGAGATCTCACGCGAGAAACTCGCCACCATCGAAGCCGCCCGCGAGCAGCTCGCCAATGCGTTCAAGGCGCTCTCTGCCGAAGCACTGCGCTCCAACAATCAACAATTCCTCGATCTGGCGCGCACGCAACTCGAGACCTTTCAGACCCAGGCGCGCAGCGATCTCGAGGCGCGTCAAAGAAAAATCGACGATGTCCTCAAGCCGATCCAGGATACGCTCGGCAAGTTCGACGTACAGGTGCGCGATCTCGAGACCGCGCGCGCGGTGGCCTATCAGTCGCTGACCGAGCAGGTGCAGCTCTTGATGCGCGAACAGGTTGCGCTGCGCGGCGAAACCTCCAATCTCGTCGGGGCACTCAAGCAGCCGACGGTGCGCGGTCGCTGGGGCGAGATCCAGCTGCGTCGTGTGGTCGAGCTTGCCGGCATGCTGGCGCACTGCGATTTCGTCGAGCAGCAGTCGATCGCCGCTGAAGAGGGGCGACTGCGACCCGACTTGATCGTCAAGCTACCGGGTGGACGCAACGTGATCGTCGATTCGAAAGTCCCACTCGCCGGCTATCTCGCGGCACTCGAGGCGCGTGACGAAGCCACCCGGACGCTGCGTCTTCAGGAACACGCGAAGGCGGTCAAAACTCATGTCACCGCCTTGTCGCGCAAGGGCTACGCGGCGGAACTGCGCGGCAGCGCCGAATTCGTCGTGCTGTTTCTGCCAGGCGAGGTGTTCTTCAGTGCGGCGTTGGAGCAGGATCCCGAGCTGATCGAGATGGGTGTCGATCAAGGCGTCATGATTGCCACGCCCACTTCGCTGATCGCGCTGTTGCGCGCAGTGGCCTACGGGTGGCGCCAGGAAGAGATCGCCCGCAACGCCGAGAAGATCAGCACGCTCGGCAAGGACCTCTACGATCGTCTCTCGACCATGGGCGAACATTGGGCGCGGGTCGGCAAGAACCTCTCGCAAGCCGTCGAGGGCTACAACTCGGCCATCGGCTCGCTCGAGAGCCGCGTCATGGTGACGGCGCGACGTTTGCGGGATCTCGATCCGGCGCTCGATGCGGCGGCACTCGAAGCCGTTGCGCCCGTCGAGGTTATCCCGCGATTGCCGCGGGAAGAGCCCTCGTCATCAGCGCGCCTGCCGCCCGCCTGAGAGCGCCTCTGGCGGAACCTCGAAGACTCGCGAAGTACCGCGACCGCGCGGGTCTGCCGCGGCCGTGACCCGCCCCGTGGCATCGACGTCGATGAGTTGCATGTCGCCGAATTCCCAAGGACTCTCGCGCACTTCATAGCCGAGTGATTGCAGTCCTGTGAGCGTGTCGGCATCGCCGAGCTTGCAGCAACGGCTGTGGACGATCAGGTTCGGCGGTAACAGTGGATGGTGAAAGCGCGAGGCACCCACGGCGGCCGCCGCATCCATGCCGAAGTCGACTCGATTGATGATCGTCTGGAACACGGCCGTGAAGATCGTCGAGCCGCCGGGCGTGCCGACGATCATGCGCACTTGACCGTCGCTCAAGAGCAGACTCGGCGTCATCGATGAGAGCATGCGTTTGCCCGGAGCGATTTCATTGGCCTTGCCACCCACGACACCGAAGAGGTTCGGCACGCCGGGCTTGGTACTGAAATCGTCCATTTCATTGTTCAGCAGAAAGCCCGCGCCTTCGACCACTACGCCGCTGCCGAAGCCGCCGTTCAGCGTGTAGGTGAGGGCGATGGCGTTGCCGGCTGCATCGAGTATCGAGAAGTGCGTGGTGTTGGTGCTCTCGGCGAGGCCTGGTTTCACCACCGGAAGCTGCGAGATGGCATCGACTCGCACCTCGGCGGCGCGCCGTTGCAGATAGTCCGGGTCAATCAGCCGGGCGACCGGTACCGCGACGAAATCCGGATCTCCCAGATATTCGGCGCGATCGGCGAAGACCCGCTTGCTGATCTCGGCGACGAGATGCACGTAGCCTGCGGAGTTATGTGGCAGACCGGCAAAGTCGGCTGCGCGCACATCTTTCGTGCGCAGCAGCTGCACGAGGGCGATGCCACCGGAGCTCGGCGGCGGTGCCGAAACCAGCGTGAATTCGCGCCAACGTGCGAGCAGCGGATCTCGCCACTGCGGCCGGTAAGCAGCGAGATCCTCTGGCGTGATCAAGCCCCCGCCGCGGCGCATCTCCGCGGCAATCAGATCGGCGGTACGTCCTGTGTAGAAACCCGCGGCACCGCGCTCGGCGATGCGCTGCAGGGTGCGGGCAAGTTCGGCTTGACGGAATGGTTTCGCGGTGCCGCCGACCGCGGCGAAATAGCGTGCGAAATTGGTTTTGCCTGCATAGTCGGGCAAAGATTCTTTGATGATCTCGACCAAGGCCGGTTCGGGGACAAAGCCTTCGCGCGCGAGTCGGATGGCAGGTTGCACGAGCTCGCGCCAAGGCCGACTGCCGTATCGCTGATGCAGTGCCCAAAGACCCGCGACCGTACCCGGTACGCCGGCGGCGCGGTGGCCGATCAACGAGGCGCCCGGTATCGGTTTACCCGTCGCGTCGAGATACATGTCGCGCGTCGCCGCCTGCGGGGCGACCTCGCGAAAGTCCAAAAAACGCAAGTCTTCACCGAACTTGAGGGTCACGAAACCACCGCCGCCAAGATTGCCGGCCTCGGGAAAGGTCACGGCCAGCACGAAGGCGGTGGCGACGGCCGCATCGACTGCGTTACCGCCAGAGCGCAGCACCGCTTCGGCGACCTCCGCCCCGTGACGATCGGGCGCCGCGACTGCTGCCGCTGCCGCCGTTGCCCGTGGCGCGGACCAGACGAGGATCCATGACAGTGTGATGAGCAGCGCGATACGGGAGACGGAGCGATGCGCGCGGGAACTTGGAATCTGTCGAAGATGTGGCATACGCAAATGATCGCATGTGCAACGGCTCTCGGGCATCATCCCCTGCCGGCATCGGGGAGAAGGCATGGTGAGGCAACAACTTCTGGAGTCATCGGGGCTGCGATTCATGGTCTTCTGGCTATGTTTGCTCAGCGCGCCATGGGCGCTTTCCCAAGGGCAGGACTCGACGGCAGGCGAGCGCCACTTGCGCGTCATGGCCGAATTACTGCCCGGCCACTATGACAACGCGAACCAGGCCTACTTCGACGCGCGTCGCAAGTTGGCGCCCGATGACCGCCACGCGCGCGTCGCCACCACCATCACGCGCATTGATGCTCCGGCGTTCGGACGCCATGCATTTCTTTGGGTCAATCGCACCGAGACGCCGAACGGCACGGAAGTATCTCATCGTATTGCGACGCTCGCGGCGGGCCCGGGGTCGGATGAGGTCACGCTGCGCCACTACCTGCGCATGTCCGGCGAAATCTCGATGGCCGAGCTCGCCACCTTGCAGCCGCGTGACTTGCGTCGTACCGAGGGTTGCGATTACGTGTTCAAGCGCCGCGCCGACCATTACCGGGGCGTGCAGGGCTTGCGCAGCTGTCGCTTCGAGTGGGAAGGCCAGGATGTCCATACCGACAACGAAATCCAGCTCTCGCCAAGCAGCCTCTGGTTCTACGATCACAAATGGGTGACCCAGACCGGCCAGCGCATCACCGGTACGGCCTCGGGCGAACCCTTTTGGTTGGAGCGGGCGCGTTTCTTCCATTGCTATGCGGACGTGCCCGGCGTCGGCGGCGGTGTCGATATCCCGTTCTCGCGCTACGACGATCTCGTGGTGCACGACCGGGGCGACACCCGTTGGTTCACCGCGAAAGCCGATGCAAAAAATCGACTGCCCGAGCGACAGCTTGCCCTCAATCTGCGCGCCGTTACCTGGCATGTGCTCAACGAGGCCAATGATTACTTCAACCGAAATTCGCTGGTGCTTTCGGTACTCGAGCGACTGCCGGACGGCTCGATCAAGGAACACGGCTACGCGTTCACCGATACGCAGGCCGAGCGCATTGCGATCAACATGAAGTGGATTCTCGCCAATTGCGCCATCACGCCGCGCAGCGAGGCACGGCCGGAGATGTGAGCTGATTCGGCGCGCCCGATCAGGTGGGCCCGATCAGTCGTGCCTCGTCAGGCATGTTTGATCAGCACCTTGCCGATGTGATCGCCGGCTTCCATCTCGCGAAACGCCGCGATCGCTTCGGTGAACGCGAAGGTCTTGTCGATCACGGGTTCGAGGCGGGCCGCCGCCATCGCGGCAAGCAAGTCGGCGAACATGCGTCGGCTGCCATTGCTGATTGCCTTGAGCAGCAGGTTTTTTTGATATATCCCCGGCATCTTCGGTAATTCTTTGGGCATGGGTCCGGTGCCGATCATGATGATGCAGGCGCCCGGGGCGCAGGCGTTCATCGATTCATCGAGCGTGGGCCGGCCGACGTTTTCCAGCACGACATCGACACCACCGCCCGTCATTTCGGCAACGCGCGAGCCCCATGCAGCATCCTTGCGATAATTCACCGTCAGATCGGCGCCGAGCTCGCGCATGCGCGCGAGTTTTTCGTCGCGTGATGAGGTGACGACCACTCGCGCACCCGCTGCCTTGGCCAGCTGCAGACCAATGGTCGATACGCCACCGGTACCGAGCGTCAGTACCGTCTGTCCGGGTCGCAGTCGCGCGATCTCGAATAGTGCGTGCCAAGCCGTGACACCCGAGGAGGCGAGCGTCGCTGCAGATTCGTAGCTGACCAATTCCGGCAATACCACCAGACCGGTAGCGGGCAGTACGGCGTATTCGGTGAGCCATCCGTCGAGCGTGTTGCCGATATCGCGTTCGTAGACGGTCGGATCCCAGCGGCCATCGACCCAAGCGGGAAAATGGCAGCTGGTGACGCGATCACCCGCTTTGACACCGCTGACCTCGGCGCCGACCTCAATGATTTCGCCCGCACCCTCACTGAGCGGAATCGCTGCCTTCAGCGCACCGATTGGAAAAAAACCGCCAACGATGCCGCGATCGCGAGCGTTGATCGATGAGGCGACGACGCGGACCAGCACTTCGCCGCGACCCGGACGCGGCGTCTCGCGGTTAACGAGTTGCAGGTTGCCGATCGAGGGCGGATTGCCGATCTGCCAAGCGCGCGAGCGGGCGCGGTTGCGGGGTGCTGCGGCGCTGGTCGCGCCCGCGGTTGCTTCGGCGGCGGTTGCGCCGGCGCCAATGATCGCAGCCGAACTCACGGCTCCCGTGGCCAGAAAACTACGTCGATCCATGGCGGGAAACTCCGTGCTTGCGGCGAAAGTCAGGGGTGACGAAGGTCGGTGATGGCAGCGGCGACTGTCTCGACGTCGCGATCGTGCGCTGCGTCACGCCAAGGTTCGCAGAGTGCCGCGTCATACCACGCCTGCATCGCCGGCAAGCCGCGCAGGCGCTCGGCGTAGGCGTCGCACTCCTGATCGAGCGTCAACCCATAGGTTTGTAATCGGAAGGCAACCGGTGCAAAGAATGCATCAACAGCGCAGAAACTGGTGCCGGCGAGAAAGGGGCCGCCGAAGCGAGCGAGACCCTCGCTCCACAGGCTGTGTAGTCGCGCGAGATCAGACTCGAGTGCGGCTGACCGCTCGCGCAGCACGACGCGGTGCCCGCAGCTCATGCTGCACTGACTGCGTAGCGCGTTGAACCCTGAATGCATCTCCGCCGCCGCCGAACGCGCCCAAGCCCTTCGGTCGGGCTCCGTCGGCCACACGCCCGCATGTCGTTCGGCGAGGTATTCGACGATCGACAAAGAATCCCAGATCCGCGCCTCGCCGTCATGCAGACAGGGCACGCGAGCGCTCGGCGAATGCTGGCGAAACAATGCGGCGTTCTCGGCACCGAAGGGAATCAACAACTCGTCGAAGTCGATGCGCAGGGTGCGCATCAGCACCCAGGGTCGCAGCGACCACGACGAGTAGTTCTTGTTGGCGATGCAGAGCGTGTACATCGCAGCGCGGCCCGCTCAGCGCGCGGGCTTGCGGAACTTCAGCGTGAACCGATCGCTGTAACCGCCCACGGTGGGACGCTGACTGTCGAAGCGCAATTCGTCATCCGGACGGAAATGCAGATCGCTGAACGCTTCGAACTCGAAGCCTGCATCGAGCGCTTCCTTGATGACGATCACCGGGTCGATACGACGCCAGTTTTCGCTGCTGGTCGGATCATTGTGACGGCGGGTGTGATCGACCACGCCGTAGATGCCGCCCGGCTTGAGCGAAGCGAACACGGCCTTGTTGACCATGGCACGCGCGCCCGGCGTCATGTTGTGCAGGTTGCGGAAGGTCAGCACCAGGTCGACGTTCTTGAGCGGGATCTCGATGGCGTCGGCGTCGAACACCCCGAACTGTCCGCTTGGTTTAGTTGCGAACTTGCCTTCGGCGATCTTTACCTTGTCGAGGCCCCATTCTTTGAGCCGCGGCTCGAGTCGGGCAGCGCCACCGAAGAGATGCAGCTGACCCTTGTCGGCCAGCACCTGTCCGAGGATCTTGGTATACCAACCCGCTCCAGGCATGATTTCGACCACGGTCATGTCGGGCTTCAGGCCGAAGAACTCGAGGGTTTGGGCCGGCTTGCGTTCGCGCGCATCGCGGGCCCGCTCCTCGGGGGTGCGAATCGGGCTGGCCAAGGCCTTTTCGACGGCCAAGACGGTCTCGCTCTTCGGTGCCGGAGCGCCCATTTGCGCACTGGCAAACGGGGCGAGGGCGAGCGAGGTGGCGATCAGCGAGGGAATCAAGAATTTCATGCACTGCTCCTGTGGAAGACCTGCAGTCGGGACGGCCGATTCTGGCATGCTACCCGCGATCGACAAGAGCGGCGCCGGCTGCGTCGCGACTGAATGAAGGGGCGACCGATGGGTGATCGAGACACTGCAGTGCGCCTTAGCCGCCGTCGGCTGTCGGCAGGGCTGTTTTCGACGGCAGGCTGGCTGGCGTTCGCCGGGGGAACTCTGTCTTGGGGCCGTGAGGCCATCGCAGCGGCGACCGCTGTTGCGGCACTGCCCGGCAAGCTGCCGACCCTGAAGCGTTTGACCCAGCGGCCACCCAATTACGAGACACCACTCGAATATTTCCGCAGTGCGATTACGCCCAATGAGGCATTTTTCGTGCGCTATCACCACCCGGTGATTCCGCAGGTTTCCGCCACGGATTTTCGGCTCGAGGTCGGCGGTCCGGCTGCAGAACGATCGCTGGTCCTCACGCTCGATGAGTTGCGTGGCCTGCCGGCGAGCGAATTGGTCGCGGTTTGCCAATGCTCGGGCAATCGCCGCGGACTCTTCAATCCGCCGGTCGCCGGGTTGCAATGGGAGCATGGAGCGATGGGCAACGCGCGCTGGCGGGGGGTTCGTCTCGGCGACGTGCTGGCTCGTATCGGTATCAAACCGAACGCCGTTGAGGTGTCCTTCGATGCCGCCGATGCCGCGCCACTCGAGGGCACGCCCGATTTCATCAAATCATTGCCAATGGCAAAGGCTCTGCATCCGGACATCTTGCTGGCCTATGAAATGAACGGTCAGCCGCTCCCCGAAGCTAACGGTTTCCCACTACGACTCGTGGTGCCCGGTTGGACTGCCACCTACTGGATCAAGCACGTCAATCGCATCAGCGTGCTCGATGAGCCAGAAAAAAACTGGTGGATGTCCACGGCTTATCGCATGCCGCGCGCTGCCTTCCCGCTGCTCGAACGCTTCCCCTCGCAAGAGGCGGGCGAGCGCACGCCGGTGACCGAGATCGCCGTCAATTCATTGATCACCGCGGTTCCCGCCTCGGGCGTCATGATGGCAGGGCGCGACGAGATCTCGGGCATTGCCTGGGATGCGGGTCATGGGCTCGACCGCGTCGAAGCGTCTTTCGATGGCGGGGCTTCTTGGCTGCGCTGCACGCTTGGCGAGGATCTCGGTCGCTACTCGTTTCGCCGCTGGCGGATCGACTGGCCGGCACTTGCGCCGGGGCGGCATGAGCTCTGGGTGCGCGCCGCGAATCGCGTTGGCCAAGTGCAGATCGAGCAGGCCATCCCGAACCCCTCGGGCTATCAGCACAACGCATATCATCGAGTGACGGTCGAGGTGCGCTCGTGAACACGCCAAAGAAAATCGCGCTCTGGCAGATTTTGCCGCTGCTGTTGACGAGTGCCACGCTTCAGGCCGAGCCCGAAGCGGCGCCGGGTGCGGGCCGCGAAGTGTTCATCGCCCGCTGCACGATTTGTCACAGCATCGACTACGTCGAGATGCATGCCCGTTTCGGCACGCGACAAGTGTGGGAGGCGTCGGTCAATAAAATGCGCAATGCCTTCAAGGCCCCGCTGACCGACGAAGAAGCCAAGCAGATTCTCGATTATCTCGAGCGGCAGTATGGTCCTCAGCGCACGATCGCGAGCAGCTCGATGTCGAACACCAGCGTCGCGCCCGGTTTGATCGCCGGCGGCGAGCCGCGATCACCGTAGGCGAGCTCCGCGGGGCACACGACGCGGCTGCGGCCGCCGACACGCATCGCCTGCAGCGCTTCGGTCCAGCAGGCAATCACGCCGCGTACCGGGAATTTGGCGGGCGCGCCACGCTGCCGCGAACTGTCGAAAACGGTTCCGTCGATCAGCGCGCCCTCGTCATGCACCTCGACCTAGTCAGTC
>Ga0172376_10003317_pt1 | contig 19083 bp, 18 predicted proteins | sample Lak35m_FD_121114 | JGI IMG/M metagenome (GOLD analysis project Ga0172376, IMG submission 121114) | Freshwater microbial communities from Kabuno Bay, South-Kivu, Congo - kab_092012_35m | ecosystem: Environmental > Aquatic > Freshwater > Lake | place: Democratic Republic of the Congo: South-Kivu... | reverse complement strand
TTAAATTACACCACACAAAATAAAAACTCTATATAACTGTTATATATAGAGTTTACTAACATACCAATTATGTTATTTAGTGTATTTTATGTTGGTGACTCTTGCCAAGGTTGGGGTTTTTTAAACCGCCTTTTATCCTCTTCACATTCTGTTCACGACACCCTGTTTAAAGTAAACGCATAAACTCAATACGGACAGTCAATATGAAGCATGCAAAAAAAATACTGGTAGCTGCCTTGTCCTTACCACTGCTCTTTTTAGCTGGATGTAAAAGTATTCCCAGTTATTCATCTGATTATGCAAAAGCCAGAACCAATATTCAGGGTGTAGCGCTAGATCAGGCTAAAGCCCAAGACATCGGCCTCCGCTTTACCTCAGCTTTTAATACTTTAGGTACATCCACATTTATTGAACGAGCCGGATCACTCTATGCCGATCAGCTGTTTATTAACGATACCTTATCCCAATTTTCATCACGTCAAAATTTGTTGGAGCAGTTTGAGGGCATGAACAAAAGGGTCAGCAATGTCAGCGTTAAGTTATTAAATACCTCCCATTATCGTGACTCTGCTTATGTGCACTGGCATATGGTTTATGACTTTAAAATGTTTGGCACAACACGAAGTATGGATTCTTTTGGTATCAGTGAAATCAAAGTCAATCAAGACAATAAGATTATTTTTCAGCAGGATTTCTGGGATCCAGCCAATGGTCTGTATCGTTCAATCCCGTATGTAGGAGGTGCTTACTCATGGGTATTGCCTTTCAAAAAATAGCGATCAGTACGGCGTTATTGATGGGATGTACTATTAGCTCATGGACTCAGGCTCAAAGCTTAAATCAATGTGGTACTGGTCCACTTCTGGTGGCTCAGAACCAGGTTGGCGTCGCCCGTTATTATGCTCAGAACTGTACAAAACCTTGGCAAAACCAGAATATGCAGATTGATTTTTCCTATACACAAAATATTCCTGAATGGGCTTTCAAGCGTGCAGCGACCCATTTTCTAAAGCGTAATGAGCGAGAGCCTAAACATTTAATAGTATTAGATAGAATCACCCAGCTTTATAAGCCGGTAAAACCGGGTGATCTCTATCGCTTAAGCTATCAAGCCGAGTCTCAGACCTTGACCTTGATGCTAAATCAGCAGGTGTTAGGCAATCTTCAGCATCCGCTAGCACAACAATATTTTAATATCTGGCTGGGATCGCAGCCATTTAGTGCTAAATTAAAACAGCAATTATTGAATTAATCTCTGCCGCTATGTCGAAACATTTTATCCTGATGGTCGAAGACCATTATGAACTAGCCTCTACCTTATGCGAGTTTCTGGAAGAACATGATTTTGTGGTGGATCATGCCCGCAATCTGAACGCTGCACGCCAATTACTGAAACAGCAGCGCTATCATATTTTGCTTCTAGACATTAATCTGCCTGATGGTTCGGGTTATGAACTGTGTGAATGGCTGCGCCATGAGGAAGGGCTGGATTTACCCGTACTGATGTTGACGGCGCGCGATACTCTGGATGACAAACTCAAAGGCTTTAATTCCGGCACGGATGATTATCTGGTTAAGCCCTTTGATTTTAACGAACTAGTGGTTCGGGTCAAAGCTCTGATTAAACGTTCTTTAGGTGAGGTATCCAGCGGCCGACTACAAATTCATGATCTGATTTTGGACCCGGCCAGACAGCAACTGACGCGAGGCGGCCAGACCATTGAGTTGCCCCCTATCCAGTTCAAACTGCTAAAATTGCTGATGCGTCATTCCCCTAAAGTTCTGACCAAACAGGAAATCATAATGGAGCTTTGGGGAGATGCAGAACCGGAAAGCGACGCCCTGCGCAGTCATATTTATAATCTGCGTAAGATGGTCGACAAGCCTTTTGAGCAGAAACTGATTCATACCATCTCCGGTGTCGGTTTAAAGATTGCTTTAGAAGCCTAAGTTTTCAGGCGGAAACCTCGTTTAAATACACCACCACAATCAGCCCGGTGGTCATTGTTAGATCAACATCCTGATGGGTGCTGAGATAATACTGCCGGTCAAACAGTTCCACCCGCCAGCCCAGCTGTTTGCACAGTTTCTGTACCAGTTGCAGACCAATGCCGTGCCCTTTGATTTCTAGTTGTAGCTGCTGGTCGGACAGTTCTTGCACTTTGGAGTTATTCGGTAAGGGAATACCCACCCCATTGTCAGCAATCAGCACTTTATTTTTTTGCAGAATGACATCAATTTCCGTGCCTTGCGAATAATTCAGTGCATTGCGCAGAATATTGCCAAACACCATTTTGGTCATCGACGGGTACAATTTACGCGGCTGTTCATCCAACTCTTTTTGCAGGTCGATCTGCATGCCTTTGTTGTGGCTGACACTTTGCAGATCCTGCACCAGATTGTCCAGACATTCTGACAGTATGGTCGGTTCAGCAGTTAACGTGTTGGTGGTATTTCGGGCGATGGCCAGTAAGGTATCGACCAGCAGCTGCATGTCTTCAATGGTATTGTGCAGGCGGGTAAAGGATTTGTTATCACCATAGCGTGTCTGACACAGTTGCACATTGCCTTTTAAAATCGTCAATGGCGTGCGAAGTTCATGACTGACATCACCGGTAAACTCACGTTCACGCTGAATAAACGCACTCAAGACCTGATGGTATTTTTCTAATGCCTGCTTCAGGTATTCAGCTTCCAGATTAGAGTCAGTCCGGATGTCCTGAAAAGGCGAAGCTTGATTTTTCTGATGTTCCCAGTCGATATGTTCCAGCGCATTGGCCAACCGGGTAATCGGAGAAAAATAACGTCTGGCGCGACGGTTCCACCACCACAATACGCTATACAGCACGAACAGGCTGACCATCAATGGTGCGAGACCAAATAGCCAGACCAGCTTATTCACGTTACTTTCGCCAAAGACCAGCAGCACATGCTGTCTGTCTTTTTCACCGTAGACGGTCATGCGCTCTTTACCATCGACAAAATGCCGATTTACGCCTTGGTCGAACTGCATGTGCTGAAACTGCATAGGGGGAGTATCATACCAGCGATAACCATACAGGTTTTTGGTGTCGGGAAGTTCGGCGGCTGGATTGCGCTCCAGCCGCTGCCAGTAGTGTGACATTTCCTGTTCCAACGCGGTGCGCAGCAAAAAGCCTTTAATCACCCAGGCACTACAGGCAATGCCAATCACCACCGACAGGGCAATGAATCCGATTTGCAGCCAGTAGTAGCGGTTAAACACCTCACCTAAAGGATGATCGCGTTTGTCCCTAAACAGCTTTAACATTGGCTATATTCCCCGTTGGCCCATCCAATGTGCCCTTCAATTATACGGTTTTCTTTTTAAACAGAAAGTGACCAATTACCCACTCACGTCCATGGTCATAACCAAACAGCTCGGCACAGGCCATAAAGAAAATCCGCCAGCGCTGCCACCAGATGGCAGCATCGTCGCCATAGGTCTGCTGAAACAGGGGCTGCAGCTCGGCCTGCTTTTGGTCCATATTCTCCAGCCAGGCATTTGCCGTGCGTTCATACTGGGTACCAGCCCATTGCCAGTGCTGCTCCAGCTGCAAATGCTGCTGAAAATGCAGGAAAGTTGAGGTTGCAGGCATCAGGCCGCCACTAAAGAAATATTTGGACATCCAGTCAAATTCATTTTTGACTTCAAACGGATAATGCAGGAAACGGTGACAGAAAATATGGCACCAGAGCAAGCCATCAGCTTTGAGCCAGCTGCTGATATTTTCAAACAGTTTCTGGTAGTTGCGCACATGCTCAAACATTTCCACCGAAACCACACGGTCGAAAGCAGCTGGTTCCAGTTGCAGTAAATTGACATCGCAGGTGATCACTGTCAGGTTTTCCAGTTTTTTCAGACGGGCCTGTTCCTGAATATACTGACGCTGGGTCGAGGAATTCGACACCACCGTGATGCGGGCTTTGGGATAATGCTCGGCCATATACAGACTAAGTGAACCCCAGCCGCAACCAATTTCCAGAATATCCTGTCCATCCTGTAACTGTGCACGCTGACAATAGCTGGCCAATGCTGCTTCTTCGGCCTGATCCAGTGTGGTATGCGCATGTTCAAACAGGCTGGCGCTGTACTTCAGGCGCTTGCCTAGCACTGCCTGGAAAAATGCGGTGGGCAGTTCATAGTGCTGTTCATTGGCTTTGTCGGTCTCGATGGCAATTTCGCTGTTTTTCAGCATATGCAGCACATCCATATAACGCTGTGCCGCCAGTGCCGGGTCAAAGCGCCCTTCCTGTGCCAAACGTTTTTTGCTTAAAGTGCGAATGCCTGCGCGAATCACCGAGTCGGGCACTTTGCCGCTTTCGATCAGTTTTAAAGATTTTTGAATCATAAAGTCCATGTATTTACCTACTCTTTGGGTGGCCACGGAATAAACATTGAAGTTCGTTGTTGGTAGTCTTTATAGTTATCGCCGCGATTTGCCAGCGCCTGTTGTTCACTAAAGGGAATCCCGGTGATGTAGTACAGAAACAGCCACATCAGCAGCGGATACAGCCATAATCCATACACACCTGCCGCCAGACCGAGAACCGGATAGGCAAACCAGTGCAGCCATTCAAAAAAGTAGTTCGGATGGCGTGAATATTTCCACAGCCCTCGATCCATAGTTTTACCCGTATTTTGGGGATTGAGCTTAAAACGGAAAAGTTGCTGGTCAGCAACACTTTCCCCAATCAGTGCCAGCAACATGATTATGCCCGCCACAAGTACTGTAAGTGGGGTCCAGTCATTCCACTGCTGGGCTGGAATGTTCAGTAACTCCAGCATCGGGTAGGAAAACAACACCACAAGGCCGGCCTGAAACATGAAAAAGGCCAGAAAACCAAGATGCTGGTAATCGCCCATGGCCCGGCGCATATTCGCATAACGGGTATCTTCCTGGGTTTCATTGGCATAACGACGTAACAGATGCCAAGTCAGGCGTAAAAACCAGATGCCACTCGCAATTCCCAAGAACATGCGCACCAGCAGCGGTGCAGTTTCCATGACCCAGGCCGCAATGATGACATTGAGCGCAATATTAAAACTCCAAGCCACATCGACTAGGCCTGCTCTTCGGTTATAGGTCACCAGTAGCCAGCTACAGAACATAATAAAAACATTCAGTACCAGTAAACTCAGTAGCATGTCAGTCCTCCTATTTTATCTTGGATTAGTAGGCACTGGCTTCAAACAACAGATGCACATCACTGATCACACCTTCCCTGAAACCGCCTTCGCAATAACACAGATAAAAATCCCACATGCGGATAAAGCGCTCATCAAAACCAAGTTGTAGTACCTGATCACGCTGCTCCAGAAAACGCTGACGCCAGCAGTTCAGGGTTTGGGCATAGCTCTGGCCAATATCTTCCAGATGCTTGAGACGCAGTTTCTGTTCGGAAGCGGCTTGGGTCATGACACTGATACAGGGGATAAAACTACCCGGGAAGATATAGCGCTTGATGTAGTCCACGGTATTGAGGGCTTTGGCATAGCGTGCATCTTCAATAGTGATGGCCTGGATCAGGGCTAGACCATTCGGTTTCAGCAATTCACGGCATTTGTTGAAATAGGCCGCTAAGTACTGCTCACCTACCGCCTCGATCATTTCAATCGACACCAGTTTGTCGTATTTGCCTTCCAATAGGCGGTAGTCTTTCAGCTGGACATCCACGCGATGGGATAGTCCGGCTGCCTCTATTCGCGCGACCGCTTCCTCATATTGTGCTTGGGAGATGGTAATGGTGGTGACTTTACAGCCATAATGCTGCGCGGCATAAATAGCAAAACCACCCCAACCGCTGCCAATTTCGACCAAATGATCCATTGGTTGCAACTGCAGTTTCTGGCAAATCAGTTCTTTTTTATAATCGGAGGCCTGTTCCAGACTCATGCCCGGCTCTTTGAATACCGCGCTGGAATACATCATGCTGGAATCCAGGAACAGCTTGAAAAAGTCATTGCTCAAATCATAATGCTCGGCAATATTCTTACGGCTGCCATCAATCGAGTTTTTGCGGGATTTGTACCAAGTCTTTAGGAAGAATTGGCTGGCCTTCGCTAAAGTGTTCTGATTCATCCGGTCCAACACATCGCGATTGCGCGCCAGAATGCGAATCACATTGACCAAATCATCACTGCTCCAGTAGCCACGAATGAAACCTTCTGCAGCACCTAGTACACCATTGCGGAACAGTAGATCCATCAGGCGGCTATCATGCACCTGAATCACGGCATACAGATCACTGCTCTCTCCCACAATCCCGTTCCAGACGCCTTTAAAAATCAGCTGACCATGACGTAATTTCAGTAGATGGCGCAGTACCACCGGCAGTGTGCTTTCTTCTCCCATAAACAGTGTTTTCATAACAAGGTGTTTCCTTTTTCTTTGCGAGGATGCCGGTAAAATGGAATTTTTTTCTTCCATAAGCGAAAGGCATGCAGATAAATTCCACCAACCATCCTGAAGGGCTCAAAAACTTTCAGTACAGCATAGCGATACTGCTGTGAAGGAACCGTGATGGCCTGCAGCGAAAATTGCATGGTGGCGTCAAATTGCAGCACGCCCTGCTCAAACAGTTGCATATGAATCACATTGGTTTGATCGGAAAAGCTGAAGCGCCAGCGGTAATCGAGCGCCATCGGCATAAACGGCGATACATGAAAGGCCTTTTTAAAATCAAACTGGTGGCTCTGGTACGGCGCATATTCAGCCACATTGCTCCGGCAGTCATGGATATAGACCTGACGTTCATTCCACGGTGTATTGGTAATTTCACTGAGGACAAAGACCAGTTGGTCGGTGGCATCAAAGACCAGATAAAACACCACAGAATTAAAGCGAAAGCCGAGTGTACGCGGCAGAGCCAAGACCCGGATGGACGCGGCATGCGCTAATAGGTAGTTTTCCCGCTTGATCAGCAGACGTGCGACCTTCTGCCGAATCGAACCACATTCCATGGTCAGAAAATCACGTTCATCCAGAGTCAGGAAATTCCAGCGATTGCAAGACCAGAGCCAGGATTTTTCAGTAAAGCTTGAGAGCTGATCCGGATCAAACCATAGATAGGTTAGCTGGGTCTCAAAAGCATGGGCTTTGGGCAAGAAACGGCGATGCCGGATTTCGGCAGAGGCAATCGCCAGTGGATACATTTGCATCATATCCTCCTAGGCGGCCTGCTCGGCCTGTTTTAAGAGCTGATCGACCACCCATGCAGCGCTACGAGCACCATCTTCATGAAAGCCCCAGCCCCAGTAAGCGCCACAGTATGAAGTGCGGTTATGGCTATTAATCTCGGCCCAGCGTTGTTGTGCTTCAATCGCTCGCGTATCAAATACCGGATGTCGGTAATGCCGTTCTACCCAGATTTTTTTCGGATCGAGGGTGAAATTAGGATTCAGAGTGGCAAAGACCTGAGTCTTGCATTGCAGGTTTTGCAACTGGTTCATCCAGTAACTGAAACCATAGTGCATACCACTGTGCTGGAAAGGTGTCTGTTCAGCTGCCTGACTCGGGGTCACATGCACATGCCAGCTGGCCCACTGACGTCTGGATTTGGGCATGATGCGGGTATCTGAATGCACCACCATACGGTTAGCCTGATAGCGGAACTTACCCAGCACGTCCAGCTCCTGCGCTGTCGGGTCTTTAAGCAGTTTCAGGCTGTCGTCAGCATGACTGGCAAAGATCACCCAGTCAAAACGCTCACTGCCCTGTGCTGTTTCAACCAGCACATCATTGGCACTCCGCGAGACATGCAGAACGCCGGTCTGGCGGAAGGTAATATTCGTCTGGGACTGAATCGCACGAACGTAGCGAGCCGATCCACCCTTCACCGTGAGCCATAACGGCCGGTCTTTCAGTTGCAACATGCGATGGTGCTGGAAAAAGCTCACCACAAATTTATAGGGAATCTGTCCAGCCTGTTCCACCGGACAGGACCACAGCGCTCCACACATCGGATAGAGATGTTCCTGACGAAAGGCATCACTATAACCATGTTGATTTAAATAATCCTCAATACTGAGCTGTGTATCGACCTGTTCCACATCCAGATCTTTATTAGCTGCATAGAAACGGAACAGATCCGACAACATCGCGCGAAAATCAGTATTAAGAAAGTTTTGAGGTCGGAACAACAGCGAGAATTTTTTTGAAGGATTGTACTGTAAGCCACTGACCTGATTATTCACCGAAAAGCCCATGTCACTGCTTTGCGATTGAATCCCTAGTTCTTTTAGCATCGAGCAAAACAGCGGATAGTTATGCTCATTAAACACAATAAAGCCACTATCCACCGCAACCTGTTCACCCTCGATATTCAGCTGATGGGTATCGGTATGACCACCAAAGTAGTTATTCTTTTCAAGGACTGTGACTTCATGCACTTTGCTGAGTTTCCAGGCGGCATACAGACCGGAAATACCTGAACCAATAATTGCAATTTTCATGGTGATTCCTTCGATTGAATCGTGTGAGTGCCTGCCGTAGCAGCTTTTTTATGTTTTCGAGCCTGAGCGATTTTACTGGCTTCATAAATCCGTGCCGGAATGGGCTTGAGGCCCCAGACCAGTCCCAGCCAGGACATGAGTTTCAGCAAGTAATAGGTCACATCAATCTGCCACCAGTAAAAACCCTGCCGGGTACTACCAGCATAGTAATGATGATTGTTATGCCAGCCTTCGCCTAAGGTGATGAGTGACAGAAATAAATTGTTACGGCTGTGGTCATCCGTCTCAAAATCACGGCTGCCATAATGATGCGCCAGTGAATTGATGCACAAGGTCGCATGGATCAATAACACCGTGGAAACCACAAAGCCCCAGACCAGCAATTGCAGGCCGGACGTCCCGAGTTGCGGCCAGGTGATGGCCAGCCATTCGCCTAGTACATAAATCCCGCCCGCAGTCAGCAACACCACAATCAAACTGAAACGGTCCAGCCAAATCAGTTCTGGATATTTCAGCCAGTCCTTGATCACCTCTTTACGCGTAGCAAAATTATATTCATTCAGAAACCAGCCGACATGGCTATACCAAAAACCATGCGTGGATGAATGCGGGTCTTGCAAGGTATCGGTATAGCGGTGGTGATAACGGTGATGGGCTGCCCACCAGAGCGGGCCACGCTGCGCACTCATGGTGCCCAGTAATACAAACAGGAACTGTACCGGGCGCGAGGTCTGAAAAGTTTTATGCGACAGATAGCGATGAAAAAAAGCCGTGATGGAAAACATGCGGATCAAGTAGAACGCGAGCATAAATCCCAGCGCAAACCAAGACACACCGACCCAGAACACAGCGAAACAGGCCAGATGCAGCAGAATAAAGGGTAAAATCCGGAACCACTGAATCTTGTTATTTTCAGCCGTCAGTGTTTCGGTTGGTGTCGATACAGACCAGCTATCTATCCATCGCATCAGACTTTTCAACATGGACCCATCCTATTTCGAGCAACTGTCTTTATTCCATTTGATGAGTCTAATCAGTCAGATATGAATTTTATGTGAAGTAGATAAAAAAAGCCGAACTGTATAGAGAGGGGTCAGTTCGGCAAAAGGGTAACAGACTAATGTGGCAATTTGATAAGTTTTGTCACGTCATAACCATAGTGTTTTGCAGTTTCCAGATAAGACCGATAGGTGGCTTCATCCAATTGCGGTTCACGCGATAAAATCCACAGGTATTTGTTACTTGGTCCACCGACCAGTGCCACTTTATATTCTGGATCCACGCGTAATACCCAGTAATGACCTTTAGTAAACAGGATCCACCTTAAACTTGGCGGTAAAAAGCTGACCTTGAGTTTACTGTTGCCCTTATTTTGCGGATAAGCCACTCCTTCAGAGCTAATCATCTCACCATTAGCAATCCGACAACTATTTAACACACTCATGGTCTGATCGGCATTGACCCAATATTGTGCAGAGATATCCGATACACATTTACGCTGAAAATACATCGGTAAATGCGAAATTTCATACCACTTGCCTGCATACTTCTGGATATCTACCTGATCGACTGCCTGAGGCGCAACAGTTTCCGCTCGAGTCAGCATGCTTAAGCTCATGAGGGTCAGTACCGTAATCGTAAAAACTGACTTGAATAGAGTATTCATTTTTAAGCCTTGAATGATTTCAGGATTAAGATAACCCAATTGGATGTGAACAAAGCGTGAAGACAAAATGATGTGGTTTAGCAAGCGTGCTGCTGAAAAGCCCTAGGCTGTTTTCTAGGTTAAAGCCATTCTTTGCTGTCATCTGCTACAGGGGTATCATGCATCACATGCTGAATCATGGCATAAGCGATACTGCCCTTGAAGGGAATCTCAGGTAACTGATCAAACTTGAAAAATTGCGCGTCGCTCAGTTCATCTTCCTGAATCTGAATCTCACCCGAGTGATACTCTGCCCTGAAGGCCATCATCAGATTGCTGGGAAACGGCCACGGCTGGCTGGCCAGATATTGAATATTCTTGATCTGCAGCCCGACTTCTTCCTGCGTCTCACGGCGTACTGCCTCCTCCAAGGTTTCGCCGACTTCAACAAATCCTGCAATCAGGCTATACATCTGGGTTTTATTGCGGGCATTTTTCGCCAGCAGAATTTCATCTATACCCCGGGTGATGATGGTAATCACGCAAGGATTCACCCGCGGATACTGGTTATAGCCACAGGATGGACAGACCATGGCATACTGGCTGGCGTGCTGTTGGGTAGCATGGCCGCATTTACTGCAAAAGCGGTGATTACGGCGCCATTCCAGTAACTGTACCGCACGGCTGGCCTGTTCAAACTGCGGCCTGCTCCAGACCTGTACCAGTTGCCGGATCGGGACCAGTTGATAACCTTCGGGCACTGCTTCATCTTCCTTTAGATCCCGTGCAATAACCTGGCCATTTTCCGACAGGTTCAGGTCGTGCTGCAGTCTTTCCACCTGCGGCAACTGGAAATGATCATCCACCAGCAATTGCTGCTGTCTAAAAATATACGCTTTTGAATGCATGCTCATGACAATCCCTGGATTAAAAAAAATCCCATACAGAGGGGTGTATGGGACAAAACTAAGGAAGCTTATATAGAGTAACTTCATGGAAGATACTAGGCGCACGCTGCCTGAATTACAACCATAATAATTTGTATCTTTTTGATTAAAATCACATAATTTTCACATCGTCTATGAGTTAAGAAATCATTAAAAATAAGACTTAGAAAATGACTAAGATTTTAGCTGGGTGAATGAATTTGCATCCACGTGAGGACGATTTGCTAATGATTTCTATCGGCAGCGGGATAAACTTAAAGTTGGGGAGCAAATAATCACCCATGCCCAACAGCTTCTTAGCCAGATCGATGAGTTATCAACCATGAAAAAACAGCATCTCCCTGAAAAAACCTGTATCCACTGCTTCGCCCTTTTACTTGGCGCAAGAAATGGCAACGCTGCTGGGAGGAAGTCAGATACTGTTCTGAACGATGTAAACGTGAGTCCAAACGGCATTCAAAACCAAGCGCTTAGAAACGTTTATACTGCCGTGAACAATAAGCTCGAATGACATCGGGTGAACGCAGTTGCAGATGTTTGGTTTTTCGGCCGGTGACTCGTTCACGCCACATTTTAAAACTCGATGCTTTCATATTTTTCCGCATCAAGCGAATCACTGCAGTTTCATTCAAGCCAAACTCACGCTGGATGGCTTCAAATGGGGTGCGATCTTCCCAGGCCATTTCAATGATCCTTGACAGATCTGCTCCCACATATTCAATTACTTTACGCACCACATACCTCTGTTTACTTTCATTTTTAAAATAAAAATTGAGCGATAAAATTTAACACTATCTCTCTGTATCTGGGTCAGATCAAGTTGACCAGACTCATCTTAAGAAAACGAAGATGAAGATTTTGTGATTTTTTGCGTGGATTGTATATTGTTGCTGTCCTATCAGGCCTTCGAGCTCAGCCTGTGGTCCAAATACCTGCTACCAAAGCCTATGCCTGGGATTGTTGTTAATGACATCGCCTAGATCAGACGATATGCTGATGCTAAAAACACCCTGGGGAAATTGTGCTCGAAATTATTGTCCAGCTCTGTGGCGGTATTGGTTTATTCTTGATAGGCATGATTTTAATGACCGACAGTCTTAAGGACATGGCCGGTGAAACTTTACGGCTATGGCTGACCAAATTCACAGGGACACAATTTAAATCTATGTGTTCTGGTATTGGTCTGACCTTGATTGTGCAGTCCTCTACGGCCACGACGCTTGCGACTATTGGTTTTGTCGGAGCTGGAGTATTGAGTTTTTCCCAGGCGATTGGGGTGATTATAAGAGTTAATTACAAATTTTAATTGAACACTTGCCCTATGTTTTGAAATATTTTATCAATGCAATGTTAGTAAAAAAATCATCATTAAACTTGCGGTCTAGGCTTACCAATTGTAGCTTCTTCTATCATGACTTTGCATCAGGAGATATCTCAGACATTCAATACAGAGGATGAAAAAGCATTCTTTTTAATTTCAGGTGTCAATATTAGACCTTTTTCATAAATCAAAAGCGACCACCTTATTTGACTCCTTAGATTAGCATTTAAAAGCTAAAATCCCTTAAATTATCTACTAATTTCAAGATGAGATTATCTCCTTCCTGTCTAGCAGACTAAAAGCAGTCTACCCTTGCTTTCAAATAAGCATTTAAAAAATAGTATTCAAATCGATTAAATCCTTTTATAAAGCCACTATCAACTTAAAATTTACCAAACGATAAAAAATCATAAAAATATAATATGTATGTTGGTTATTATTGTTGATTACTGTATTGAATTAGTGACCAAAAATCAAATTACCCCACCCTACATTAAATTACACCACACAAAATAAAAACTCTATATAACTGTTATATATAGAGTTTACTAACATACCAATTATGTTATTTAGTGTATTTTATGTTGGTGACTCTTACCAAGGTTGGTTTTTTTCAAAAGGAAGCTTTGTTTACCCAAATTATTTAGATAAGAATCTCTTTTTCCAAAGGAAAGTTGGCAAAGCCTTAGTAATGTGAGTAATTAAATCGCTTACTCTTTCTCTAGTTTGACCAGGCAATCCGATGTAATATCTGCAATGGTTCTTGCACCAGTCAATGTCATTGCCACACGCATTTCTTTCTCAATCAAATCTAGTAAATTACTTACCCCAGAACCGCCGGCAGCACCAAGTGCGTATACAAATGCACGACCAAGCATACAAATATCTGCACCCATAGCCAACATACGTACCACATCAAGACCGTTACGAATCCCTGAATCTGCTAAAATTTTGATGTCACCTTTGACCGCACTTGCAATTGAAGGAAGCGCACGAGCAGAAGACAAAACACCATCAAGCTGACGACCACCGTGATTGGAGACCACAATTCCATCTGCTCCGAAACGTACCGCATCCTTGGCATCCTCAGGATCTAAAATCCCCTTAATAACCATGGGACCCTCCCAATAATCACGAATCCACTCAAGATCTTTCCAAGAAATTGAAGGGTCAAAGTTATTTCCCAGCCAACCGATATAATCTTCCAGACCTGTCGGCTTACCTAAATATTTCGAAATGTTACCCAAATCATGCGGACGACCCAATAAACCGACATTCCAAGCCCAGTGTGGGTGCATACACGATTGCATATAACGACGTATTGCAGCATTTTTACCACTCATTCCTGAATGTGCATCACGATAACGCGCACCTGGAACAGGCATATCGACTGTGAATACTAAGGTAGAACAGCCTGCGGCTTTAGCACGTTCCAAGGCATTTTTCATAAAACCACGGTCACGTAGTACATACAGTTGAAACCACATCGGACGTTGAATCGCAGGTGCCACTTCTTCAATTGGACAAACTGAAACTGTTGATAAGGTAAATGGAATGCCCTTTTTATCTGCGGCAACCGCGGCTTGAACTTCGCCACGACGCGCATACATACCCGTTAGACCTACAGGTGACAATGCCACTGGCAACGCCAAATTTTCACCAAACAATTGCGTTTCTAAGCTCAGCTCAGACATGTCATTTAACACACGTTGACGTAAAGCGATTTTTGATAAATCGTCTACATTACGCTTTAAAGTATATTCCGCATAGGCACCACCATCGATGTATTCAAATAAAAATGGCGGTAAACGACGTTTCGCAGCTTCACGATAGTCATTTGCAGAAGAAATAATCATAACTTATGTCCTATTTAATCGACTCGAACGTTGACGACGAGCTTCTTCTTCATCGATCATACGTACGCGTTGAACAACAAATTCAATATGCCCACAAGCTGCCTTACGTGCAGTCTCTGAGTCTTGACGTTCAATTGCGTCCATCACCTCAAAATGCTGGTCATGCAATTGTTCAAAATGTTGTGGTGTGGTGTAAACTTTACGTCGCCCTAACATCACGTTGTCTTGCAATAAATCAAACAAACTACGCATCATTTGGATCAGCACTAGATTGTGGGATGCTTCTGCAATCGCCAGATGAAAATTCGCATCCGCTATTGCTGCGTGGGCATCATCACCTAAAGCCTGAAAATGGCTAATCTGCTCAAAACATTGACGAATATTGATCAAATCACTGGGTGTGGCACGTTGTGCGGCATACCATGCTGTACCACCTTCAAGCACCATACGAGCTTCTTGTACATCAAAACGATATTCAGGATCCTGATCCATCAAACCGGATAATGGCTCAACGATTTGATACTGTGACCAATGTGCAGGCAACTGCTTTAAATAGGTGCCTGCACCCGCTTTGCTCTGAATAATCCCTGCGGTAATCAGTTGTTGAATCGCCTCACGTAAAGAGCTACGAGACACACCTAACTGTTCACAGAGTTGGCGTTCAGCAGGCAATCGCTCTCCGACTTGCACATTATTTTTTTCAATCAATAGACGTAAACGCTGTACCACTTTGTCGGAGACTTTCATTTTTTTCCTTGACCCGTTTACGGAATCATCCACGGGAAAACATAAGCTTGTAAGGTCACAATAATACCAATCATCACCGTAAAGATAATGCTGTGTTTTACTGTAAATCTAAATAAATCAGATTCTTTACCAACTAAACCCACTGCTGCACAAGCAATCGCGATTGATTGAGGGGAAATCATCTTACCTGTTACTCCACCACTGGTATTGGCAGCAACTAACAAGACTTCAGGCACACCGATTTGCTGTGCTGTAGTTGCTTGTAACGCTGAAAACAATGCGTTAGCTGAAGTATCTGAACCTGTAAGAAACACTCCAACCCAACCCAAGAATGGTGAGAAGAACGTGAAAGCCTGACCCGTATGTGCCAGTGCTAAAGCAAGCGTCGCTGACAGACCTGAATAGTTTGCAATGAACGCAAAAGCCAGTACCATACCAATCGAATAAATTGGGTTTTTTAGTTCATTCACGGTTTCAAAGAATGTCGAAACTGCCTCTTTAGGTTTCATGTTTAAATAAATAATCGTGATCAATGCCGCCAATATAATCGCCGTACCCGTTGCTGATAACCAATCAAACTTATAAATCGCATCATAATCTTTAATTTCAGGCACGACAGGTGGTAGCTTTTGAATCAATTGATGCAAATACGGCACTTTAATTGAAACTACTAAATCACTTAATGGGCCGTCCTTAACAAATAAATCTTTAAAAGGTTTGATGCTCCAGATCGTCACCATTGCTGTAAGTATCAGAAATGGAGACCAGGCTTTGGCTATCTGTGCCACACTATATTGTTTACGAGCTTGCTTGATAATAGTTTCATCTACCTGTATATTTTTGTCCTCAAAAAGAAAAATATGTTTTGGTTTCCAATACTTAAGCAAGATAGTTAAACTGATTAATGATGCAATTGCAGCAGTGATATCGGGTAACTCAGGCCCAACAAAATTTGATGTTAGATATTGCGCTAAAGAAAAAGATAAGCTGGCAACTAAAATAGCAGGCCAAGTTTCTTTAACCCCACGCCAACCATCCATGATTGCCATGATCCAGATCAATACAATTGGCACCATAAAGGGTAACTGACGACCAACCATTTGACTGATTTCCATGGTGTCAACACCTGAAACCTGCCCAGCGACAATGATCGGAATTCCCATTGCACCAAAAGCAACAGGTGCAGTATTAACTATCAGGCATAGCCCAGCCGCATATAAAGGCTTAAAGCCGAGTCCCACCAACAGTGCCGCAGTAATTGCGACGGGCGCACCAAAACCTGCCGCACCTTCTAAAAACGTACCAAAAGCAAACCCAACTAATAGCATTTGCAGACGTTGATCTTCTGTAATTGACAGAATAGACGAACGAATAACATCAAACTGTCCTGTTTTTACTGAAATCTTATATATAAAAACTGCACCGATAATAATCCATGCAATTGGCCACAGGCCGTAGAAGAATCCATAGACCATTGATGCTAATGCCATTCCAATTGGCATTTTGTATAAAAATAATGAGACCAGAAAGGCTAAAAAAACGGTAATTGTAGCGGCTACACTACCCTTCATGCGAAAAATAGCTAACGCTAAAAAAAAGAAAATAATTGGAACTAGCGCAATAGCACTCGAAATCCAGATATTGCCTATAGGATCATAAATTTGTTGCCACTGTTGAAGCATTGTCTACTCCTTGAAATGCTTAACTACTAGATTGAACAGTTTATTGTACTTAAACACTAAATTGGTATGACCAATTTAGTGTTTAAGAGATAAAATGTGCATTTTGTATTGGCGATATTAGTAATATTAGCCCAAAAACACAATATAAAAGATTTAATTTATTTTTTGGTATGACCAATTTTTATAATCTCTTAAAATTTTATACATTAGATTTCTTTCATAATTCACTTTTTACTCAGCTCAAAATTATAGATTCCCACAATTAAATTAAATCTTAATCCTAGTCTTTTGCCAGGGTTGCGATATCGCTCGGCAAGGATTTTGAAGGTTTTCAAAGTTCCAAATACCTGTTCAATCCCAATTCTTCTTTTATTGATTTCTTGGTTATAAAGTTTTAGCTCGAGATCTGGTTTTTAGTGCTTTTTTGCTTTTAATGGCCATAAACTATTTGGATACAATGTATAAATCCCTTGATAGCCTTTATTTGCAAGAGGCTTTGTTGCACAAACCTACCACTGAAAGCTTCTTGGGGAATATAATTTCTAAATGAAGAGGTCTGCACCCAAGATCTATCGTACAACCAGTTGATCTACCTACAATAAAGCCTTGCTCAGTCAAGGAAATATATCAATTTGGTTTGATTCAGCCATCCAATGGTCGCTCGATTGACTCAACAACTGCCGATGCAAAACTTGGATGAAAATGTACTAGCCCAACAACTTCATTCCACCAATCAAGAGCAGTTGATTGCCTATAAAGTGTCTTTATTTGGCTCTGACGTCAGTGTCGTTCAGCATGTGGTAGCAAAAACCCGAGGTGCACCAAAAGATTTAAGCCACCAAGTAGTTGGCTTTAGTACAAAGCAACAAGGTGAGGCTCAGTTATGTGTTACGTCGTGAGGATATTCAAGTGGTGGCAGCAGAGCGGATGTTCCTACGTGGATAATTGCTCAAAAAGATTTTATAATCGGTATTAATACCAATAATTTTGTCTTTATTGCTATGTATAGACTTAATCGTTTTGATTATTCGTCGAGAGCTTAAAGCCTTAGATGAAGTTTCAACCTTTTAAGTCAGCCAAATTTATCAGTGAATGATGCTACTCACTATTTAAAAACCTTAGATGCCAAAGTAATGCCTTCCAAGGTACAGTCCTTTGCCCAAAACTCTAAGCACTTAATACATAAACTGCATCAAAATCCGGAAAATGAAAAAGTATTTAGTTCATACGCCGCCCATGAATTGCGTAGTCCTTTAACCGCGATCAAAACTCATATTCAGCTTGCACAACTGATGGCAGAACAACAGGCAAGCTCGCCCAAATTGCAACAGAGCTTGCAGCAGGTACACCTTGGTATCCGCCGATGTACCCAGCTACTGGAACAGCTTCTAGCACTTTCCTCTACCGATCAAGTACTGAGTGATATCTAGTACAGTATTGAAATTGCACGGCTCCTGACTCAGGTGATTGCCGATTTACAGTCGCTTTATCCGGAAATTGAACCCAGTTTAACAATTGACTGACCGAGCCTGACCCGAATTGCCCTACCCGATTTTGAACTAGATACCGTCTTTAAAAACCTACTTAACAATGCTCTATTGCATGCACAGGCAAACACCATTTCAATTGCTATGCTGCATGTGTGCTGATCATTCATAATGATAATCAAAGGTTGAAGATATGCATACTTGGGACAGCGTTTCTGGCATAAATCTCCCTAGCAAAATGGGCATGGGCTAGACTTATATTTGATGAAAATGGTGTTAAACAAATATGGCTATCAGATTCAATTTACAGTGGCGCAACCTCAATATTTAAGCATTCACATCAGCCTCGCTGCAAGCGGATCACTTACTTATGAGAAGACAGGGCTAAATTTAAAGCTGGAATATCAACCCATGTCGTATCAGCAAAATCACGCTGCAAATACTGTTTTAAATAAGCAATGGTATCTTCAGCGATCAAGGGATCTTTGGAGTTATCTGCATGATTAAAAGCAATGGCATATAATTGAACCCCGCGGAGTTTTAACAACTCAAGACTCAGCAAGGTATGATTAATACTACCCAAACGCCCTGAAGTGACCAGAATCACCGGATAATTATGTGTCTGAATATAATCAATAGTTAGGAACTCTTCGGTTAAGGGCACCATTAGACCACCTGCACCTTCCAGCAAAATACAGTCATAGTCCGCAGCCAGCTGTTCGGTGGCCTGCTGAATCTGTTCAAAATTAATGGCTCGCCCATCTAGACGCGCAGCAAGATGCGGTGAAGCCGGATACGTAAAAATTTCCGGCATGGTCAGTTTTTGCTGGTCTTCCGGTAACAGTCCACAACCCATAATTGCACGATGCTGTTCGATATCTTCTGATATATCGACATTTCCGGTCTGGATCAGCTTTTGGGTTAT
>Ga0172376_10003315_pt1 | contig 19094 bp, 23 predicted proteins | sample Lak35m_FD_121114 | JGI IMG/M metagenome (GOLD analysis project Ga0172376, IMG submission 121114) | Freshwater microbial communities from Kabuno Bay, South-Kivu, Congo - kab_092012_35m | ecosystem: Environmental > Aquatic > Freshwater > Lake | place: Democratic Republic of the Congo: South-Kivu... | reverse complement strand
GACGCGTTCTGGTCGCTCACCATGTATGACCAGCCGGCCAGCCTGCTGGTGGCCAACCCGCTCAACCGCTACCTGCTCAACTCCACCATGCTCGAGCAGTTCACATACGACCCCGACGGCGGGCTGACGCTGCTGGTCCAGAACGAGTCTCCGGGCCGAGACCGCGAGGCCAACTGGCTGCCCGCCCCGAAGGGGGATTTCTGCTGCTACCTCCGGCTCTACCGGCCGCAGGCCGAGGCCCTCGACGGCCGCTGGACCGCACCAAAGCTGACCCGGGTGGCGGTGCCGGTGACCCCGGAAACGTACATCCGGGCGGAGACCGACCGGCAGTTCGGTGAGGTCGTCGGAATGGCCGGCGGGGTCAACCGGCTGTACCACTTCCGCAAGCCCACGCCGCTCGACAAGCAGAACATCGTGCGCATGAACCGCGACACCCTCTACTCGATGGGGATCGTCGATACGTCGCAGGGGGCCACCATCACCGTCCCGGAGATCCCCAAGGGCCGCTATGTCTCCGTCTATCTCGTCGACAACGACCACTACTGCCCGTTCGTGATCTACACGCCGGGCAAGCACGAGCTGCCGAGAGACACCAAGTACCTCGGCGTCGGCGTCCGCATCAAGGTCTTCAACCCCGCCGACCCGGCCGAGATCGCCCTCGTCAACAAGCTGCAGGACCAGTTCGTCATCGAGGCCGGCAGCGCCGACCCGCTCCCCCCGCTCCGCTGGGACCTCGCGTCGCTGCAGACGCTTACCACGCAGTACGAGAAGGATGGGGCCGCGTACGGCAGCTACAAGGGCATGATGGGGGCCCGCGGCACGGTGGATGAGAAGACCCGGCACATCGCCGCCGCCGCGGCGTGGGGGCTCTTCCCGGAACGCGACGCCACCTACCTCAACTACAGCGGCAACCACGACATCAAGGTCGGGCACAAGGCGACCTACAAGGTGCCGGACAACGACGCCTTCTGGTCGATCACCGTGTACGGCAAGGACGGCTTCATGAAGAGCGAGAACTGCATCCTCAACTCGTCCAACGTGAAGCTGAACCAGGACGGCACCTTCACCGTGTGTTTCGGCTCGAAGGAGCTGTGCGGCGACGTGCCGAACCGGCTGGACGTCACCGACGGGTGGAACTTCCTCATGCGGGTGTACCGCCCCGGGGCGTCCGTCCTGGACGGCACCTACCAGTTGCCGAGGCCCGAACCGTTGAGGTAGGCGCATGGCTGGCCAAACCTAATCCCCCGCCCGCAGCATCTTCACCGATTCGACCTGCATCGTGAACGGCCCGGGCTTCTTGTCGCTGAGCATGAAGCCCAGCCCGTTGATCTGGCTCGGCTCGACCGGCCCCATGCCCTGAACGCGCCTCCCGAAGGCTGTCGGGATGAAGTCTTCGAGCGGGATGGCGACCTCTGTCCACTCGTCCTTCGTGGTCGGTAGCGGGGCCCGATATGAAAACGCCATCCGGCGGCTCTTCGTGTAGATATTCAGGACGTATTCCCGACCGTCGCCCTTGACTCTCATGACGAGCGTGTCGCCGCTCTTGATAGGCAGATCGGTCGGCTTGGTTCTGACCGACGCGAAGCCGCCGTTGTTCTCGAGCGACAACGTGCCGAAAAACTCCAAGGTCTTGTCGGGCGTGATGCGAAACCGGCCGTCTGAAATTCCGCCCATCACGCCATCGTTCACCGCCTGCCAGCTCTGGCCGGCGTCGGGAGCGGCAAAATCCAAAAGGGGCCGGAGCGTTTCCTGGGTCGCCACCTGGCCGCATAAAGTCAACAATATCGCCGCCCACATCGCTCGCATGGATATTTCTCCGATGGATTTCCCTGACCTGCCCCCGTGGCTCGATAACGCCTCGGACGATTACCACGAACTCCCGGCTGGGGATATCGACTTGCCCTACGACGAGTAGTGATACACCGGGAATCCGGCCCTGGAACATCCCGGCACCGCTCGTTTTCGTGACCTATGGTTGCCTGCCGCCGGATTGGGCCGGCTCAGGAGCGTCACGAACATGTTCGATACGATAGCCGCTTGGGTTGTGCTGGTGCTCTTCGCGTCGGGCCTTTGGCTGACGGGGCATGCTCTCTGGGCGATGGCGGCTGACTCACAGGCTCGCCGTGAAGCGCGTGCGGCTTGCTGCCACCGCTTGAAGGCCCGCCAACTGGCCCTCAGGGACCCCGACAACTGTTAGTGCCCGGCAGGATAAACGCAGGCTAGTTTTAGTTCTTCGTGAGTCGCATTCCGCTCACGAAAGGTCGCTAGACTCCTGACCCCTGAAGGAGAATCCAGCGATGCTCACGAAGCGCGATCCCTACGACCGACTCGAACACCTCGATGCCATGTCGGCCATCAAGGCCTGGCTGCTTGGCGACTACAAGCGTGGCGAAGAACGCGTGTTGATTCTTGCCATTCGCCGTGAGACAGGGCTCGAGCTCACGGACAGTGAAATTCGTGATGTGTTGATCGAGGCGGTGAATGACAAGACATCCGCCATGGGCGTCTTCGAAAGGCTGCTCATGCTGGAGACGATCGCGGACGAGGAATTTGCTTTCACCAAACCCCGGTGATCTGGAACAGGTTGGTTGGTTCTGGTATTGATCGGCCGTCATTCGGCGGCACGATCATGACCAACCGGTTCCTGTTGTTCTTGCTCTTTTTCTCCGGCGGGTGCTCCAGTGCGCTCGTGTCGGTGAAGCGGGAATTTGCCGATGCCTACAAGGGCATCCGAGCGGATCTCGATTTCCACGAAGACGAAGGACTCAAGACCTTCGATCCCAAGGCTGCAGCAGTCGTTCGCCAGATGCGAAACGAACTCCAGCAATAAAAACGCCCTCGTCTCGGGCTTCGAGGGCGTTGCTACAGGGGGCGGGGCGACGGGGGGCCATCGCCCTACCACCTGACGGCAAGAGTTAGATAGCGAATGGCGACATCGCGAGCAATAGACACGAACGCATCCCACCTAGCCCGGGAAATACCGCCGTCGATTGTGAGCATTCTCACAATTCTCACATTGTTATGTGATCGTGGATTCATGGCTCCGATCGAGCCTGACGCTCAGCGCATTTCCTCTGGCCGCCGCGTGATCGCGAAGTACGCGACATAGAACCACGACAGCAGTCCGGCCAGGACCGCCCACATGATCGAACGGTTTCTCTGCCACGAGCAGACGACGGCAATCACAGAGCCGAGCCCCACGCCGTCGCGGACGACGCTGAACGCTCCGCCGCCGGGAATGGTTTCAAAGACGATTTCGGCGAGGAATGGCATTCGAAACAGCATATTCGCGTCGTTCAAGAGAAGGGAAGTGCCCTCTTGAATGAAGAACTGTACGGAAGTATACTTCCTAGCAGCCCTGCTGGATGTAAACTAACTAGGTAAACTAACTCAGAGTCTTCGAGGGCCGCTCCGATGGAAACAGTCAACATTCACGCGGCGAAGACCCACCTGTCGCGGCTCGTCGACAAGGCCGCGGCCGGCCATCCGTTTGTGATCGCAAAAGCCGGCAAACCGCTTGTGCAGGTTACCGCCATCCCGACTCCGCGGCCTGCCGACAGGCTTGGCTTCATGGCCGGTCAGATTGCGGTGCCCGACGACTTCGACACTCTCGGAAAAGACATCATCGAGACTCTTTTCGGGCATCACGACGGCGCATGAACCTCCTTCTCGACACACACGTGCTGCTCTGGGCCGCCGGGCAGCCGGAGCGGCTTTCCGCTGCCGCCGAGCGCATGCTTGTGAGTAGTCGGAACACGGTTCACTTCAGTGTCGTCAGCCTTTGGGAAATAGCCATCAAGCGAACGCTCGGCCGCCGGGATTTCAGGGTCGATGCCCGGCAGCTCAGACGCGGGTTGCTCGAGAACGGATATTCCCAACTTGCTCTCACCGGTCCGCATGCCGTCTCCATTGATCGGTTGCCTGATCTCCATAAGGATCCATTCGATCGGATGCTGATTGCACAGGCAGAGGCGGAAGGCTTCGTGCTGCTGACCGCAGACGAGGAACTAGAGGCGTACGGCGGCCCCGTGCGGCTGGTGTAGTCGGCTGCCAAGAAAAACCGATGGCGTCGATCGCTTGGCCTGCCTTCCCGGCAGTATGATGGCCGGCATGGACGCCACCCCCGCGGCCGAGACACCGGCCCACCCCACGCTCGATGACCGCATCGAGATCGGCCTGCAGCAGGCCAAGGAACTCCCCGTCGAGGAGCTCGGCGACCCGACCTGCCGGACGAAGCGGCCCGATATCGTGGACGTGCTGCGCAGCGAAGGCCGCGACCGGATCGCCGACCTGCTGCCGCTCCGCCACGCCCGCATGGCCGTGAGCCCCCTGGCCACGCTCCGCGGCTCGGCCTCCGTGATGGCCGCCGCACTCGGCGCCCGCAAGAGCACCGATCTCATCGTGCAGCTCTGCGGCGACGCCCACCTCTCGAATTTCGGCATCTACGCATCGCCCGAGCGGGATCTCGTCTTCGATGTCAACGATTTTGACGAAACCCACCCCGGCCCCTTCGAGTGGGACGTGCTGCGGCTGGCGACGTCGTTCGTCACCTGCCTGCACTCGAGAGACGAGACCGACAAGGCCGCCACGCTCGCCCGCCATATCGCCGACGTCTACCGCGAGACCATGGAGGAGCTCTCGAAGAAGCCGACCGTGGGCGTGCTCTACGAACGCATGACGGCAGCCGACATCGAGGCCCTGGCCGACGAGGCGGATTCGGCGGCCCCCGCCAAAGACACCGAGGCCGCGCTCGAGAAGGCCCGCCGCCGCACGCAGGAACGAGCCATCGCCCGGCTCACCGAAGAGGTGGATGGCAAGGCCCGGTTCAAATCGAAGCCGCCCGTGCTCGAGCGGCTCGATGACGAGAACCTGCAGGGGTATGTCGAAACCGGCTACGCGGCCTTCGTCGAGACGCTCCCGCCGGAAAACCAGGTGATCGCCCGCCGCTACAAGATCATCGATTTTGCTCGAAAAGTCGTGGGCGTGGGCAGCATCGGCACGCGGTGCTTCGTCACGCTCCTCGAAGGCCGCGACGCCGACGATCGGATCATCCTCCAATTCAAGGAGGCGACGCCCTCCGTGCTCGCCCCGCATGTGAAAAACATGGGAGACTTCGCCCGCATCGAGCACGAGGGGCAGCGGATCGTGCGCGGCCAGAAAATGATGCAGGCCGTGTCGGATCTGTTTCTCGGCTGGGTGGACGGCATGCCCGGCACGAACAAGCAGTTCTTCGGCCGCCAGCTGCACGACATGAAGGGCGGCTTCGACGTCGAGACGGCGAAGCTCGCTACCGTCGAACTCTACGCCGACCTCTGCGCCCGCACGCTCGCGCGGGCCCACGCCCGCAGCGGCGACACCGTGGCGATCGCCGCCTACCTGGGCGATGACAAAACCTTCGCCGAGGCGGTGGAAGTGTTTGCGGTGGCCGAGGCGCATTTTGTGGCCGGCGACCACAAGCGGCTCACCGAGGCGATCGCCGCCGGCGAGCTCGAGGCCGCCGACATCGAAGATGCCTGAGATCGAGATCCCCGTTCGTGCACCGCATCATGCATAAGCTGCATATCGAGGAGGAATGACCTCTTCCTCGACCTGCGGCCGCGGCGGGAAACTGTTTAGCCCCACGAGCTCGATGCGGCCGTCGAAATGCTCCACCAGCGCCGAGCAGTGCTCGATCCAATCGCCGCAGTTGTAGTAGTTGATCCCGTCGATCCGGCGGATCGCCGGCACGTGGATGTGGCCGCAGACCACGCCGCTGCAGCCGGCTCGCTGCGTGTGCCGGGCCACGAATCGCTCGAAGTCGTTGACGAAGTTCACCGCCTGCTTCACCCGCCCCTTGAGCGTGGCGCTGAGCGACCAATAGGGATAGCCCAGCAGCCGCCGGGCCGAATTGACCCAGGCGTTGGCATGGAGGGCGAAGGTGTAGGCCCGATCGCCGAGGTGGTAGAGCCAGGGGGCGTGCCGCGTGAGGTGGTCGAAGCAGTCGCCGTGGATCACGAGCAGCCGGCGTCCATCCGCCGTCACGTGCACAAACTCGTCGGCCAACTCCATGTGGCCAAACACGTGGGGCGAGAAGCTCCGCAGGAATTCGTCGTGGTTGCCCGTCACATACCGCACGCGCGTGCCGCGCTTGAGCATGCCGAGGATCCTGCGGACGACGAAGCTTGCCGTGTCGGTCCAGACGAAGTTGCGCTTCAGCTTCCAGCCGTCGATGATGTCGCCGACGAGATACAACCGCTCAGGCTCGATGCGGCCGAGAAAGTCGAAAAGTTCCTGCGCGCGGGAGAACCCGCAGCCTAGATGCACGTCGGAGATGAAGAGCGTGCGAACTCGCAGGGCGGCACCGTAGCCTGGTGTGACTGACTCCTTCGATGCTAATCAAGCCATCGGCCAGCCGCAGCGCGGGAAACGGTGAGTTTTCGATGAGCGCGCTGGTCGCGAGCCTGCTCGCGAAGAAAGACTCAGCCGGCGGGTGATTTTGGCCCAACGTAACCAAACCGCGGCATCGCCTGTCCGTCGATCACGACCGTCTCGGCGAACATCGCGGCCGGCCGGACCCAGAGGCCGCGGTCGCCGTATTCCTGCCGGTAGACGACGAACTCCTCGAGTGTCTCACTGTGCCGGGCAACGCCGAGCACCGTGTATTCGTTGCCCTTGTAATGCCGGTAGCGGCCCGGCTTGATCTCGTGCATCGCGTGCCTCGTTTTCCCGCTGCGTGTGTGTCAGACTGTCGTCATGAGTCTCGAGAGCGACGAATTCTATCGGCTGGAAGGGCTGATCTACCGGCCCGTCTCCACGCGGCCCGACTGGCTCAAGGCCTGGCGGAATGAAGCCGCCTATCTGCTCGCCCGGGCCCGCCGTGCGGCTGACGTCGACGACGAGCAGCTTCTCCAGGAACTCGAAGACGAGGCCCGCGAAATGGCCGACGTCGTCGAAGCCCGGCTCCGCCACGAAGGACTGATGTAGCAAGGATATGGGCAGAAGCGTCGTGCTTGCCGGTGCCGCTCGCTGCCCGCGCTGCAGCCTGCCGCCGCGGCTATGCACGTGCGATGCGATCCCGCCCGTCGAGACGCAGCTCGCCGTGCATGTGCTCATCCACCGCGGTGAATCGCGCCGGCCTTCGAGCACCGGCAAGCTCATCGCCCGAGCCGTTGCCGGCGCCGCGTGGCATGTCTATCAGCGCCAGACACGCTTCTTTCCAGCCGCCGGCTTCCCGGCTGATGCCATCGAGCCCACCGGCGAGCTCTGGATCCTCCACCCATCTGGCGAGCCGCTTCCCGCGCACCAGCCCGCAGGACATGCGCCCGCGGGGCCGCGCAGGCATGTCCTGCTGCTCGACGGCAGCTGGCGACAGGCCGGCGAGATGCTTCGGGCCGTGGAGGGCATGGGCCGCTGCGTGCGCCTGCCCGATCCGACTGCGGAGCCAAGCCGCTATTGGCTGCGCGACCAGCCGGCCGCAGCGCAGCTCTCCACCGCGGAGGCGCTGATGGGCGTGTTTCGGAGTGTCGGTGAGCACGAGGCGGAGCGACGCCTGCGGCTCCACTTCGAGCTCCACGTCTACACTATGCTCCTGGCCCGCGGCCGCCGCGAGATGGCGGAGCGATACCTCGGCCACTCGCCCCTGCTCGCCGACCCCCATGTCATAGGTCTCACCCGATGAACACCACATCTCCCAACGCCGCTCCACTGCTGCAACCCTTTCGCCTAGGCGACCTCCTGCTCCCCAACCGCGTCGTGATGGCGCCGCTGACGAGGAGCCGCGCCGGCAAGGAACGGATCCCAAATCCGCTCATGGCGGAGTATTACGTGCAGCGGTCCTCCGCGGGGCTGATCATCGCCGAGGCCACCACGATCTCCGAACAGGCCAACGGCTGGCTCGAATCGCCGGGCGTCTACACCGACGCGATGCAGGCGGGCTGGCAGGGCGTGACGTCGGCCGTGCATGCCGCCGGCGGACGGATCTTCCTCCAGCTCTGGCACATGGGGCGGGCCTCGCACAGCGATTTCCACGGCGGACAACTTCCGGTCTCGGCCTCGGCCGTGAAGATCGAAGGCGACGGCATCCACACGCCGCTCGGCAAGAAGCCCTATGAAAACCCGCGGCCGCTCGAGACCCGGGAGATTGCGGGCGTCGTCGCCGACTACCGGCGGGCCGCGGCGAGGGCGCGGGCGGCCGGGTTTGACGGCGTGGAGATCCACGCCGCCAACGGCTATCTCATCGACCAGTTTCTGCAATCGAAGACGAACCGGCGCACCGACGACTACGGCGGCAGCGTCGAAAAGCGAGCTCGGTTTCTTCAGGAGGTCGTGGGGGCCGTGTCGGCGGAATGGCCGGCCAACCGCGTGGGCGTCAGGATCTCGCCAAACGGTTCCTTCAACGACATGGGCTCGGCCGATTTTCGCGAGCAGTTTGCTTTCGTGGCGACGATGCTCGATCGCTCTGGCCTCGCCTATCTCCACGTGGTGGACGGCCTGGCGTTTGGGTTTCACAAGCAGGGCGAGCCGATGACGCTCGCGGAGTTTCGGCGCGGCTTCCATGGACCGCTCATGGGCAACTGCGGCTACACGCTCGAATCGGCCGAGCAGGCGGTGGCGGATGGCGTCGCCGATCTGATCGCGTTTGGCCGGCCCTACATCAGCAATCCCGACCTGGTCGAACGCTTCCGCAACGGCTGGCCACTGGCCGAACCGGCCGACATGGCCGCCTGGTATTCCCCCACCGGGGCCACGGGCTACACCGACTTCCCGAAGCACGGCCGCTGAATCTCGCGGCAACGATTACCCCCGCGGGCGGCCGGCGCCAAACGTGATCATCACGACGGCGTCTTCTTCGTCGTCGAAGGGATCGAAGTCGCCGTCGTAGGGACCAAACACGGCCGGATTGTGCGGGGCGGAAAGCATGGCTGCGACTCCTTGTCAGTCCACTCCACCACCGCGGCGGCGCCGAATCAAATGCTTGGAAACGCCGGGTGAAACCGCTATCGTGGCGGGTCCCGCCCACCTGGGCACTCCACCCCAGAACCCCCCGAAGAAGGGGCGGCTCGCGCCGACCTTCAATCCCCGCATGGCCACCACCTCCGCCCCCGCAGTCGCTCCCGATCCCTGGTTCCAAGACCGCTTCGCCGACCGCATCGGCGGCGCCGCCTACGGCAAGGGCAACGAGATCTACAAGTTCGAGCTCATCAAGCGGGCCAAGCGGAAGGCGATGGCCGACCATCCCGAGCGACGGATGCTCGATTTCGGGATCGGCGAAAACGACGAGATGGCGCCGGAGAGCGTGCGGGCCGTGATGCGGCGGGAGATCGACCGCCCCGAAAACCGCGGCTACGCCGATAACGGCATCGCCATCTATAAGGAAGCGGTGGCGAAGTTCATGCAGCGGGAGTTTGGCGTCACGCTCGATCCCGTCACCGAGGTGAATCACTGCATCGGCTCGAAGACGGCCTACGCGATGCTGCCGGCGGCCTTCATCAATCCGGGCGATGTCACGCTCATGACCGTGCCCGGCTATCCGGTCGCCGGCACGGCCACGCGGTGGTTCGGCGGCCACGTGCACAAGCTGCCGCTCGTGCCCGAGCACGATTTCTTCCCCGATCTCGATCGTGTTCCCGAAGACGTGCTCGCGAAGACGAAGCTGCTCGTGCTCTGCTACCCCAACAGCCCCACCGGCAAGACGGCCACCCGCGGCTTCTACGAGAAGGTGGTGGATTGGGCGCACAAGCACCGCGTGATCGTGGTGCAAGACGCAGCCCACATCATGCTCTCCTACGACGACCAGCCGCTCTCCTTCCTCTCGATCGACGGCGCCAAGGAGGTGGGCGTCGAGGTCCACTCGATGTCGAAGGGTTTCCACATGATTGGCTGGCGGCTCGGCTGGGTGTGTGGCCACGAAAAAATCGTGCGAGCCTTCGCCGACGTGAAAGACAACTGCGACTCCGGTCAGTTCATGGCGATCCAGAAGGCGGGAGCAGCGGCCCTGGGCGATCCCGAGATCCCGAAGCGGGTGCGCGAGAAATATCGCCGCCGGCTGGAGAAGCTCGTTGGCGTGCTCCGTGCTGTCGGCTTCGATTGCGAGATGCCGGGCGGCACCTACTTCCTCTACACGAAGAGCCCGAAGGGTGCCGGCGATCGCGTCTTCGCGACGGCGCAGGATGCGAGCCAATTTTTGATCCACGATCTCTCGATCTCGACCGTGCCGTGGGACGATTGCGGCGCGTTTCTCCGCTTCTCGGCCACCTACGAGGCGGAAGACGAATCGGCCGAAGACGATCTGATGGCCGAAACCCACGCGAGGCTTTCGCGTGCCCGGCTCAAGTTTTAGATTCCGGTCTTCTCTTTCCTCGGGAGTTTCAGCGATGCGTGTGAGCGGCTGCATCCGTTTTCTTTTGATCTGCGCGCTGGCCGTGACGATCCTGCTCCCGGCCTCCGGCTGCGGCACGAAGAAGAAGGCCAAGAAGGGGCCCACGATCGCGAAGCTCAGGGAGAAGGCCGAGAAGGAGTCTTCACCCGACCGCAAGGCGGCCGCCTATCTGAAGATCGCGGCCCAGCAATTCGGCTCGGGCGACAAGACAGGCGCCAAGGCGTCGGCCAACCAGGCCCTCGACGCGCTCGTCGACAAGGAAGGCAAGCCGGCGGGCGAGGCCAACCAGCTCGCGCCGCGGATGGTCGAAGTGGCCGACTCGCTCGCCCTCGTCGGCGACAAGAAACAGGCCCGCAAGGCGCTCGAGGCCGCCACCGCCGACGACTTCGTCAACACGATCGAGGATGCGGTGCGGAAGACACAGGTGCTCGCCGCGGCGGGGGGCATCTACGGCGACAAGGCGAAGGGCATCGGCGACGCCGGCAAGGCCAAAGAACTCCTCGCGAAGGCAAACGAAGTGGCCGGCGCTGCCGATGAGCGGTTTCGCGCCGAGGCGCTCGCGGCAGTGGCGCTCGGCTACACGCGAGGCGGACTCGCCAAGGAGGGCGGCGACATGGTGAATGCACTCGTGGAGGCGGCCAAGTCGCTCGAGCAGCCCCGCGCCAAGGCCGAGGCCCTGGCCGCCGCCGCCAACGTGAAGGCGCAGACGGGCGCGAAGGACGAGGCGAAGGAACTGCTCAAGGAAGCGGCCGACGCGGCCAAGAGCGTTGAACGGGCCGACGGCAAGGCGTTTGCGCTCATCGCGATCGCGGTCGCCACCGAGGCCAACGGCGATGTGAAGGGAGCACTCTCGCTCTTGAAGGAAGCCGACAAGGCGGCGAACAAGGCGAGCGAGCCCGACATGCAGAAGATGCTCGTCGAAAGGGTCAACAAGCTGACAATGGAGTTCAGCAAGAAGAAGTAGCTTTTCGCCGGCTTTGACATGCCCCATACCACGATCGTCTGGCTCCGCCACGACCTGCGGCTCGACGACAATCCCGCGCTCGCGGCGGCTGCGGCCCGTGGGGCGGTCGTGCCCGTCTTCATCTGGGCGCCTGACGAAGAAGCCCCCTGGGAGCCCGGCGCGGCCTCGCGCTGGTGGCTGCACCAGTCGCTCGAGCGGCTCTCGGCCGCCGTCGAGAAGGCCGGGGCGTCGCTCGTGATCCGCCGCGGCGGCTCGCTCGAGACGCTGCGATCGCTCGCCAAGGAAGTGGCCGCGACGCACGTGGTGTGGAACCGCCGCTACGAGCCGGCCGTGGTCAAGCGGGATACCGGCATCAAGAAGTCGCTCACCGCCGACGGGCTCGTGGCGGAAAGCTTCAATGGCTCGCTGCTGTTCGAGCCGATGCACGTGGCCACGAAGGAAGGGCGGCCCTATCAGGTCTTCACGCCCTTCTGGCGGTCGCTGCTCGCGCGGGAGGAGCCTGCCGAGCCGGTCGCGGCGCCGCGCGAGCTCTCGACCGTGGCGAAGCGGCCGAAGAGCGTGGCCATCGCATCGCTGGGGCTTCTGCCCACGAACGATTGGGCGGTTGGCTTTCGCGAGATGTGGTCGCCGGGCGAGGCCGGGGCCGCCAGGCGGATGGACCGCTTCCTCGAAAAGGGGCTCGCGACCTATGGCAGCGGCCGCGATCGGCCCGACCACGACGGCACGAGCGCTCTCTCGCCCCACCTTCATTTCGGCGAGCTCTCGCCGCGCCGCCTCTGGCATGCCGTTCGCGAGCAGGCCGGCGGCAAGCCCGCGGCGAAGATCGCCGGCAGCCCGGAGGTGTATCTCCGCGAGCTCGGCTGGCGGGAGTTTGCCAACCATCTGCTCTTTCATTTTCCCCACACGAGCGACGCGCCGCTCCGCGCCGACTACGCCCGCTTTCCCTGGGCCAACGACCCGGTCGGCCTGCGGGCCTGGCAGCGCGGCCGCACCGGCTTTCCGATCGTGGATGCCGGGATGCGGCAGCTCTGGGCGACCGGTTGGATGCACAACCGCGTGCGGATGATCGTGGCCAGCTTTCTCGTGAAAGATCTGCGGATCTCGTGGCTCGAGGGGGCGAAGTGGTTTTGGGACACGCTCGTCGACGCCGATCTCGCCGCCAACACGCTCGGCTGGCAATGGGCCGCGGGCTGCGGCGCCGATGCCGCCCCGTATTTCCGGATCTTCAACCCGACGAGCCAGGCCGCGAAATTCGACCCCGACGGCGCGTATGTGGCCGCCTGGGCAGGCGCGGACGCGAAGGACTACCCCGAGCCGATCGTCGATCACGCCGAGGCTCGAAAACTGGCGCTCGCGGCGCTCAAGACCGTTTCGCGGCCGTCTGCCCGAAAGTAGCGGGTTCTTGCGGGTGTTTCCGGGGATTCGTACAACTGCGGGTCTTCCACGAACACGTTTCTCGAGGGGCAAACACATGGCCACCGCCACCGCAACCAAGAAGTCCGCCAAGCTGCCCGAGGCGAAGAATGTCGGCAGCGCACTCGACAAGGCGATGACCGCCGGCAAGGGAATCCTGCGGCTCTCGCCCACGTGGGTGCCGCGAAGCTTCCTCCATCCGGGCAAGCGGGTGCGGCTCCACCCCGACGACTACTACGCCTACGGTCTCGACCGCGGCGGCATCGACGAGCGGTGGTTTGCCAGCACGACGGAAGCGGCGAACGAAGGCCGCGTGCCCGACGAGGGGCTCTCGTGGTGTGTGTTTGACGGCGAGCGGTTTCTGCTGCGCGACGCCGTGAGCGAAGGGGGCGCGAAGCTCGTCGGCAAGGCGATCTGGGATCGCTACAAGAAGTGGCCGGTCTACTCGAAATTCTTCGACAACATGGGGCCGATCCCCCACCACATGCATCAGTCGTTTGACGACGCGAAGCTCGTCGGGCAGGAAGGCAAGCCGGAGAGCTACTACTTCCCGCCGCAATACAACAACTGCGACAACAACTTCCCCTACACGTTCATGGGCCTCGAGCCCGGCACGACGAAAGACGATCTCCGCCGCTGCCTCGAAAACTGGAACCGGGGCGACAATGGCATTCTTTACCATTCGAAGGCCTATCGGCTGGAGCGGGGCACTGGCTGGCTGATCCCGCCGGGCGTCTTGCACGCGCCGGGGTCGCTCCTCACCTACGAGCCGCAGTGGGGCAGCGACGTCTTCGCGATGTTTCAGTCGCTCGTCGAAGGCCGCGCCGTGCCGTGGAGCCTGCTCGTGAAAGACATGCCGAAGGAGAAGCACCAGGATCTCGACTTCATCATCGGCCAGCTCGACTGGGAGAAGAACGTCGATACGCACTACAAGGAGAGCAACTTCCTCTCGCCCGTCGTGGACGAGAAGCGGAGCGCCCCCGGCGCGACCGACAAGTGGATCGTCTACGGCCACGTCGACGGCCGGCAGCTCTTTAGCGCGAAGGAGCTCACGCTCGAGCCGGGCGCGAAGATCACGATTCACGACGCCGGCGCGAGCGGCTGGATCACCGTGCAGGGCGAGGGGAAGGTGGGCGTGCACGACGTCGCCACGCCCACGCTCATCCGCTTCGGCGAGATGACGGCCGACGAGCTTTTCATCTCGGCCGACGCTGCCGCCGCGGGCTACACCGTGGAAAACACCGGCCCCGGCCCGCTCGTCTCGCTGCGTTACTTCGGCCCCGACGTCCACCCCGATCTCCCCAAGCACGGAAAGAATCGCTAATGCCGCATTCCGCCCCGAAGCTTCATAACGCCATGTGGCCCGGCCTCGTCGGCAAGGGCACCGATCCCGGCCAGGAGCCGCCGATCTCGCTCGATCGGATGCTCGAGCTGACGGCCGCGGCGAACGTGAACGGCCAGAAGTTCGACGGCATCGACTACTTTCTCTTTCTGCCACACACGAACCCCGAAGCGACCGATGCCGAGCTGACCGCGATCGCCGACAAGATCGCGAAGCACGGCTTCACGGTGGGGTCGCTCGTGGCGCCGGTCTGGCCGGGCACGGTGGGCGATTCGGCGATGGGCGACGCGGCCGCGAAGGAGAAGTTTTTCTCGGACGTGAAGATGGCCTGCCGGATCGCGAAGGTCTTTGAGAAGCACGGCGTGCGGAAGTATGGCGTGATCCGGATCGACTCGGCCGAGTTTGGCGTGGCCAAGTGGCGGGAACATCCGCAGGCCAACACGGCGAAGATCGCGGCGACGTTCCGCGAGGCTGCGAAGATCGCGAAGGACGCGGGTCAGCGGCTGGCGGCCGAAGGCGAAATCTGCTGGGCCGGCATGCACTCCTGGAAAGACATGCTCGACCTCCTCGAGGAGGTGGGCATGCCCGAGACGCTCGGCTTCCAGGCCGATCTTGCCCACACCTATCTCTACCTGCTCGGCTACAACGCTCCGGAGCACGCGCTTGTGAAGCCAGGCTACACCGATGCCGAGTTTTGGCCGGCGTATGAAAAGATGGTGGCCAAGCTCCGGCCCTGGACGATCGACTTCCACGTGGCCCAGAACGACGGCGAGGTGCACGGGGCAGGCTCGCACGACAAGACTGGCAAGCACTGCCCGGCCGACGACCCGCGGGGCAAACTCGACATCGTGAAGTGCGCCGGCTACTGGCTGAAGGACGCCGACAAGCGTGGCATCAAGCACATCTGCTGGGACGGCTGCATGTTTCCCAACGCCACGCTCGAAAACCCGCAGACCTGGAACACCATCCTCAAGACCATGATCGCCGTCCGCGACGCGCACGGGTGGCAGTGAACCACTGAACTCGAGGCGAACGAATCGGCGGAAGCTCGAGGAGCATTGGGCCGCCGCGGCCCACCGCGACGAGACTTCTGCCGTTCGGTCGCCGGCCCAACTGGAACGATTCGGCACCACGAACGCCCGACAAGGAAACCTCGAAATGTCAAAGCCCCTTCGCATCGGCATGATCGGCTACGGCTTCATGGGCCGCGCCCACTCCAATGGCTACAACCGCGTCAAGGACTTCTTCGACCTTGAATACCTGCCGGTGCTGCAGGCCGTGGCCGCCCGCGACGCCGAGAAGGCGAAAGTCTTCGCCGACCGCTGGGGCTATAAGCGGGTGGAGACCGACTGGCGCAAGCTCGTCGCCGCCGACGACATCGACGCGATCGACATCTGCACGCCCAACAACCTCCACGCCGAGATCGCCATCGAGGCGGCGAAGCACGGCAAGGCGATCCTCTGCGAGAAGCCGCTGTCTATGGACACGGCCGAGGGGGAGAAGATGTGCCAGGCCGTCGAGAAGGCCGGCGTGCCGAACATGGTGTGGTACAACTACCGCCGCATCCCGGCCGTCACGTTCGCCAAGCAGATCATCGACTCGGGTAAGCTCGGCCGCGTGTTTCATTATCGCGCCGAGTTTCTGCAGGACTGGACGATCAACGCCGATCTCCCGCAGGGGGGCGCGGCCCTCTGGCGGCTCGACTCGGCCGCGGCCGGCAGCGGCGTGACGGGCGACCTGCTCGCCCACTGCATCGACACGGCCCTCTGGCTCAATGGCTCCGTCAGCGACGTCACGGCGATGACCGAGACGTTTGTGAAGGAGCGGAAGCACCAGCTCACGGGCAAGATGGAGAAGGTGACGATCGACGACGCTTGCTCCTTCCTCTGCCACTTCAAAAACGGCTCGCTCGGCCTCTTCGATAGCACCCGGTATGCCCGCGGCCACAAGGCGCTCTACACGTTCGAGATCAATGGCGAGCACATGAGCCTGAAGTGGGATCTCCACGATCTCCACCGGCTGCAGGTCTTCGACTACAAGGACGAAGGGCCGATGCGCGGCTGGAAGAGCATCCATGTGACCGATGGCGACCACCCCTACATGGACAAGTGGTGGGTGCCGGGTCTGGCGATCGGCTACGAGCACTCGTTCGTGCACCAGGTGGCCGACTTCCTCGAGGCCTACGCCAAGAAGCAGCCCGCCCGCCCGACCTTCCGCGACGCCCTCGAGACGCAAAAGGTCTGCGACGCCGTGCTCCAAAGCGCGAAGACCCACCAGTGGGTCAACGTGTAGGGTAGGCTTCAGCCTGCCACCCAATCGGCTTCAGCCTGCCACCCAATCGGCTTCAGCCTGCCACCCAATCGGCTTCAGCCTGCCAATAACCGCTTGCAAAGTAGACCGCTTGCTCCGCAAGCGGCTCTGGATCCGCTTGCGGAGCAAGCGGTCTACTACCGGCAATCCGGCTCGAGCGATGCGATCTTCGCGACGCGACGCGCATGCCGGCCGCCCTCGAAGGGCGTCTCGAGCCACGTGCGGAGCATCTTCTCCTGCAGTTCCTGGCCGAGCATCTCGGCCGAGAGGCAGAGCACGTTGAGATCGTTGTGCCGCCGGCTCATCTCGGCCGTGACCTCGTCATGGCAGGTGGCGGCGCGGACGCCATGGACCTTGTTGGCGGCGATCGCCATGCCGACGCCCGTGCAGCAGAGCAAGATTCCTCGATCGACCGACCCCTGGCTCACGCGGGTGGCGACGTCGGCCGCGATGTCGGGATAGTCGACGGCCTCTTCGCCGTGGCTGCCGCAATCGACAACCTCATGCCCCATCTTCTCCAAGAGCCCGATGATGCGCAGCCGCGCAGCCACACCACGATGATCACTCCCGATTGCGATGCGCATGATTGCTCCGAGCGAATCCTTCCGATGACCGACAGCCGATGACCGACGACCAACACTCTACCGGCGGGGAACCACGTTTTCGAGTGTATCCAGTCTGGCAAGCAGATGCTCGCGGATTTGCTGGGCACACTTCCGATAGGTGGCCACCGGCCCGCCGATCGGGTCGAGCACGTCGAGCCGGTCGGGCGACAGCAGGGCCACGCGACCGCCGGCCTCGGGAAACTGCGACAGGATGGCGGCACGGTGCGAGGCAGTCATCGTCCAGATGATGTCTGCCTGACGGATGAGGTTTTCCGTCAACGGTTGGCTGCTGTGGCCCGAGAGATCGCTGCCAATCTCCGCCATCGCTGCCAACGCGCCATCGCTGGCCTTGCCCCCCGACCAGGCCGCGACGCCGGCGCTGGCTACGACCACGCCATGTTCCTCGATCTCATCGGGGCCGCAGCCGAGCCGCTCCGCCATCAGCTGCCGGAAGATAGCCTCCGCCATCGGGCTGCGGCAGGTGTTGCCGGTGCAGACGAAGAGCACCAACAGGCTCGAGAGGCGGCGGAGCGTCTCTTGCGACACGATCCCCTGGTGCACGATCCGAAAGTCGCGGTCGTCCACCTCGATCGTGGAGGCGGGCTGCGCGTAGCGGGCGCGGCCGTCGTCGATCACCAGCGACACTGCTGAATGCGCGCGTGACAGCACGTCTTCGGCCGTGACGAGCGGCGGCTCCCCCGGGGCGGCGGGCTCGGCGAGCACCACCGGCCCGGCCAACATCCGCATGCAGTCGGCGAGCATCTGGTGGCCGGGCACCCGCAGCCGCAGCCTGCCGGCGCCGACGACCGCCTCCCGCGCCACCTGCGGCAGCCGGTGGACGAGGCTCTCCGGATGATCGTCGGCGACGATGATCGACACCGGCCCGGGCCAGCAGCGTCGGGCGATCCGCCGTCCGACCGCGGAAAGCCGCGGCGCCCAGTCGAGAGCCTCGTCGGCGCTTTTGAGGGCGAGGGTGAGCCGGGGCTCCCGCTCGCGGACGGGGGTGATGCCGACGAGCCGCGATACGGCAACTTCGTCGCGCACGCTCGATGCGATGACGTAATCCGTTTCGGTGGGAAAAGCGACGCTCCGCCCCTCGGCGAGCGTCTGCACGGCACGGTGCACGACGTCGCGGGCGTCTTCAGTCTTTCGCAAGTCGATGACCATCGGCCGCATGGGCAACCCCGGAGGGACGCAGCACCAATCATGACCGGAGCCATGCACCCGACGCTTCCGCCGAGCCGTGCGAAATCCGCTGAAAAGACGGGTAACCTGCAAAAACTACCGGAGTTTACGGGGGCCAGTCAAGGATCGACCTCCGGGCAAGACCGTGGCGAAGGGACAGTTTTCGCCTTGTGGCAGCACGGGCTTCGCGGCTATTTCTCCCCGGCTTCCGCGACCGCACCCCGAGCCCGCACCGCCGATGCCCTTGCGCACCACTCTTTCCACCATGCCGCATCCGAGCCGGGTTTTCGCTGCGCTCCTGCTCGCCGCCATGGCCGTCACGGCGCGGGCCCAGACGCCACTCCCCGCCGCCGCTCCGGCCGCCGCGGCCGCGACCGACGCAAACAGGATCGTCGAAGTGCGAATCGAGGGCAACCATGCCACGGAGGTCTCGAAGCTGCCGAAACTCGTCACCCGCGCCGGCCAGATCTTCGACCCGCAGGCGATCGAGGAAGACGTGCGGACGCTCCACCGCTCGCGCAAGTTCATCGACGTGCATCCGAAGTATGTGCGCGTGAAGGAAGGCGTGGTCGTGATCTTCCAGGTGGTGGAGCGGCCGATGCTCCGCTACGTCAAATACATCGGCAATGAGAAGGTGACCACCCGCACGCTGCGGAAGAAGGCCGAAATCGACGTCGGCGACTCGATGGATCCCTACGTGGTCGAGGAGGCCCGGCGGCGGATCGAGGCGCACTACCACGAGAAGGGCTACGACGCGGCGCGGGTCTCGACGGTCGAGGGCAACAAGCCGGGCGACAAGGGGGCCGTCTTTCTGATCGACGAGGGCCGCAGCAAGAAATCGCTCTGGACGAACTTCGTCGGCAATTCCATCGCCACCGACGCGCGGCTGCTGACGCAGATCAAGTCGAAGCCGGGCAT
>Ga0172376_10003311_pt1 | contig 19102 bp, 19 predicted proteins | sample Lak35m_FD_121114 | JGI IMG/M metagenome (GOLD analysis project Ga0172376, IMG submission 121114) | Freshwater microbial communities from Kabuno Bay, South-Kivu, Congo - kab_092012_35m | ecosystem: Environmental > Aquatic > Freshwater > Lake | place: Democratic Republic of the Congo: South-Kivu... | reverse complement strand
TTCGCGAAGAACGCGCCCTTCTTGTGGGCGCGCCAGGCGGCCGTGACGTTGCAGGCCTTGGCGTTGGTCGAGAGGTAGAACACGTTCCCGTAGCCGCCGGTTGCGAGCAGCACTGCGTCCGCGGCGTGGCGCTCGTAGGCGCCGGTCACGAGGTTGCGCGCGACGATGCCGCGCGCGACGCCGTCGATCACGACGAGGTCGAGCATCTCGCGGCGCGGCAGGAGCTTCACGCGGCCCGCTCCGACCTGGCGCATCATCGTGCTGTAGGCGCCGAGCAGGAGCTGCTGACCGGTCTGTCCGCGCGCGTAGAACGTGCGGCTGACCTGCGCACCACCGAAGGAGCGGTTGGCGAGCACGCCGCCGTACTCGCGTGCGAAGGGCACGCCGAGCGCGACCGACTGGTCGATGATCGCGTTCGAGATCTGCGCCAGGCGGTAGACGTTCGACTCGCGCGCGCGGAAGTCGCCGCCCTTGACCGTGTCGTAGAACAGCCGGTGGATGCTGTCGCCGTCGTTCGGGTAGTTCTTGGCGGCGTTGATGCCGCCCTGGGCCGCGATCGAGTGCGCGCGCCGCGGACTGTCCTGGATGCACAGCACCGTGACGCGATACCCGAGCTCGGCCAGCGAGGCCGCGGCCGAGGCGCCCGCCAGGCCCGTGCCGACCACGAGCACGTGGAACTTGCGCTTGTTGGCCGGGTTGACGAGCTTCAGCTCGAACTTGTGCTTGTCCCAGCGTTCCGCGATGGGCCCGGTGGGGCACTTGGAGTCGAGGGGGGTGCTCATTGGCTCGCTCCGGGGCTCCAGAGCATCAGGATGTAGAGGGGGATGGCGGCGAAGCCGAGCGCGAAGAGCAGCGCCACGAGCTTGCCGGCCTTCTCGAGCAGGGGATTCCAGCTCGGATGGTTGATCCCGAGCGACTGGAAAGCGCTGCGGAAACCGTGCGACAGGTGCAGGCCGATCGTCAGCGAGGCGAGCACGTACACGGCCGCGTTGCCGGGGCTCTTCAGGGTCGCGAAGACCTTCGCGGCGGGGGCCTCGAGGAAGTCGTCGGCGAAGCGGAAGTCGTACAGGTGCTTGATCAGGAAGGCGAGGATCAGCGCGCCGCTGTAGAACATCGAGATCGAGCCGGCCGAGCTCGCACCGCGCGAGCTGCGCACGATGTAGCGCTGCTTGCGCGCGGCCCAGTTCTCCTGGGTCAGGCGCAGGGCGAGATAGATGTGCGCGAGGAACAGCGCCGCCAGGCCGGCTTCGGCCACCAGCAGCAGCGGACCGAAGCCCTTGAGGAAGCCCACGTAGGCATCGAAGTGCTCCCCGCTGGGGTCTTCGATGAGCGTGAGGTTGCCTTTGAGGTGCGTCAGCAGGAAGCCGACCAGCAGGAAGCCGGTCAGGCCCATCACGAGCTTCTTGCCCACCGAGGAGGCAAGGAAGTTTCCGAGCCGTGTCATCTGTGCGTGCTCAGGGACCGTTCGCGCGACTCGCGGGCGCCACAGGCGGCGGGGGAGCACGGAACGCAGGGGAGGAACAAGGTCGCGAGAAACTAGCTCAGGCGGCCGCGTGGGGCAATGCGCCGGCGCCGCGCTCCGGCCGCTGGTGGGGGAGCAAGACGGGCGATATACCGGTCCCCCACGATGTCCGCGCGCCCGCAACGCCTGTTTCTCCTGCGCCATGGCGAGGTCGATGCGGCCTGGCACGGGCGCATCTACGGTGCCCTGGACGTGCCCCTGTCGGCGGGCGGAAAGGAGGAGGCGCGTCGTGCGGCGCGGCGCCTCGCGGGGCTCGAACTCGGCGCCGTGGTCTCCTCGGGGCTCGCGCGCACCGAGTTCGGGGCCGAGCTCCTGCGGGAGCCGCGCGGCCTTCCGGCTCTCGTCGACCCGAAGCTGCGTGAACTCGAGCGTGGCGCCTGGGCCGGCCTGACTCTGGCGGAACTCGAGGCGCAGGCGCCGGGCGCCTTCGCGGCCTGGGCCCGCCAGCCCGCGGCGACGCGCTCGCCGGGTGGCGAGTCGCTGACGGATCTCGCGCAGCGCGTGCTGCCGCGCGTGCGCCACTGGTGCCGAGCGCACGCCGGGCGCGACGTCGCCCTGGTCGTGCACGGCTGGGTCGTGCGCGTCGTGCTGTGCGAGGCCCTCGGGCTGGCGCTCGACCTCTCGACACGGCTCGACGTGCGCACGGGCGACCTGTTCGTGCTACGCCGCCAGGGCCCGACCGGACTCGAGCTCGAGAGCTTCGCCTGCGACGTGCTACCGGGCCTCGCCGCGCACCCGGCCTGAGCTGGCCGGCCTGAGCTGGCCGGGCGACGACCGACTCCGTTGCGCGCGTGGCCGCCGGCGTGGCTTCAGTTGTCCGAGTGCCCCTTGGGTGGACGCGGCGGCGGCGAACCCGACGGTCCGCCACCCGGCGCTCCGCCAGGACCCGCAGGACCGCCCATGGTCTCGAGGATGCGCCGCACCTCGAACAGCCCTTCGCCGAAGTGATGACTGAGCCAGATGAAGTAGCAGTCGATGTTGTCGACCGGGTCGTCGACCTCGAAGGCGGCCTTGCAGGTCAGGTCGCAAACGCGGTCCTTGTTCAGGAAGCAGAACTTCTTCTTGGCCACGCGGGTGGGGAGAGCCTCGGGAGCGGAACGGGCGGAAAGGTAGCGTGCCGCGGGCCGGGTCGGCAGTCCGGGTCGGGAAGGTCCCTACTCGATGAAGCATAACATACATTATCGGACGTTACGAATCGGGGCGAAAGGTCCGATGGACCGGGCCATGAAGCCGCTCCTCGTCGCCGCCCGGGTCGTTCCCGCCCTGCTGCTCGCCGCCTGCTCCAGTCCGCGCCTGCTGGCCTCCGGCCTGCACGGTTCGCCGCGTGAGGCCAGCGTGCGCACCTTCGACGGGACGCGCGCGCCCGTCGCGGCCAACTGGAAGGAGCGCCTCGAGCAGCCCTACCTCTACCTCGAGCGCCAGGGCGACTACCGCACGCTCGGCGACAGCATGCGCTTGCTCCTCGAGCAGGCCGCCGAGCTGGAGCTCGAAACGCGCGGCGCGCCGTTCGCGCTGTTCTACGACGATCCGGGGCGTGTGCCGGCCGCGGAGCTGCGCGCGCGCGTCTGCCTGCCGGTGGCCGAGCGCCCGGCGCGCATCGGTCGCCTGCGCTACGACGTGTTGCCGCGGGCCATGGTCGCCTACGCCGAGATCCAGGGCCCGTACCCCGAGCTGCCGCGCAGCTATCCGGTCCTGTTCGCCTACCTGGCCGAGCTCGGCTGGCGGGCCGGCGCGCCGATCCGCGAGATCTACCTGGTGAATCCGAGCACCGTCCTCGACCACGCCGAGCTGCGCGCCGAGGTGCAGATCCCGTGGACGGCGGCCGAGTGAGCGGACGAACAGAGCCCGCCGTGGTTCAGGAAACGAGCCGCGCCAGCAGGGCCGGATAGCCGGCTCCGACGGAGCTCGTGCGGCCGCGCTGGGCCAGCCGCACGACATCGCCCGCCTCGAGCTCGCGCGCTTGCGCGGCCGTCAGGGGCACGCGCCGTTCTTCGCCCGCGCGCGTGCGCAGCGTGGCGGACTCGCCCTCGACCGCGAGCACCTCGAAGGTCGCGCCCTGGCCCGCTCCGTGCGGAGCCGCGCTGCGCAGCCGCAGGTGGCGCGGCAGAGCCTGGCGCAGGTCGGTGAAGCTCGCCTCGAAGGCGCTCCACAGCTTCACCTCGTGGTGTTCCTCGCTCCAGCGGCAGAACGCCGCCAGGGCGTCGAGCGCCCGCAGCAACTCGAGTTCGTCGCCGAGGCCGCTCTCGTCGAGCAGCCAGCGCGCGGCGAAGTCGACCAGGCGCGTGACGCCGAGGTCCTCGAACACGCCGACATCCGCCGCATAGCGGCCGAACAGCCGCGCGGGGTCGAGCTCGCGCGCGCGCTCGGAGCCCTCTTCGCGCGCGCTTTCCCACAGGAACTCCTCGACCATGGCTCCGACCACGCCCGGGAAGTCGGGCGCGCCAGCCTCGTCTTCTTCGGGAGCGGCCTCGCTCTCGCTGCCCTCGTCCTCGAGGCCGAGGTCGCGCTCGAGGTCGCGGAACAGCTGCTCGAGGTCCTTACCCTGCGCACGCCCCGCATCGAAGGCGGCCAGGGCCGCGGCCGCGTCGCCCTCGGCCGTGGAGGTGCCCGGAGCCCCCGCCGCGACCGCGCGCTCGATGTCCCACAGATCGGTGAGCACGAGGCGCGCGCTGGAGAGCTCGATCGGCGTCTCGAAGGCGAGCTCGTTCAGGAGCTCGGTGACGGTGCGCGGATCGGCCTCGCGGGCGCCGCGCGCGACGCGCAGCAGCAGGCTCTCGATCACGCGCGGCTCGAGGCCCAGGGTGGCCAGGCCCACGCGCGCGCGCGCACGACCTTCACCCGGAGCCGGACGCGCGGCCTCGACCGGCACGGCCGAATGGAAGAGGTGTTCCAGCTCGAGCTGCTGGATCCGCAGCACGCCGCGGCGCGCACGACGCATGCTCTCGAGGTCGTGGCGCACCGCCGCCAGGAGCGGCGGGCTGCGCAGCACGGTGACGGCCGGCGAGGCGAGGTGCACGCCGCCCCCGGCGGGGAAGAGTCGCCCCACGAGCAGGTCGCCGACGGCGAAGGTCTCGGTGGCGTGTGAGGCGGCCACGGGATGCTCGCCGCCCGTGAAGAGGTCGCGCACCCACAGGCCTTCGCTGGCCACGAGCGAGGTCACCTCGAAGGCGCCCGGCAGCGACTCCAGGAAAGCGCTGGCGAGCTCGGAGGAGGGCTCGCCGAGGGCTGCGCGCCAGGGCTCCTGCCAGGCGATGGCGGGCACCGCACCGAGGGCGTCGCACGGGCGCTCGAGCAGGAACCACTCGAGGTGCCGACGCTCGGAGAGCGGGCGCCGCGCGGCCTCGGGCCACGCGAAGAAGGTAGCGCGGCTCGCCTCGAGCTCCGCCTGGACGCGTGCGTCGCGCAGAAGGAGCTCGAGGAAGCGCTCGAAGCCGAGTTCGACACGGTTCCAGTCCAGCATCCAGAGAAGGTACCCGAGTCCCCCGCCGCGCGAAAACCGCGCTCCTCCGGCTTGACCCGCGCGGGCAGATCGCTTGATCTGGTGTCCATGCACCTTCCCCAGGGCTGGCCGCCGCTGCTCGATCTGATCGGATTGTTCCTGGTGGGGCTGCTGTGCCTGCTCGGCGCCGTGCGCGGCCTGTGGTGGCAGGTGATCCGGCTCGTCGGCGTCACCCTGTCGGTGTGCGTGGCGCGGGCCTTCGGGGCACGCCTCGCCGAGCGCGTGCTGGTGTTCTTCCCCGATCTCTCGCCGCGTTCGGCCCACGGCCTGGGCTGGGGCATCCTGTTCCTGATCGCGCTCTTCGCCTGCGCGCTGCTCGGGCTGCTCGGCCAGCGCATGCTGGAGGCCATGAAGCTCGGCTTCGCCAACCGCCTGGGGGGCGCCGCGGTCGGCGCCTTGACCGGGCTGTGCATGCACGTTGCCGTGGTCGTGCTGGTGGTCCAGCTGGCGACGCCCGGCTGGCTCGGCAAGCACGCCAGTGGGAGCTACTCGGAGCACATCTACACCGCGCTCGGACTGCGCCGTCCGGTGGTGATGGCGGCCGAGGCCGTGCACGAGGTCGAAGCGATCCGACCCGCACGAGAGAAGGCGCCCACGCCGCCCACGCCGCCCGCCCAGGCCCCGCGCGGCAGCGTGCGGTAGGGAGTCGCGAAGTCGGAGGGGTCGTGAAGAAATCCCCCGCCGCATCCTGCTGGCTCGGCTGCCGGGGGATTTCTTCACGACCCCTGAGCCCCGGCCAGCGCGCACGCGCTCCGGCCGCGCGGCGTCCCGGGGTGTCTTTCCGGTGCGCGCTCGGCTAGCCTCTCGGCTCACAATTCGACAGCGAGCGCGAGCGGGGAAGGCAGGTGCGAATCCTGCGCGGTCCCGCCACTGTGAAGCGCCAGGCAGCGTCCCCGGATTCGTCCGGGTGGCACCCGCACCGGTCACCGGGTCCGTCCCGGGAAGGCTGGGACGCGGCCCCATGGAGCTCAGCCAGGAGACCCGACGCGTCCTCGCCCTTCCCGCCGGGGGCCTCGGAAGAAGGCTCCGCGCAACGTCGCACGTGGGCTTCCCCACCGTGTCCTCCGGCATCGACGTGGTCATCGATCCGGACAGGACTCTCCATGCTCCGTGCCTTTTCCGCCCTGTGCGCGGCCCTTCTGTCGCTTCCCGCCTCCGCTCAGTCCCTGCAGCCCGGGTTCGAGCGCGTCGCGCTCCCCTACCCGGGCGGGACGAGTTTGAGCGCGACGCTCACCCTCGCGAGTGGCGAGTTCATCGTGTTCGACGGAGTCTCCGTCGTGCAGTACTCGCCCGACGGCCTGTTTCCTAGCACGCTCGGCACGTTCCCCGCCTTCGTCTTCCCGAGCTTCCTCGCGGTCGATGCGGACGAGAACGCGCTCTACGTCGGCGAGAGCACGAGCGGCGGTATCCACCGCCTGTTCGTGGGGCTCGCCTCGTCACCCGACTTCGTCGCGAGTCTGCCGCTCAACTACGACGCGCAGGTCTTCGAGGACGAGCTGTGGGTCAGCGCCGCGACCTGCGGCTTCGGCTGCGGCACCGAGCTGTGGCGCGTGGACCTCGCGACACGCGTCGCGACGCTCGTCGCGCAGCTCCCGGGTGCCTCCGGTCCGCTCGCGCTCGACGACGACGGCGCCCTGTACTACGCCACGGCCGCGGACGTTTTTCCGCCCCCGCTCGGCGCGAGCTCCGTCGTGCGCTTCGCGCGCAGCGTGCTCACGGGAGCGCTGCCCCTCACGCTCGCCGACGCGGTGCCCGTCGCCAGCGGCTTCGACGGGGCGGCGCGCCTCGTGCGCGATGCCGAGCGTGACGCGCTCTTCCTGGTGGAGAACGACTTCGCGAGCGGCGTGAATCGCATCCGCCGGCTGGGCACGGGACCGGCCAGCTCGCCGATCCTGTACGAGGGCTCCCTCGGACGCTCGCTCGGCAACGTCACGCTGCTGACGAGCACGCTCGATGCGCCGGCCTACCTGCCGTATCAAGACGCGCAGGGTGGCCGGCTGGTCCACACCAGCACCGACTTCGCCAGCGTGGTCGAGCGCGTGACGCTCGTGCCGCGGCGACCCGTGGCGGACGTCAGCGGCGCGGGCACCATCGGGCCGGGCTCCTTCCGCGTGAGCCTCGCGCACGGCGTGCCGCACGGCTTCGCGCGGCTCTACTACGCTCCGCGCGCCAGCTATCAGGCGCTCGAGCCGGTCTACTCCATCGGCGCGCTGCCGCTCTCCTTCGGGCTCGCGCCGGGTCAGCTGCAGACCCTGCCCGGCCTGTTCGCGCTGGATGCGGCGGGCGGCTTCTCGGCCGACTACGTGAATCCGGGCGGCTACGAGGGACTCTTCGCGCTGCAGTTCCTCGTGCTCACGGGCACCGGCGCCCTGGCCGGCACCTCGAGCGCGGCCTTCCTGTGAGGTGAGAGCACCTGCGGCCCAGGCAGCCGCCTCCGCCGTCCCTCCGTCGCGTTCCTGGTCACGACGAACAGCGCTTTGCCTCGCGACGGGACTCTTTCAACGGGCGGCCGACCAGGTGAGCTTCAGGGCGAGCGCGCGCGTCGCGGCCGAGAGGCCGAGGGCGCGGGCCTCGCGCCGCTCGCTGACGGAGAGCGGCCGGTCGAGCACGAAGACGAGCTCGTCTGCCGTCTCCTCCCAGCGCACGACGGGCGTCTGGCCCGCGGCGCGCGCGACGCACCAGCCACCGAGCAGCGCCAGGCGCCAGCCGCGCGCGCCGCCGGCCGTGAGCTCGGGCAGCTCGCGCGCATCGGGCGCGAGCACGGCTCCGTGGGCCGCGCTGCACTCGCCCAGGAACCAGTGCAGGCCGCGCTTCTCGCGCCGCTCGCGCAGCAGGTCGGCGCGGCCCCCTGCGCCCAGCACGCCGAGGCAATAGCCGGCCCGCGCCAGCTCGTCGGCGAGCTCGTCGTGGCGCCGCGCGAGCCGCTCGTCGGCCAGGGTCGCAGCCGGCGCCGCAGCGAGCCGGTGCTCGAGCGTGCCGAGCTCGACGGTCGCGAGGCGCAGGCGCCGGCACAGCTCGGGCACGAGCCTGCGGCCCAGTTGCTGCGCGACCGCGGCCAGGGCCAGGTCGTCGCCTGCGGGTGCCAGAGAGGGGAGTCGAACCCCTACTCCCTTGCGGGAAATGGATTTTGAATCCATCGCGTCTGCCGGTTTCGCCACTCTGGCGCGCGTGACAGTGTGCCAGCCCGCGGGGGCGCGCGTCAAAGCACACACTCCAGTCCGAAGCCGACTCCCTCGGCGCTGCGCGCCCAGCGCAGCGCGGCGAGGAGTCCGGGCGCGAAGGCCGCGGGGCCGTGCATGTCGTGGCGCAGCGTGAGCGTCTCGCCGGCGCCGCCGAAGACGAGCTCCTGGTGCGCGTAGAGACCGGGCAGGCGCACGGACTGGATCGCGAGCGGTGCATGCGCGCCGCGCGCGAGCAGGCGCGCGCGCGTCGCGAGCGAGGTGCCCGAGGGGGCGTCACGCTTCTCGGCGTGGTGCAGCTCGACGATGGCCACGTCGGGGAAATCGCGCACGAGCTGCTCGGCGGCGCGGATCAGGCAGGCCATTCCGAGGCTGAAGTTCGGCACGACCAGGCCACCGAGGCCCTGGGCGCGTGCCAGACGGTCGAGCTCGTCGACCTCGGCGCGCGTCACGCCGCTCGTGCCCACCACCGGGCGTACCCCGCAGGCGAGCATGGTGCGCGCGTGGGCCGCACCGAGCCCCGCCACGGTCAGGTCGAGCCCGACCTCGGCCCCCGCCTCACGCAGGGCCGACTCGAGGGCGGCGTCGCGCCCGAGCTCGCCGACGAGCTCGAAGCCGGGCGTGCGCGCCAGGAGCTCGCAGGCAAAGCGCCCCATGCGTCCGCGCGCGCCGACGACGATCACGCGCAGCGGCTTCATCCGTCGCGACGCGACTGCGCGCGCTGCAGTCCCCCGCGCGCGATCCAAAGGCACAGGGTGCGGTAGTCGATCCCGACCGCGGCGGCCGCCTTGGGCAAGAGCGAGCGCGGCGTCAACCCGGGCAGGGTGTTGGTCTCGAGGAAGACCGGCGCGCCACCTGCGCTCGGCATGATGAAGTCCGAGCGTGAGTAACCCTCGCAGCTCAGGGCGCGGTGCGCGGCCAGGGCGTCGGCCTCGAGCTGCGTGCACGTGTCGGCATCGATGCCGAGCGGCGGACACAGCTCGAGGGCGCCATCCTGGTCGTACTTCTCGTGGTAGTCGAAGAAGGTGCCGCGCGGGCGGATCTCGACCGGCGGCAGGGCGAGTGTCGTGCCGTCGGGCGTCTCGAGCACCGCCGCGGTGCACTCGATCCCCACCACGAGCTCCTCGACCAGCACGTCCGGCCCCTCCTCGAAGGCGCGTAGCACCGCGCGCTCGAGCTCGACGCGCGTGCGTGCCAGCGAGCAGCCGACCGAGGAGCCGCCGCGGCGCGGTTTCACCACGCAGCCCGCGCCGAGCAGCGCGACGAGCTCGCGCTCGATCACGGGCGCGGGCGGCCACTCGGCGCGTCGCAGCGCGACGCCGCGCGCAACGCGCACCCCGGCCGCGCGCACCAGCTCGCGTGCGAAGGCCTTGTCCATCGCCACGGCCGAGCCGATCACACCGCTGCCGGTGAAGGCGAGATCGCAGCAGGTGAGGAAACCCTGCAGCGCGCCGTTCTCGCCCTCGCCGCCGTGCAGCGCCGAGAAGAACACGTCCACGTCGGAGAGCGCCACGACCGCCTCGCCCGGCAACGAGACGTTCTTGCCGTAGCGCCAGCGTCCGTCGGGCAGGATCTCGACCGCGATCACGCGTGCCGGTCCGCGCCGGTCGTCGAGCGACTCGGTCGTGCGCAGCGCATCGACCACCATGCGGCCCGAGGAGAGCGAGACCTCGCGCTCGCTCGAGCGGCCGCCCATCAGGACGGCGATGGTCGCGCTCTCGAGCCCGAGCGGAGTGCGGGCGTGGCGCTGGACGAGCTCAGAGGTAGAGGTGGCCGTTTGGGCGTGCATCGAGGGTGAGTTCCTGGTGGGCCAGGAACTCATCCTGCGATTCGGCGCACAGGGGATCCACCTCGACCGGGTGGTTTCCCTCGGCGTCCGTGGCCGGCAGCGGACGTCCGGCGGCGTGCACCCAGCCGGCGTGCAGGCGGCACAGATCGCGCCGACAGCTGGCCGGCGAGTCCTCGCCGCTGGCGTTCTTGACCGGGCTGAACTCGTGCGAGCGCTCGACCTCGAGCACGACCGAGCGCTCGGAACGGGCCAGGGCGTCGAACACGAACGTCTCGAACTTGACGCCGTTCCGCTCGACCGTCGCGCCGTGCTCGTCGACGACCTTCATCTTCTTGCGCGCGAGGTGCCAGGGCAGCTCCAGGCCGCCACGCGTCACGGCCTCGACGAAGGTGACCGCGAGCATGTGCACGGCGATGTTGCCGGCGCGGAAGGCGAGCTCGCCGGCCGGCGTGCGCGCTTCGCGCAGCTCGCCCGGCAGGTCGGAGTACTCGATGCAGGAGAGCGCCCCGTCCACCCTCCCCAGCACCCCCACCTTCTCGCCCGCGTCGCGCTTCGGCACGACCTTGGATGACATCCCGGCGCGCTCCTCGGCATGCAGGCCCAGGAAGAGCTCGTCGGCCGGGCGCACGAGCGGGTTGTCGACCTGGAAGTAGGAGAGCTGCTCGAGCCCGCGTCGGCGCATGTCGTCGAGGGCGCCGGACTTCGCCAGGCCGAGCAGGCAGCCCCCGTGGCCGTTGGGCGCCAGGAACAGGCTGTCCGGTCCCGAGAAGAGCATGCGCCCCTCTTCGTCGAGCGCGGGCAGCATGTCCTGCGCGAAGAAGAACACGTCGGCCGGGTCGAGCCCGAAGTGCGTGTGCTGGGCGAAGAACGCGCGCGTGGCGGCGTCGTTCGCGGGGCTCGTCATCACGTACCACGGCGTGCGCGTGCCAAAACGACGCGCGGCCGCGCGCAGGCGGCGCGCGTGGAACTCGAACAGGGAACGCCCGCTGACCGGCCCGATCGGGAAGACGCCCTTCGGCGCGTCGTAGCCGAGGCGCGAGGCCTGACCTCCGGCGACGAGCACGTAGCCGAGCTTGCCGCCGGCGAGCAGACGGCGGCCTGTCGCGCGCGCGGCCTCGGCGCGCGCCTCATCGGCCGAGCTGCGCCGGGCGGGGAACAGCGCGGGCGGCTCGAAGGCGCGCGGCGCGCGGACCGCCGAGTCGGCGCGCAGCAGGCCGGCCAGGCGCTGCACGAGCTCGAGGTCGAGGGACTCGAGTTCGGCCTGCAGACGGGTGCGCGCGGGGGCGGCCAGTCGCTCGAGCCGCGCCCAGGCCTGTCCCTGACCGCTCGCCTCGAGTCGCTGACGGAGGGAACTCATCGGAGGGCAGGCGCTGGGGGCCGTTCGCGTCTCAGTGCGACGGATGCGAGAGGGTCTCGAGGCTGTCGGCCAGGAGTTTCTCGAGTGCGTCGATGCGGCGCTCGAGGATGACGTTGCGCTCGGTCAGCTTCTGCACGACCGGCGGCAGGATCGCCTCGCGCACGTAGCTCGAGATCATGTTGATGATCTCGGCGCGGTTCGCATCGGGCAGCCCCCGGAAGTGGTACTGGTAGTGCTGCTTGAGCACGTCCTCGGTGATGTGGACGCACTCCTTGGTGATGCTCTCGACGTCCTTCTTGTGGTGCGCGATCTGGAAGACGTTGCGCTTGTAGTCGTGGAGCAGTTCCTTGAGCTTGGATTGCACGCTGGGGTCTCCTGATCTCGTCGGGGACGGCCGCCGGCCGTCCGGTCTCGTTGGTATGGGGGCAGTCTAGCAGCCCCCCGAAGAAAGTCCCTAGTGGGGTGATTCAGAAGTTCCCGGCACCGGTCGAGCGCGAATCCCGCCGGGATCGGGGCTTCGAAAGCACAAGGACTCCTGCGGGTCCGCGCCGTTCGTGCACCGCTCGTGCGGCTTCGCGCCGTGCGAGTCCCGCAGCGTGGGGCGCGCTTCAGTCGACCTGCCCGATGCAGATCGAGATGTTGTGTCCGCCGAAGCCCAGCGAGTTCGAGATCGCGTTGCGGATCTTCAGCTCACGTGCGGAGCCGGGCACGTAGTCGAGGTCGCACTCGGGATCGGGCGTCTCGAGGTTGCGCGTCGGATGGACGCGGCCCTCGTGCACGGAAAGGGCCGTGGCCACGAGTTCGACCGCCGAGGAAGCGCCCAGCAGGTGTCCGATCATCGACTTCGTCGAGGACACCATCAGCTTGCGTGCGTGCTCGCCGAAGTAGCGCTTCAGGGCGCGCGTCTCGATCGCGTCGTTGTAGGGCGTCGAGGTGCCGTGCGCGTTCACGTAGTGGACGCTCTCGGGGTCGATGCCCGCCATCTTGATCGCGAGGCGGAAGGCGCGCGCCGGTCCGGCGCCGTCTTCCTTGGGGGCCGTGATGTGGTAGGCGTCGTCGGTCGAGCCGTAGCCCTTGACCTCGGCGTAGATGCGCGCGCCGCGCTTCCGGGCGTGCTCGAGCTCCTCGAACACGAGGATGCCTGCGCCCTCGCCCATCACGAAGCCGTCGCGGTTCTTGTCGAAGGGCCGCGAGGCGTGCTCGGGCGCGTCGTTGCGCGTCGAGAGGGCCTTCATGTTGGCGAAACCGGAGACCGAGAGGCGCGTGGTGGCCGACTCGGCGCCGCCGGTCACGACCACATCGAGTTCGCCGGTCTTGATGGCCAGCATGGCCATTGCGATCGCGTGTCCCGAGGAGGCGCAGGCGCTGGAGGTCGTGAAGGCGCTGCCGAGCAACCCGTGGCGGATCGCGACCTGGCCGGAGACGGCGTTGGCCATGATCTTCGGGATGAAGTGCGGCGAGACGCGCCGCGGGCCGCGCTCGAGCATCTCGTTGTGCTGGTCGACGATCCCGGTGATTCCGCCGATGCCGGTGCCGACGATGGCGCCCCAGCTCTCGCGCAGCTCCTCGCTCACCTTGTCGGGCTCGAGGCCCGAGTCACGGAAGGCCTCGTCGGTGGCCTTCAGCGCGAACATGGTGAACGGATCGAGCTTGCGGAACTCGGGACCGACGAACATGCCCTCGGGGTTCCAGTCGACGCTGCCGGCGAAGCGCACGGCCAGGTCCTCGGCCGGGAACTTCGTGATCGGGCCGACGCCGTTCTCCCCCGCCAGCATGCGCGGCCAGGAGCTCTTGACGTCGGACCCAAGGGCGTTGACGGTCCCCAGACCGGTGATGACTACGCGGCGCATGGTTGCTCGCGGGGCCGAGGCTGCCGCGCGTGCCACGCGGGCACGCACGGCCTACCCGACTCAGCTCGACTTGCCCTTGATGTACTCGACGGCCGCACCGACCGTCTGGATCTTCTCGGCGTCCTCGTCGGGAATCGAGATCTCGAACTCGTCCTCGAACTCCATGACGAGTTCGACGGTGTCGAGGGAGTCGGCGCCGAGGTCGTTCACGAACGAGGTCTCGTTCGTGATCTTGTCGGGCGAGGTGCCCATCTGGTTGCAGACGATGCGCTTGACGCGCTCCTCGATCGTGGGGTTCGACATTGTTCTCGGGTCGTTGCCAGGGGGTTTGGGCGCTTGCCCTTCGTTCCTCAGAGACTGAGTCCGCCGTCGACGACCAGGGTCTGTCCGGTGACGTAGGCGCCACCCGGACTCACCAGGTAATCGACCGCGAGCGCGATCTCCTCGGGGTTTCCGATGCGTTTCAGGGGAATGGATGCGGTCAGCTCCTGGGCCGTGGCCTCGGAGAGCTGCGCCGTCATGTCGGTGGCGATGAAGCCCGGCGCGATCGCGTTGACGCACACGCCGCGCGCGGCGAGTTCCTTCGCGACCGAGCGCGTCAGGCCGAACAGGCCCGCCTTGGAGGCAGCGTAGTTCGCCTGCCCGGCGTTTCCCATCAGGCCCACCACCGACGAGATGTTGACGATCCGCCCGCGCGACTTCATCAGCGCGCGCGAGCAGGCCTTGGTGAAGTTCCAGGCGCCCTTCAGGTTGACGGCGATCACGCGGTCGAAATCCTCCTCGCTCATGCGCAGGAGGAGCTGGTCGCGCGTCAGGCCGGCATTGTTGACCAGCACGTGGGGGTCGCCGAGTTCCTTCGCGACCTGCTCGACCAGGGCCGCGACGGCCTGGGTGCTCGAGACGTCCACGCCGAAGGCGGCGGCCACGGCTCCGTGCTCGCGGCAACGGGCCACGGTCGCTTCGCAGTTCTTCGCCTCGGTGGCGATGCACGCCACCTTGGCGCCGCGCCGGGCGAGCTGCTCGGCAATGGCGCGGCCGATGCCGCGCGAGGCTCCCGTTACGAGGGCCACCTGGCCCTCGAGGAACCGTTCGGACGGGGCCTTCGGGGCCGACTCCGGTGCGGGAGAGGTCATTTCCGGGCGGACTATAGCCACGCCCCACGGGGGGTGCAACCGCGCGGAATCAAGCCGGGACTCCGAGGTCGGCCGGCTTCTCGATTCCGCGTACGACGGGGCTCGCACCGCTGTCCTTGGCGATGCGCTTCATCAGGCCGGCGAGGACGGTGCCGGGGCCCGGCTCCAGGAACTCGGTGAGCCCGCTCCCGAGGGCGTAGCGCATCGAGCGTTCCCACAGGACGCTGGCGCACACCTGGCGCGCGAGACAGCGCTTGATCTCGTCGGGGTCGGAGAGCGGGGTCGCCGTGACGTTGCTCACGAAGGGGATGCGCGGCGGCAGCAGCTTCACCTCGGCCAGGGCGCGCTCGAGGCGCTCGCTGGCCGGGCGCATGCACTCGGAGTGGAATCCTCCCGCCACCGTCAGGCGCACGGCGCGCTTCACGCCGTGCGTGCCGGCGGCCGCCTCGGCCGCCTCCAGGGCCGCGATCTCGCCCGAGATCACGATCTGTCCCGGGGCGTTCAGGTTGGCCACGGCGCAGATGCCCTTCGTCCGCCCGACGGCGGCCAGGGCCTCGGCCTGCTCGGGCGTGGCGCCCATCAGGCTGGTCATCGAGCTCTTGATGCGCGCACTGGCGTCCTGCATCGCCTCGCCGCGCAGGCGCACGAGGCGCACCGCGTCCTCGAACGAGAGCGCACCGGCGAACCACAGCGCCGTGTACTCGCCCAGCGAGAGTCCGGCCGTCAGCGCCGCCTTCGCCGGCTCGAGGCCGCGCTCCTGCAGCACGGCCACGATCGAGGCGCTCGTGGTGAGGATCCCGGGCTGCGCGATGTCGGTGCGGTTGACCTCCTCGCCGCGGTCCCAGCAGGCTTCGCGCAGCGGAAAGCCGAGCGTGCGCTCGGCCGTCTCCCACACCTTCGCCGCGGCCGGGAAGGCCGCGAACCAGTCCTTGCCCATGCCCGTGAACTGGGCGCCCTGTCCGGGGAACAGCACCGCTTCGGCCATCGCGTTCTCCTTGTCTCTCGTCGCGGGACTACCAGCGCAGCAGCGTTCCGCCCCAGGTCAGGCCCGCGCCGAAGGCGACCAGCACGACCAGCTTGCCCTTCTCGAGCCGTCCGGCGCGCACGGCCTCGTCCAGCGCCAGCGGCACCGTCGCGGCCGAGCTGTTGCCGTACTTCTCGATGTTGACCACGACCTTCTCGGGCGGGATATCGAGGCGCTCGAGGGCGGCCTCGATGATGCGCTTGTTGACCTGGTGCGGGACGACCAGCCCGATCTCGTCGGGCGGGTAGCCCTCGATCATCTGGCTGACCATCTCGCCCATGTAGGTGACCGCGAAGCGGAACACGTCGCGGCCACGCATGCGGATGAAGTGCTCGCGCTTCTCGAGCGTCTCGTGGCTGGGCGGCTTGCGCGAGCCACCGCCGGGCATGTGGATGAAGTCGTAGCCCTTGCCGTCCGCGCCGAGCGTCGTGCGCAGGATCTCGCCCTGCCCGCACTCGTCGTGCGGCACCAGCACGGCGGCGCCCGCGGCGTCGCCGAAGATGATGCACGAGGTCCGGTCCGTGAAGTCGACGAAGCTCGTCAGCTTCTCGGCCCCGATCACGAGCACGCGCTTCGCACGTCCGGCGGCGATGAAGGACTCGCCGGTGTGCAGCGCCGTCAGGAAGCCGGTGCAGGCCGCGTTGACGTCGAAGGCGCCCGCCTTGGTCGCGCCGAGGCGGTCCTGCACCAGACACGCGGTCGAGGGCAGGAGATAGTCGGGAGTCAACGTCCCCACCACGATCAGGTCGAGGTCCTCGGCCTTCATGCCGGCCGCCTCGAGGGCGCGCTTGGCGGCTTCGACCGAGAGGTCGCTGGTCGCCTGGTCGTCGGCCGCGAAGCGGCGCTCCTCGATACCGGTGCGCTGCTGGATCCACTCGTCCGAGGTGTCGACCAGCTTCTCGAAGTAGCTGTTCGGGACGACGCGTTCCGGAACGTACGAGCCGGTGCCGGCGATGCCGACCTGGATCCGTGAGGCCATGCGGTGAGTCCTTTGGACCGGGTGAAGCCTACGGACCCGGTCGGAAAGCGCAACGGAGAAGATCGCCGTGGCGCGAGTCGTACACGCGCAGGGGGACGCCGGGTGCGGTCAGCGCGGCGCGGGCTGGGCGGCGATGCCGCGCTCGATGTGCTCGTTGACCTTGGCGTCCAGGGCGCGCGCGGCGACCCCGATCGCGTTGGCCACGGCCTTCGCGTCCGAGCGGCCGTGGCCGATCACGACCACGCCGTCGACGCCGAGCAGCAGCGCGCCGCCGTAGCTCTTGTAGTCGAGCGCGGCCTTGAGCTTGCCCAGGGCCTCTTCGCCGACCGGCACGCCGGCCTTGCCGAGTTCACCGAGGATGCGCTTCGTCAGCATGCCGGCGAACTGCTCGAGCAACTTCAGCACGACGTTGCCGGTGAATCCGTCGGTCACGACCACGTCGCACACGCCGCGGAAGATGTCGCCGCCCTCGATGTTGCCGACGAAGTTCTGCCCGGCGCCGTCGAAGAGTTCCTGGGCTTCCTTGCAGAGTTCGGTGCCCTTGCCCTTCTCCTCCCCCACGTTGAGCAGGCCGACGCGCGGCTTCGCGAGCCCCAGCGCGGCCGTCATGTAGGCGCTGCCCATCGCTCCGTACTGCACCAGGTGGTCGGCCTTGGGCGCGATGTTCGCGCCCATGTCGAGGACCGTGACGGGTTGGCCGGTCAGATTGAGCGTGACGGCGATGCCGGGACGGCGCACACCCGCGATCGTGCCGAGGCCGAGCGTCGCCGCGCCGACGCAGGCGCCGGTGTTGCCCATCCCGACCACCGCACCCGCATGGCCCTGCTTCACCGCGCCGACGCACTTCAGGATCGAGTTGTCGGGCTTCGCACGCAGGGCCTGCGCGGGCGAGTCCCCCATCTCGATCACCTGCGAGGCGTGCAGGAAGCGGAAGCCGGGGTCGCCGCCGAGCAGCGCGAGCTCGGCCTTCATGCGCGCCTCGTCGCCCACCAGCAGCAGGCGCTCCTTCGGCACGATGCCGTTCTTCAGCGCGGAGAGCGCGCCTTCGAGAGTTGCCTTGGGGGCATCATCGCCCCCCATCACGTCGAGGGCGATCAGCGAACCGGCCATGGCCCGTTCCTAGAACTCTTCCCGCTCGAGGACGTTCGTGCCCTTCTTGTCGGCCCCTTTGTCGAAGCCGTAGTAACCGCAGTTGTCGCACACGCGGTGCGGCTTGACCGCCCCGCTGCAGCGCGCACAGCGGTTGGGGCGGAAGGGCTTGAGGGCGAGGTGCGAACGGCGTTCGCCCTGACGGGCCTTGGACGTCCGGCGCTTCGGGTTGGGCATGGGAGGGTCGGGGCAGGGGGTGTCGCGGGCCGGAAGGGGCCTGCGCACCCGATTGGAAGCGAAGGAGGATAGGGGCACCCCCGCGGGGTGTCAACGCGCCACGTCAGCCCTTGTGGAAGGGCGCCTGCGGCCTGGCCTGGAAAGCGGCGAGGGCCGCGGCGCGCGCGGCGGCCTTCTGGCCCTGGCCCTGGGCCAGTTCGGGGCGGCCGCCGCCGCCGCCGCCGAGGTGCGGGGCGAGGAAGGCGGGCGCATGGCGGGCATCCCAGCCGCGCGTCAGGGCCGCGCCCTGGGCCAGGGCGATCCAGGGCGCCTTGTCGCCCTCGACCCCGAGCAGCAGCACGGCGAGGTCGGGGGCCAGGGCCTTCACGCGCCCGGCGAGCTCGCGCAGGGTGGCGAGATCGAGCTCGACCGCGACCGCGCCGACCTTCAGGCCGTCGACCTCGTGCAGCGCCGCCTTCACGGCCACGAGGGCGCCCTCGAGGTCGCCCTTGGCGCCTTCCTTCTCCTTCTTGCGCGCCTCCTTGAGCGACTTCTGCAGGGCCTCGATGCGCTCGGGCAGCTCGTCGACCGGCGCCTTCAGGAGCTGCGCCGTCTCGCGCAGGAGGCGCTTCTGGCGCTGGAGGTGGGCCACGGCGACCGCGCCCGTGACGGCCTCGATGCGCCGCACGCCGGCCTGGATCGCGCTCTCGGAGACGATCACGAAGGGGCCGATGTCCCCCGCCGCGGCGACGTGCGTGCCGCCGCACAGCTCGAGCGACCAGCCACCGACATCGAGCACGCGCACGCTCTCGCCGTACTTCTCGCCGAACATCGCGGTGACGCCGCGCGCCTTGGCCGCGTCGAGCTTCTCGAGCGTGGTAACGACCGGGGCGTTGTCGAAGACGCGCGTGTTGACGAGGGCCTCGATCGTCTCGAGCTCCTCGCTCGTCACGGCCTTCGGGTGCGAGAAGTCGAAGCGCAGACGCTCGGGACCGACGTAGCTGCCCTGCTGCGCGACGTGCTCGCCGAGCGTCAGCTTGAGCGCCTTGTGCAGGAGGTGCGTGGCGGTGTGGTGCTTCTTCGTGGCAGCGCGGCGCGCCGTATCGACGCGTGCGAGCACGGGAGTGCCGACGCTGGCGCGGCCCTCGATCGTGCCGACGTGGGCGACCACCGGGCCGACGCGCTGCGTGTCGCTCACCACGAAGCGGAAGCTGCCGTCGCGCGCCTCGAGCGTGCCGGCGTCGCCCAGCTGGCCGCCGCCCTCGGCGTAGAACGGGCTCGCCTCGAGCACGGCCACGTCGCGGCCGGCCTCGTCGCGCGCGAACAGCCCGGCGAGCTTCGTCTCGAGCTCGAGCGCGGTCGCGCCGCTCTCGTGGTAGGTCGAGCGCGTGGCGCTCAGCGTGGCGAGTTCCTCGGCCGAGAGCAGCTGCTTGAACTTGCCCTCGCTCTTGCTCTTCGCCTTGTG
>Ga0172376_10003310_pt1 | contig 19111 bp, 5 predicted proteins | sample Lak35m_FD_121114 | JGI IMG/M metagenome (GOLD analysis project Ga0172376, IMG submission 121114) | Freshwater microbial communities from Kabuno Bay, South-Kivu, Congo - kab_092012_35m | ecosystem: Environmental > Aquatic > Freshwater > Lake | place: Democratic Republic of the Congo: South-Kivu... | reverse complement strand
CATAATCCGTACCAGCAGTTGCCGAGCCGTTGACTTCGATTGCTAACGTCGAACCAGAGTTCAAAGTCACGTCGCCGGTGTTGAGGATGCCCGGCGAATTGCCGGGGGCGACCGTACCGCCGCTATTCACCGTGACCGCGCCAGTCGTGCCGATGCCGCCCAATGTGGCCGTGTTGTCGACGAGAATGGCCCCGGTAACCGAGCCATTGATCAGGGTCAAACCGGCAAGCAAGTTCGTCGTACCCGAGTACGTATTCGCACTATTGATCGTCACAGTCTCGGTCGTTGTCTTGAGCAGACCGACCGTGCCGGCGAGTTGGGCGTTAACCGTGCCTTTGCGGATGCCGTAGTCGGTCGTCGACGTCAAGACGCCGGTGGTGCCATCGAGCGTGCCGTTCAGCAGCGCGAGCGCCGCGAGAGTGTCATCGAACGCGTCGATGTCGAAAGTCGCACCGCCATCGACTTCTAACGACGAGGCATCGGCTAGGAGATCGTCGGCACTCAGCTCAAACCCACCTGCGAGAAAGTGAATCGTTCCGGTTCCGGCATCGAGTCCAGCACCGTTGATCGCGAGAGTGTTTTCTTCGATGACGTACTGATCGCCGTTGGATCCGGCGGTGTTGGTTGCCAGGTGGGTGACGCTCAACCGCAACGGATTGGTAGCCGTTCCGATGCTGACTCCGCTGGCCGCCCCCGCAGAGAGCGCAAGTTGCCCGGCGACGATGTCAGTCCCCGCCGCGTCGGCCTCAATGCTGCCGTTACCGCTGGCTGTGATCGCCAGCTTGCCGCCGCTCGTGTTCAACGAACCGCCGGTGAAGTCGATCGTCGCATTGCCGACGATGAGGCTCATGTCCGTCGCGGCAGCGCGCGTGATGGTCGAAGTGACCGAGATGCCGCTCGTTGCTGCCGAGCCGATACTGATGAGAGCGCCACTCAGTTGATCAAGCTCAGCGTCCGTCAAACTGAGCTCGCCTGTTGTTTCAGTCCCCAAATCGATCTGCCGATTGTTCTTGGCGTCGATCGTGATGTTGCCCGCACCGGCGTCGATCGAGCCGAGAATCGTCATGTCGGAGGCGAAGAGCGAGACGTTGCCGTCTGCGGTATCAAAGGCCGCTCCGGCATTGTCGATGATGAGAGCACCAGTGCCATTGTCGTCATTGTCAGCGACGAGCGAGAGAGCGCCGCCGTTTGTCTCGATGTCGGCATTTGCACCCGAGAATGTGATGTTGTCAAACGCACTGAGGATGATGTCGCTGGCATCGCTGCTGAGTTTCCCGGCAACAGTCAACTTATTGATGTTGCTGCTCGAGATGCCGCCACTGCCGACGGTGAAGTCTTGATTGATGGTGACATTCTTGAAGTCGCCCGTGAGCTGTGCCCTCGACAGCGGAGTCGTGCCACCGACGATTCCATTGAAGACGGTTGCCCCGATCGTTGTCAGATTCTTGGCGCCATCGAGCGTGCCGTTGAAGGTGATCGTGGAACTGACGGCGTCGGCGAATGTGATGTCGGACTGCAATGTCATCGCGCCGTTGTAAGTCTGCGTATTAGCCGTTGAGATCGCCGACGTTGCGAACGCGATGGACTCGGACGTCACATTGATGGAGTTCAGCGATGTCACGCTATTAAAGGTGACGGTGTCGTTACCGCCCTCTCCATCGACGTTTAGCGAGCCCGCGTAGTCGTCATTGATGCCATCGAGATCGATGAGGTCGTTACCAGCACCACCGCGAATGGAGAGTGAACTCGACGGATTCACGAACGTGACCGATTCACCGACGGTTGAATCGATCGTCATCGCAGACAACCCGGCATCATTCAGCGAGATCGCTTCGGATGATGAGCTAAATTCGAAAACGCGATCGGTTGCCAACAGGTCATCCGTGATGGGCTCCAGACCGAGGTAATCGACGACGAATGTGTCGACGCTAATGCCGATCTGTACCGAACCATCACTGGCATTGATGAAGCGATGCGTGATCGAGTCCGCACTACCGCCGCTGATCACCAGCGAATCGTTGCCACCACCGCCACCATCAAAGCTCACTCCGCCCAATGAAATGGGATTGCCATTGCTGAAGTCGATCAACAACTCATCGTCATCGGCGGCGGTGCCGCTCACGGAGATCTTGGAACCGCTAGCGTTGGGAATACGGAAAAAGTTCACACCACCACGTGCGAGGACGCGATTCCCGCTGTCGACTGAGAGCGTTGCCTGCCCACCGCCGGCGGGCAGTACAACCGTGGCGTTCGCGGTGTCGTCGGCGATCGTGACGGCGTAGTCTTCCACCTCACCATCGTTCGCCGCTGCTGCCGAATTGAGACCACCGGTGCTGCTGACTCGGAAACGCGCAAACGTCGATCCGACACTCGCTCCAGCAGGCACGACGAAGTTCAAGAGGTTGTCACCAGCCGTCAGTGAGACCGAGGTCGAAATCTGCTCACCAGGGTCATCCCAACTGCCATCGCGATCAAAGTCGATGAAGGCGTCGAGCTTGGCGCTGCTGGCTCCCTGCAAGTTGACGAGCATCGACGCCAGGTTGTTCGTCGACGAGGACGTCACAATCGAACTGAGGAAGATCACTCCGTCTTCGTCGTCGGTGTTGTCGGTATCATCGCCATCAGCGTTTGCGCTAGGAAACGCGGCAGCGTCTTGATCGGGTGCCGCTCCCAGCGATGGACCGCCGAGATCATGATGTGCGAGTTGCGGATAAACCGCCGGGGCATCGCCATAGTCCGCTGGACTAGCCGCAACAGCGATATTGATGGTTTGCGACACCAAGCCGTTGGCCCCGGTGCCACTGTTGCCGAGGTCGTCGACGTCAATCTGCACCGCAGCGCTGCCAGCAAACTCGGCGTGCGGCGCGAAGATTAGCCCATCTAAAGCCGCGTTAAGATCCACCTGAGAACCCACCATCGAGAGGATTCCGTCAGCAGTCCCATCGCCAATCGAGAAGCTAAAGCCAGCCGTCCCCGAGAGAGTCAGCGTACCGTTGGTCGCGCGCAGGATGACTCTGAGCGGCGCGGCCGCAGCGTCGCCGTCATTAATAGTGATCGCGTTGCTATTGGCGCTGCTAAAGACGATCGGGGCATCTTCGTCGGTCGACTCGGAACTCGGCGCCGTCAACGTCGGTGCTTGATTCTGAGTGAAAGCCAGCGCGAAGTTCGGCGCAACGGTTGCGCCGGTCGGGACGAAAACGGTGTTCGTCGCAGAGATGTTGCGGCGCACGAGCAGTGTGTTGGAGCCGGAATCAATCGTGACGATGTCGAGATCGCCGTCGCGATTGATGTCGGTGAAGACCAGTTCGTTACCAAGTCCTGCCGATAAGGTGTCGTCGAGTACGAAGGCTCCTGCGCCATCATTTTCATAAAGAGTAATCGTGTCGGCGTTATCGAGCACGACCGCGAGATCTAAGTCACCGTCGTTGTCATAATCGCCCAGATCAAACCCCATGGGTTGGCTTCCCGCAAAGAACGTGAGCGGTGCCGCTGCAGTGAAGGTGCCCGTGCCATCGTTGCTGAGCACCGTGATGGAATCTCCGGTGCGATTGCTGACGAGCACGTCGATGTCGCCATCTTTGTTGATATCAGCCGCGCGGATCGTGTCGGGATTAGCCCCAGCCGCAACGCTTGTAGTAGCAAACGTGCCGCCACCTTGATTCAGCGCGATCGTCGCATCCGCTCCGAGCGCGTTGCTGGTCGCAAAATCCAACTTGCCGTCCGCATTCAGATCGACGACCACCAGACCGCGCGGCTCATCACCGACGTTGACCGTCGTAAAGATGCTGAAAGCTCCATTGCCATCGTTGATGAGGATGCGGACTTGATCGTCGTTCGCCAACGCGACCATGACATCAGCCTGAAGGTCACCATTGAAATCGCCTAGCACGATCTCGGACGGTGAGGCACCGACCGTAAACTGAGACGGGGCCGAGAAGCCTCCCACCGCCAGCCCTAACAAGACCGAGATGCTGTTTCCCAACCCATTGGCCACCACGACATCCAGCAAACCGTCGCCATTCACATCAGCCACAGCGGCGTCTTGTGGGCCATCGCCGACAGCGAACTCAGGCATCACGTAAGTGCCGTTGGTATTCACTAAGAACGAGACCGTGTCGCTGTCGAAGTTGGTAACGACGCCGTCTTGATCGCCGTCATTACCAAAGTCAGTGATGGTGATCGACGACGGAGCTAAGCCGAGCGCATACGGGAAGTTGTCATTGAAAGAGAGCGCGGGCGCGATCGACAAATGAAAGCCACTCGGTCGTTCGACGGTCACGCGCTGCGCTGTGTTGGGGAAGACACCAGACAGCGTGTAGCCACCGCTGGACTTCGTGACGTCGAATAGTTCGCCGGGATCGCGTACTCCGTTGTCATTATGGTCGATGAAGACCGTGACTCCACTGAGTCCGACATCGCTGCCATCCAACACATTGTTGCGGTCGAGGTCGTTAAAGACCGTGCCCGCGATGGTGCCCAGCTCAATATTCCCGACAGCAAAGAAGGTAGAACCAGACACGGGCACATTTAGTAATTGCGAGCCCACGCGGTTAAACAGCAAACGCAGTTCACCAGTCGACACGTTGCCTTCGGCGACGGCGAGATCCGGGCGTTTGTCACCGTCAAAGTCACCGACCGCAATCGCTTCGGCGGGATGGCTGGTCGCTAAAACTACCGCATTCGCAAAAGACAGATTGCCAGTCCCCAGCAACACTTCAACGCTCGGCGAGCCAGAAGTATTCGTGACCGCGACATCGAGTTCGTGATCGTCGTCAAAGTCACCCAGCACGAGGTCCGACAGTTGATTACTGAGAGTCTTGGTTGCGACGTTCGTGAAGTTGAAGCCGCCATCCGAACGGAAGACCGACAACGCCCCGTCGGAATCGCGATCAACGAGCACGAACAACTCCGGCCCGAAGCGGCCGTCAACTTGTCGTAGCACGACGCTGGTGGGTTCTTCGACACCCCCGAAGGGCAGTGTTCCCGCACTCAAAAAACCGCCGAGCGTGTTGCGATACAGCTGCACTTGCTGCGCAGAACCGTGACTGACAACCAGATCCGGCAAGACATCGTTGTTGAGGTCGCCCAACGTGAAGCCAGTTACTGCCGCGCCGGTATCGAAGTCCGTACCGCCGTTGAAAGAGCCCGTACCATCATTTGTATAGAAACGCAGTTTGGAGCTGTCGGCTCCTCCAGGATGACTGACAACCAAATCCAGATCTTCATCGCGATCGAGATCCGCAAACACAACTTCGTCGGGAGCGACATTCGCGGCGAGAGTTGATCCCAGTGAAAGCGTTCCGGTGCCGTCATTCGTCAGCAGTTGGATGCGATTGAGTCCCTGCTCGGTGACGGCGAAATCAAGATCACCGTCATTGTCGAAATCTGCGGCGGCAAGCTTGCTGGGGTTCTCTCCAATTGCGACCGCAGGCAACAGAATGAACTCAGTGGTGCTCGTCCCCAAACGCACGCGAATGCTGCCGTTGGACAAGCCGCGATCAAGCGTCACGACATCCACTTCGTTGTCATTATTGATGTCAAGCGACAACACATCGACGGTGCGACTCGATGCAAAATCCGTGAACGACACTTGATGCAACGCCAGCGTACCCGGCGATGTCTGGGCATGATTGAAGGGCACGACTTCCGCCAGGCGATAATCGCCGGGGATCACATTCACAAACGTGACTTGTCCCAGCGAGTCCCCATTTTGCGAGATCGCCGTGGGCTCGTGCGGGTCTAACCGACCATTGTGATTGAGGTCGAGATAAACCGTGACGTTGCCTTGCCCTGTTTCGCCGACATCTTGCATGCCATTGGCGTCAACATCGTTGAAGACCGTACCAACAATCGTACGCAGTTCTTGCGTGCCGATGTTCTGGAAGTCGATGAAGTCACCGGTCGTGGGATTGAGTCGGATGCCACCGGTCAGATTTGAGAAGGTGAGAATCTCATCCGCGCCACGATTGGCAAGCACGATGTCCGTGCGACCGTCTCCAGTGGTATCTGCCAACGCGAAGGCCGACGGAGACGATAGTGTGCTCGAAATCACGACGGGCGTGGCGAACAGACTGCCCAGATTCGGAATGACGTGCAGCGCACCACTGGAGTCTTCTGAAGCGATGAGAATCTCTGGCAAACGGTCGCCATTCAGGTCAGCGGCTTTGATTGTCCCTGGTGAGGAGAACGTTCCCAGCGAGACCGACTGGATGCTGGTGAAGTCCCCGATGCTTCGAAGCAGCCGCACGGTGTCGCCACCGACTTCTCCAATGACGAAGTCAACATCTCCGTCGAGATCAACATCGCTGACGACCAAGCTTTGTGGTGCCGATCCGGCCGGCAAATTGAACGTCTTGGTGGCGAAACCGCCGGAGCCAGTTTGAGTGACAAACTTGATCGTGTCGTCAAGTTCGAATGCAACGACGACATCCAGCGTGTTGTCGCGGTTAAAGTCACCTACCGCGACATCGCGCGGGCTATTGCCCGTGGCAATGACTGTGCCCGTATCAAAGGCCAACGCAGCCACTTGAGGGATGAAGCGGACCTGATTCGCGGCAGTCTCAGCAACAATCAAATCCAGCTTGCCATCGCTGTTGAAGTCTGCGATCTCAACATCGCGCGGACCATCGCCAGTGCTGATCGAAGCCAGCACCGCAAAGCTGCCACCTTCCAGAATCGTGATCGAATCATCGTTTCGATTCACGACGACGATGTCACGGATGTTGTCGCCATTGAAGTCCGCCAACTTGATATCGGAAGGCGTGTCTCCAACAGGAACAAAGACAGGATTGTCGTACTCGAAACCGGAACCACTGCCGCCGAGCGTAAGTCCGCTACTCCCACCAGGATTGACTGGGAGAGACTGCACAATCGCCACAACACCGAGGTTCGAGAGAGCGACAATCACGTCCGCGATGCCGTCGCCGTTGATATCGCCAGTAGCGATCGCTTCGGGAGCCGAGTTAACGTCAAAGCTCGTCGTGGACTGCAATGCAAATAGCAAATCCGTCGGCGTCGTGATGCGACGACTGCTAGGTAGACTGACGCCGATGTAACTCTCAGTACCGGGCGGAACAAAGCCGATGACGTAGCCAGACTCATCTTGAGGCGTGACCGGATCGTCACCGCGTTGTTGCGCGATGGGCTCGTCACCATCGAAGAGGCCATTGCGGTTGGTATCGAGATACACAAAACCGATCTCGGTATTGAGCAGCCCATCGCCAGCATCACGAATGCCATTGCCATTAATATCGATAAAGACCGCTCCCGCGACATCAGCATCGCGACGTTCAAACGCGCCGATGTCGACAACCGACGAACCGTCATCTAGTGCGTCTTGCGGTCGCGCGACGCCACGTTGATCGCTGCTCGGTGCTCCTGTGTTAATCCCGGAGTCAATAGCGGCGCTGCCAAACTGCAAGGCGTGTGTTTGTGGCACAACGGCCGTCGGCAACTGGAACGGAACAAAAGGCGAACGGAAGAACTCCGGCAGCGGGCCCGAACTGGACGGCGGGAGCGCGTTGGTTGTGTTATCTCGCAGATCGCCCAATCGCGGATTGACCAACAGCGTGACGGATCCTCCGCCCGTGTAGCTGCCGGTCCCGATGGAACCGACCAGCTCGAAGCTGTTGCTGTCGAGCACACGGACAAAGAACGCGCCATTCGCTCCGGTGTTGCCCGTAACTCCACGAACTCGAACACGATCGCCCGTCACTAAGCCATGACTCGAGGAGGTGACGACAACCGGGCTGGAATTCGTAGCATCACTAATCGTGGTCGTCGCCAATCCTCCGACGATGTCTGACGTGCCGTTGAAATGCGTCTGCCCGTCGGCGTCCCCTATCAAGTTGCCATCGAGCGAAACCAATGTGCCTTCGTAGTCCACGAACGCTGGGGCAGTGTTATTGGCGATCAATGAATTTTGCGACGTGACGGTGCCACTGCTGATGGGATCACGATAAAGACCACCGGCCGTGGTACCTGCGACGTTGTTGGCCGCCGTGATGTTCAAAAGGCTGGCACTGCCGTCATCGATATAGAGGCCACCGCCGGTTTCGATAGCGGAGTTCCCCGAGAACGTTGAATTGGTGATGTTTGCACTGCCGGCGAATTCGAAGAAGGCACCACCGAAGCGCGCTTGATTGCCGGCTAAGGTGGACGACGAGATCGTCAAGGTACCGTTCGAGAAAACGGCGCCGCCGTAGCCATCAACGGTGTTGTTGACAAACTCAGACTGATTGACGTTTACCGTGCCGCTCTTGACGGCCAGACCACCACCCGAACCTTCGTTCGTCCCAGAAATGGACTCGTTGTCGAAGAATCGCGACAGCGCAATGCTCACATTGCCGCCATCAATCTGCACGCCGCCGCCGGGACCACCACCAACACTGAGATTCTCAGTGAATTCGCCGCGCGAAATGTTGGCATCTAGGTTCGGCCCGCTCAGCGCAAGTCCACCGCCACCTTCATCGCTGCTGGTGTTCTGGTGAAAGATGGTCTCAGAGATCACAACGTTGACCGTGCTACCCGAGTTACCATCAGCGATGAAAGCACCGCCCCCCAGGCTGCCAATATTGGTCGCGGAGTTGTTGGCAAAATGGCTTTGGTCGATAGAGATGTTCGCCCCCGCATGCGCGATCGCGCCACCACTCAACGCAGTGGTCGTGTTGTTTTGGAACGTTGTACGTTCCACGTTAAGCATCACTCGATCAGTGAATACAGCACCGCCACCTGCGGCTTGGTTATTCCGAAACTCGGACTCTTCGAGAGACAGTCCCGCCGTGCCATTCGCTGAACGAGACATCGCGATTGCACCACCCATGCCGGCCGCTTTGTTGTTGCTCAACGTCACATTTTGCAGCGAGATCATGGCATTGAGCCCACGAATCGCACCGCCATCAATACCGATGACGTTCGTCGCTTGACCGTTGATGAGTTGCACTCCTTCAAGGGCCACTCGCGCGTTGGGTTGCACATCAAACAAGCGATCAAGCTGATGGGCATCAATCGTCGTACCGAGCGGATCGAACCCATAGATCGAAAGTCCTCCATTGCCCGTGTTGGCAAACCGCGTGACTTCGAAGTCATTGTTCTGCGGATCAGACGTCGCAAAGAACAGTTCGCTGCCCGAGCCAACGACATCCAAACCGAAAACTGGATCAGTACTGGTGCGCGTCGTCGAGAATTCCAATTCGCCGTCTCGATTAAATCGCAGCAGGCGCGCGTCATCGCCTTCGGTGACAGCAAGTGCAAAGCGACCGTCATCGAGTAGCGCGAGTTGCCCGGCTTGATGAGCCAAGCCATTCGCGCTGACGAGGCGTGTGCCAAAACTGGAATCCAACAGGCCTCGGTCGTTGAGTAACACGACTCCGTAATTCGCAGCGTCGTGACCAGCGACCAGAAAACGGCCATCAGGCCGCTCGGCAATGGATGTCGCTGTTGAAGAGCCCGAACCGAACATGATCGTTGCGACGCCATCAACTCCAAAGCTGACGCCTTCAGATCCATCATTCTCGTAGGTGATGACAGCGGCATCGCCGCCAATGAAACCCGCGATGGCATATCCGCCAGTAGCACGAGTGATGACCGCATTTGCTTGCGCGGGAATCCCACCGGTGTTGGTCAGCACCTTGCCGCTTGTCCCAAACCCGGAATCTAAAGTGCCGTCACTGTTGAGCCGCGCGAGTGCGATTGCCAACGTGCCAGCGTCTCGTGAACCAGCCACAACGATCTTACCATTGGTATCAATCGTGACACTGCGGGCTTTCGATGTTTCTACTCCGGCATCAAAGTCGATGACGTTGAAGCCGCTCGACCCATTGAAGGTGGTGTCGAGTATTCCGTTGCTCGTGAACCGCGCGACTGCAAAGGCCACGTCGCCCGCAGCATCCGTGCGCCACCCGGCGACGATGATGTTGCCACTGCTATCGAGCGCAACATCCTCAGCGACGTCGCGGAAACCATCGAAGTTCAACGTCGCGATGCCCGAAGAACCGAAGGTGTTGTCCAACGTGCCGTCGGTATTGAAACGAACGATCTTGAAGTCGTTCTCGTCAGCACCGACCGCAACAATCTTGCCATCGCTTTGCCGAGTAATGGCTTTCAATGCCGGAACGATTGCGGTCGCCCCAACATTGACTGACGCCGTGCCGCCAGTGCCGTAGGTCGTGTCGACAAAATTCAAACGCGGATCGGCAATATCAAAGTCGCCAGTCAACGCGAGCCCTTCACGATCGCCGCTGAGCGTGATCTCATAGAGACCCGGACTGAGCACGATCTGCTCATCGCTGGGCGTCGCATTCGCCTGCAAGATGGCTTCACGCAGGCTCGTCACTCCGTCGCCCGCATCGACAATGTCAGAAGTCGTCGTGACGAAGATCGCCGTGCTGCCTGCGTAAAACGCGCCGACATCGGTAACCGATCCTCCCACTCGTGCGACGCCGCGCTGATCGACCGCTGGAGCCAGTGCGCCGTTGCCGGCATTCCGCGCGGGGCTCGCCGCTTGCAGTGCATGCGTCCGCGTCGGCCCACCATTGTTGCTCAGTGATATCAACAACGGATCGAGCGGGCTCCCTGGAGTACCAACCTGGTCGTTATTGACACCGTTCGCAAAACCTGTCGAAACGACCCCAACGATGTTGTGGCCCAGCGAGATGTTGCTACGGCTGTTGCTGACATCATCCCCGGCAACAGTGGCAGAGTTATTCGCGATGATCGTATTCTGAACGCTGGCGGCAGTGACACCAAAGCCTACATGCACTCCTCCGCCAGTGCCGGCCGTGTTGTCGGTGATCGTGCTGCTGGCGATAGTCAATTCACCGCCGAGAGCATCGATGCCGCCACCGTTATTGCTGACATCGGCGACGTTGCTGGAGATTGTCGAGTTCGTGACGTTGAGCGTGCCTTGCGAGCGAATACCACCGCCACCATTGGTCGCGGTGTTCTCGGCCACGGTCGCTTGAGAAAGCGTCAACACGGCTCCGGCATTGACCAGCACGCCGCCACCATTGGCCGCACTGTTCGTGGCGATCTCGCTCGCGCGGACTTCCACACGATTCCCGGTCACAGACAAGCCGCCACCGTCATTGGTCGCAGTGTTATCCTTAATCATCACACCGACCAACTGTGCGGCTCCGTTCAACCACAATCCACCGCCATCATCTTGCGACTGATTGCCAATCACAGTCGACCGCGCGAGTTGCACAGATGCCTTATCCGCTGAAATGCCACCGCCGGACGCCTTAGACGAGTTACCGCTAAAGGTCGTATCAAAGGCTGACAGCAATGCGTTCGAGGTGATCGAAACGCCGCCGCCCTTTCCATCAGCTTCGTTATTACGAATTGCTCCACCCAACACGGTCACGTTGCCCGTCACGGCCAAACCACCGCCGTTCGCAGACGCGATGTTGTCTTCAATCACAACATTGCGCAGTGTCATCGGCTTGGAACTGCCTACTCCACCGCCATCACCCGCAACCATGTTGTTGCTGATCGTGCTGTGCTCAATCTGCAAGTTGTCTGCGGTGCTCGCGACACCACCACCAAAGTCACTTGCGTTATTGTTCTCGATAAAGACGTCTCTCAAGACGTTGTTATCTCCGGCATTGAGCACGCCACCACCGGAACCGCTCAGCACCTTTCCACCTGCAATCGTGAGGCTGCTAATAGTCACATCCGCTCCAAGCAGATGAAACACTCGGTCAAGCCCCTCGCCATCGATGTCAGTTGAGTCCGCGCTAAAGCCAAACAGGTCGATCTCGCCAAAGAGGTCCAGGTCACCAGTTGTTCCACCGTTCTCGTCGGCTCCGGTAATTGTCAGCGCATAGTCGCCCGGATGAACGACGATGTGTTGCTTTCCGACGAGCGCGTTGGCTTCCATGATCGCCGCACGCAGGGATGTCTTGCCGGTGGCATCGACGGCCACTCCATCACCCGGATTGACGTCGACCGTGTCGGCAAAGGTATTAACAAAGAAGCCTTCAAAGTCGGTCTCGACCGCACCAATGTCGATCATTGGCACGCTGATGCCATTGGCTCGCGTCGCGCCACGCTGATCGCGCACTGGGAATGGAGTACTCGCCGAGTCACCCGCGTCGATGACGGAACTACCCGCTTGCGGCAAGAACGTCGGAGTCGGGCCGCCGTTGTTCTGCAACACGCCCAATTGCGGATCGAGCGGCGATGCTCCAGACCCCACTTGATCGAAGTTGGTACCACCGACAAAGCCTGTCGAACCCGAGCTATCTCCAATGAAATTGCTGCCCATCGACACAAAATTGCCGGAGACATCCGGCGTCACACCTGAAGCCGTATTGCCCGCGATGATCGTGTAACTGATCCTGGCCGTGGCGGAACCACCGAGCGAAACGCCACCGGTATCACCATTGGTCGCGTCGTTCCCGAAGATCGTCGCATGACGAATCGTGAGCGTGCCGAGGTCTGCGCGAATCGCTCCACCGATCGTGCCGCCTGCGATGTTGTTGCCGATGGTCGAATTGACGAGTTCGAGCGCACCATCTTGCAGTCCGATAGCCGCACCTTCGTCCGCGTCATTGAACGAGAAACTCGAACTGTCGATCAACGCGGAGCCCATCAAGACCGCGACACCGCCGCCGAAGGGAGCGAACTGATTCGTGAAGGACGAGTACCGAATCGCGGCCTGCCCCAGGTTACGAATCGCACCACCGCTGCCAGCACCTGTGAGGGTGTTGTTGTCAAACAAGCTCGTGACCACGGTCAGCGTCCCAGTCGATGTGTTTTCGACCGCTCCACCACCAGTCCCAGCTTGATTCGACAAGAACGAGCCATTGCTGATGCTCAACGCGCCACCATTGGCGATCGCCCCACCAACCGTCTGCGTCTTGTTATTCGAAAACGTGACGTTCTCAAACGTCGTATCCGAGCCGCTAAACGTCAGGACCGCGCCACCGTCTTCCGTGGCTTCGTTGTTGCTAAAGGTCAGGTTGTAGCCCTGCAACGAACCTTGATTGAGCAGTGCACCACCCAGTTTGTTCGTCGCCGATGTGGCGCGACCGTTGGTGATGGTCAGGTCTTCAAGCGTGAGTTGTGCTTCCGATAGGACATGCAATGCGCGATCGAGTAGGTTGGCATCAATCGTTGTTCCACCACCTGAGGCACCTCGAATGGTGATGTGGCGATTGGTATTTGTGATGTCGAGATCACCATCAGCCGCCTGATCCTCAAGATCGCCGGCGCGCGTCAGCGTGTAAGTATTCGCACCGAGCACGATGATGACATCAGTCGTCGCGGCATTTGCTTCTTGGATCGCCGCGCGAAGCGATGTATTGCCGGCCCCGTCGGCGGCATTTCCGTCTCCTGGAGCCACATCGACCGTGTCCGCGAGCGTGTTGACCGTGAACGTGACGGTTGGCACATGCGTGAGCACGCGCCGTGATTCGAACTCCTCGACAAACTTGGCAAACTTGCGACCGCGTTCCTGCACCGGAACTTCAACCGCAGTCCGTCGAGACGCCTGTAACCGAGACCGCCGCGGTCCCTGCCGTAACTTGGAAAGCCAAGAGAACAGAATCATCCGCTGGTTTCCGTTCGAAATGAAAAACTGATGTGAGTGTGGCCCGAGTTCGTGGTCTACCGCCCGCACTCCGTTTAATGGCGTACGCCGCTTTACTTCGTCGCTCGTTCCGAAGCCTTGCTCCTGTCACTGAGCACAAGTTGCCGAAGTCACAGACGTCAAACAACCTGCATCATTTTCGAGGATCAGAACCGGAACCACGCCCATGTTTCCGAGCAAACCTTGAGGACAAGCCGCGCGGAAACCTCATCGCCGATCGGAGTAGAACCTTGACGATGAAACCCAAACTAACCTTGATGGTTTCGCACACTCGGCAAAGTTTGCCGGTTGCGCAAGTGAGGAAGCGTACTCGAACCCCAAAATCGGCGGAACGCGGAAGTTGGGAGCGGCGGTCAGCAATAGCACTGCCGGGTTTGTGTTGAGACGTCCCAACGACATCACCACAAACTCATCAGCACCTGTCAGAAAACGCGGCCAGCCAGCAATCGTCGGTCGCAATTCGTCCTGCAACATTCCTTCGGAGGACGACGTGCGCCATCAGAGTAGCGCTCGATGGCGAGTGTTTGAAAGGGGCAGCTCCCCAAATGGGCTCAGCGCTGAGTCGCGTTCAGGCCCCTTCGTCGACTCTCGCGACAGAATTCTCACCACTTGTGAAACACCACAAAGACGGCAGCAAAGATCAGCACGAAGCCCACGAGGTAGTTCCATTTGAATTCCTCGCGCAGATACAGCGTCGAGAAGAGTGCAAAGACCACCAACGTGATCGCTTCTTGCATCGTCTTGAGTTGCGCAGCGGAGTAGTTCGCATGCCCCATTCGATTCGCGGGAACTTGGAAGCAGTATTCCACAAAAGCGATCAACCAACTGACCAGAATCACAATCCACAAAGGCTGCTCTTTGAACTTCAGATGCCCGTACCACGCAAAAGTCATGAAGACGTTGGAAACGGTGAGCAGAATCAGGGGAAGCATCGATGGACCTCTGATCATTCAACGATTGAGTTAGGAGGAGTGGTCATTTTCTTGGAGAGGGCTGTCTCGCGACGAGCGATGAAGCATCGTCAGACGTCCGTCTGAAACTTGCTGCCAGGTTGCTCGGCCTGCGGCGCGGACGTGAACTTGCGGAACTGCTGCTCGAAAAGGTCTGATGAGAAATCGCCGCCGGTCGCTTGCGACATCTTTTCGATGAGGATTTCGTCGAGTTGCTGCTGAAACATTTTCTCGCTTTGACTGTTCGCTAGCAGTCCCGCTTGGCCGGTCGACGCTCGCAGCGCCTTGAACATTTGCCGGTAGAACGTCGCGGCAACTGCCTCGTTAAAGGTATCGCGGAGCTTGCTTTGATCTTTCGAACGCAGAGCCTGCTCTGATGAGTCCGCCAACGGCATCTGCGGCAACGAAGCGAGTGGGCGAATGGCGTCGGTCATAATTCTGACATCCTTGTCTGATACGGATCGCGGGAAATACCTGCGCTCCGACTGAGCCGAACGCGCGAGCGTCGGGCGAGAAAACCAAGGCCCGCGGCTAGTGCCGGCGGCTCACATTCAGCGCAACTGATTTCTGCGATCCGTATTAGGTCGTGAGTAATGCCCACTCATTGAATGCCTCGTCCGTCTGGCGTTCACACACAATTGGTTTTCCTTAACGGCAGTCGACTCATCGATCGGGAACTGCACGTGCTCGCTCGCTGTCGCGATTGGCTCGCACGACACCAGAGCGAGCAGCACTCGACGTCGAGTGCTGTGCCTCGCTCACCCCACTGGGAGTTGCAGAGCGAGTTGGCCGAACGAATGGCCCTGGAATGCGATGCAAAATCGTGGCCGCAATGCCATAGCCATACAGCTCGTGCCCCTGCTCGCTGAGTTGCCGCTTGTCAGCGAGCAAGGCCTGATCGGGGTCGGGCAATCGTTCGAAATAGGGCTGCATATGACAGACAACTAAGCCGGTTGATTGCTCGAATTCAGTAAAGACTTGGCCCAGCGGACTTGTGCTCGCATCGCCATTGGTCTCGGCATCCTTGGTGATGCTGCGTGACGTCAGATGGTCGACCCAGGGATGCACAACGAGCATGACGCGCGTGCCCGTACGCTCCACATTGGCGGCGAGTTGATCGAAGGGCAGTAGTGCCTCTTTGAGTTGCTCAGGACGCGAGAACGCTGGATCCTGCAACCAGTGCTTTGGACCAGATGCTTTCTCGTCGGCAACGTGCTCCGACCGACGATCAAACCACTCGTGCAATGACTGCCGTGCCCAATTTACGCAGAGGAAATGCTCACAGGCGGACTTAATCTTTGGCGCTGACGCCAACAGAGGATGCACACACGACAGCGGAGTGTCATCGGTCGCCAGATCCGTCAATCGAAGGAAGCGTCGATTCTCTGCGGGGTCCGAGACATCGAAGTGCGCGACAATCAAATCAGGCTGCAAACCCACCAACTGATGACGAGTCTGCAATGCCATGAGCACCGGACTGAAGCCCGGAACGGCCGCGTTAATGACTTCCAGTTTCGACCGCGTGAAGGGCTGCAATCGCACCGCGATCTGCTGAGGGAACGACCGTTCGCGCGGCACGTTCGCCGCGAGTACTGTCTCGTCACCGATGCACACAATCCGAAAAGTCCCCTCGGGCTTGGGGACAGAGATTTCGTCACTGCTCAGTCCGAGGCTGTTCGTGCGGAACTCGACATTGGCATCGCCCTCACGCTCGCGTAGTTGAACCGCTTGCAGCGGAGCCAATTGATGATGCATCACCGGCGAAGGCACGACGATCGGCTGTGGCTGAACTGGGCCGGTGCTCGTCGTCGCTCGAAAGGCTTGCACGCGCAACACGAACTCCAGCACCACAGGCGCGAGGACCAATATGCCAACCGCATAGAGCAGGCACTTCAGACCATGTAGCCGTAGGCGTTTCATCCGTGAAACCCGTATCCGATGGAGACTCGCGACGGACTCTGAGCAAGAGTCCAATCGCCAGCAGCCAGAATCCATTTCCGGCGGCGAAGGGGCGGGATGCTATCCACGCCCCAAAAATCCAACAACGCGGGTCTGAACGAGCATATGTAGACCGACTTCATTGAGATCGGGCAGTCGTCGTTCCCCATCAACCGGTCGTTGAGCAGCTCAGCTTGCCATCGAGAAAACAGATCGCAGCCACTCATCACAGTCAAGTGGCACTCTTTGCTACCACTGGGCACCAACCGGTTTCGCTCCAGCATGCTTCATTCGAACGCTATAGAGAGAAGTTCGCGCGGTGATGAACAGCGTCTTGTAGTCGTCGCCGCCAAATGTCACGTTCGCTGGCCCTTCGGGCACATCAATGGTCTCTAACTTCTGACCGTCGGCGTTATAGACATGCACTTTGCCGTGCGTCGTATAGAGATTGCCTTTCACGTCGACCGTCATGCCGTCGCTGCCTTGCTCGATCTGAAACAACTTCTTGCCGAGCTTGCCGTCCGGGCCGATTTCGTAGCAATGCACTCCCGCTTTCAGCTTGTGAAACGCTGGGTCCGGATGCTTGGGATGCCCTCCGGTGTCGGCGACATAGAGGCGGCTTTCATCCGGAGAAAAGTTGATGCCGTTGGGCATCGCCAAATCCTTGATGACCGGCTCGACCAACCCTGACTTGGGATCCAATCGGAAAACCCAATGACCAGGAATCTCTGCTGCACCAGTCAGCCCCCACGGTGGATCAGTGAACCACAACGAGCCATCGGACTTCACTGCGACATCATTGGGGGAGTTCAACCGCTTGCCATCCCATTTGTCCGTCAGCACCTTGATCGAGCCATCTGCCTCAGTCCGCACGAGATTGCGCGCCGCGTGTTGGCAGGTAATGAGTCGACCTTGCAAGTCGAGAATGTTGCCATTCGATTGCTCACTCTGACGGTAGACCGACAACCCGCCTGTTTCGCTCCATTGCATGAGCTTGCTGTTGGGGATGTCGGAGAAGACGAGTTTCTTGTCTTTCGGCAGCCACGCGGGGCCTTCGGTGAATTTCATGTCGCCCGCCAACTTGCGGACCTTCTCTCCCGCCGCGATGAGCGATTCCTTGTCCTGCGCGTTCGCGCGGCCCGCACCTAAAACCAGGCCGATCACCAGTGCAACGAAACCAAATCGAGTCATGACATCTCCTGCAGGAAAGAAAAACGTCCCATCGCCAAAGCGCGGGCCTTTGATCCAGTCATGAGCATCGACCATCACACGAAACGGCGAAAGTCACGCACTACGAAAACCTGACTCCAAAAGAAGACCCCGCTGTGGTCGCTCAGAACAGGGCCAACAATCCCATTCTTGGCAACAACAGCGGGGTCTTTCTGATCTCAGCCCAGAGGCGAGGCCTCGAATCGGACTCAAGCCGCTCGCCGAACTTCTTCAAGCGAGTCCAACAGCGAAGAGGCATTCTCGATCGAACCGACTTCCTCGATGAAGTCCAGAAGTTGACCGAGTTCTTCCTCATTGAATTCTTCCAACCGATCAATCAATTCCTCGTCGTCCATGAAGCACTCCTTTCGCCAATGATTGATGACTCCGCCACACCCGCGAAGAATTCACTTCGCGAAGTTGACACTCTGGCGTCGACTCGTCTTCGATCGGATCGCGCTGCTCAAAAAGTTGAGGCAGCCTCATGGATGTGACTGAATTCGACCGGAGTGGCCAATCCAACTTAAGCAACTACTCAGGTGATCCGTGGCTCAGGAATCCGGTTCAAAACAGCGAGAGCCGTACGGCAGCACGTTTAGACTGACGATCAACGACCCACTGCGGCGTGACGCCGCCGCCTTCCGGCCGGCTGAGCCACGTCTCTAGAGCAGCGACTCCAACAACAACCTCAGCTTGCGCAACTCGTGAATCCGAGAAGCCGAGCCAAAGCGATCGGGATAGAAGTCGATGGATAACGCGCGTGTGTACCGCTCACGTTCGAGACTCGACATCAACTTGCCATAGTCGATCTCACCCAAGCCAACTTGGACCTGCACGTCGCTGGGAGTCGAGTCCCGCAGTAGCGTGTGCAACACATACGGAAAGACTTGATCGTAAGTCTGATTCCGATGCGGCCCGCAGACATAATAAGTTGGATCGAGTGCTAGCCCGAGCCCCCGTACCGACTGACAAAGCTCCACAGCAGTATGAGGGTCTTCAGTCAAATGTCCCGTCTTGGTAAGGATTGCGATCCGTACGCCAAGCTCATTGCCAATCTTCACAAACTCTTTGAGCCGATCGATCTCGGCATTGAACGGCGTGCCAAGTTCTCCGGCCGGCACAGTGACCTGTGCCACATTTAAAAGCTTGGCGGTGGTGCAGACGCCGCGCAACACACTTGAAGCCACATCATGCTCAAGCGTGAAAGCCACCGGGGTCAGTCGTGCCAGGTCCCGCAAGCGAAGACGAAAGGCATCCGCACTCTCGGCCACTTCGGACGGTTTGAGGTGCTTCGAGTTCTCATTCAACCAAATGTCGATTTTATCGAATTCAAGATCGGCGATTTGCCGACAGGCGTCCTCGAAACGCAAGTCTGCAAAGCAGCGAGTAGAGGCGGCGATGAACACGAGAAACACTCCCTTGT
>Ga0172376_10003305_pt1 | contig 19131 bp, 24 predicted proteins | sample Lak35m_FD_121114 | JGI IMG/M metagenome (GOLD analysis project Ga0172376, IMG submission 121114) | Freshwater microbial communities from Kabuno Bay, South-Kivu, Congo - kab_092012_35m | ecosystem: Environmental > Aquatic > Freshwater > Lake | place: Democratic Republic of the Congo: South-Kivu... | reverse complement strand
TCGGGGGTGTCGCCGAGTTCGTGGCGGCCGTATCGATGGCCCGCCGCGACAAAATCGAGCTGGCGGTGGAGCTGTCGATGGGCTCCACCCTGCTGGTGGCCCTGCTGGTGGTACCGCTGCTGGTGTTGATCTCGCCGCTGCTGGGCCATCCGCTCACGCTCAGCTTCCGCCTCTATGAGCTGGTGGCGGTGATCATGGCGGTGGTGGTCAGCAACCTGGTCAGCCTCGATGGACGCTCCAACTGGCTGGAGGGGGTGCTGCTACTGGCCACCTATGGAATCCTGGCGGCCGGTTTCGCGATCCAGACCACGCCCCTGCAGGCCGCCCCCCTGAGCTGAATCGCCGCATGAACGGTCGCAGCGATCAGCCCACCCAGCCCGCCTCCGCCCCCATCCCGCCGGAGCCATCGCCGGGCCGCACCCCTGGCCCACCCGCCGCCGGCATGCCGACCCCGACCCCGCCAACTACCTGGACGGTGGCGCTGCGGGGCTGGAGCGCCGATCCCCGTCCGCTGGTGCTGCCGCTGCTGCTGCTGGCCGTGGTGGTGCTGCTGGCGCTGGGATCGGGCTGGCGCTGGCTGCTGCTGGCGGCGGCGACGCCCCTGGCCGCCCTGGCACTCCTGGTGCTGGTGCCACCGCTGGGTCGCTGGCTGCGCGAGAGCCTCAGCCACAGCGGCGGCGTGCGCGGCCTGGCGGCACTCAGCCTGCTGCTGGCGATCCTGGGCCTGGCCCAGGGACAGGGCTGGCTGGATTCCTATGCCGATCTCTGGCGACGGGGCGACTGGAATGCGATCGCCGCCGTGGGGGAAGGGGTGGTGGGTGCCTTCGGGCAGATCCTGGTGGCCCTGGTGGCGCTCACGATCGCCTGGCGCCAGGTGCGCGTCGATCAGCGGCTCAGCGGGCAGCAGAACCGCATCACCCAGGGGCAGACCATCGACAACTTCATCGATGGCATCACCGATCTGATCATTGATGAGGAGGGCCTGCTGGAGGACTGGCCGTTGGAGCGGATGCTGGCGGAGGGCCGCACGGCGGCCGTGATCGGCAGCATCGATGCCGACGGCAAGGCCCGCATCCTGCGCTTTCTCTCCAATGCCCTGCTGCTGGCGCCGCTGCGCCGCGATCATCGGCTCGGTCGCGCCATCCTCGATGGCCAGGGCAGCTATCAGATCGACTGGCTGGAGGGGGTTCCCGTGATCCGGCTGCAATCGATGCTGAGCGGTGCCGATCTGCGCGGCTGTGATCTGCGCGGGGTCGATCTGCACGGGGCCGATCTGCGCGGGGCTGATTTCAGCGGTTCTGATCTCAGCCAGGCGAACCTGGCGGGCGCCGATCTGAGCGGCGCGAACCTGGATCGCTGCTGCCTCGATGGCACCCGCTTCTTCTTCGGGCGACATCAGACCGCCACGCCCGCCCAGGCGGACCGCCGCCCGGATCTGCTCAGTGGGGCCGGCAGTGGCGCCGTGCTGGTTCAGTGCACGTTCCGAGCGGCACGGCAGCTCGATCCCCAGCAGCTCCATTACCTGGCCAGCTGGTGCGGCAGCCGGGCGCGTGCCACCCTGCCCGGCAGTGCACGCGGCATCCCCAACCAGCTCGAGCCGGGTTGATCGGCTGATGGGCGTCCGAGGCCAGCTCCGCCCATCAGCCGCCGCTGTTTCCGTCCCTGTTCCCGCCGCCTGCATGGGAGGATGCTGCAGCTGGCGGTGACCCCAAGGCGATCCGCAGGCCTCGCAGGAGAGCCCAGGGGCAACCCCAGAGGAGAGGTTGCAGGGGACAGGCAAGGAGAGGTGGTCGAGTGGTTGATGGCTCCGGTCTTGAAAACCGGCGACCCGCAAGGGTCCGTGGGTTCGAATCCCACCCTCTCCGTCCACTGAGAACCCAGTCCTGAACTGGGTTCTCAGTCAAAATCTCCAAGCCCTGGGAGGCCACCACTGGTTGGCCCACTCGTGTGTCGTCCTGCAACTACGCAGGGGAACGGAGGGACGAGGCCGGCCCCTGGGTATCCAGTAGGGCAAGGCTTCCAAGCCCCAGCAGCAGGCCCTGAATTGGGCCTAAACATGCGGGACAGCACACTGGCGGCAGCGCCTGCCGTGGCTGATCTGGCATCGGGGCCAGGGGACGATTGACCCAGTCTGCCGCCAGGGCAGCGCAGGCGTAGCCAGGCGTCTCAAGAGTTGCGCTGATCGCCGGCCGCTGCCAGGCAAGAATGCAGCCTTGACCGTTTGGGTTGCATGGCCGCCACGCCGAATCAGATCGCGCTGACCCCCCTCGCCCCGGGCTCCCTGGAGGCGGCGCTGAACTGGCGTTATGCGGTGAAGGCCTTCGACGCCTCGCGGCAGATCGAGCCCGCCACATGGGCGGCACTGGAGAGCAGCCTGGTGATGAGCCCCTCGAGCTACGGGCTGCAGCCCTGGAAGTTCCTCGTGATCGGTGCTGGCGCCCTGCGTGCGGAGCTGCGCCCCCATTCCTGGAACCAGAGTCAGATCACTGATGCATCCCACCTGGTGGTGTTCCTGGCCAAGCGAACGATCACCCCCGCCGATCTCGACCGGCTGATCGACGCCACCAGCACGGTTCGCGGCGTACCGGCCGAGCAGCTGGGTTTCTACCGGGATCTGATGCAGAAGGATCTGCTCGACGGGCCCCGCAGCCAGCAGATCGAGCGTTGGGCGTCCAACCAGGTGTACATCGCCCTGGGCACCTTCATGACGGCCGCGGCGCTGCTGGGGGTGGACACCTGCCCGATCGAGGGCTTCTCCCCGGCCGAGTACGACCGGATCCTGGGGCTGGAAAGCAGTCCATACCGCAGCAGTGTGGTGTGCGCCGCGGGCTACCGCGACTCCAGCGACAAATACGCCGGTCTTGCCAAGGTGCGCTACTCCCCAGCGGAGTTGATCGAGCACCGCTGAATCCGGCAAGGGGTTCCTTCCGTGCAGGTGTCGCACCGAGAGGTGCGCTCAGAAGATCAGCACCGAGAGGTGCGCTCAGAAGATCAGCACCGAGAGGTGCGCCCAGAAGATCAGCACCGAGAGGTGCGCCCAGAAGATCAGCACCGAGAGGTGCGCCCAGAAGATCAGCACCGAGAGGTGCGCCCAGAAGATCAGCACCGAGAGGTGCGCCCAGACCTTGCAGCGCTGGGGTGTTGAGGTCCATTCCTGGTGCCCGTGTCGCGCACGACTGGCGCAACCGGCACTTGGAAGCGGCCCTGCCGGATCAGCCGCTGCCGCTGCTGTTGGCACAGCCTGCCGCGCAGCGGGGACGCCGCTTCGAGCTCAACCGCGAGCAAGCACTCAAGCTCTGGGGCGAAAAGCGCCAGCAGGGCTGGCAGGCCAGTCGACCGCAGTGGGCTCTGGCAACTGAGCGGCAGTCGCGGGATGGCTGAGCCGCGACCAGGATAGGGAGATCTGTGAACCCGCCATGCTGCTGAACCCCTTCTGCCCGATCCTGTTCCCGTTCAGCGCGGCGAAGGTTGTGGCCCTCAAGGCCACGGTCCTGATCCTGCTGACGTTGTTGATCAAGGCCAAGGTGCGCATCGCCGCCTTCTCGGCCCTCGGCTTCTTCCTGCTGATGCTCCAGACCCTGGTGTTTCTGGCCGTCAGCGGTGGCCTGGTACTGGCGGTCGGTGGAGCAGCGCTCTATACCGCTCAGCAGCGCAAGGGCGCCACGGCCTGAGCGTGATCCATGGCGATTGAAGTTGCCCTGGCGATGCTGCATCAGCAGGGCCGCTGGCTGATCCAGCTGCGCGACGAGATCCCGACGATCGTCGCTCCCGGTTGCTGGGGGCTGTTCGGCGGGCACCTCGATCCGGGCGAGACGCCCGAGCAGGCCCTGCGGCGCGAGCTGCTGGAGGAGATCAGCTGGCAACCGCCAGCGCTGGAGCGGGTGATGGTGCATCGCATCCACCGGCGCACCGCCCATGTGTTCCGGGGTGAGTTGTCGGTGCCGCTGGAGCAGCTGCAGTTGCTGGAGGGCCAGGACCTGGGCCTGGTGAGCCCGGAGGAACTGCTGGCGGGCTCGATCTGGAGCAACAAGCTCGGCACCCATCGCCCCCTGGCCGATGGGCTGCTGGAGGTGATGCGGCACGTGATCAACGGGCAGAGGTGAACACAACAAGGCCCGGAGCGTTGGCCCCGGGCGTTTGCCTGGTTGAGCGCCCACAGCTCGACACCAGTGGCGGCTGCGCTGTCGTCGGCAAGATCAGGGCAATGAGGTCATGAGCCGAGGAGAGCAGTGCACTCGAGGCGCTCCTGACTGGCATCTCGATGCTGCAGGCGCAGGCTGATCAGACTGGCGAGATACTCCGCGTCCTCGGCTACACCGCAGAAACGACCGGAGCCCCAGGTGTGCAGCCAGGGCAGGCCGAGGAAGTACAGACCGGGACTCTGGGTGATGCCGCGTTCGTGGGCCGGTTGGCCGCAGCCATCGAAGACGGGCACATCGATCCAGCGGAAATCACCGCGATAGCCGGTGCACCAGATCACCGCCGCCAGGGGATGGGCGTTCAGATCGAGGCCGACATCCGGCGCGGGACCGGGCTGCCAGCAGGGTGTGAAGGAGGGCTCCTCGGGCGCCTCGATGTCGTTCTTGGTGATCCAGCTGTCGATGCTGCTGCGGATGCGGCAGTACACCGCGTCGGCCTGATCGAGATTGGCGGCCAGGTCGTTGTTGAAGAGGATCCGATCGGCCCTGATTGAGGCGAGGCGACCATGCAGGTGCATCCCCTCCAGGGCGCGGGCGCGTAGATCGATCTCGCGGCCGCCGTCGCGACCGGTGAGGTAGTGATTGGTCTTTGAGCGGACGGCGCGGGGATCGGGATGATCGCTGATCGGCATGGCGTAGTACCCCATGCGATCCAGCCAATCGACCACATCCCTGCCGCGATAGCGGCGCGGTGAGCGGGGGGCTGAGCCGACGCTGAGATGCACCTCGCGACCAGCGAGGAACAGATCCTCGGCAATCTGGGCACCCGACTGGCCGCTGCCCACCACCAGCACCGGACCAGGGGGAAGGCTGGCAGGGTTCCTGTATTCGCGTGCGTCCAGCTGAAGGGTGGACACGGGCAGCCGCGGCGCATCGGCATGGCACTGGGGACGGTGATATCCACCGGTGGCGACCACTACATGGGCCGCCAGGATCTCCCCTTCGCTGGTGTGAAGGCGATAGCCGGTTCCGTGATGCATCAGGCGCTGAACCGCCACCCCTTCACGCAGCTCAGCGCCGACGAATGCGGCGTAGCGCTGCAGATACGAGACGATCTCAGCCTTCACCATGAAGCCCTCGAGATCAGGGCCGTCGTAGGGGAAATCGGGCAGGCGACATTGCCAGTTGGGTGTCACCAGACAGAAGGAATCCCAGCGTTGCTGCTCCCAGGAATAGCCTACCCTGTGCCGCTCCAGAACCAGGGGACGAATGCCGAGCTTGTGCAGGGCATGGGCCACGGACAGGCCCGCTTGCCCGCCGCCCACGACGACCACCTGACGCTGCTGCACCTGGGTATAAGTGGACACAACAGCGCATGCAAACACATCAACATTATTCCAGTCGTCGATGATGCGTCTGTAGCCACTCACACCAAAATACGGAGTGGGCAGCTCCGGATCGCATCGGTTTTCAGTAGCATCGGCGACATTTGATTGCCCGCCAGGAGCGGCATGCTGCGGCGCGAGCAAATCTTCACAACCCCATGCCTGCTGTTAGCCGTCCCTCCAACCAGCCGGGTGATTTCCTGGTGGACTACGAGGAGAAGGTGTTTCCCGATGTCAAGGCTGAACCCGGCGAAAAGGCGCTGATCACCTTTCACACTGTCGCCTTCGAAGGTTCGATCGGCCTGGTGAATCTGCTGCAGGCCAGTCGGCTGATCAACAAGGGCTTCGAGACCTCGATTCTCCTCTATGGACCGGGTGTGACCCTGGGGGTTCAGCGGGGTTTCCCCAAGCTGGGTGATGCGGCGTTTGACGGCCATCTCAACTTCAATGCCCGCCTGCAGAAATTCATGGATCAGGGAGGCAAGGTCTATGCCTGCCGCTTCGCTCTGCAGGCTCTCTACGGCCATGGTGAAGGCGCTCTGATGCCCGGAATCCGGCCGATCAATCCCCTCGATGTGCTCGACATCGTGTTGCTGCACCGCAAGGAGGGGGCCTTCATCCTCGACACCTGGACGCTCTGAATCGCCTGTGCCAGTCATCACCATGGCCTCGACGCTCACGGTTGCCGCCGCGCAGATCCGTCCGGTTCTATGCAGCCTCGAAGGATCCCTGCAGCGGCTGCTTGCCGCCATGGAGGAGGCCGCCGGGCAGGGGGTGGAGCTGATCGTGTTTCCGGAAACCTTTCTGCCCTATTACCCCTACTTTTCCTTCGTCGAGCCAGCCGTGCTGATGGGCCGCTCCCATCTGGAGCTCTACGACCAGGCCGTCAGCGTGCCGGGGCCCACCACCGACAGCATCGCATCTGCGGCACGGCAGCACCGGATGCATGTGCTGCTCGGCATCAACGAGCGGGACGGGGGCAGTCTCTACAACACCCAGCTGTTGTTCGACAGCAGCGGTGAGATCAGGCTGAAACGCCGCAAAATCACCCCCACCTATCACGAGCGGATGGTGTGGGGGCAGGGGGATGGATCCGGGCTGCAGGTGGTCGCCAGCGACATCGGCAGGATCGGCGCCCTTGCCTGCTGGGAGCACTACAACCCGCTCGCCCGCTTTTCGCTCATGGCCCAGGGAGAGGAGATTCACTGCGCCCAGTTTCCCGGCTCGCTGGTGGGGCCGATCTTCAGTGAGCAGACGGCCGTGACCATGCGGCACCACGCCCTTGAGGCGGGCTGTTTCGTGATCTGCTCCACCGCCTGGCTCGATCCCTCCGACTACAGCAGCATCACGCCCGATCCGGCGCTGCACAAAGCCTTCCAGGGCGGTTGCCACACGGCAGTGATCAGTCCGGAGGGTCGCTATCTGGCCGGTCCCCTTCCGGAAGGTGAAGGGCTTGCCATCGCCGAACTGGATCGCTCCCTGATCACCAAACGCAAACGCATGATGGATAGCGTCGGCCACTACAGCCGGCCCGATCTGCTGTCTCTGCAGATCAACCGCACCGCCACCAGCCCGATGGCTGACATCGGTGCCAGCCGGATGGCCGCGATGGCCTCCGGCGCCGCCGCCCCTTCCTTGTCCGGATGGCCGACCCCCGGCCAGGAGTGGAACGATGTCTGAACTGGGTCGTCTGGTCACCGAACTGCAGGTGCGTGGGGTCGTCGATCCCGCCCTGCCGGGCAATCGCGGCCGGCGCGGCGGAGCTGGCCCGTCAGACCATCGGGCCCTGAGCCTGGAGGGCACCACGGTGATGGTTCCCGTCTACACCGGCGCCGCCCAGGCGTCGCCGTACAGCCTCACGGCCACTGCCGATGGTGCGGTGGTCGTGGCCGACCAGACCCTGCAGACCCTGGCGAGCGTTGACGTGCCCGGCGAGCCGGCCTTCTACGGCCTGCAGACCGCCGATGGCATCCCCTATCGCTCGATCGCTCTGCTGCACGGCCGGGATGTGCTGGCCACCACCCTGCAGCAGACCTGCATCCGCTTCCGCGACCGGCGCGATTCCTGCCAGTTCTGCGCGATCGAGCAGTCGCTGGCCGATGGACGCACGATCGTTCGCAAGACGCCGGAGCAGGTGGCCGAGGTGGCGGAGGCCGCCGTACGGCTGGATGGCGTCAGGCAGCTGGTGATGACCACCGGCACCCCCAACAGCGACGACCGGGGAGCCCGGCTGATGGCCGAAACCGCCGCTGCCGTCAAGAGGCGCGTTGCCCTGCCGATCCAGGCCCAGTGCGAACCGCCGGCGGATCCGAGCTGGTATCAGCGCATGCGCGACGCTGGTGTCGACAGCCTCGGCATGCACCTGGAGGTGGTGGAACCGGAGGTGCGCCGTCGCATCCTGCCAGGCAAATCCGAGGTTAGCCTCGATCAGTACTACGAGGCCTTTGCCCAGGCGGTGGCCGTGTTCGGGCGCGGGCAGGTGTCCACCTATCTGCTGGCGGGGCTGGGTGATTCCGCCGCTTCGCTGATCCAGTGCAGTGAACGGCTGATCAGCCTCGGGGTCTATCCCTTTGTGGTGCCCTTCGTGCCGATTTCAGGTACACCGCTGCAGCAGCATCCAGCCCCCAGCACCGACTTCATGGTGGAGGTCTATTCCGCCATCGCCAGCCAGCTGCGCGCCTCCGACATCCGCTCCGAGGCGATGGCCGCCGGCTGCGCCAAGTGCGGTGCCTGCTCGGCCCTGTCGCTGTTCGAAACGGAGCACTGATCACCATGTTCTTCATCGATCCCAGCAGTCACGACATCGGTCGCAGCCACAGCTCGGCTCCGGCCAGCTTCACGCCGTCGGTGCGCTGGGGCATCGGCATCGATGCCGATGACTTCCGCCTGTCGCCGACGGCCAGTTCGGATCGCTTCAGCTTCCATCTGCTCCAGCCCGGTTCGGCGCTGCTGCAGGGCTACTGGCAGCTGCGCAGCGCCATCTTCTGCCAGGAGCAGCATCTGTTCGAGGACAACGACCGCGATGAGTTGGATGCCGACGCTTACCCGATCAGTGCCATCCACCACGGATTCAGCCATGGCGGGCAGGTGGTCGGCGTGGTGCGGATCGTGGAGTCCCGCCCCAGGATCTGGTACGGCGGCCGTCTCGGCGTCCACCAGGCGTTCCGGCGTCACAACCAGATCGGCAAGGGCCTGATCTGGAAGGCGGTCACCACCGCCCATGGCTGGGGCTGCGACCGCTTCCTGGCGACCGTACAGATCCAGAACGTCCGCTTCTTTCAACGTCTGCACTGGTGCTCGATCGAGGAGCTGGAGATTCGCGGCATCCGCCATCACCTGATGCAGGCGGACCTCAACTATTACCAGCCCTCACTGGAGCGTCGTCCCTGCGCCGGGGCGGCGGCATGAGTGCGCTCGAGCTCGGTGCACTGGCCGATCGGTTGCGATCCCTGCCGGGACTGCAGGCCAAACGGGATATTCATGCTGCCGCGGCGGCCTTCGCGCACCATCCGTTCGCCGAACTGGGAGCGGCCAGTCGCCTCGGCGATGACGCCGCGCTGATCCCTGCTCAGACGGGGCGGCTGCTGCTGGCCTGCGAGGGCATGCAGCCTGAACTCGTGCAGGAGGATCCCTGGTTTGCCGGCTGGAGTGCCGTGCTGGTCAATATCAGCGACATCGCCGCCATGGGCGGTCGAGCGCTGGCGCTGGTCAACAGCGTCTGGAGTCCGCAGCAGGAGCTGATGGCCCCTTTGCTGGCGGGCATGCGTTTCGCCTGCGACAAGTTTGATCTGCCCATGGTGGGTGGACACACCAACGCCCACAGCCCCTACGCGGCCCTCTCGGTGGCAGTGCTGGGTGTGGCGGATGGACCGGCGCTGTCGGCGCGGGCGGCCGAGGCCGGCGATGTCCTGGTGCTGCTGGTCGATGTCGACGGCCGGCCCTATCGGCACTATCCGTTCTGGGATGCAGCCACCGCCGCCGAGCCGTCGCGCCTGCGGGCGCAACTGGAGCTTTTGCCTCGCTTGGCACACACCGGCATTGCACGTGCCGCCAAGGACATCAGCATGGGCGGCCTGGTGGGCACCGCGGCGATGTTCGCCGAGGCCTGCGGGCTGGAGATCACGGTTGAGCTTGAGCGTATCCCTCGCCCGTCAGGCCTCGCTGAACTGGACTGGCTCAGCTGTTTCCCGAGCTACGGGTTTCTGCTGGCGGTGCCCCCTGCCCAGTTGCCGGCCCTGGAGAAGCTGCTTGGGCCCCACGGCCATCTGCTCTGGGCTCCCATCGGTTGTTTTGCAGCTGGATCCGCTCAGGTCCAGCTGCGGCGCCAGGGCCAGTCCGAGCTGCTGTGGGAGCGGAGCACTCCGCTGACGGGCTTTGCGGCGGTGGCCAGCCCTGAGGCGCCGCTTGACCCCACGTCACCCATGCAACCTGCGATTTCTTAATCCATGCCTGAAGTATTGCTGGAGCTCTGCTGGCCCGATGGCGAAGTCAGCCGGTTCTATTCACCCTCGACGGTGGTCTATGAGTTTTTCAAGCCCGGTGATCGTCTGACGATCGCTGAACTGGAGCAGAAGGGGCTTGCCGCTCTACGAGAGGCCTCCGAGCGAGTGCGGGCGCGCTATGGCTTTGCCTGCACACGCACGGATGAAGAGGCCAGTCGACTGCGACAACGGCTGGCGTTGTATCCGCCGCAGGACGGGGTGGACATCCGTGACTGCAACGGCTGACTTTCTCATCTCATCCCTCGATTCATGACATCCATGACCAGCAAGCCCCCCTTCCCTCCCTTCACTCTGGAGACCGCCATCCAGAAGGCACGCATGGCCGAAAACGCCTGGAACGGCCGCGATCCCCAGGCCGTGGCGATGGCCTACACGGAAGACAGCAAATGGCGTAACCGCAGTGAGTTCATCCAGGGTCGCGACGAAATTCTGCGCTTCCTGCAGCGCAAATGGGCCAAGGAAATCGACTACAAGCTGATCAAGGAGGTGTGGGCCTATGCCGACAACCGCATCGCCGTCCGTTTTCAGTACGAATGGCGGGATGACTCCGGGCATTACTACCGCTCCTATGGCAATGAGAACTGGGAGTTTTCGGACACAGGTCTGATGCGCCGCCGCGAGGCGAGTATCAACGATGTGCTCATCCGCCCCGAAGACCGTCTGTTTACCTGGGGTGAAGGCCCCCGGCCTCAGGACTTTCCAGGCCTGACCGAGCTGGGGCTCTGACCCCAGCCAGAGCAGGGCTGATTCAAACTCGGCGCGAGGGCTGCGGCTGAAGCGCAGGGGACAGCCCGCTCCTGGCAGCGCCTGGGGTGATGAAGCCCACGGGTGGTGCCCGTGTCCCGCGCACGACTGGTGCAACGCAACCGGTACTTGGAAGCGGCCCTGCCAGCCAGAGCAACAGGGGTTCAGCTGGCCTGCTGCTCAGTAGCCCGAGCAATACAAGCGAACGCGGTTCTGCCGTCGTAAGTCACAGCCAGGCCGCTGCCCGCTCACAACCACCAGTTGAAGTTTTCAGTTCGGACTCCTTAGCAGTGATTGTAAAGAAAGTACCTCACCGCCCTGCGGGATCGCTGGGGGAGCGGGGCTGGCGTCAATCGCCCGGCTGATCGCGTTGGCGCCGGCCCAGGGTCTGCTGGGCGATCAGGTAGGCCAGCACCGCCGAGGCGGCAAAGCCGAGGGCGTTGCGCAGCAGCGGCAGCAGCTCCGGTGTGCGGGTGACGATCGGGGCCACGCCGAACACCCCGAACAGGATCAGCCAGAGCGGCGAGAGCAGCAGCACCCAGCCCCAGGCGATCAGGCGGTCGGGTTGGCGGGGAAAGGCGGCGATGCCGGCGATCACCCCACCCAGGATCGAGGTGATCAGGGTGAGCAGCCACTGCTCCTGCGGCAGACCTGGCACCACCTGACAACCACCGATGTTGAGACAGCCCTTCACCGCATGCAGGGAATCGAGCAGCGCCGCATCCTGGCCGTGTTCACGCACATAGAACTGGTTGCCGTAGCGGGTCTGCAACTCCACCCAGAAGGTGCGCGGCATCAGGGCGAACAGGGCATCGCCTACGTTGAAATTGAGCAGGTTGCCGCCGCGCTCATCGGCCACCAACAGCAGGCTGCGCTCATCGAGATCCCAGAACTCACGCACCGCCAATCCCGGTGTGCGGTCGTACTGGGTGAGCACCCGCAGTTTCCAGCCGCTGGTGTGTTCAAACTCTTCGATCTCGCTCTCCAGGGCCTGGCGTTGCCCATCGGTGAGCAACTTGGCGAGATCGATCACCGGTGTGGGGTGATCGGGCAGCAGATCGGGGTTGTCGTAGGCCCAGGCCGGAGCCAGCGGCAGCAGCAACAGCAGGGCCAGCACCAGCGCCGCTGCCGCCCGGCGCAGCGAGGGCAGGGCAGCGAAATCCCGGATCCGGCGGCTGGGCATGCTGTCCGATGGCGACGGTGGCCATTCTCCTGTGCCAACCACCCCGGCTGTGGCGATCGCGCCGCCGCCAGCCGGGCCCTGCGTCAGCATGGGATGCCTCTGGGCTGAGCAGCGTGCGGCCGATCCCCCCAGCGGAGCCTCCGGCCTCGCCCGCCGTTGCCCTGCCAGCCACTACCTCGCCAGCCATTGCCTCGCCCGCCGTTGCCCCGCCGGCCGGGCACGAGGCCGATGCCGCCGAGGCCTGGGCAGAGACCCAGGCGGAAACCTGGGCAGAGATCCAGGCAGAGAGTCGGGGCTGCCCCCGCTGGCTGGCCGAGCGGCTGCAGGCGGCCTCGGGTCGGGTGCCCTTCCGCATCTACATGGACTGGGTGCTGCATGATCCGCAACACGGCGCCTATGGCAGCGGTCGGCTGCGCATCGGCCGGGCGGGCGACTTCAGCACCGCTCCCTCGCTCAGCGATGACTTCGCCGGCCTGCTGGCCCCCCAGCTGGCCGCCTGGCTCCTGGAGCTGGGTCCCGGCCCCCTGGCCCTGATCGAAGCGGGCCCGGGGGAGGGCGATCTGGCGGCCGATCTGGCCCGCGAACTGGTGCGCGGCTGGCCGCAGCTGGCGGCCCGTTGCCAGCTGGTGCTGGTCGATCCCAGCGCCGGGCTGGTGGAACGCCAGCGCCAGCGGCTGGCCGCCTGCCCGTTGCCGCTGCGCTGGGCCACGTTCGCGCAGCTGGCCGCTGCACCGCTGCGCGGTGTGGTGCTGGCCCATGAGGTGCTCGATGCCCTGCCGGTCGAGCGGATCGTCTGGGATGGCAGCCGCTGGCGCCAGCAGCTGGTGCAGCTGCGCCCGGACGGGGGCCTGGCGCTGGTGGCGGGCGAACCGCTGGCGGCGGCGCAGCTGGCGCAGCTGGCGGCGTTGGGGCTGAGCGATCCGGGTCCGCAGCGCCCCGCCGGCTGGTGCAGCGAACTGCATCCCGGCCTGGAGCCCTGGCTGGCGGACTGCGCCGCGGCCGTGCAGCAGGGCACCCTGCTGGTGATCGACTACGCCCATGAAGCCGCCCGCTATTACGCGCCGCAGCGAGCCCAGGGCACACTGATGGCCTACCGGCAGCAGCAGGCCAGCAGCGATCCGCTGCAGCAGCCCGGCTGCTGGGATCTCACCGCCCATCTGTGCCTCGAGAGCGTCGAGGCCGCGGCGCTGGCCAGCGGTTGGCGAGCGCTGGGGAGCCGCCGTCAGGGGGAGGCGCTGCTGGCCCTGGGGCTGGCGCAGCGGCTGCATGGGCTGCAACAGCAGGCCGGAATCCCACTGCAGCAGCTGCTGCAGCAGCGGGAGGCCCTGCTGCGGTTGGTGGATCCGGCCGCCCTGGGGGATTTCCGCTGGCTGGCCTTTCAGCGCCAACCGCCGCGCGGCGCTGCCGGCCGCGATGCGGCTGGATCGGTCACGGCCGCTGCAGCCGCCAGCGGCGATCCAGCCGCCCTGAACGAGCAGGCCGCCCTGGGCAAGCGGGTCGCCGCCGGCGTTGAGCTCACTGCGGCGGCCCCGACGGCGCCGCTGTTCCTGCGCGATCCGCCCCTGGCCTGATCGCCCGCCGCCGGCGCGCAGGGGCCCCCGGGGCGCTCGCCGGCCGTGGCACGGCAACCGGCATGCAGCAGCCGGCAGCCGGCGAGCGATGGGTGGACGAGCTCTTAGCCTGCAGCGATGGCGATCATCCAGGTCCGGGAGCTGAGCCGCACTTTCCGGGTGAGCGAGAAGCAGCCGGGCTGGGTGGGTACGGTGCGGCATCTGCTGCAGCGCCGCCATCGCGATGTGGTGGCGGTGGATCGGATCAGTTTCACGATCGAGCCCGGCGAGATCGTCGGTTTTCTGGGGCCGAATGGGGCCGGCAAGACCACCACCCTCAAGATGCTCACCGGACTGATCCACCCCAGCGCCGGTGAGCTGGAGGTGGCCGGTTGTCAGCCCTGGCGGCGTCAGGCCCACTTTCTGCGCCAGATCACCCTGGTGATGGGCAATCGCCAGCAGTTGCTCTGGGATCTGCCGGCCCTGGATTCGTTGCGTGTCAATGCCGCCGTCTACGGCATCGCAGACCGGGAGGCGGAACGGCGCATCGGCGAACTGGCGGAGATGCTCGAACTGGCAGAGGAGCTCAGGCGACCGCTGCGCAAGCTGTCGCTCGGACAACGGATGAAGGCGGAGTTGCTGGCGGCGCTGCTGCATCGGCCGGCGGTGCTGTTCCTCGATGAGCCCACCCTCGGCCTGGATGTCAATGCCCAGGTGCGGGTGCGGGAGTTCCTCGCCGACTACAACCGCCGCCATGGCGCCACCGTGCTGCTCACCAGCCATTACATGGGGGACATCACGGCCCTCTGCCCGCGGGTGCTGCTGATCCACCAGGGCCGCCTGTTCCACGATGGTTCGCTGGCGGAGCTGCGCCAGCGCCTCGCCCCCTGCCGTCAGGTGCGGCTGGAGCTGGCCGAGAGCAGCGCGGCCAGCGCCTTCGCCGGCTATGGCCAGCTGGAGGAGCATGCGGGCCACCAGGTGCGGCTGCTGGTGCCGCGGGAGCAGCTCACCGAACGGGTGGCGGCACTGCTGGAGCGCTTTGCGGTGCTGGATCTGGAGGTGAGCGATCCCCCGATCGAGCAGCTGATCGCTGAACTGTTCCGCCATGCCGGTGATCGCGATGATCCGCGGCCCTGAGCTGAGGTCCCGGAAACAGGCGACTGTGACGGCCCTACTCTAGCGCATCGTCTGGCTTCTTGCACTTTTGAGCACCAGAATGCACATCGGTATGCCAGTAGAATAGAAGAGATTAGCTGGTAGGTCGATCACAGTGTCAATAGGGCCGTAGCTTCTGCCGATCGCTCCACCGGCCCTGGCCATCTGCTTGCGCACATTCAGCAGCAGTGAACCGGAGCCGCAGGCGAAATCCATCACGTTCTCCAGCCGGTTCCTGATGCCGCTGCTGGGGGCCTGACTGTCGAGCGTGACGATACTGGAGAGGATGTCTTAGATCTACTACGGTGTATAGAACTCACCGGTATTTTTACACGAACCGGCAGCTAACTGACCGATCGAGTATTCATAGGCATCGCCAAGCGCATCGAGATCAGCGGCGAAATTTGCCAGCCCATCGGCGATCTCCTGAATGACGGTGCAGAGCTTGGCATTGCGATCGCTGTAGATGTGCCCCAGCTTCTCAGAAGCCAGATTGATCTCCGAGAACAGGCTCTGGAAGGGGCTCTCAAACGACACGGTTTCAATGTATTTTAAGCCGGCCTGGAGTGTATTGAGCAACTCGGCGCTGTGGATGCGGGCCTGGTGGGCAGCGTATCCTGTTCGCCCAATCTGCTTGAAACCACAGTACATCGCCACCAAAATAGACCGAGCTGGATTGATTTACGCCCACGCCTTTGGAGCAACATATACTTCAGCATGAATGTGAATAAAACCGTCCGTCTTTAGATAGTGCCTGAAATACTCGTCGCTTTCATGGATGCGCCGATGAAGGATGACGTAGGCAGGGCTGCGGAGTCCGTGATAGCAGGAATATTCGATGCCTCCCTGAAAAGGTCTGAGGCCAACAATGAAATCGCTGACTTGAACATCCTTGTAGCTCTCGATGCTCTTCTCGGCGGCCGATACGTGATAGTCGCTCACGTGACGGGGAATTGCCCCGTGCTCCTGAGTGATCGCCAGTACCGGAAGGCCCGGCTCAGGATCCCGGTCCTTGACTTGACCAAACAGTGAGTTGCCGGCTTTCAGCGTCCATTGCTCATCCTCCCGAAACTCCGTAAACCGCAGCTTCGGCAGCAGCGCATTCGTTGCCTCTTGGTTCATCGTGCTGGCTCTCGTCTCACTGCTCATACGCGCTCAAGCCTGAAATTTCGCGCCCCCCATCGCGAGACCCACGGCTGCCCAGATGGAGGTGCTCCACCGTCAGCTGACCCTGGAGATGGGGCTTGCAGCTGAGGCTGGAGCGTGGGTGACTACCGCGATGACGGATGCGACCACAGCCAACGGCAGCGAACCCACCGGGCTCAGCTGAGGCGATTCACGCCACTCTCCAGACCATCGATCACCGCCATCAGGAAGGGGATGTCGAGGGTGTCGATGGTGTCGCTGGGCTGGTGGTAATGGGGATTGCGCATGAACGAGGTGTCGGTGACCATCAAGGCGTTGTAGCCCGCATCCCAGAAGGGGCTGTGATCGCTGAGGCGCACATCGGGGAGCAGATGGCCGCGCGCTGGCACCGGCAACACCTTGGTGCGCACGTGGGCGCCCATGCCTGCGCTGACAGCCGGCAGCAGGTGGGAGGCACCGGTGTTGGCCACCAGGGCAATGAAATCGCCGCGACTGCCGTAGATCGATCGCATCGCCGGCAGCGGGTAGTCCTGGGTTTCGGCGGTGTAGCCGAGCATCTCCAGGCTGAGCATCAGCTGCAGCTGTTGCCCGTCGCGGCGCAGCTGGCGGGCCAGGGCGCGGCTGCCCACCATGCCCCACTCCTCCTTGTCGAAGGCCACCAGCCAGAGGGGCCGCGGGGCCGGCTTGATCGCCCAGCGACGCGCCAGCTCCAGCAGGGCCGCCACGCCGGTGGCGTTGTCGTCGGCGCCGGGTGATCCCAGGGGGCCGTCGTAATGGGCGGCCACCAGCACCGGCGCCAGGGAGTTGTTCACACCCGGCAAGCGCAGGATCAGGTTCACGCCGGCATCAGCGCCGTCCTCAAAGGCATGCTCCACCACCGCTCCCAGCGCCTCGAGCCGCTCGCGGATGAAGCTGCGCACCGCCAGCAGGCCCAGGGCATCCCAGCGGGCATGACGCGGCCGCGCCAACTGCTCCAGATCGGCGAGCAGCCGCTGCCGGTGATCGGGGGCGATGCTCATGGCGATTGAGAGGCTGTGTGCAAAGTGTAGCAACATCTTCTCCTCCGTTGATTGCTGCAGAAGTGGCATAGCATCAATCGAATCATAGTAACATAGATAAAGTACTCATAGTGTATACCGAAAACCAGGGTGAAAAGTCATGTGATGCGGCTCGTTAGACCCAGGCCCAATGCCCCTGCCACGGGGGCCCCGCCCCACCCCATGCGTCGCCATCAGGCCCCGAGCCGGCGATGAGAGCCGCAGCCCAGCCTGATGCCCGGGCCACTGCGGCCGCCGTTCGGCTGCGGCGCCAGGAGGCCGCGCTCAGATCGATGCCGACGGCTGGCCCAGCGGGCGGCGCCCGTCAGCCCTGGGCAGTGCCTGTCAGGCCTGGGGCGGTGCGCAGCTCGGCAACCACGGTTGCGTGAGCACCTCAGTAAGCGCCCCGGTCGCGGGGGTCGAGGACCACGGCGATGGTCTTGAGGATGATCTTGAGATCCAGCAGAAAACTGCGATGCCGGGAATAGCGGAGATCGAGCTGCACGCGCTCGGCGTAGCTGAGATTATTGCGACCGGAAACCTGCCAGAGGCCCGTGAGTCCAGGCCGCAATGACAGCACCTCATGCATATGTTCGCCGTATCTGTCCGTCTCCTGGGGAACGATCGGACGCGGTCCGACCACACTCATCTCACCGCGCAGCACATTGAGGAACTGCGGCAACTCATCCAGGCTGGAGCGGCGCAGAAACTTTCCCAGTCGCGTGATGCGAGGATCATTCTTGAGTTTGAAGTCATTGCGAAACTCCTCCTCCAGATCCGGGGAACTGAGCAACAGGGCGCTGAGGATCTTGTCGGCATCGCGGCGCATCGTGCGGAACTTGATGCAGCCAAAAGGCGTGTGATCACGGCCCAACCGCCGCTGCACGTAAAACACGGGCCCGCGGGAGGTGAGCTTGACGAGCACACCAAGGGCGAGAAACACCGGCGCACCGAGGCTGAGTGCCGCCAGCGAAAAGACAATGTCTCCGGCGCGCTTGATCGTGCGTGATCGGCGCGACTGCAGGCCGATCAGCTGGCCGGCGCTGGCGATCGACAGCAGCGGCGGGGTCTCGGGCAGCGGCGGCGGCTCGGCTGAGCGACGGGGCCGGAAGATGGCCTGAGCAATGGCTCCAGATGCGGTAACCATCGGCCGCTGGCGTGTGCGCGACTGTAGGAATGCGGCTGGCAGCCGTCCCTGGCTCAGGGGTCACTCAGATCAGAGGCACAACCGGCAGCGGCCATGCCCCCCTGGCGCAGGAGGCGGGCGCTGTGGGCTCGCCAGAGGCTCTCCAGCAGCGTCTGCAGCCGCTGCTCGAAGCGCTGCGGGGCAAAGCCTTCCGCCCACTGACGCAGCTGCTCGGCCGGCAGCTGTCGCCACAGCCGCCGGGCCTCGAAATGCTCCACAGCCGCCGCCAGGCTGGTGGCACTCTGCTCCGCAAACAACAATCCCGTCGGCTGGGCGACCCCGGCCGCCAGGCAGCGGACGCTGTCGCAGAGGCCACCGGCGCCATAGGCGATCACCGGCGCTCCAGCGGCCATCGCCTCCACCGGCGCAATGCCGAAATCCTCCAGGCCGGCATACACCGAGGCCCGACATCGCTCCAGCCAGGCGCAGACCTCGGGATCGGACAGTCGCCCGAGAAAGCGGATGTGAGGCCCGGCCAGGGCCTGCAGCCGCCGCCGCTCGGGGCCGTCGCCGATCACCACCAGGGGCAGCCCGGTGCGGTTGAAGGCCTCCACCACCAGATCCACCCGCTTGTTGGGCACCAGCCGACACAGGCTGAGGTAGATGTCATCACGGGGACGATCCCAGCGGAAGCGATCCACCTCCACCGGCGGGTGAATCACGGCCGCGCGGCGGCGCCAGCAGCGGCGGATGCGACGGGCGGTGAAGCGCGAATTGGCAATCAACGCATCCACCCTCAGGCTGCTGAGTGCATCCCACTGACGCAAACGGTGCAGTTGCCAGCGCAGCAGCGGCCCGAGCGGGCTGCGGGCCACGGCCGAGCTGGCCAGATAGGGATGCATCTGATCCCAGGCGTAACGCACCGGCGTATGCACATAGCTCACATGCAGCTGATCCGGTCCCGTGAGCACGCCCTTGGCCACGAGATGGGAGCTGCTGAGCACGAGCGGATGGCCGCTGAGATCGAGCTGCTCGATCGCCAGCGGCAGCAGCGGCAGATACTGCTGCACATGGCGGATCCCCCCCGGCAGGGCCTGGATGAAGCTGGTCTGAATCCGCCGCCCCGCCAACCAGCTGCCGGCCCTGCGGCTCTCGCCATCGACC
>Ga0172376_10003304_pt1 | contig 19131 bp, 18 predicted proteins | sample Lak35m_FD_121114 | JGI IMG/M metagenome (GOLD analysis project Ga0172376, IMG submission 121114) | Freshwater microbial communities from Kabuno Bay, South-Kivu, Congo - kab_092012_35m | ecosystem: Environmental > Aquatic > Freshwater > Lake | place: Democratic Republic of the Congo: South-Kivu... | reverse complement strand
CATGCGCTTGGCGGCCCGGCCGGTGGGGGCGCAGAGCTGGATGCGCAGCTTCTTGGCCGCCAGGATGCACAGGATCGCGTTGATCAGCGTTGTTTTACCGACGCCGGGCCCACCGGTGATCACCAGCAGCTTGCTGGCCAGGGCCAGCTGCACCGCACCCTTCTGGCTGGTCGCGAGCTGCAGGCCGAGCCGTTGCTCCACCCAGCCGATCGCCTTGGCCGCAGCGATGGCGCCCCACGGCGGTGCTCCGTCTGCCAGCTCCTGCAGCGATGCGGCGATGCGGCGTTCATCGCGGTGCAGGTGGGCCAGAAAGATGGCGGGCTCACCGGCCAGGCTGTCGGCCACCACCGAGCCCTCGCTGAGCTCCAGGTCGAGGGCGGTCTGGATCAGGGCGGGCGCCAGCGGTTCGCGGCGGCTGAGCGGCGGCGGCGGTGTCGCATTCGTGGCTGCCCGCGTGGCCGGCGCGGCAGCTGTCGCGGCCTGCACCGCTGCGGAATCCCCGCTGGTGGCGGCGCTCTGGTCGTTCGCAGCGGGGCGCTCCACCGCCAGCAGCTCGCCGGCCAGCTGGAGCAGCTCGGCGCTGGGCAGGCCGCAGTGACCCTCGCCGCTGGCCTCCAGCAACGCGTAATTGATGCCGGCCCGCAGCCGGATCATCGCCGTGGCTTCGATGCCGAGGCGGGCGGCGATCGCATCGGCGGTGCGGAAGCCGATGCCGCGGATGTCGCGGGCCAGGCGATAGGGGTTCTCCGCCATCACCTGCACGGCGTCGTTGCCGTAGGTCTTGAAGATCCGCACCGCCCTTGCGGTGCCGACGCCATGGCTGTGCAGAAACACCATGATCTCGCGCACCACCTTCTGATCGGCCCAGGCCTGGGCGATCCGGCCGGCGCGCACCTGGCCGATGCCCGGCACCTCGCGCAGCCGCTCGGGGTCCTGCTCGATCACCTCGAACACCTCGGCGCCAAAGGCGGCCACCAGCTTGCCGGCGTAGATCGGACCGATGCCGCGAATCATCCCCGAGCCCAGGTACTTCTCAATCCCCTCGGCCGTGGTGGGCGGCGAGGAGCGCAGGAAGGCCGCCTTGAACTGCGGGCCGTGCTGCCGGTCGTTCACCCAGACGCCCGACACCGTCACCCATTCGCCGGCGCTGATCTCGGCGGCGTGGCCCACCACCGTGACCAGATCGCGCTGGCCGCGGGCCTTGATCCGCAGCACGCAGAAGCCGTTGTCGGCGTTGTGGAAGGTGACGCGCTCGATCGAACCGGCCAGCACCTCAGTGGGTTGGCTGTTGGCGGGGTGCTGGCCGGGAGGCGGAGACGCAGAGCTCAGGCGAGGCGCTCCATCAGGCGACCGAGCAGATCACTGCTGCGCTGCTGGAATCCGGCCAGCTGGTTGGGCTCCAGCCCGCCCACCGCCAGGCGGGCCAGTTCGTAGAGATGGCGGCTCAGATCCGCCGCCAGTTGCTCACTGGGGGATTCCACACCACCGGTGGTGAGGATCGCGCCGCTGGCGAGCCGCAGCAGACCGGCCACCAGCGGATGGCGACGATTGATCACAAGCACATGGTGATCGGGCAGACCGGGCAGACGCTGCTCCATCAACGCACCGATGTCATTGATGCGGCGCATCTGCTCCGGCAGCAGGATCAAGGCGGCGGGTGCCTGTTCGCCCTTGAGCGATTGCACCTGCAGGGTCACCTTGTCGTTGCCGAGGGCCTTGCGGAACAGCTCCCGCAGCCGCTCGGCGCTGTCCTTGCCCTCGGCATCGGCAAGCTCACTCTCGTTTTCTTGCAGGGATTCATCCAGCTCGCTGTCGACCCGCTGGAACTTCAGGTCCTGATGGCGGTTCTCCAGCCAGGGGATGAACTGGCTGTCGATGAATGTATCGGCCAGCAGCACCTCGGCGCCCTGGCCTTTCCAGAGCGCCAGGGCACCCGCCTGGCCCGCCTCATCGGTGCAGTAGAGGATGCGCTTGTCGTGATCGGCCGGCAGGCGCGAGCGGTAGTGGTCCAGGGTGGTGAACACCTTGCCCTCGGGGCCCGGGATCGGATCGAGGCTCTCCCCCTCGGCCGGCTCCTCCTGCAGGGCTGCGGCGGTGGTGCCGAACAGCACCAGCTCGGCCACCTGATCGGCAAATTTCGTATCTTCCATCGAACCGATCTTGATGAAGGGTGCCAATGACTCCCAGATTTCGGCATAGCGCCTGGGCTGCTCACGCTGCAGTTCCCGCAGCCGATCGGCCACCTTCTTGGCCACAAAACCACCGATCGAGCGCACGCGCCGATCGGTCTGCAGCGCCGAACGGCTCACATTGAGGGGGATGTCGGGAGAATCGATCACCCCGCGCAGAGGCAGCAGGTAGCGCGGCACCACCTCCTTGATCGAATCGCTGACAAAGACCTGATTGCAATAAAGCTTGATCTCACCCTTTTCCCAGTCAGCACGACCACTGATGCGCGGGAAGTAGAGAATCCCCTGGAGCGTGTAGGGGTAGTCGGTGTTGAGGTGAACCCAGAGCAGCGGATCGCCCTGGAATGGATACAGGTAACGGTAGAGTTCGATGTAATCATTTTCACTCAGATCGCGAGGGGAGGCACGCCAGGGGGCCTGACGCTTGTTCACCGTTTCCCCCTCCAGCTGCACCTCCACAGGCAGGAAGTCGCAGTAGGTGGTGATCAGGGTGCGGATGCGGCTGGGCTCGATGTATTCGAGCTCCTCCTCCATCAGGTGCAGGATCACATCGGTGCCCGGCTCAGGGCGCTCCGCCGCCTCGAGGCTGAAGCGAGGGGAGCCATCACAGCTCCAGCGCACCGCCTCGCTGCCGTCCCGGGCGCTGAGCGAAACCAGCTCCACCTGCCGCGCCACCATGAAGCTGGAGTAGAACCCGAGGCCGAAGTGACCGATGATCGCATCATTCTCACTCTTGTATTTCTCCAGAAACTCTTCGGCGCTGGAGAAGGCCACCTGGTTGATGTAGCGCTTCACCTCCTCGGCGGTCATGCCGATGCCGTTGTCTGAAATCGTCAGGGTCTTGGCTTCACGATCGATGCGGATCGAAATCAACCCCTCCGCTCCCTCACGGCAATCACCGGCGATCGCGGCCATGCGCCGCTTGCTGATCGCATCGACACCATTGCTGACCAGCTCACGCAGGAACACCTCATGGCCGCTGTAGACGGCCTTCTTGATGATCGGGAAGATGTTCTCGGTATGGATCTGGATCTGGCCCTGTTCCTGCAGCACCGGCATGACGGCGGACAATGCACTGACAGGCTGACCCTACCCAGCGTCCTGCAGCTGGCTCAACGCTGCCGGTGGAGGGTTGACCGAACTGGCCTCGGCCCGCCGCTCAGGACCGCCGCTGCAGATCCGGCCGTTCCTCGGCCAGGATCGCCCCCTCCACCGGGCAGACCTGCAGGCAGATGCCGCAGTCGATGCAGGTGTCGAAGTCGATCCAATAAAACTTCAGCCCGCTGGCATTGGCCCCCTGGCCGGGATGGATGCAGGCGACCGGGCAGGGATCCACGCAATCGGCCACCCCCTGGCAGACGTCGGTGACGATCGTGTGGGGCATGGCGATCTCAGGCGCCTGCCGAGCTTAACCAGCCAACCAGATCGCTCCGCGGCAGCCGCGCTGCTCAGCCAGCTCGCGGGCCTCCGCCTCGCTGGCGCAGGCGGCACCATGCAGTTCGGCGGCGACCCGGTGCTGGTGCAACTCGGCCAGCCGCTCCAGCACCAGCGCCAGGTTGCCGCTGGCGCTGGCCACCAGCCAGGGGGCCTGATCGTCGGCGCAGGGCGCGGCGGCGGCCAGCAGTTCGCGGATCGCCTCGATCGAGAAGGCGAAGCCCGTTCCCGCCGCCTGGGTCGGATCTGGCCCGAAACGGCGCACCAGACCGTCGTAGCGGCCGCCGCTGGCGATCGCCATCGGCGCATCCGGCCCCTGGCAGACGAGCTTGAGCACCAGGCCGTCGTAAAGGTCGAAATGGGGCTGGAAGGTGGGATCGAGCTGCAGGCGCACCCGATGCCGCGCCGCCGCCGGCGCCACCGCCGCCAGGGTGGCCGCCAGGCTCTCCAGCAGCGGCACCGGTCCGAGCCATTGCTCCAGCTGGTAGAGCACCTGCGCTGGATCACCACGCAACGCCAGCAGCGTCTGCAGGCCCTGGCGCCGGGCATCGGGCAGCTCCAGCTGGCCGAGGGCGAGCGCATCGAAATCGGTGAGCGCGCGGCGGGTGGCCAGCCGCATGCCGCTCGGCAGCTGTTCCAGCAGGGCATCGAGCAGGCCGTGATGACCGACCAGCAGGGTGGGCTGGTGGCACGGCTGCAGCCCCAGCCGGGCGGTGGCGGCCAGCAACAGATGCATCAGCTCGCTGTCGGCCGCGGTGGAGGGTTCACCCAGCAGCTCCACACCGCTCTGCAGCGTTTCGGTGATGCGCTGGCCCGCCTCCCCGATGCTGCAGCGAAAGGTGGGGCCACAGGTCCACAGCCGCAGCGGTCGCGGCCGATCGGCCAGGCGGGTGCAGGCGGCGCGAGCGATCGAGGCGGTGAATTCCGGCCGCAGGCCCAGCGGCTCCTCGCTGGCCAGCCGCACCAGCTCGCGCTCGGCGATGGCACCACCGGCCTCGAGGGTGTCGAGGCGTTCGATCGAGGGTGGATCCACCTCCTGGTACCCCCAGAGCCGGTAGACCTCCGCCAGCCGATCGCAGAGACGCCGATTGCGATCCACCTCGCCCGGGTTGCGATCACGGGCGCCGGCGGCGGGTTGCAGGGCCATGGGCGAGTGGATGGGATGGAGGGCTGCGCCGCGATCCTATGGAGCCCCGCCACCGCCACCCGCCACCGCCACAGAGCCCCGCCACTCGGCACTCGGCGCAGGGCTGATTCAAACTCGGCCCGAGGGCCGCGGCCGAAGCTCAGGGGGCAACCCGCTGCTGGCAACGCCTGCGGCCGCATCCAGTTCCGGGGCGCCGTAGCAGGCTCCGGCCAGGGGCCGGCAGGCGGCCAGACCGTCGCGCAGGGCCGGCAGCAGTGCCGGGGTGCAGGCGATCAGGCGACCGCTGGCCAGCTCCAGGCGGCTGCCGTCGTAGGCGCAGACCACACCACCGGCCTCCTCCACCAGGGCCACGCCGGCGGCCAGATCCCAGGGGGAGAGGCCCCGTTCCCAGTAGCCATCGAGGCGACCGGCGGCCACATAGGCCAGATCCAGCGCCGCGGCACCGGGGCGACGCACACCGCGGCTGCGATGGGTGAACCAGGCGAACTCGGCGTAGTTGTTGTCGAGGCGCGTGTGGCGGTCGTAGGCGAAACCGGTTGCCAGCAGCGAATCGGCGAGGCGGGTCGCCCCACTGACCGTGATCGCCGTGTCGTTGCACCAGGCCCCCCGACCGGGGGCCGCCCAGAGGAACTGCTCGAGGGCCGGCGCCGCCAGGGCGCCCAGCAGCGGCATGCCGCGCCAGGTGAGACCCACCGAGGTGGCGAAGAAGGGGAAGGCGTGGGCGTAGTTGGTGGTGCCATCGAGGGGATCGACGCACCACTCGAGTTCGCCGCTGCCGGCACGGCGGCCGCTTTCCTCCGCCAGCACCGCCAGCCCCGGCGTGCGCTCGCTGAGCACCTGCAGCACCGCGGCTTCGGCGGCCTCATCGGCCTCGGTGACCAGATCACCGGCGCGACCCTTTTCACGGATGCGATGCAGCTGGCCCAGATGGGCCCGCAGGGCCTGGCCACCGGCCTGGGCCGCCAGCCGGGCGGTGGCGGCCAGGTCGTCCAGTTCCGCCGCGGTCAGGGCCGAACCCTGCAGGGCGGCAGCGCTGAGGCTGAGGGCTTGGCGATCGGGATGGTTCAATCTTCCTCCAGGGGCAGGCCGGGCCGCACCGGACCGCGGCCGAAGTGGCGGCCGAACTGCAGCTCGTAGACCTCATCCTCATCCTGGGTCTCCACCTCCAGGGGCCCCAGGGCCCGGGCGACGCAGAGCAGCCCGTAGCCGCGGGCGCGCAGCTCGCGCGAGAGGCCGAGGGCTTCGCGTTGATCGATCTCGCCGTTCAGCACCCGCACGGCGCAGGCGGTGCAGCAGCCGTTGCGGCAGCTGAACGGCAGGCCCACGCCCTGCTCCTCGAGGCTGCGCAGGATGTAGTCGCCCTCAGGCACCTGGCGGCGGATCAGCCGGTTCTGCTGACGCCAGTGGATCGTGATCGTATGGGTGGGTGGCATGGGCAGGGGGCGGCACGAAAAGGGGGGAGCGGGGCCGACAGGCGGCCCGACCCGATCGGGCCGCAGGCGGGCGGGATGGGTGCTGCTAGGATCGCATCTGCCCCGTGTGCCGCTGGAGAGGTGGCCGAGTGGTCGAAGGCGCAGCACTGGAAATGCTGTATAGGGGCAACTCTATCGAGGGTTCGAATCCCTCCCTCTCCGCTTCACCGGCCCCCGGGCCGGTTTTTTTTCGCCCCTGCGCCCCTGCCCCAGGGGGGGCGCAGGGGCGCGGCCAGCTTCCACGATCCGTGCTGCTGCTGAGGCGATCAGCGCCGCAGCGGGGCAGCGGGGCAGCGGGGCAGCGGGGCCGTCCGCTGGAAGCTCGCGGCTCGCCAGGGCTGATTCAAACTCGGCGCGTCGGCTGCGGCTGCAGCGCAGGGGGCAACCCGCTCCTGGCGGCGCCTGGGGTGCTGAGGCTCCTTGATGACGCCCGCGTCGCGCGTGCCTGGCGCAACGCAACGCAACGCAACGCAACGCAACGCAAGCGACACTTGGCAGCGGCCCTGGCTCCCGGCGCGCCAGGGCCGCTGCACGAGGCGCTGCTGCAGGATCCGGCGCTGTTGAGGCCTGAATCGGCGCCGGATTCTGCGGCAGCCCTGCGCGGGGCCTTGCCGGCAGCTGCAGGAGGAGCGAGCGATGCCCTTTATGCTGCCCTTCGCTGCCGCTGCCCTGGTGCCCACCCCGGATCGCCCGGCCCTGATGCCCAGCGATGGGGTGCTGGCCCTGCATGAGCTGGTTCGCAGTTACAGCAGCCTGGCCGAATTTCAGCCGGAGCTGCCCAGTTTGTTGCAGCAGGGCGGCCTGCTCGATGATTGCATTCAGGTAACACGCGCCCTGGGCATCCTGGAGCCATTCACAGGCGAGCACATTGCGCCGGAAGCGATCCAGATCGAGGGGCTCAACTTCCGCGAGTCGATCACCGCCAACGGCCTGCTCAGCCGCAACCGGGCGGTGCTGCAGCTCCTGGAGCGGCTGTACGGCTCTCTGCAGGCACTGCGCCAGCTGGATATATATCTGGTCGAGGCACTGAGCGGCTTTGCCCTGTGGCTGCGGCGCCAGCTGGGCAATGAACGGCTCACCTGCAGCGAGTTTCTCGAGGATGCCGAGCAAAAGTTCAGTGATATCCCTCACCAGAATCTGTGTGCTCTCACCTTTGCCGATGCCCGCTTTGATCTGGTGCTCTGCAATGAGCTGTTTGAACACGTGCAGGATCTCGATCTCGCCTTTCGCGAGCTCGCCCGGGTGCTGCGACCGGGTGGCCGGCTGGTGGCCACCTGCCCACTGGCCTTCGGGCAGCGGGAGTCGATCGTGAAGGCCGTGCACAATCCAGCCAGTGGCGAAGCCCAGCTGCTGGCGGAGGCCGATTTCCATGGCGATCCGGTGCGACCCAGCCAGGGTTCCCTGGTGTATCGGATCCCGGGCTGGGAAATCATCGAACAGCTGCAGGCGGCCGGCTTTGCCGAAGCTCGCCTGCACCACATCGCCAGCTGGAAGCACGGGGTGCTGGGCTCGGATCTGCCGGGCGTGCTGGTGATCGAGGCCCAGCGTTGAAGCGTTGCTGGCCAGCGCTGGGCCTCAGGCCGGGCGGTCGGGCGCCGGGTCGTGGTAGAGCTCCTGGAGCAGTGGAGCAGGCCTCCTGGAGGCGCCGCATCGCTTCAGGCGAACCACCGGCATCGGGATGGTGGCCGAGGGCCATCTGCCGATAGGCCTCACGGATCTGTGCCGGGGTCAGGCGTACCCCAGGGCTGATTCAAACTCGGCCCGAGGGCTGCGGCCGAAGCGCAGGGGTCAACCCACTGCCTGCAACGCCTGGGGTGCTGAAGCCCACGCATGGCAACCGTGTCGCGCACGACTGGCGAGACCGGCACTTCAGAAGCGGCCCCGGGCGTGCCCCGCTCGCGCTGGCGAGTTGGCATGGCTTCAGGAGTTCGCTGACAAACTCGGACAACGCCTGATCCCGGAGACCCACCATGGCACTGGAACCAGGCTGTGCCTGGGTTCTCGACGCCTGCCCAGAGGCTGGATCGGGCCGCGAGCGGGCTTTTCAGCAGGCTCTTCGTGTGCTGTCCCGCATGTTTAGGCCCAATTCAGGACCTGCTGATCGGGCTTGGAAGCCTTGCCCTACTGGATACCCAGAGGCCGGCATCGTCCCTCCGTTCCCCTGCATAGTTGCAGGACGGCACATTAGGGCACCCTGCAGCGTCATCGTGTGCACCAGGGACTGTTCAACGCTGTTGCCAGCCTTCGATCAGCCTGCGTTGCTCCTCCACCGCCTGACGGTAACGATCGACCAGGGAATCGGCGGCACTGGGGGCTGGTGGCGGCTTGGTCGCCCGAGGGTTGCGAGGCTGGCTGCGGGGCTGGCTGCGGGGACGGAGCAGGGGCTGCGGCAGCTGCCACAACGGCGAACCCGGCGGCGGCGGCGGCGGGCTGCTGCGCGGGATCACCCCCAAGGACGGCGGGCCGGCGGCTGGTTGGGGCGGTGGCTCGCCGGGGGCGACGGTGGCAGCGGGGCCGGAGCGGGCCATCGCCAGGCGACGCTCCTGATCCTGCACCAGGGCCAGCTGATTCGATGCGACAACACTGAGGAGATGACCGGGGGTGGCATCGGCGGGGTACACCATGCTCACCCGTACTGGATTGATACGACCGGGACGCAAGAGGATCTGGCCGAGCGAGAGGCTCTGGCCGGAGCGCAGCCCGACGTGCACCTCCTGCAGACCCTCCTCGGTGCGGATCTGGATCGAGCCGCGGAAGGCCGTGAAGTCGCTGCGACCGATGGGGGCTGGATGACTCATGACCAACTCATAAACGCCGTTGCCATTCAGATTCAGATCGATGTCAAAGCGCACGCCATAGGTGCCTACATTGTCGAGCGAGGAATCAATCATCCGCGTCAGCAATGGGTTCACCTGCACATCACCAGTGCCGAATTCATGGCGATTCGTGCTGGTGAAGGGCACATGCAGGGGTCCCTGGCTGCTGAGATCGTGGCTGATGCTGGCCTGGTAGTGATCTCCGAGCGCCACACCACCGACCCGGGAGAAGATCCTGCGGCTGTTGATTTCCGCCAGGCGCTGCAGATAGACCCGACCGGGTGCCAGCTGAGCGGAGTCGAGCACCGCCAGGATGTCGGCATCGCCGCGGGGGTTCCTGGCGGCGACCACCGCCATCTGGAACGGACCATCACTGCGGCCTCGCAGCAGGGCGTTGGCGATTCCCAGCGCTGGCAGCGCCGTCTGAAACAGCACCATACGGCTGTAGCCCGGGATGGTGATCTCCTCCACCAGCCGTGGATCCAGGCGGCCCCGCAGCATCTGCACGGCTGTGGCATCGCCCGGTCCGGTATTCCAGGGCCGCGCCCCCAGCGGCTTGACACCCATCAGGTTGTTGGCCAGGTAGGGGGCTTCAAAACTGTTGCGCACAGCTCCTGTCTGGAACTGGATATGCACAGGTGCAGGCCCTGGATTGATCAGGATCGTGGCCAGGGTGAGTTCGCTACGCCGCTCCGCGGCTGAAATCGATGCGCGATAGACAGGGAAATATTTATGATGCACATGCAGCCCGAAGTCCCCCTGGAATGTGTATTCGGCATTGCGCAGCGGCTGGCCATTCTCGGCCGCGTAGGCCACACCGGGCATTGTGCTGATCAGGATGCCCGGCCCCTCCACCTCCTCCGGCTGGTTGGAATGCAACACCGGCACGTTGTTGAAGCTGCCGTTGAGCGGCCTGGCCCGTTGCCCGGACATCAGCGCCACGTAAGCGCGAACCGGCAGAACGGCGCCGTGGGCCGCCATGGCCAGCACCGCCACGAAGGACGAAATCAGGGCGGTGGCACGAACCGGGAGCAAATCGGCAGTGACGAGGGGATCGGATGCGGTCGGTGGTGGTGGCGGTGGCAGCGCCGGGAAGGCCCGCTCAGGGCCGGGTGCTGGCCGCCGGCGAGGGGCTCAAGACCCTGGCGGGGCCACCCTGCCCGTGGACAGGGGGCCCCATCGGCAGGGCGGGCCGTGGTTTAAGGCGGGCTGTGGGCAGAGCGAGCCGGGGGCAGGGCGAGCCGGGGGCAAGGGAAACCCATGGCCAGGCATGCCCGTGGGTGGGGCGACCGGGAGTGGGCGGGGCGGCTGGCCGTTGTCGGGCAGCCGGATGGTGGAATCTCGACAGTACGCCGCGGGCCGGGGCAGCAGCCGTTCAGCCCGCACTCCCGGCCGGCCTGGCGCGTAGCTAAAACCGTATGCCGTTGCAAACCGCACCATGATGCCACCGCTGGGATGTTGCCCCGGGATCAGCGACGGCACGGAGCTGCGCCGCCGTCACCAGCAGCGCAAGCTGCAGATGCTCAGCTTCTGGCGCGACGGCATCGAACGCCAGCTGGCGGCCCTGAATGCCGCCATCAGCACCCTGGAAGCGCAGATACGGCGGGACGCACCGGCCGATCCGAACTGAGCCGCTGCCCATCCAGCTGCTGGCGCAGCCGCTCCAGGCCCCGCTGCAGCAGACGCTGCACCGTCATCGGGCTCACCTGCATCTGCTGGGCCAGGTGGCGATAGCTGCAGCCATCCAGGACCACCTGGCGCACCACCTGGCGTTGACGCGGCTCCAGCTGCGCCAGCAGCTCGCCGATATCGACCCTGCGCTCCGGGCAGTCCTGTTCGGGCGCGGCGATCTCCTCCACCAGCGCACCCTCCAGTGGGATCGGCCGGCAGAGCTGCCGCTGGCGCTGCAGCAGGCTCCAGTGGCTCTCCTCCATCCCCAGCTGGCGGCGCAGCTGCCGTGCGGCCTGGGAATCGGTGGCTACGGCAGCACGGGATTCGAGCCGCTGCAACCGCTGCTGCAGCTCCGCCTGGCGGCGGGGCAGCCGCACGCTGGGGGCGTCATCGCGCAGGTAGTGGAGGATCGCACCGCGGATGTGAGGTCGGGCGAAGGCCGCGAACGGGGTGCCCCTTTCGCTCCGATACAGCTCGGCCGCCCGGATCAGCCCGAGCATGCCCACCTGGATCAGGTCATCGCAGGATTCGCTGCAGCGATGGGCGTAATGCAGCGCGACGGGCCGCACCAGCTCCCGGTAGCTCTCCACCCGCTGGTTGCGGCGCTGCAGCTCCGTGGTGGCGCCCCCCGGGCGCCGGGCCCGCCCCGTCGTGGCGGCGGCCCCTGGGCGGATCCGGCGGCCGCTGGCCGCAACAGAGCCAGAGGCCAGGACAGGGCCGGAAGCCTGAACAGGCGCGACGGCCGGGCGGGGCACGGCGATCGGTCGGGCGGCGCCGGCCCCCGGCTCAGCGCTCGGGCCGGGAAGCGCCGCGCCACCGATCGCGTCGGCATCGCTGAGCCGGCGGCGGCGAGGGGTGGGGCGGCTGGGGTTGAAGTCGCCGCCAGGGGCGACACAGGGGCGGGATCCCTGCCTGGAACCAGGGATCTGGCTGGGCTGGCGGGAAACGGTGCTGGTCATCGGGGGACGGTGAAGCGGTGGGAGTGCGATCGGCAGCTCCTCTCTCTTCACAGAGCCCTGATCAATCCAGTTGTCGCAACCGTGGAAGCGCGGAATCCGGGCTGGCCACCGCCGCCAGCAGCGCCCAGGGGCCGTGCTGCAGCAACCAGTTCTGATCGGAGCTGGCCGTGCTGAGCAGGAAGCCGGCGAAGCCGAGACCGTTGACGCTGAAACCGGCCTGCCGTTCGCGCTGCCGCCGGATGGTCAGGAATGCCTCATCGTCAAACACCAGGTTGTAGGCCTGCAGGGGCGCCTCATCCCGTTCGGGGCTCCCCAGACCCAGCTCCTGGCAGTGCTGGCGGTAGATCTCCGGCAGATCGGCGCCGGTGGGATCGCGGCGGCGGCTGAGGCGATAGGCCCAGGGCCAGGGCTCGCGGTTGCCCTGCAGCTGCTGCCGCAGCAGGGGCGCCAGCGGACAGCTGGGCTGATCGGCACGACGCGGCAGCAACTGCAGGTGGCGATGGGGCTGACTGGCGCCGGCGGTGGCGCTGCTGTTGAAGAACCACAGGCCGCCGGTGTCGGCGTCGACCCGGGCCACCGCCCGCCAGTCCTGCGGCCGCAGCCAGCCGCTCTGAGGCTGCCAGTCGCTGGTGATCACCAGCAGATGGCCCTCCTGCACCGGGTATTTGTTGAGCAGCAGCACATGGCCTGTATCGAGCAGATCCACCTGCAGCGGCCTGTCCCAGGGCAGGAAGGGATTGGGGCGAGGCCCACCCGGCTGCAGATGGCGCGGGGGCGCCGCCCGCAGCTCGCGCAGCACGAACGGCTCCAGCAGTGGATCACGGATCTGTTGCGTGTCGAGCGGGATCAGCGCCCCGCAGGCCAGCGCCTGCTGCGATACCGCCAGAGCCCGGCTCCAGTACCGTTCAGCGCGCGGCGGCCTGCAGTCGGGCAAGGGAGGCACCCTGGTAGTAGTTGCCGAGGATCTCGTTGTAGCGCAGTCCCTGCGACGCCAGCTCCTGGGCGCCGGTCTGGCTCATGCTCGCGCCGAGATGGCCGTGGGCCTGCTCGACGATCTGCTGGGTGGCCGCATAGAGACTCTCGACGATGCCGCCCTGGTAGCTCAGGATGATGCCGCTGGTGCTGGCGGTGGCCCGACGGGTGGTAGCTGTGACGCTGCGCAGGCCGTTGTACTGCTGCCATCGGGTGGTGTCGCCCAGGTGCCAGTGCACGTTGGCCGGTCGGACCATGTGAACCATGGCGTAGGAACGGGCCGCGACGGCCTGGGCCCGCAGCGCCTCGCCATGCCATTGGCTGGGCATCTCGCCCCCCACCACGGAGCTCACGTAGCTCTCCAGAGGCAGATGGTTGACCACGAGCACACCGTTGTTGCCCCGCAGCAGCCGCATGCGGCCGGCATAGGGGCGGCCATCGGCCAGCAGCCATGCCCCCGGGGCGGCATCCAGCCACAGTTCGCTCCTCTGGCGGAGCAGGGCCGCATAGGTCACCGTGTCGGCGCCGCTGCCGGCCTGCAGCAGCTGGCCGGAGCGATCGCTGAGCCTCCAGGGGCCACTGGCCTGGAGGACGGGCTGGGGCGAAAGCTGCAGCAGGGCGACGCGGATCTCCAGCGGCAGCTCCGGACCGGGCCGCGGTTCCGCCATCCAGCCGCCCCGGGCCCGCTGCACCCGCAGGGTCTCGGGCCGGCCGGAGGGATCACCCGCCGCGGCCGGGGTTCCAGGGCGGGCCGCCGTCCCGGGGGCAGCTGCCGTGCGGGTGGCTGCAGCCGTGGTGGTGGCTGCCGCTGGGGCGGCGCCCGGGGCGGTGGCCGGTGTGCCTGCGACGGCGCCCGGAGCGGTGGCAACCGGGGCCGCAGCCCCCGGCTGGGCGATCAGGGCCTCCAGCAGCTCCTGCTGTTGCGGCTCCGGCCGCAGCAGCGCCTGGGCGGTGAAACCGGCCGCGATCGCCAGGGCCGCCAGCGGCGTCGTGGCCAGAACCGGATGGCGGCGCAGCCGGGTGATCAGGCGGCGGCGAGCAGCTGCCGCCAACCCTCGCAGCCGGGTGGCCAGGACGGACGGGCCGGCCCGCTGGCGGTCTCGCCGGACACCGCCGCCGGCGGGATCTCGGTGTGCAAAGTGCCATCCCATAGCAGATGCCCTGACCCATGCAGCCGGATCATGCCGGAGGGCAACCCCTCACAGACCATCCCCCCGGGACGGTCGGAACATTGCCATCCGACCACGGTGGAGCGCCCCAGACGATCCTGCCACCAGGGCGCCACCAGGGCGTGGGCCGAGCCTGTGACCGGATCCTCATCAATGCCGAGGCCGGGCGCGAAGAAGCGCAGCCGGTAATCGGCCGGCTGGCCCGCGGGCCCCACAGGCCCCGGAGCCACGCCGGCGCCGGTGGCAGCGGCGGCGGCAGCGGGCACGGGTTGCATCAGCACCAGGCCGTTGCGCAGGGCCAGCGGCAGCTCGGCGGCCAGGCCCTGCTGCTCGGCCAGGGGGGCGGCTGTGGGCAGCAGAACAACGGCATAGCCGAGCCTGGAGGTCCAGAACTGCAGCGCCGGCCCCAGGCCGCGGCGCTGCAGCAGCGCCGCCAGATCCTGCGGCAGCGCACCGGCCTGCAGACCGCCACCGGGCAGATCGATGCTGGCGCGCCGGCCGGGACCCGCCGCCAGCCGCACCGCCAGCGGCCCGCTGCGGCTGAGGAGGCGCAGCTCCTGCTCCGGGCGCAGCTGCTGCCAATGCCCCAGGGCCAGCACCGCCGCCAGGGTGGCATGGCCGCAGAGAGGCACCTCGACGCAGGGGGTGAACCAGCGCAGCAGCCAATGTCCATCGCAGCGCAGCAGGTAGGCGGTCTCCGACTGGCGCAGGCTGCCGGCCAGGGCCTGCAGGCGCCGGTCGTCCCAGGGATGCTCCAGCCGCACCACCGCGGCGCCGTTGCCGCAGCAGGGGTGATCGCTGAACGCCTCGATCAGCAATGCGGCCGTCATCGCTGGCCCTCCGGCCGCGGATCCCGTTCCATCAGCAGCCGCACGGCCGTGGGGGCATCGCAGCGGCCCTCGAGCAACTGCACCACCTGGGAGCAGATCGGCAGCTCCAGCTGGCGCTGATCGGCCAGGGCGAGGCTGGCGCGGGCGGTGCGCGGCGCCTCCACCGTGGCAGCGATCGCCGCCAGGGCCTCCGGTTCGCTCAGCCCACGGGCCAGCAGCCCCCCGAAGCGATAGTTGCGGCTCAGGCTGCTGTTGGCGGTCGCCAGCAGATCCCCCAGACCGGCCAGGCCGTAGAGCGTCGCCGGCTGGCCACCCAGGGCCGCCAGCACCAGGGCGATCTCAGCCAGGCCGCGGGTGAGCAGCGAGGCCTTGGCATTGGCCCCCAGGCCCAGCCCATCGCTGATCCCCGCCGCCACCGCCATCACGTTCTTGAGGGCGGCGGCGGCTTCGGTGCCGATCGGATCGTCGTTGGTGTAGAGGCGCAGGTGCGGCACCCGCAGCTGCAGCTGCAGCTGCCGGGCCAGGGCGGTGTCACGGCTGGCGATCACGCTGGCGGCCGGCAGGCCGCGATCCAGCTCATCGGCCAGGTTGGGTCCGCTCAGCGCCGCCAGGGGTGCCTGCACCAGCCAGTGCTGCCAGAGCTGGCTGGCGGTGCCGAGCCGCTCTGGATCAATGCCCTTGCTGCAGCTGAGCAGGGGCAGACCGACGGGCCAGTGGGGGGCCAGCTCGGCCGCCAGGCTGTTGAGGGCCGCCATCGACACGGCCGACACCACCAGTTCACTGTCGGCCAGCAGGGGGATGGCGCTGCCGCCATCGCGGCGCGACCAGCTCACGAGCTGATGGCCTGCCTGCCGCCAGAGGCGATCCAATGTGCTGCCCCAGGCCCCCCGTCCCAACAGCGTGATCCGCAGATTCGCCTCCCGCGCCCCAGCGCCAGCCGCAGCAGCGCCATCATCCGCCATCACCCCACCCGCCCCACCTGCCCCGCCCTGAGCGGGAACAATCTCCACCGGCCGCCGCCGGAGCCCACCGCCGCCGGAGCCCACCGCCGCCGGAGCCCACCGCCGCAGGAGCCGGGCGCAGCGGCGGCCGGCGGTTGAGCAGCCCCTTGCGCCCGCCTGCCCCACCAGATCCCCCATGATCGACGAATCTCCTGTATCGATACCGCTCCGGCCCGTCAGCGGCCAGCCCTGATCCCATGGACCCCGCCAGCCAATCCCCGTCGCCGTGGCAGCACTGGCAGGGCCATGCCCTGGTGGTGGGGGCCGGTGGCATCGGTTCGGCTCTGCTGCAGGCCCTGCCCGCGCGGGCGCCCGGGCTGGTGCTGTGGAGTGCCGGCCGTCGGGGCAGCGGTGAGCGGCATCTGCAGCTCGATCTCGAGGACGACGCCAGCCTGGCGGCCCTGGCGGCCGTGACCAGCCATCAGCTGCGACCGCTGCGGCTGGTGATCTGCACAGCGGGACTGCTGCAGGACGGCGAGCTGCGACCGGAAAAACGGCTGAGCCAGGTGCGCCGCGCCGCTCTGCAGCGCAGCTTTGCCGTCAATGCCTGGGGGCCGCTGCTGCTGGCCCAGGCGATCGAGGCGGCCCTGCCGCGCGAGCTGCCCAGCCACTTCGCCAGCCTTTCGGCACGGGTCGGCAGCATCGGCGACAACCGCCTCGGCGGCTGGTATGCCTACCGGGCGGCCAAGGCGGCCCAGAACCAGCTGCTCACCACCCTGGCTCTGGAGTGGCGCCGTCGCCTGCCGCTGGCCTGCGTCAGCCTGTTGCATCCCGGCACCACCGCCACGGCACTGTCGCAGCCATTTCAGGCCGCGGTGCCAGCCGAGCGCCTGTTCAGCCCCGAGCGGGCCGCTGCGCAGCTGCTGGATGTGCTCGCAGGTCAGAGCGCCGAGCGCAGCGGCGCCTTCCTGGCCTGGGACGGCCGGCCGATCCCCTGGTGATCCCCGGGCCCCGGCGCAGCCGTGGACGGTGGGCAGAGGCGGGGGCAGGGCGGTGAGCGGTGCCCTGGTGGCAGTGCATCTGTGGCACTGGACTGGATCCGTGTCACTGGATCCGTGGCGAGGCGGCGCTTGCGAGGCCGCAGTTGTGCTGGCCAGGGGCGGGGGCAGGCAGAGGGGAGGGCGGTGAGCGGCGTCAGAGGGCGTGGCGGCGCAGGATCTCCAGCGGGATCACCTCCAGGGCCGAGCGCTCGCAGGCCGCCAGCACCACCGGCGGTGCCATGCCGTCTTCGTAGGCCTGCAACCAGCGGCTGGCGCAGACGCACCAGCGATCCCCGGGCCGCAGGCCCGGGAAGCCGAAGGCGGGCACAGCTGTGGTCAGGTCGTTGCCCTGGGCGCGGCTGTAGCTGAGAAACGCCTCATCGACCACACAGCAGACGGTGTGGCGCCCGAGGTCGCTGGCATCGGTGCGGCAGCTGCCATCGCGATACCAGCCGGTCATCGGATCGCAGCCACAGCTCTGCAACGGCTCCGACAGCACGTTCACAGCTGCGCTGCCGGGGGCGGGGAGGCCATCCGGATCCATACCGATTGTCTCGGGGCGTCAGCCGGCAGTCTGCCGGAGGACGGGAACAAATGCGTCCGGGTGGTTGACGGATTCCGGGGGGTAGGCGTTAAAGGTCATCAGGCAACCGACCCGCCACCGCCTCCGACCTGTACATGAGCTGGGACTTCACCGAGGACGCGGCCTTCCTGGCCCTCTGCGATGCCTTCAAGGAGAGCGGAGAGTCCTCCGCCGTGGAGTTTCTGGCCCATGGGGAGGGGGCCTTCCACTTTCAGGAGCTCACCCAGAACGCCGCCGGCGAGGGCATCGATCTGAGCGACTCCGCCGACCTGGAGGACTTCCAGCAGGAGGTGATCGAGACCCTGGAGGATCTCTGCTCCTGAGCCCCTCCCGGCGCCGGGGCCGCTTCCAAGGGCCGGTTGCGTTGCGCCAGTCGTGTGCGGGATACGGGCGCCACGCGTGGGCTTCAGCACCTCAGGCACGGCCAGGAGCGGGTTGCCCCCCTGCGCTGCGGTCGCGCCCCTCGCGCCGCGTTTGAAGCAGCCCTGCTGCCGGCGCCGGCCTGACTCAGCCCGCAGCGCTGTCCGATGGCGCCGCCCGCCGTGCTGTGGGATGGCGCCACCCGTTGCGCTGTTCGGTGCGCGGGCCGCCGCCGGCTCGGTTCCGCCCGCTGAACCGCCTCGCACTGCTGCAGCGGATTTGGGCCCCGGCCAGCACGCCCGGCAGCGATCGGGCGCGATCGCCGGGGCGGCCCCCCTGCGGCGGCGGCACCTGGAGTCGGGCTCCGCCCGGGCCTGGATCTCAGGGGAACCCTCAGGACCGCTTCAAGGTGCCGGTTGCGTTGCGCCGGTCGTGGACGACACGGGCACCAGGAGTGGGCTTCAGCGCCCAAGGGCGTTGCCAGGAACGGGTTGACCCCTGAGCGTCGGCCGCAGCCCTCGCACCGGAATGGAATCAGCCCCGGGGGAACCCTGGCCTCAGACGATCAGCCGCCGTAGAAGAAGGCGATCTCCTTGTCCTTGAGGCCCTCCCAGCCCGCCGCCTGCAGCCGGGCATCCAGGGTCTGCTGGTCGAAGTGCTTGCAGCCGGTCTTGACGATGCGGTTGCGCATCGACTTCCTGACGCCGCTGCGGGCGCGTTGGCTCTCCAGCTCCATCACCTCGTTGTAAAGGGCGAGCATCTCGGCCGGGATCGGTGTGCCGTCGAGGTCGAGGCCTGCAGCGATGGCGTCATCGACGCCGCCGGGTCCGGCAATGGCCATGGGGTGGAGAACAAGGCCCGGTGAGCCTAGGGTGCCGTCCCGCGGGTTCAAGCTGGCTCACAGCCGGCTGGATCTGGCTGAAAAGTCTGTCGCTCTCGGCATGTGATCTCGCCGCTGCCGCAGTGCGCGATCTGATCGCCCAGCCGGCTGAGATCGGCAGAGGGATGACGCTGGCCAGATAGGCCTTGCAGCGCCGTCGCCACCGCCGCCGCCTCCAGTCCCGACTTCGAAGCAGTCGAAGTTCATCGCCGCCCTGAGCAGCTTCGATACCTTTGCTGGCGATTCCGAACTGCAGGCGAAGCTGGGATGGACGGATGACAAGTTTTGCCAAGATCAAACAGGAACTTGTGGATCTTGATCATGTCATCGCCGGTACGGGCCGAGGCGGTTCGAGCGCTGTCGCCACCCCGAAGCTGCGTCAGCTGAAGCGGGACCTTGTCGACGACACCCTGCCCGGCAGCATCTTTGTCAATATCGGCGAACCCAGGTAAGAGGGGGGCACAGGCCGAGACTGGGACCTATGCAAGCAGTTCGGCTTCATTTCAGCTGGCCATGGCGCTCGCTACGCCAACTCCATGAAACGCATCGGGAGCATCTCACTTTGGCGATGAGCATTTATGCCTACGCATCTGTGACATGAGTATTTATGCTCAGGGAGAATTGCAAAGAAAACAGAGAAGATGGGAGGGTGGACCGCCCTCCTCATT
>Ga0172376_10003302_pt1 | contig 19151 bp, 14 predicted proteins | sample Lak35m_FD_121114 | JGI IMG/M metagenome (GOLD analysis project Ga0172376, IMG submission 121114) | Freshwater microbial communities from Kabuno Bay, South-Kivu, Congo - kab_092012_35m | ecosystem: Environmental > Aquatic > Freshwater > Lake | place: Democratic Republic of the Congo: South-Kivu... | reverse complement strand
CCCGACCGCTCGCAATGTCAGCCGCATGGCGGCAGCCTGCGGGCAAAGGGCGCCTGCCAACGCGCTGCCAATGCCCTTGCCAGCGCGGGCACCTTCGGTGCGAAACATCGCCGGGGGCTTCCGCCCAGCCGCTGGGTCCAACCGCATGTCAGCCGCATGGCGGCAGCCTGCGGGCAAAGGGCCCTGCTAACGCGCTGCCAATGCCCTTGCCAGCGCGGGCACCTTCGGTGCGAAACACAGCCGGGGGCTTCCGCCCAACCGCTGGGTCCAACCGCAATGTCAGCCGCATGGCGGCAGCCTGCGGGCAGCGGATCATTCGCGGCTGGCCGCTTCGTTGTGGTCCCAGGATCCGTAAACACGCAGTCCGTCCCCTGCGGGAAAGTGGTGCGAAGCGGGGGGGGGCCGGGCGTGTTTCAGCCGTTGGAGGGCAGCCAGTCGATTAATTGATCGAATATCTCAGTCCGATTGGGTTCAAATTCCAACGTATGTCTGGCCGCCGGCCATTCGATGACTGTGAGCTGAGGCAGGTGCTGTTCAGACAGCCAGGTTTTGGTGGCGAGGTTATCGACGATCTGATCGTGACTGGCCAGCATCAGCAGAGTGGGCCTGTGGAACAGCCTGAGTTTTTCGAGGATGATAGTGTCCAGATCGCTGCCGGCATTGATGAGTGAACTGGAAACAGTGTGGAGTGCCAGCGGGTCATCTGCGATGAAGTTCTGAGCGTTGCTGTCGTTTGTAAACAGTGCGGGGTCATCGAGTGGAATTGGCACATACGGACGACAGATTTCGAAAATCCTGGCCAGTCGCAGCTGTTGACTCTGTTTCCAGTTTGGCCGCAGCTTTGGAAAGAGGCCTGGGTAAAGCAGCGTGAGGCTGGTGCATTCGTTCGGAAACAGTGCTGCGGTGGCGGCAGCGATTTTGGCCCCCCAGCTGAGTCCCAGCAGGTGCAGCGGGGTTTGGGTGGAATGTTCGGCGACGGCAAGGCGGCGGAGTGTGCGCAGGTCGTGTATCAGCTGCATCCCGTGTTCGGCGTGTCCGCGGCCGCGGCCGTTGAGTCCTGATCCGCGGCGGTCAGCGAAGTAAACGTCGAAGCCGGCACTCGCCAGCCGTTCAGACGAATACTCGTACCAGCCTGAGTGACTTTGAATGCCGTGTGTTGCCAGCAGAATTCCGCGGCAGCCGGCGGATTGCCAGTGGCGGAAGGCCAGCAGCCGTCCGTCGGATGTCTGTACGCGACGAATCTCACAGCGGATCATCGCGGTACGACCTCCTCAACCGCTCGCGCGAAGGCGCTCCAGGTGCCTTCATCATAGAGCACAAACCGAACCAGCGGAGGCTGGTGGTGCCAGCGGATGAAATCCATGGTTGTCTTGACGAGATTATTGGCAGCAAGGTCCAGCGGGTAACCGTAGGCTCCGCAGCTGAGTGCGGGCATTGCGAGCGACTGGCAGTTGAGCTGTACAGCGTGAAACAGGCACGCACGACAGGCAGCGGCCAGCTGTTCAGGTTCGCCCTGACGTCCGCCGCGCCAGACCGGGCCGACCGCGTGGAACACGTACTTTGCCGCAAGCTGACCGGCACCGCTGACGACAGCACTTCCGGTGGCACAGCCCTGCGGATACTTCGCTGATGTCTCGCGCAGAATTTCCGGACCACCTGCCCGGTGAATGGCACCATCCACTCCACCACCGCCGGCCAGCTGACTATTTGCTGCGTTGACGATTGCATCCACCTGCTGACGCGTGATGTCCCCCTGCACCAGTTCCATGCGGCAAGTGCCAAGTTTGATGATCATGGGGCTGAGTCCTGCTGGGGGGGGACGACGATTGTCCGACCGCCGCGTCCGGAAGAGATGCCGAATACGATGTATTCGGCCTGTTCTTCGGTGAGATTGGTCATCTGATGCACTTCACCGGCATCCACGATGACGGCGTCCCCCGGTCCCATGTCGCGGCGCTGAGCACCCACGCGCATTTCCACCTGACCACGAATCAGCACAAAGACTTCCTGCATGTCCTGGTGCAGGTGCAGCCGGAATGACTGGTGACCGGGCAGCACGGCCCAGTTGAGCATTTGCAGATGGCCAGCCTGAAAATCTTCACGTGTGGCAATGACGCGTTTGAGCACCCCTGGGGTCCGGGGATCTTCGTGAGAGGCCGGTGTGAGCGGACTGTTGTCCGCGGCAATCCATTTCATGAGTTTTCCGTGGTTTCCGAGACAGAGTGGATGCACGGCGCTGAGCATAGCAGAACGGAATTCATCGCGGGAGATTTCATTGCGATTCGTGTTGATTTTTGTGAACGTGTCGTCAAACCACGTGCGTTTCGTTTGCCGGAGGGGAAATCCGATGCGAATGCGCTTGACGGGGGCGCAGAGAATCTCACCTGTCTGCGGAATCGAACTCATCCGCAGCGACGGCCCGTTCAGGTCGTCTTCAGGTGGTCCTCAGGTGGTCATTTTGCGAACAGTTCTGCGCTGGATTTCCAGATGCCCCAGGCGGCGGCCAGCAGGAGTGCTGCGGTGGAGATTCCGAGTGCGGTGTCCCAGAGTCTTCCGGGGCGGAGCCTTTCATCGGTCACATGGCGGCGAAAGTGAATGGCGGCATAGCCCAGCATCGGGAGCATGACGGCCTGGGTGAGCCCGGCAATGCGGATGAGCGTTACAGGTTCGGGCACCAGCAGGAAGGCGGCCACGCAGACCAGCGGAAGGATGGTTGAGATGATGCGAACAAGTCGAGCCCGCGCACCGCTCTCGTGGTCGCGGGTGGTGAGTCCGATGACTCCGCAGAAATCTGCGATCATGCGAGCGTTGCCGGCGTTGGCCACGAGGAACGTCGAGTACAGCACTGCGAACGCGCCGCACAGAAACAGCCATCGGGCATATTCACCGAAGATCGGCACATAACTGCGGGAAAGCGTGCTGACCATCCGCATTCCTTCCGGATCGCGGCCTTCAGAATGCAGCACAATCACGCCCATCAGGTAGAAGGCCGCCGTGGCGAGCGTGTAGATGATCAAGGAGGCGAAGGCATCCCACTTCATCACAGCGAACCAGCCCTGGGCCCGTTCAAGCCAGCCGCTGGAGGGCTCACGCGGGCCGACGGAGCGAGCGTAGCCCTTTTCAATGCACCAGTAGGGATAGCTGATCAGCTCCGTCGCACCAACTCCGATGATGCCAAACGTTGCGAGTGCTGTCACGAGAGCTTTATCGCCGGAAGGCAAACCGAAACTGAGTCCCTGCAGGAAGTCGCCGGTCGACAGGGCGAGTGGAGTTTGCTGCAGGGCGAAGACGTTGCCGATGGTGATGAAGGTGAAGGCCACAACGAGGGCCACGGAAAACACTTCCACCATTCGATAGCGACCAACGAAGAGAACCACAGCCGTGATGATACCAAGTGCCGCTGCCCACCACTTGTCGTCCCGCGTCGGCGGATCCACAAGACTCACGCCAGACGCATCCACGAGCGGTTTTCCGGCGAGTGCCAGCCGCTGGATCTCTGCACCGCGTTCACCAAGCTTTTCAAGGTCCCCCTGGATACGGAGCATCACGCGGTCGCGTTTTTCGGAATCAGCGGAGCGTCCTTCCTGTCCCTGACTTCCGGCCCACTTCACCCACGCATCAATCTCCTTCGTGGAAGGGCAGAGGGTGGCGACGGCGTAGTCGCCGGTGAGTGGCAGTGTGAGCGACAGAGACTGGCCAACACCGCCGGCGATGCCACCCAGCTGGGCCGTGGAGGTCGAGATCATCAGCAGCCAGAAGAGCACAATCCAGTTCATGCCAAACAATCGCGGCCCGGGGACGCGATTGAGCGAAGCCAGGGTGGTCTCACCGTGACTGATCGCAAATCGTCCGAATTCAAGCTGGACGAAAACCTTCACAATGCAGCCGGCGAGGATCAGCCAGAGCAGAGCGATGCCTGCCTGAGCCCCCTTTTTGGTCGTCATGATCAGTTCACCGGAACCGACGATATTTGCGGCGATGATCAGACCAGGGCCGATGTGGCTGAGAATCTGCAGTGGACGGCGCGGGGGTGCGGCAATCGCTGACGGATCGCGACGATCAACCATTGAAGGATCCATGCCTGATATTCCCCTGTGGACTGGTGGGTGGTGGTTTGCGTGGCTTTCGCGGGGGCGTCAGCATACAAACATCCGGCACGCATTCCACTGACCCGGCCTTCCACGGGAATTTCCATCCTTTTCACGGCTCGCAGCAGCCGGAAGACTGCATCCCGACCACAGACTCACTAGACTACGGCAACTCATTGGAAAGCCCGCTTTCACTGCCGAATTCGCTTGACACCCGGATCACTGATGTTCTTCTTTTCGTTCATCCTGACAGCTCTCCTGTGGCTGGTTCACGGCACGCTGCCGGTGCACACGCTGCCCACACCGCTGCCGGACGGGCTCCAGTCAGCCGCCGACGACACGGGCAGCGACACTGACACTGACACCGGCACTGGCACTGGCCCCGGTGCAATCAGCAGCGCACCGGGCACAGTCGTGCCGACAGACGTCACAAAAACGCGCGCGGTTCCCACCGACCCCGCCACAGTCACACGCCGAACCTGGCTGCTCACCTGCTACTGTGCTGCCATCATCCTCTCCTCACTCTTCGGCGGCTGGTTGCCATCAATCTGGCAGATGACTCACACAGCCACTCAAACCCTGACCAGTTTTGTTGGCGGATTAATGCTGGGAATCGCCGTATTCCATTTGCTTCCGCATTCCCTTCACGGCCACCAGACGCCCGATCAGATGGCGTGGTGGCTGATGGCCGGCATCCTCGCCATGTTTCTGCTGATCCGCTGTTTCCATTTTCACCATCACGGACCGCTGGAAATATCGACTGAAAAAGAAGATCCCTGTGCCGACCACCCGCCGCTGCTCCCGCAGGTCGATCATCCGCGCAGCGGTACCAATCGCACCAGCGCCGCGGCGATGGACTGCCGGCACGATCACGACCACGACCACGGCCACGACCACGACCACGACCACGACCATCAGCCGCAGCAGCAGCAGGCTCCGCACTGTCACCACGCTCACAAGCTGAGCTGGATCGGTATTACGGTTGGTCTTTCGCTGCACACGCTGCTGGACGGCATGGCTCTGGCGGCCAGCGTGCATGCCGAGTCGGGTCATCAAGTCTGGCTGTCGCTGTTCGGCTTTGGAACATTTCTGGCGATCCTGCTGCACAAGCCGCTCGATGCGGTATCGATCACATCGCTGATGCGTACGGGTGGCTGGAGTCGCCGGTCACGATTCTGGGTGAATTTGTGTTTTTCCTGCACGTGTCCGCTGGGTGCGTTGCTTTTCAGCGCCGGCCTGACATCGCTTGATGGCCTGCAGCAACCGCTGATCGATGCAGCGCTCGCATTTTCCGCCGGAATTTTCCTCTGCATTTCTCTCAGTGACCTGCTCCCGGAAATGGAATTTCATGCTCACAACCGCCTGCAGCTGACGGTGGCACTGCTGGCTGGAATTCTGCTGGCTTACGGCATTCGTTTTCTGGAACCTTCGTGGATGCATTGATATGTCCGCGGCAACACTCCCTGACGATCCTCTGCAGCTCGTGCAGTTCGGCCGCCTTGAACTGATTGCTCAGAGGCTGGTTGAAGGCCTGATGATGGGCCGTCACCGCAGCCCGTATAAGGGTTCCAGTGTGGAATTTGTGGAGCACCGGGAGTACTACCCGGGCGACGAAATTCGCCACATTGACTGGCGCGCCTTCGGAAAAACGGGGCACTACTACATCAAGGAATTCGAGGACGAAACCAATCTGCGGGCCTGGATTGTTCTGGACGCCAGCGGCAGCATGGGCTACGCCGGTCAGCAGCTCAGCAAGTTCCTCTATGCCCGCATTGTCGCCGCCTCGCTCGGCTGGCTGCTCCTGGGACAACGGGACGCGGTGGGCCTTGCCACATTCGATTCAAAAGTCCGCGAACAGCTCAAGCCCTCCAGCAATCGTGACACCTTTCGACGGCTGCTGCAGATTCTCGAAGGCACTCAGCCCGGCGCCGATACCAGTCTTGCAGCGATTCTCGAATCGCTCCTGCCCACCATTCCGCGCCGCAGCCTGATTCTGCTCATCAGCGACTGCTTTGATGACCTTGATGAACTGGTGCGTGTGCTTCAGAAGTGCCGCCACGCAAGGCACGACGTGTCGATCCTGCGAATCGCTGCTCCTGAAGAAGAACAGTTTCCCTTTGAACGCCCAACTCGGTTTGATAACCTTGAACAGCTCTCACATCGGCTGCTCGTCGATCCCGTGCGGCTCCGCCAGGAATATCTCAGACAGTACTCGCTGTTCGCCGAGCGACTGAAAAAAGAATGCGGGGCACTTGGAATCGGCTACACACGGCTGCTCACCAGCGAACCCATACAAGCGGCTCTTGGCAGGTGGCTGGCTGAACGCCAGTGACCCTGCAAACAGGAAACTTCATCAGCTGAATCTGAACAGAAACAGGTGTGATCCATGGCTCAGGCAATCGTTGATCCCGGGGAACTGCGACGATTCGCACAGCTGCTGCGACGCTTCAACGAAGAGCTTTCAGAGAAGTCCGGGGTCGTGGCCGCTCAGCTCAGCCATCTTGGGCAGACGTGGCGGGATCAGGAAAACCTGCGTTTCACGGAAGAGTTTTCTGCCAATATGAAGGCACTTTCCCGCTTCGTCGAGTCCAACGAACAATTCATCCCCTTCCTGCTCAGAAAAGCTCAGCTGGTCGAGGAATATCTGCAGCAGCACTGAAATGTTCACTGGAGGGCGTTACCGTGTCAGGGTCAGCCAACGTTAATTCCACAGATGCCCTGAGGCGGTTTGCGGCGGCAGTGGCCGTGTTTCAGGACGAAGCTCGTTCCTGCCTGCAGATGCTGGATGGTCAGCTTCGTCAGATCATGCTCTGGCTGGAGCAGGACCGTCCGCTGTACTGGAAGCGTGAGATTGAGCACTGCATGAGGGAGATGAATGAGGCTCGGGTGCGGCTGCATCAGTGCCGTATGCGTCGCACGGGCGATTTTCGCCCCAGCTGCATCGAAGAAGTGAAGGCCCTCGAACAGGCAAAGCGGGCCATGGAATTCGCACAACAGCAGATCCCCGTCGTGAAACGCTGGCACATCGAGGTCTCTCATGAAGGCAACGAATTTCGTGGCCGGTCCTCACAGCTGGCGCAGACCGTCGAACGCGACATTCCGCACCTGCTGGCAATGCTTGCAGCCGCCGCTGAACGGCTGGAATCCTATGCGGCCATCCTCGCCCCGCCGCCGCTGGAAGTGCGGGAAACTGAACGCGAAAACCCTTCCTGAAGCTCCCACGAGGTCCCAATGAAAACGCTGTTTATGGCGGTGGCCCGATCACTCGTCGCCGCACTGTTGCTGTCCCTGAACACCTCCTCCGCTTACGCTCAGGAAGAATCCTGGCCGGTCCCGCCGGAAGCTGTCGAACAGGCTGGCGTTCCGAAAGGCAAAGTGGAGGGCCCGTTCGAATTCAAAAGCAGCATCTTTTCAGGCACTGTCCGCCAGTACTGGGTCTACGTGCCGGCTGGTTATGATGCCGCAAAACCGCCCTGCCTGATGATCGTTCAGGACGGACTTGGTATGGCCAGCGGCTGGAAGCTCCCCACGGTTCTCGACAACCTGATTCACGCCGGACGCATCCCGGTGCAGCTGGGACTGTTCGTCAATCATGGTCAGGTCCCGGCAGCGACGGATCAGGCTCAGCCGCGATTTAACCGCAGTTTCGAATATGACGGACTCGGCGATCGCTATGCGCGGTTTCTGATCGAAGAACTGCTCCCTGAAGTCCGGAAGACATGGGCGTTCAGCGATAACCCTGATGACCGCTGTATCGCCGGTGCCAGTTCCGGTGCCATTTGTGCATTTAATGCGGCATGGGAGCGACCGGATGCGTTTCGCCGCGTGTTCAGCACCATCGGCACCTACGTGGCGCTCCGCGGTGGCGATCAGTTTCCCGGACTTGTTCGCAAAGTAGAAAACAAGCCGCTGCGAATTTTTCTGCAGGATGGCAGCCGGGATCTCGATATCTACGCGGGCAGCTGGTGGCACGCCAATCAGGCCATGCTGTCAGCTCTGCAGTACGCCGGATACGACGTGAAGCACGTCTGGGGCGACGGAGCGCACAACAGCCGCCACGGTGCGGCCATCGTCCCCGAAGCTCTTGAATGGCTCTGGCGGGATCACCCTGCCCCGCTGAAACCCGGCCGTGCACGCGAACGTCGCACGGATCTGGTGATTGAAGGCGAAGACTGGCAACTGATCAGTTCCGGGCATGGCTTCACTGAAGGACCAGCCGTGAATTCGGCGGGCGAACTTTTTTTCACCGATATCCCAAACAACCGCATTCATCGCGTCGATGCAAAGGGGGGTGTGAGCGTTTTTGCGGAACAGACGGGAAGTGCCAACGGCCTGGCCTTCGGCCCCCACAAACGACTCTACGCCTGCCGCGCCGCAGACAGGCAGATCGTGCGATACAACAGCGATGGCTCATTCGAAGTCTTTGCTTCCGGTGTCAGCGGAAATGACCTCGTGCTGCTTCCGGACGGCAGTGGCTACGTGACGGAACCGACCGCCAAAAAGGTCTGGTTTTTTGACTCGGCAGGAAAACTGACCGAGGTTGACAGTGGTATTGAGTTTCCCAACGGACTGATGACCTCGCCCGATCAGACGCTGCTTACCGTCTCCGATACTCGCGGCCGCTTCTGCTGGTCATTCTCAATCGCCGGGCCAGGAAAACTGATCGCAAAGCAGGAGTACGGCTGGCTGCATGTGACCGATCACGGCCGCAGTGATGCAGATGGCGTAGCCGTGGATACTGAAGGACGTGTGTATGTGACCACAGCCCTCGGCCTTCAGGTGCTCGATCAGCTCGGACGCGTCAATCTGATACTCAGCAAACCCGCTCCAAAATGGCTCTCCAACGTGACCTTCGGGGGTGAAAATGGAGACGTGCTTTACGTTACCTGCGGTGACAGTGTCTGGAAGCGGAAGATTCGTGCCAAAGGCATTCAGACAATCGAGGCTCCGGTCAAACCACCCCGGCCTGGTCTGTAATGGCAGGTTCCGTCAGTATGGATTCTCTCGTTACTTCGCTGTAGACTCAGTCCCACGGTTGTCCTGCCTTCCCAACTCAACTGCCCACCTGAAAGTCTTTTGAATGCATAACACGTCGCAGCCCTCCCCAACACGTCGTCAGGCGATCAAATCCGCCTCACTTGCATCCCTTGCCACAGCGATTGCCCCATTATGGCTGGGGCCGTCTCTGCGGGCTGGCGGTTTTCGCAGTCCGAACGAGCGGCCCGTTCTGGGCTGTATCGGCACTGGCGATCGCTGGAATTCGGTCGGTCCTGCCGCAATGAATTTCAGTGACTGTGCCGCTGTCTGTGATGTGGATGCCAACAACGCCGCAAAAGGCCGCGAAACTGCTCTGAAGCGGCAAAGTCGCCCCGCCGCTGAACGCACTGTCGAGGTCCATGAAGACTACCGTAAAATTCTCGATCGCCCCGACATCGACGTCGTCACCATCGTCACACCCGACCACTGGCACTCCAAAATTGCCATCGAAGCGATGCAGGCTGGCAAGGATGTGTACTGCGAAAAACCGCTTACCTTGACGATCGAGGAAGGCAAACAGATCCGCGCTGTTCTCGAAAAAACCGGCCGCGTTTTTCAGGTCGGTACTCAGCAGCGCAGCGAAATGGATCTGCGATTCCTGCGAGCCGTTGCGATGGTCCGCGAAGGACGCATCGGTGATCTGAAGAATGTGACGGTGGCCATCGGGGGAGCTCCGTCCAGTGGACCGATTGAGATTGCCGAAGTTCCCAAAGGACTCAACTGGGATATGTGGCTGGGGCAGGCACCGCTCACAGAGTACCGTTACAAGGCGACCGGAGGCCGCTATGGCAATTCTCGCTGCCACTATGAGTTCCGCTGGTGGTACGAATATTCCGGGGGCAAGATGACCGACTGGGGGGCTCATCACGTCGATATCGCAGCCTGGGCCTTCAACCTTGAAAACACCGGCCCGGTCAAAGTTGAACCTGTCATGGCCAAACATCCTGTGCCGCTCAAAGATGGTGTGCCCACGGATCCTTCACAGTACAACACCGCCACGGAGTTTCACGTCACCGCCACGTTCGCTGGCGGCGCCGTGCTGCACATTCGCGATTCTGCCAACGATCTCGGCTTCGACAACGGCCTGATGCTCGAAGGCACAAACGGACGCATCTTCGTCAATCGCGGAAAGCTCACCGGCGAAGCCGTCGATGCGCTCAGTGCGAATCCGCTCCGCGAGGAAACGCTGAAGCAGCTCTATAAGGGCAAGACGCCCGGCAATCACATGAAAAACTTTTTCGAGTGCATTGCCGACCGAACGCAGCCCATCAGCGATGTGCACAGCCACCATCGAGCAATGACCGTCTGCCATCTCGCCAACATCGCCATTCGTCTGGGGCGGTCAATCAACTGGGATCCCGACAAGGAAGAAATCGTTGGCGATCCACAGGCCGCCGCATGGCAGGCTCGGGAACAGCGAAAAGGGTATGAGATTAAAGTCTGAGCCCCTTCCGGGGTTGAAAATTGCCGCGGCCGTCAGTCTGGCAGACAGCCCGGGATTCTTCCAGCCGCTTGGCAATGAAGAGGTCCTCGGGCTGTCTCGACAGGGGGGCCGCTGCGGTTTTCGTGACGTGGCCGCTGTGCGCAGACTCACAGGAATCGAATCCCGTCGCCTGCTGATGCCGAATATCACTCCGCTGCAGCTGGTGCAGGGCCTGAACCTGTGTCTCAGTCAACGCACAGGCACACCACTCAGTTCCTGTGACACCGTCCTGCTGTGTCATTCCCACGCGAATCCGGTCATCACTGAACAGGTCGCCGCGGCAGTTGCTGCGGATCAAACCTGTGACGTGCGGGAAGTTCACGCTGCAAATCTCGGCTGCTCCGGATTTATCCAGCTGCTCTGTCACGCAGCAGAACTGTTCCGGAAAGATCCCGTGATGCACCGCATTGCTCTGCTCAACGTGGAAACTCCGGAAACGTGGCACTGCAGCGCCGACCGGGTGTTCTGTGGAATTGTCGGTGCCGGGGCCACAGCAGTGATCGTGGAACAGGACGGCTCCGATGCAAACGCTTCAGCAACCCCTGCTTCGACAGAATCCGTGCCCGGCTGGCGAATCAGAGGTCTTGGACGAGCGGATTTGCCGGTCTCATCCGCTGACACCCCTGGGCCTCTGTTCTTTGCAGAAACGACGGACGGTTTTACCTTTCACGGAGAACCCATCCGGCGTTGTGTGATGCGAATGCAGGCCGAGGCGGTTTTCGTCGGCGGTATTGAACTGCTGCTGCTGGCGCTGCGGCAGGCTCTTCAGGCACACCCACCGGCGCCTGACCAGCCAGTCACGGTGCTGCCGCATCAGCCGTCCGGAAAGCTGTTGCGCGCCCTCAAGATGGCCGCACGACACGAATTTCCAAATTGCCGAATTCTCGAAAATCTTGAACACCACGGCAACAGTATCTCCTGTACGATCCCGCAGATGCTGAGTGGATTAGCGGATGTCTGCCACCGCAATTCATTCCCGCTGCCAACGGGCGAGGATCTGGTGATTGCCGTGACAGCCGGCATCTGTATGCCCCGCAAACACGATCGGATGGCCTGCGGCTATGCTGTGCTGACACCCTGCTGACTTGCGCTTTTCTAAAACGGAGCATTACCGATGTGGATCCGATTTCTGCTGACGTGGGGACAGATTTCTGCCAGCCTTGCTGCCGTTCTCTGTTGCGCGGCTGCAGTCGCGGCGGGGCAGCCCAATATTCTCTGGATCAGCTGTGAAGACATCAGCCCGCTGCTGGGATGCTACGGCGTTCCCAACGCTGATACACCACACCTTGACAGGCTGGCCGCAGAAGGCACGCTCTTCACCCACGCATTTTCCTGTCACGGCGTCTGTGCGCCCAGCCGTACCGGGATCATCACCGGGCTCTCTCCGATCTCGCTGGGCGCAAATCACATGCGTTCAAAGGTCAGGCTCCCGGAAGAACTGCGGCTCTTCCCGCAGCTGCTTCAGGAAGCAGGGTACTACTGCACCAATAACAGCAAGACCGACTACAACGTCGAATGGAATCCCCGACAGGTCTGGAACGAAAACTCAGCGCGGGCTCACTGGAAGAATCGCCCGAACCCCGACCAGCCATTCTTTGCTGTTTTCAATCTGACGATGACCCATGAAAGCAAAGTCTGGCCATCAGGCTGGAAAGAAGTGGTGCAGGCTTTGCCGCAGGCACGGCGACATTCCCCGCAGCTGATGACCGTTCCGCCAATCTATCCCGACCAGCCGGCAGTTCGCGGCGATCTGGCCCGGCTGGCGGATCTGATCAGCGTGATGGATGACAGTGTCGGACGACTCCTGTCGGAACTTGCAGACGCGGGACTCGCAGAAAACACCATCGTGATGTTCTGGTCTGATCATGGCAACGGTCTGCCCCGGGCAAAACGCTGGACCTATGATTCGGGAAGCCGAGTGCCTCTGATTGTTCGCGTTCCTGCGTTGCTGCGGGACCGGGCGGGAGCACTTCCGCCTGGCAGTCGTGATTCGCGTCTGGTGAGCCTTGTTGATCTGGGGCCCACGGTATTGAATCTGGCCGGACTGCCTGTGCCGACGACCATGCAGGGCCAGCCCTTTTATGGCCCGGCCGCCCATCCCGGATACTCCCGGATCTTCGGTGCTCGTGACCGACTTGATGAACGCCAGGACATGGTTCGCACCGTTCGCAACTATCGTTATCGTTATGTGCGTAATCTGATGCCGTGGTATCCAGCCCTCCAGAATGTGGAATACGGCGAACGCAACGAGACTCTTCGGGAAATTCGTCGGCTGCAGTCTGAGAATGCACTTCCTGAAATCGTCCGGCAATGGCTTCTGCCCCGCGCACCTGAAGAACTCTATGACCTCGAAACTGATCCGTGGGAAACAAACAACCTGATCGCCGATTCCGGGCTGGCCGCCGTTGCTGCGGAGCTGCGGGAAGCCTGCAGCCAGTGGCAGCGTGATGTTCGGGACGTCCACCTGCTTCCTGAGCCACTTCTTGAAGAAGAATGCCTCGATCGGGATCGCTACGGGTTGCTTCACGGAGCCAACGGCATCGCCCGGCTGGAAAGACTCCTGCAGGCAGCCACCGGAACAACGCCGCTGTCGGTCAACGCCGCGGAAGGCGACCCAGGCGTGCTCTGCTGGCAACTCCTGCGAACTGCCCGCCTGGGGAACCCAGCTGAACACCTTCAGGAATTCCTCAGGGCCGTTGAACACAGCTCACCGTCTGTCAGATTATTTGCAGCAGCCGGTCTGGCTCGGGCTCGCCACACGAAGCCAGCCGTCGCAGCCTTTCGGCAGCTGCTGACGATCCAGCGGCCGGCACTGCGACAGGGTGTCATGAGAGAAATCGATGAGACGGGCGGTGCTGTGTATGCAGAACTGGCAGCAGAACTTGAGGCAGCTGCCGATCAGGATGAGTACTTCAGCAGACTGCTTGAACATGCGCGGCAGAAGAAGTGAGCAGGACACGGGCGTGTGAACTGGTGCGACGCCGGGCAACTGGTTCGCACCTGACAGCATGATCAGATTGCGACAGGCTTTCATGAATCACAGATTCTGCTGCAACAGTTCTAAACCCCCGGCAAGTACTCGCTGGCGTTGCCGAACGCATCCAGATGCACGCCCATGTGGTCCATCAGATTGAGCAGCAGTGAGGACATTTTGCGCTCTTTCGAGCTTTCGTAGTCGAGCGAACGACCGGTCTGGAGTTTTCCTGAAAGGCTGCCTGCCATCAGCAGCGGAATCCTTGGAGCACTGTGGGCCGTCCACTGCTCGTTCGCCAGCATGATGCAGCAATTGTCAAGCAGCGTTGAGTCACCTTCCTGCAGGGAGTCAAGTCGTGTGAGCAGTCGCGCGTACTGTTCGACCCAGAACCGCGTGATTTTTGCGTATTCCTGGCCCTGCCAGTTGTGCGAGTAGTTGTGATGATCAACGTTCAGGCCAAGAAATGGATAGACCTGACCGGAAAGATTATTGGTGAGCAGCAGCGTGGCAATACGGGTGCGGTCAGCCTGGAAGGCAAGGGCGATCACATCACACATGAGTCGAGCGTGTTCATCCAGCTGATTGGGGAGCCCATCCGGGGGACGCTGCATGTGGAGGCGAGCAGAGTCAACGTTCTCGTCAGCCGCTCGCGTCTGCATGCGTTCCAGCCGCACCTCCACTTCACGCACCGCCGAAGCGTATTCGTCGATCCGCCCGCGGTCCGCGACCGAGACGCGTCGGGAAACCTCCCGCAGCTGCTGATGCACCTGATCCAGAACACTGGCGTGAGTACGGCTGCCCTGGCTTTCAAAGAGACTGTCGAATGCAAGCGCCGGATGCAGTTCGGCGGGCACCGGAGAAACTGGTGAACTCCACGAGACATGCGACGCATACATCATCGAATAACTGGATTCATGGAACCCACTCACCGGACGTTCGCAGGCCAGCACCAGACTGGGGAGCGCCGTGCTGTCGCCGATCCGCTGTGCCAGCAGCTGATCCATACTGATGGCCGCCTGAATGTCACGGCCACCACTGGGGCGAATCCCCGTCAGAATGCCGGCCGCCCCCTTCGCATGGCCACCGACAACATCATCGGGATGATGCAGCCCGTGAATCAGATTGAGCTTGTGTTTGAGCGATTCAAGGGAGGCAAAGGCAGGGCCAAGCTGCAGAGTGCCGCCACTGCCCTGGCTGTGCCATTCCGGCGGATGAATTCCGTCGCCAAAAAACAGAAATGCAAACCGCTGCGGCGCAGCCGTGCCGGGCTTTTCACCCTCGCCACGCACAGACTCTAACCACGGAAGTGCCACACTGACACTGGCCCCCTGAAGCACCACACGCCGGGAAACACGAGCTGTTTGCGAATTCAGGGGCTGAGACATGGCTGAAAAAACTCCGATGGAGGCGAGGCTGGAGTGGCAGTGGGAAGCGGGTAACCTGAGTCTTCAGGTGGGAGTGAGATCTGTCAAGGTCAACCGGGGAAATCGGCGTGTTTGGGGAGCGAAATTCCGGGAATCATGGACCGGCTGTCGAGAATTCACGGTTCCGCACCATCCGAAACTGCGGGCTCCGAACAACCTGATCGACCAGTATCGAAAACCGGCCATCGCCAGCCTCCAGAGCAGCCTGCATCTGCTCAAGAAGCGACTGGTCGGAAAGCTGCACAGAACGTCCAAGTGCGTAGCCCAGAAAGCGGCGACACAAGGTCTGCAGGAACTCGCTGCGACGCTGCTGAACTACATAATCAGCCAGTCCCGGAATACCTTCAACTGCGCTGCCATCAGCAAGCAGAACGCGGGCGTCGATCGGTCTTCCCGCCGCGTCCTTTGTCCGGGCACGTCCGATGGCGTCGAAACCTTCCATCGTCAGCCCCAGATGATCGAAGTGACGATGGCACAGCGCACACTGGGTGTCAGAGACGTGGGCTTTGAGCAGTTCCCGCAGGCTGCGATCGGCCAGCTGCTCGCTCTTCGGCAGCTCGGGCACATCCGCGGGCGGTGGCGGGAAGTGCCGACCAAGCAGGTGGTGGACTGTCCAGAAGCCGCGTTTCACCGGACTGGATCGTTCCCCCGCCGAATTCTTTGCCAGCACAACGCTCATTCCAAACAAACCACCGCGGCCAGCTTCACGCAGTCCATCGACAGGGAGCCATTCCTCATCGATGGAGGCCAGCACTGCGGCTGAGGCACCGGAGGCCGCCAGTTCGTGGCGACGCTGCTCGGCCGCCGCACGGTAACGCTGTTGAAGCAGACCGCCGTAGTGCGCGGCGAGGCGTGCGTTGAGGAGTGTGGTGTCACCGGACAGCAGCTCCAGCACGGATTTGTCCTGACGAATCAGCCACGCAGCCATCTGTACGGGCTCTTCGGCCATCGCAGCCCGCAGCTTGTCGTCGTAGCCGGGGAAGGCAGCAGCATTGATCGGATCCTTCTGTTCGAAATCCCGATAACGCAGCCACTGGCCAAAGAATTCTTCTGCAAGAGCGTTCACTTTGGGGGTCACCAGCATCCGCTGTGCCTCGGCGGCAACACCGTCGGCCGTCTCCAGCCGGCCGTCCGCAGCCGCCTGTCGAAGGTCGGCATCGGGAAGTGATGACCACAGAAAATAGCTGAGACGGCTGGCAAGATCCCAGCTGTTCAGCGGTGAAACACCGGGACCGTCTGCAGGGGTTTGCCACAGGCAGCAGAAGTGGGGCGACAGCAGCACCGCCGTGAACACGCCCCGCAGTGCCTGTTCGACGGACTGCCCTTCACCTCGAAAACGTTTGTACAGCTCCTGAAGTTCCTGCTGCTCGTCACTTGTGAGCGGCCGGCGCCACGCTTTGTCGGCCAGCTTCAGCAGGTCCGCAATTCCCCGGGGCTCGGCGGCCACCAGACGGTCCTGCTGAAGCTGCAGACCGCGTCGAATGTCCGCAAAAAACTGCAGCACCATCCGTGAACGATCGTCCAGACCAGCACTGGTCTCAGCGTCGCGTTTCAGTCCCAGCTTCTCCAGATAGAGCGTTTCAAAGCGAGCCAGAATCTCCTCCCGGATCAGCTCAGGATCCTCCGATCGCAGAAACTCGAATCGCTTGTCATGCAGCACCTCGCGTTCAGACCGCTCAAACCAGACAAAGCCTCGCAGCAGTGTCTCGGCACTCGTGTTGACAAATTCCAGTTCCGTCCAGAGCCCATCGAGCTCGGTTCGCTGCTGCTCGCTGAGCACCAGTCGCATGAGCGGCAGGTCGTCGCGGAAGAATCCTTCAACGAGGTGAAAGCCGGCTTCAAGTCCGCGGCCAGGGTCCACGTAGAAAAAGCGATCCGGAAAGATCTCGCAGAACTCTTCGGCAAACGGCCGCAGGTTCTGAACCCACGGACTGTCCGGGCTGGCCAGCATTTCGGAGGGTGCCGCCGCTGCAGCCGCTGTGGCATCCGCAGCAGTTGCGGCAAGCCCCAGCTGAATATTCACGGCGGCCTCGGGGCTGGATAATTCCAGCGGCAGCAACAGTCGATGGCCCTGCAGTTGTCGACGCTGTTCGGCTGTCAGCACGAATTGCAACTCGGCAGGTGCGCTGGCCGTCAGTGAGTCCGCATCAATGGCAGCACCGGACTGATCCTGACCAAATGGGAGTGGAGCAGTCTGTGCCGCCGGAGCACTGGCGAGTACGTCTCGAAGCGTGCGGATCTGGTGCTCGGTCGCCTCGGCTTCGTTGCGCGGCAGACGATCCGCACGGCTGAAGACCGGACGCTTCAGCAGCAGCGCACCAGCGGTGGTCCCCGGCTGTGGTGTGAGCCGCAGCACCAGAACCAGCGACTGGTCGGGGTTCTTTTCCGGAGCTGCCGAGATCGGCTGTGACTTGAGCAGTGCGGAGTTCTGAAATCGAGCGGTGCTGAATGCAGTGCGAACGGCCGCGGTGCGGGCTCGAAAATCGAGGTGCCCGATCGGCCAGTTACCGGCGTTGGCCTTGATGAGTTCACCCTCCGGAGCGTGCAGAAGTCGGCGGTAGTGACTGATCAGTCGCAGCAGCTCCTGCAGTTCTGCAGGTGGGGCGACATTCGCAGCAGAGCGGCTGGTGGCCGTGACTGCCGTGGGATCAGCGGGAGCCAGCTTCAACCATGCATCGCGAAGTTCGACCGGACAGCCGTCAAGCTCAGGCAGGCCGGAAAAGAACTCGACAACCCGGGCGAAGTAGTCGGGACTCAGCCGATTGAGAAGGGCAAATTCGGCTGCAGTCTGTGTCCCCGCCGAATCGGGACGGAAACGAAAACGAAAACGCCAGGCCGCTTCGATGTAGTCTGCCAGGTCAACTTCGTGCTGGCGGTAGAAGTCGATCACAGCCTGCTCCGTCAGCTTTCGACGTTCATTCCCACTGGTCACCGCAAACGGCGCGAATCGCAGTCCCGTGGTGTGCAGGACGAGGTGATCAGCAGTGAATTGGGCAGCGGCGAGATACTTGCGAACAAGCCCCGGACCGATGCTCAGAGCTTCCCCCGTGTTGTCGAACCCCTCACCAGCGGCGGGATCGGCAGGAAAGTCGCGAGTCGGGCGGATGTCGATGCCCGTGAGATCACGAATTGACCGATCGTATTCGGAATGTGAAAGTCGGCGGGCCGGCACCAGTCCCGGGTCACCAGCACGCCGACGGGCTTCGGTGGTGAGTATCGAGCGAATGGCGGTGGTGAGCGCCGCGGATTCGGCCGCCGGTGGCTGTGGAGCGTCAGCCGGAGGCATCTCACCACTGTGAACGAACTCCACAACTGCTGACCAGCGGCGAAAGTTATCAATCACATCCCGCGGAGCCTTGAACTTCGTAAAATCCAGCTCTCCACGGGCCTCACTGGCGTTGTGACAGTCGAGGCAATAGCGATTCACATAAGGCTGGACGATTTCCGTGAAGTCATCTGCCTGAGCCATGCGGCAACAAAAGACAACAAGAGCCAGCCAGCACGCCGCAGCTGTCAGACGGTGAACAGCCACCCCGCAAAAGCTGACAGTGAAATGACGATCGTCTGCCCCATGGTCGCGTTTCGCTCTGCGAAACGAACACTCACCTTGCTCCCCGCAAACGCCTCTGGAATTCATCCATCTTGTCGTCATCGAAAAGTCCTCTGAAAACACCCAATTCTCACCGCCCTCCCCATCCCTGTGGAGCAAGTCCCGGCAACGAACAAGCTGAAGGACGAGCGGACGGCAGGAAGAGTCTAATGCACGTGTTCGGCGGAAGCACCCGCAACTATTCCGAAAATGCAGGCAGAATCACGATTCCAGCGAACCGCAATACCGAACCGTCCGCCCCGATCCGACGCCACCGCGCAGGTGCCATGCACCTTAACTCCCATAGCGGCTGGGCGGAAGCCCCCGGCTGTGTTTTGCACCGAAGGTGCGCGCGCTGGTGAGTGCGTTGTTGGGGCGTTGACAGGGCCGTTTGCCCGCAGGCTGCCGCCATGCGGCTGACGTTGCGAGCGGTTGGGCGGAAGCCCCCGGCTGCGTTTTGCACCGAAGGTGCACGCGCTGGCGAGGGTGTTGTTGGGGCGTTTGCGGGGCCGTTTGCCCGCAGGCTTCCGCCATGCGGCTGACGTTGCGAGCGGTT
>Ga0172376_10003301_pt1 | contig 19156 bp, 13 predicted proteins | sample Lak35m_FD_121114 | JGI IMG/M metagenome (GOLD analysis project Ga0172376, IMG submission 121114) | Freshwater microbial communities from Kabuno Bay, South-Kivu, Congo - kab_092012_35m | ecosystem: Environmental > Aquatic > Freshwater > Lake | place: Democratic Republic of the Congo: South-Kivu... | reverse complement strand
GAGTGGAGCGTCGGCCCGGACTCGATCCGCGCGCGCGGCACGGGCGCGGCGCGCTTCCACGAGAAGGGTGGCCCGATCCTCGACGGCTACGCCGACGGCTATCCGCTGGCGCTGCTCGCCGCGGTGCAGGCGCGCGATCCGCGCGTCGGCCAGACGCCGGTCGGCGACCTGCGCCTCGAGGGCGAGCTCACCGTGCTGGCCGGCACCGAGAGCGTCACGCTCGAGCTGACCGAGGGCCAGCGCGTCTACACGTTCACCCTGCCCGGGCCGGCCGCGGCGCAGGGCGCCGAGCCCTCGATCCTGGCGCGCGACTCGGTCGCGAAGAGCGAGAGCCGCGCCAGCGGAGCGGCCCATCCGCTCGCGCCCGGAGTGACCTACGCCTTCGCGCTCGAGAACCTCGACGACCGCCTGGCGCTCTTCCTCGACGGCGAGGAGCTCGTGGCGCTCGAGATCGCCGCCAATCCGAACCAGCAGGCCTCGCTCACGCTGGCCGTGCAGGGGGAGGGCGCCGACCTCGCCGCGCTCGAGGTCTTCCGCGACATCTACTACCTCGTGCCCGAGCGACGCTCCTCCTGGACGGCGACGATTCCGGAGGGCTCCTACGTGATGCTGGGCGACAACACCCAGGACTCGGCCGACGGGCGCCTCTGGAAAGCGAAGTCCTACACCTACGGAAGTGCCCAGGGCCCGCTCGAGGTGCGCGGCAACTACCGCGAGGAGAACGAGAACCCGAGCTTCGGACGCCTCCTGGACGGGACCCCGGCCGTGCGCTTCCGCGACCACCTGGGCGAGCGCCACTGGTTCGCCCGCAGCGAGGTCCTGAGCGAGACCCTGCCCGGCAACGAGCCGCTGGTCGGGCGCGAGCTGATCCTCGGCCGCGTGCTGGCCGTTTTCTGGCCGATCCGCCCCTGGGACGGGCTCTGGCGCCTGGGCTGGACGCGCTGACGCTCACGTCCGGCTTGTCCCCCGTTCTCCACGTCCTCGGCGGAGAGCGTAGCGGAGCGCGCGGTCAAGCCTCGGCTCGTTCACCGCGTCGCGAATGGCCCACTTATGAAGCCATCGCAAAGCGCTCAACGCCTTTGCTAGCTGGGACTTAGAGCTGCGATTCCAGTTTCGGGAGGAGCCCGCTGTCCGCACCGTTCTCGGGGCCGCGCTCGGGCGCGGGAGCGGTCTTCCCCCGCTCTCCACAAGTTGTTCACAGGCCGCCCGGCGCCCGTTGCGCCACCTTCACCCCCTCCAGAGGGTCCAAAGACACGACGCCGAGGGGAAGAACCGCCCCCGCACGCGCTCCGGCCCCGGCCCCTGCCGGGTGGGTACGCCGGGGAGACGCAGTGGGCGCCGCACCCCAGGCGAGTCCTGGCCTCGGGCGCCCGGTAGACTCAGCCGATGGCCGGCGCCCCCGCCCTGCTCGAGACCAAGAACCTGATCAAGGCCTACCGCGGCCGGCGGGTCGTCAACGGGGTCTCGTTCCACGTCGACCGGGGCGAGATCGTCGGCCTCCTGGGCCCGAACGGGGCCGGCAAGACGACCAGCTTCCGCATGACGGTCGGCCTGACCGTGCCGGACGCGGGCGAGGTCTGGCTCGAGGGCCGCGAGTGCTCGCGCCTGCCCATGTTCCAGCGCGCGCGCCTCGGCATGGGCTACCTGCCCCAGGAGCCCTCGATCTTCCGCCGCATGAAGGTGCGCCACAACGTGCTGGCCGTGCTCGAGGCGATGCCGCTCGACCGGCGCGCCCGCAACGCGCGCGCCGACGAGCTGCTCTCCGAGCTCGATCTGGCGCATCTCAAGGATTCGCTCGCCGACACGCTCTCCGGTGGCGAGCGCCGCCGCCTCGAGATCGCGCGCGCGCTCGCCAGCGATCCCTCGATCCTGCTGCTCGACGAGCCCTTCGCCGGCGTCGACCCGATCGCCGTCGAGGAGATCCAGACGCTGATCCTGCGCCTGCGCGAGCGCAACCTCGGCATCCTGATCACCGACCACAACGTGCGCGAGACGCTGCAGTCGACCGACCGCGCCTACATCCTCGTCTCAGGCGGCATCCTGCGCGAAGGCACCGCCCGCCAGCTCGTCGCCGACCCCAAGGTGCGCGAGGTCTACCTCGGCCACAGCTTCGACCCCCTCGTCCGCCGCGGCGTGACCCCCGAGGAAGAACGCGGCCTGGCGGAGCCGTAGGGGCCCGGTCAGGTCACTCGCGCCGGATGCGCAGCCCCGGCGCGAGCTCCAGCTCGTAGCCCTCGTTCCCGTCGCCGGCGCGCGCCACGTACTCGACGCCGCGCACGGGAGCCCCGCTCCCCGCCGGATCGAGCGGCAGGTAGACGTAGGCCGTGCCGTCCTTCTCGAACCACCAGCAGCCCGGATCGAGCTGCGTGGCGAGGCGCGGTTGCTCGGGCGCCTCGAGCGTGACGGCGAGGTCGGCACCCGCCAGGAACTCGCGCAGCACGCCCGCACCGTCGGGAACCGCCAGCACGGCGATCAGGCCGGAGCGACGGCTCCTGGCACAGCCCGCGACGATGTCCGCCGGCAGCGCCGCGTCGTCCGTCCAGCGCATGGCGTCGACGCGGAGACGCAGCGTCGCGTCCTCCGGACTCGGGCCATGCACGCCGAAGGCGTCCCGCAGCGCGATCGTCGAGTACGGATTCGGCCCGCCGAAGAGGTCGTCGCGGTGGCCGAGCATCTGGCGCCGTCCGACGGTCGCGTGCATGCGCGCGTCGGCCCAGTCGCGGAAGGTCGCGATGTGGATCATCAGGCCGAGCGCGTCGCCGTCGAGGATCGGCTGACCGAGGCGCGAGTAGTTGAGCCGGCGCCAGCGGCCGCCGACCCACACCTCGTTGAAGGTGTGCGAGGTCCAGCTGCCGATCCCGGCCTCGGCCGCGGCGGCGGCGATCGCGCGCACGCGTCGGTGCGCGAGCCCGTGCTGCACGAGCTCGCGCTCGCGCTCGTCGTTTGCGTCCACCAGCGGGATGCACAGCACCGTGCGCGTCGGGATGCCCGCGGCGCGCAGGCAGCCGGAGAGGTAGATCGACGACGAGGTGCAGCTCCCGTGCGTGCGCTGCGCGTACATGCCGGCGGCCGAGATCTCGCGCGGCCACAGCTCCTCCAGCGCGAACGCGCTCTCCTTGCGGACCTCCACGGCCGCGCGCAGCTCGTCCGGGACGTAGGGCTTGCCGCGCGCGTCGAAGGCCGTGACGAAGCTCGTGAAGCCGTCGTGGAACTCGGAACGGCGCAGCAGCCAGGCCGAGACCTGCTCGACCACCTCGCGGTCGGTGAGCCGCGCGAGGTCGATGCCATCCTGCACGAGGTCGGCGGCGAGGCGCCGCCGGAGCTCGGGCGTCCAGTCCGAGGTCGGACCGGGTGCGAGCCAGGGCTCGAGCTCACGCGACGGCGTGCGCCAGCCGTCATCGGCCGCGAGTTCGGCGTGCGCCGTGCCGAGCGGATACAGGATCACCTCCAGCTCGACGTGCGTCTCACTCTCGTCGAGCAGGCGCGCGTCCTGGAAGTCGTCGCTCAGGTACTCGAGCGTGACCGGCTTCATCACGTGCACGACCGCGCGCACGGTGTAGGCGTATTCGCGGCGCTCGAGCCAGTCGCCGTCGGGTGTGCCGTCCCCGTCGCTGTCGGCCTTCAGCGGATCCGTGCCGTGCTTGTGGAATTCGTGGAAGTCCGAGAGCCCGTCGCCATCGCGGTCGGGCCCGTGCTCGGCCTGACGCGCACCTGCCGACGGGGCCAGGCAGGACAGGGCCCACAGAGTGAGCGAAACGCCGCGTGCGAACGTGCCCTGCAACGCCATGGCCGGGATGTACCTCCGGGGCCGTGCCGAGTAACGGAAGGTCAGCCCACGCTCGGCGCGCGCCGCTGCAGGGCCAGGTTGGCCTCGAAGAGCTGGTGCATGAGCGCCTTCTTCGTCTCGCGCTCGGGCTCGGCGGCGGAGAGGCCCTGGACGTCCTTGTAGATCGAGGCGATGCCGTCGTCGACGGCGGCGCGGCGCTCGAGCACGGCCATGGCGCGTTCCATCGTGGCGAGCTCGCTGCGCATCTTCGTCACGCGTCGCTCGAGCACGTCGGTCTTGCCGCGCTCGGCGGCCAGGGCCTGCTCGATGGCGAGCTCGCGGCGCGCGGTCTCGCGCGCGACGACGCGCTCGATGGCGGTGCGGCGCTCGCCGGGCGCGGCCAGGAGCTCCGCCAGGTCGCGCGCGAGTGCACGCCCCAGGGCGGCATCATCGGGCCCCTCGGGCGCGGGCTCGGCGCGATCGGCCGCCAGGCGCTGCTCGAGGCGCGCGAGCTCCTTCCGCGTCGCGCCGTGCTCCTCGCTGAGCGCGGCGTGCGCGCGCTCGAACTCCGCCAGGGCCTCGTCGCGCGTCATCCCGCGCACGCGTCGCGCGCGCTCGAGCGAGAGCGCCACGAAGCGCCGCTGCACGTCGCGCCGCAGCGTCAGCCGCGCGGCGAGCGGCAGCCCCGTGAACTCGCTCAGGGTCGCCTCGACCGCGGCCGAGACGCTCTCCAGCAGGAGGTCGCGCGAGACCACGCGCATCGGCCGCCCACGCGGCCGCGCCGGCTCGAGAATGTCGTGCCCGTCTTCCATGCCGCACGTCGATCCTACGCCCGACGGCGCCCGATTGACACGCGAAGGGAAGGTCGCGCGGACCCGAGTGGCTCCCTCCAAGAAAATGTGGATCCGGACGGTATGGCGGGTGGCCCGATCCGGGCCCGGGCGCTATCCTCCTCGCCCCCATTTCCGACCTCTGGCGTCCGGTGGACGGGCGCTTCCGAGCCATGAAGATCGTCGCCTGCATCAAGCGTGTCCCCACCACCGACTTCGTCCCGCGCGTCGGCGCGGACGGGAAGAGCATCGACGCGGCCGGGGCCCAGTACATGGCCTCGTTCTACGACGAGATCGCGGTCGAGGAGGCGATCCAGCAGAAGGAGAAGCACGGCGGGGAAGTGATCGTGCTGACGCTCGGGCCGTCGGATACGTCGAAGGAGGTGCGCGAGGCACTGGCCAAGGGTGCGGACCGCGGCGTGATCCTGACCGACGGCGAGTGGTCGGGGCGTGACCCGCTGGCGACGGCCAAGGTGCTGGCGGCGAAGATCAAAGAACTCGGAGCCGATCTCGTGATCCTCGGGCGCGTCGGCACCGACCGCGACAACGCGGCCGTCGGACCGATGCTCGCGACGCTGCTCGGCTGGGCCTCTGTGACGGACATCGTCAAGCTCGAGCTCGCGGGCACGCAGGGCACGGCGAAGCGCGAGGCGGATGGCGGAATCGAGACGTACTCGTTCGCGCTGCCGGCCGTCGTCACCTGCCAGAAGGACCTGAACACGCCGCGCTACGCGGCCCTCAAGGGCATCATGGCCGCCAAGAAGAAGCCGGTGGACGAGGCGCCGGCTGGCGCGCTCGCCTCGCAGGTCGAGGTCGTGAAGCTCGCCCTGCCGCCCGCGCGCAAGGCGGGCCGCATCGTCGGCGAGGGCGCGGCGGCCGTGCCGTCGCTGCTCGACGCGCTGCGCAACGAAGCCAAGATCCTCTAGTCGCCCACGGAGCTCCCCCACCATGACCACGATCGTCGTCCTCGTCGAACACGCCGCCGGTGCTCCCCGTCGCGGCAGCCTGGAAGCCCTCGGTGCCGCGCACGCGCTCGGTGCGGAGGTCGTCGCCGTGCTGTGCGGCGACGGCGCCGCGGCCGCGGCCCCGCACTGCGGCAAGTACGGCGCGGCGAAGGCCGTGACGCTCGGCGGCCCGGCCGCGAGCCCCGACGCGGTCGCGGCCGGGATCGCCGCCGTCGTGAAGGGCGCCAGCGCGAGCGCGTTCCTGTGCTCGGCCACGTCGACCGGGCGCGACCTCGCCCCGCGCGTGGCGGCCCTGCTCGACAGCACGCTCTTCAGCGACTGCACGGCCCTCGTCAACGAGGGCGGACGCATGACGGTCACGCGGCCGTGGCTGGCCGGCAAGCTCGAGGCGACGCTGCGCTCGAGCGGTCCGCTGCTGTGCGCGACGCTGCGCCGCAACGTGTTCGCCGTGAAGGAAGCGAACCTCACCTGCGCGGTCAGCGCCGGCCCGGCGCTCGGCGCGGGCAAGGCCACCCTGACGGGCGTCGAGGCGCGCGCGGGCAGCAAGCTCGACGTGTCGGAAGCGCCGGTGGTCGTGTCCGGCGGACGCGGGCTCAAGGAAGCGCCGCACTTCGCGCTGCTGGAGGAGCTCGCGGCCGCCTTCGGCAACGCCGCCGTGGGCGCCTCGCGCGCGGTGGTCGACGCCGGCTGGCGTCCGCACTCGGAGCAGGTCGGCCAGACCGGCAAGACGGTCAGCCCGCAGCTCTACTTCGCGGTCGGCATCTCCGGCGCGATCCAGCACGTGGCCGGCATGAAGACCTCGAAGGTCATCGTGGCGATCAACAAGGACCCCGAAGCGCCGATCTTCAAGCTGGCCGACTTCGGCATCGTCGGCGACGCCTTCGAGGTGCTTCCCGCGCTGACCGAGGCCGTCAAGAAGCTCAAGGCCCAGGGCTGACGCTTCAGCCGGCGCGCTCGTCGCTCGACTGTGGCGCCTCGACCGGCGCGGGCGCCGCGGGCGGCGCCGGGGGCGGCACGCTCGGCGTGCCCTCGAGGGTCATCAGCGACGACAGCGGCTGACCGCCGACGCGCGGACGCACGGCGGGCGGTCCCTCGCTCTGCGCCGCGGCCTCGGCCTTGAGCTGGTTGACCTCGTTCTGGAGCTGGATGTTGCGCTGCGTCAGCTCGGACAGGCCGCGCTTCTTCTTCTTGATGTCGTCCTCGAGGCGCGCGATCTGGCGCTGGGCGTGGTCGGCGACCTGCGAGAGCTCGGTGGCGTGCTTGTTCTCGAGCTCCATGCGGCCGAGCTCCGAGGCGCGCAGCTGGCTCTTGACGGCCTCGAGCTCGCGCTCGAGCCGCTGACGCGAGTCCTCGACGGCCTCGTAGGCCGCGCGCAGCTCGCCGTACTGCTGCGTCAGCGCCTGGTACTCGGCCGAGCTCGCGCCGCTCTCCGCGGGCAACTCGGGCAAGGCCCCCGGCAAGCTCTCCAGGCGCTGCGCAAGCTCCTCGAAGCGCGCCAGCACACCCGCGAGGCCCGTGCTCGACGCGCTCGACTCGCCTGCACCTTCGAGGCGGCTGGCCAGCGCCTCTAGGCGCTCGAGCGGGCCCGGCGTGAAGACCTCCGCGCCCGCCTCGTCGTTCGCGACGGTCCCGTTCGAGAGCGCCGCCAGCGTGTTCTCGAGGCGCCCGAGCTGCTCGTCGAGCTGCGCCGCGCGCGCCTCCGCGCCCTCGTCGGGACGCGAACCGGTCGAGATGCCCTCGGCCAGCTCCTGGATGCGCTCGTAGAGCTGCGCGAGCTCCGTCTGCCCGCCGGCCGCGCGCTCCTCGCGCTGCGTGGCCTCCATGCGCGAAGCCAGCGCGCGCAGCTCGGACAGCACCGTGCCGAGCTCGGCCGAGAAAGGCAGCTCCTTCGGCTGCGCAGCGGCGAGCGTCTCGAGCCGGCTCGACAGCGCGTCCAGGCCGGCGATGCGCTGGTCGAGCGCGTCGTGCTCGAGCTTCGGATCCGGCAAGGCCTGCAGCTTCTCGAGCCCGCTCGAGAGCCCCGACTCGAGCTCGGCCGCCGTGAGACGCGCCGCGCCGAGCTGCTCGTGCAGCGCGCCGAAGTCCGACTTGAACGAGCCCAGCGCGCCGGTCAGCGCGCGGATCTCGTCGAAGCGCTGCACGAAGGCGAGCTGATGGTGCTGGAGCTTCCGCACCAGCAGGATCAGCCGCAGCCACTCCTGATCGTTCGGACGCGGAGCGCGGCGGCCACGCAACCACCGTCGCAGCGCACCGAAGGCGCTCCTCTTCGAACTCTGGGACATCTCGGGAAACGCGACGTTCCCCGGGGGGAAGGGAGCTGCCGCGCGAGACCTATCGACCCGGACTCCCGTGCGGGGGAAGGGAAGTTCTTTCCGGAAGCGGCGGGCCCGCGCCTGGCGTGGTCGCCTGCGCGCGGCGAAGATGGCCGGCGGCATGAGCGAGCCCACGCCCGAGACTCCCCCGCCGCACCGGCGGCGCGTGCGCTACCGCGGCACCCATCCGCGGCGCTTCGCCGAGAAGTACAAGGAGCTCGCGGCCGGCGAGCATCCCGAGCTCGTGGCGCACGTACGCGCGCGCGGGCAGACGCCGGCCGGGCAGCACGTGCCGATCCTGGTGGAGGAGCTGCTCGAGGCGCTCGCGCCGCGGCCGGGTGAGCGCGCGGTCGACTGCACGCTCGGCTTCGGTGGACATGCCGAGCGCGTGCTGGCGCGGCTCGCGCCGGGCGGGCGCCTGCTCGGGCTCGACGCGGACCCCGTGCAGTTGCCGCGCACGGAGGCGCGCCTGCGGGCGCTCGGGCATGGCGAGGAGCAGCTCCTCGTGCGCCACACCAATTTCGCGGCGCTCGGAAAGGTGCTGGCGGAGATCGGCTGGGGCGACGGCGTCGACCTCGTCTACGCCGACCTCGGGCTCTCGTCGATGCAGATCGACGACCCCGCGCGCGGTTTCAGCTTCCAGGAGGACGGACCGCTCGACATGCGCATGAACCCGACGCGCGGTCTCTCGGCCGCGCAGTGGCTCGCACGCGCCAACGTCACGGAGCTCGAGACGGCCCTGCGCGAGAACGCCGACGAACCGCACGCGGCGCCCCTCGCGCGCGCGCTCGTCGCCCGCGCCGCCATGCTCACGACCACGCGCGCGCTCTCCGACGCGATCCGCGCGGCCCTGCCGAAGCTCGCGCCCGAGGAGCGCGAGCGCAGCGTGCGGCGCGCCTTCCAGGCCGTGCGCATCGAGGTCAACCGCGAGCTCGAGGTGCTCGAGGCCTGGCTGCGCCAGCTCCCCACCGCGCTGCGCCCCGGCGGCCGCGTGGCCGTGCTCACCTTCCATTCGGGCGAGGACCGCCGAGTCAAGAAGGCCTTCCAGCAGGGCCTGCGCGACGGCCTGTGGTCGGCCACCAACGACGAGGTCGTGCGCCCGAGCCCCGCCGAGCGCCGCGCGAACCCGCGCTCCACGCCCGCCAAGCTGCGCTGGGCGCGACGCAGCTGAGTGCGAGGGGTGTCACGCGCGGGGGTCGCACCGACACCCTCACACTTCGATCTCGAACTTCAGCGAGCGAGGACGGCCTCGAACGTCTCTCGAGCCGCCTTTCGAACGATCTCGGGCCGGCGCGTGTCGGCGGCGAGGCTGGCTGGCCAGGGTCCGAGCTCGGGCCCATGAACCGGCGGACATCCACGCCGGCCTCGCCCAGGCCGGGTGCCAGGGACACGACGACTACTTCTCCTCCGCGAGCGCCTCGAGACAGCGCTCCAGTGCCGCGCGGCAGTGCTCGAGCTCGTCGGAATCGGCCGGGTAGATGGCGCCGGCGAAGCGGACGGCTTCCTCGAGCTCCGGCAGGGCCGCGGCGGGGTCGCCGTCCTCGAGGCGCTCGAGCCCGGATTGAACGAGAACGTCGACCAGCGGAGACGAGCCGCGGGGCGTGAGCCGGCGCAGCATCGCCACGGCCTCGTCGAGGCTCCGGCGTGCTTCGTCACGCTGCTCGAGCGCGCGCTGGGCCCTGGACAGGCCGACCAGGCTCATCGCCACGCCGAGGTGGTTGCCGGAAAAGAGGCGCCGGTGCATCTCCAGCGCTTCGAGGCACACGGGCTCGGCCTCCTCGATGCGCCCGAGCTCGAGCAGCGCCCGCGAAAGTGTGTAGAGCGAGTGGGCGACGTTGGGGTGATCGCCCGAGAAGAGCCGCCGATTCATGTCGAGCGCCTCAGCGATCAGCGGCTCCGCCTCTTCGACGCGATCCAGCCGCATGCGCGCCGCAGCGAGATTGCCGAGCGCTTCCGCCACGACGACGTTGTCGCCCGGGAACAGGCGCCGCCGCATCTCCAGCGCCTGCGCGAGAAGCTCCTCGGCCTCCGCACTGCGTCCCTGGTTCGCGCGCAGGACGCCGAGGTTGTTGAGGCCGACCGCCAGATCGGGGTGGTCACCGCGGTAGAGCCGGCGCCGCATCTCCAGGGCCTCGACGTAGCGCGTCTCGGCTTCCTCGTAGCGGCCGAGTGAATCCAGGACCTGCGCATGGTTGTCGAGGGCCTTCGCCGCGTCCTCGTGATCGCCCTCCAGGAGACGCTCTTGCATCTCCAGCGCCTCGACCATGAGCGGCTCGGCCTCGGCAGAACGGCCACTGGACGCGTACAGCTCCGCGAGGTTGTTCAGGAGCGCGACGATGTGCGTGCTGTCGCCCGTGAACAGCCGCCGGTACATCTCCAGGGCCTCGAGCGTGAGCCCCTCGGCCGGCTCGAACTGGCCGAGGCGGGCGCGCGCGGAAGCCGCTTCGGTCAGGCCCGCCGCGAGGTCGGGATGATCGCCGGGATGGAGCCGCCGCAGGGTCTCGAGCGCCTGCTCCGCGAGCACGAGCGCCTGGTCCAGGCGCCCGTTCCTCCTCAGGATGGCGGCGATGATCTGGCGCAGCTCCGCCTCGATCTCGGGATCGTCCTGGAAGCGACCCGAGTCGATGTCCGCGATGGCGTGGTCCATCGCCGTCAGGACCGTCACGGCGTGCCCGCCGCCCTCGCTCTCCGGATCGCTCACGCGCAGGGCCGTGATCACGAACTCGGCGATGGTCTCGGAGCGCTTGCGGGCGCGCTCTTCCTCGGCCTGCGCCGCCTCGGCGCGCCGCGCCGCCGCGAGCGCGCGCTGCTCGTTCTCCTGGGCCGCCACCTTGGCCGCGGCCTCGCTCGCGGCCGCGGCCCTGGCCTTCGTCGCCTCTACGTCCGCACGCGCGCTCTCGGACAGCGCGCGCAACCAGCCCGCGCTCGTGCCGATCACGCCGAGCACCAGTACCGCCAGGACGATCCCGCCCGCGATCACCCGGGCGCGGTGACGCCTCACGAACTTCGCGAGCTGGTAGGCCGCGCTCGGCGGGCTGGCCGTCACCGGCTCGTCGTTCAGGTGCCGCCGGATGTCCGCCGCGAGGCCGGTGGCCGTCTCGTAGCGCCGCGAGCGGTCCTTCTCGAGGCACTTCATCACGATCCAGTCGAGATCCCCGCGCAGGCAGGCGCCGAGCTTCTCGACGTCGACGCGGCGCGCCTGCGCCGTGCGCGCGGCCGTGTCGCCGAGGGCCGAAACGCGCGTGCTGGGCTTGTGCGGCTCGTCCTCACGGATCGCGCGCATCATCTCGGCGAAGCCGCTCTCGAGCAGGGCGCGGATGTCGAAGGGCGTCGTGCCGGTGAGCAGCTCGTAGAGCAGCACGCCGAGCGAGTACACGTCGCTGCGCGTGTCGATGTCGAGGCCCGACATCTCGGCCTGCTCGGGCGACATGTAGGCCGGTGTTCCGATCATCTGGCGGTGCTCGGTGAAGAGCGTCTTCGTCGTCAGCTCGGCGCTCGTGGCCTTGGCGATGCCGAAGTCGATCACCTTGGGCACGGGCACGCCGTCGTGCAGGGTCACCAGGATGTTCGAGGGCTTGATGTCGCGGTGAATGATGCCTTTCACGTGCGCGTGCTGGATCGCATGGCACACGCTCGTGAAGAGCTCGAGCCGCGCCTTCATGGGGAGCCGCTCCCGGTCGCAGTACTCGAGGATCGGGATGCCGTTGATGTACTCCATCACGAAGTACGGCCGCCCGCTCTGCGTGCTGCCCGCGTCGAGGACCTTGGCGATGTGGAGGTGGTCCATCATCGCCAGCGCCTGGCGCTCGGCCTCGAAGCGCGCGATCACTTGCTTCGTGTCCATGCCGAGCTTGATGACCTTGAGCGCCACGCGACGCTTCACCGGCTCGCGCTGCTCGGCCATCCAGACGCTGCCCATGCCGCCTTCCCCGATCGGCTGCAGCAACTTGTAGCGGCCGATCATCTGCCCGGGCTCGACCTCGGCCTCGGCCTCGATCCCGGTCTCGCGCCGCGCCTCGGCCGCGGTCGGGCTCGCGAGGAACCCTCCCGCGTCCCGGTCGGCGCGCAGCAGGGCCTCGACCTCGGCGCGCAAGGCCTCGTCGCCGCCACAGGCCCGAGCCAGGGCCGGCAAGCGTTCGGCCTCGGGGAGCTCGGCCAGCTCCATGAACAGGCGTCGGGCGTCTCGTCGCTTCTGGTCGGGGTTCACGGAGAGAGGTCGCGGTACAGGATGGCTCGGGCGTAGGTCCACAGCCGGGCCGCCGTCCGCGGGGAGAGCCCGAGGGCCTGCGCAGCGGCGTCGACCTCGAGCCCCGCGTAGAATCGCAGGCGCACGAGCGCTCCGGCTTCAGGGTCGTCGCACTCCAAGCGCCTGACCGCCTCGTCGACTGCCAGGATTTGTTCCGGTTCCGCCGTGAACAGGGCGACCGCGTCGCGGATCTCGCTCAGCGGCAGCAGCGGACCGCCCCGTCGCTCCCGCGCGCGGGCCCGGTCGAGCAGGATGCGCCGCATCGCCTCGGCGGCCGCCGCATAGAAGTGCCCGCGCCCCGCCCAGGGCACCTCGCGCGGGCCCACCAGCTTGAGGTAGGCCTCGTGCACCAGGCCCGTCGCCGAGAGCGTGCCTCCGCGGCGCTCGTTCGCGAGCTCGCGCTGGGCCGCCTTGCGCAGCTGCTCGTAGACGAGCGGCAGGAGCCGATCCGCCGCCGCCTTGTCGCCGTCTGCCGCCGCGAGCAGCCAGCCCGTTGCGTCCGAAGGCTCCTGCGACGGCGGCTCCACGCACTCAGGGTAGCGCCGCGCGACGACGCCAAGAAGCCCTTCGCGACGCACGTCAGCGCTTGTCGGTGCCCCTGCGACGGGCGTCGTCCGACTCGCGATCTGCACGGAAAGCGAGCGCCCTTCTCGGACGGCTACACGCGACGGCCGCGCGCGCGACCGAGCCTGCTTCCTCGTCCTACCAGCGGTGGTAGGCCGGGTGGCCTTCCTTGACCGCCACGAAGATGCCGCGGCAGGTGGAGGTGACCACGCCCTTCGCCTCGAGCGTGGCCTCGATCACGGCCTTCTTCTCGCTCGACTCGACCACCTTGGCACGCAGCGTCAAGGGGCCGTCGGTCGGCGTGGGCTTCAGCAGCTTGACGTGGAACTCGGCCGTCACCGTGCAGGGCGGCGTCGTGAGGCCGTTCTTCTGCATCAGGTGGTAGGCCGCGGTCCAGTTCGAGTGGCAGTCGAGCAGCGCGCCGCAGATCCCGCCGTTCAGCATGCCCTCGAAGGCCTCGTGGTGCTTCTCGGGCGTCCACGTGCACACGACCTCGCCCTCGGCCGGGATGCTCTTCAGCCGCAGCCCCTTCGCGTTCGCGGGTCCGCAGCCGAAGCAGGCGTTGTGGGGCGCGTAGCGGTCCTGGAGGCTCTGGGTCATGGCGCGTCCTTGCTCGTCTCGGGTTAGGGAAGAGCGAGAGCCTAGCCCGGCGGTTTCGTTCGAACCAGGAAGCCCGCGGAGCCCTTCGGCGATCACCTCGGGATGCGCAGTTGTGCGCGCCGCGGGCGGCCTCTACGGTGCCGGCTCGTCGTTCCACGGAGTCCTGCCCCATGCCTGCGCTCGCAACCATCGCCCTCGCGTCGTTCGTCCTGCTCCAGGACTCCTCGCGCGCGCCGCTCGCGCCCGTCGATCTGTTCCAGCTGGAGCTCGCGGCGGATCCGCAGATCTCGCCCGACGGGACGCGCGTCGTGTACGTGCGGCGCTGGGCCGACGACCAGGAGGACCGCTGGCGCGGGAACCTGTGGATGGTCGCGACGGCGAGTGGCGAGCAGCTCGCGCTGACGACCGGCGCGCGCTCGGACGGTTCGCCGCGCTGGTCGCCGGACGGCGAGCGGCTCGCCTTCGTGTCGAGCGAGGGCGGCTCGGCGCAGCTGTGGGTGCGCTGGATGGCGAGCGGCGCGAGCGCGCGGCTGACGAACCTGGCCGAGGCGCCGGGCAGCATCGCCTGGTCGCCGGACGGGAAGTGGCTCGCGTTCACCGCGTTCGTCGAGGAGAAGCCCGCGCCGCTCGTGTCGATGCCGAGCGCGCCCGAGGGCGCGCAGTGGGCCAAGCCCGCGACCGTGATCACGCAGGTCCGCTACCGCGGCGATGGCGAGGGCTACCTGCGCGCGGGCCACACGCAGCTCTTCGTCGTGCCGGCCGACGGCGGCACGCCGCGCGCGCTGACGCAGGGCCCGTTCGACGTGCAGGGGCCGCCCTCGTGGACGCCGGACGGGAAGCACCTCGTGTTCAGCTCGAACCGCCGCGCGGACGCCGAGCTCGCCCCGCTCGACACCGAGGTGTGGAGCGTCACGGTCGCCGATGGAACGCTGCGCGCGCTCACCGACCGGCGCGGGCCCGATGGCTCGCCGGTCGTCTCGCCCGACGGCTCGCTGGTCGCCTACGTCGGCTTCGACGATCGCAAGCAGGGCTACCAGGTGACGCGCGCCTACGTCGTGCCCTTCGAAGGCGGCCCGGCGCGCGAGCTCGCGCCGGAGCTCGACCGCGACGTCGAGAACCCGCGCTGGGCCCCGGACGGAAAGTCGATCCTCTTCCTGCACACCTCCTTCGGCGAGACGAGCCTCGCGCGCCTCGACCTCGACGGCAAGATCGCCCTGCTGCACGGCTTCGTCGGCGGCACCGACCTCGGTCGGCCCTACGCTTCGGGCTCCTTCAGCGTGGCGCGCGACGGACGCATCGCCTTCACGCACACTTCGACCGCGCGTCCCTCGGACGTGGCCGTGCTCGACGCGCCTGGCAAGGCGCGCATCCTGACCACGCTCAACGACGACCTCGCCGCGCAGCGCACGCTCGGCACCGTCACGGAGCTGCGCACGAAATCGAGCCACGACGGGCGCGAGATCCAGGCCTGGTACGTGCTGCCGCCCGGCTTCGACGCGACGAAGCGCTATCCCTTGATCCTCGAGATCCACGGCGGCCCGTTCGCCGACTACGGCGCGCGCTTCAGCTACGAGTTCCAGGCCTTCGCCGCGCGCGGCTACGTCGTGCTGTACGTCAATCCGCGCGGCAGCACCGGCTACGGCGAGGAGTTCGGCAACCTGATCCACCACGCCTACCCCGGGAACGACTACGACGACCTGATGAGCGCGGTCGACGGCCTGCTCGCCGCCGGCTTCGTCGATCCCGCGCGCATGTACGTGACCGGAGGCAGCGGCGGCGGCGTGCTGACCGCCTGGATCGTCGGCAAGAACGAGCGCTTCCGCGCGGCCGTCTCGGCCAAGCCCGTGATCGACTGGATGAGCTTCGTGCTCACCGCCGACGCCTACCCCTTCTTCACCGGCTACTGGTTCGCCGCGATGCCCTGGGAGAAGCCCGACGACTACTTCCGCCGCTCGCCGCTCTCGCTCGTGGGCAACGTGAAGACGCCCACGATGCTCCTCACCGGCGAGCAAGACTGGCGCACGCCGATCTCGCAGTCGGAGGAGTACTACCAGGCCCTCAAGCTGCGCGGCATCGACACCGCCCTCGTGCGCATCCCCGACTCCTCCCACGCCCTCGCCGACCGCCCGAGCCAGCTCATCGCCAAGGTCCTGCACATCCTCGCCTGGTTCGAGAAGTACGGCGGCGAGCCGGCCGTGGCGAAGCGCTGATGAGGTTCGCAGGGCGCTGTGCTTCGATGGTCTGGCTGGCCTCGCTGGTCGCCTGCACGTCCGCTCGTGAAGGCGCGCGGGAGGCGCGGCCCCCCACCTCCGAGACTGCGCCGCCCGCGCTCGCCGCGCCGGAGCGCGAAGCCGTCGAGCCGTGGTACGAGCCCGAGATCCGGGCCTTCGAGCAGGCCGACCGCGAGCACCCGCCGGCCGCGGGGCAGGTGCTCTTCGTCGGCTCCTCCACGATCCGCATGTGGGACGGGCTCGAGGCCGACCTTGGGCAGCCGGTCCTGAAGCGCGGCTTCGGCGGCTCGAAGACGCGCGAGGTGCTGGCGGTCGCCGAGCGCATCGTCTTCCCCTGCCGGCCCGCAACGATCGTCTACTACTGCGGCGACAACGACCTCGGTACGGACAACCGCGACGCCGCGGGAGCCGCGCAGGGCTTCATCGATTTCGCCGAGCTCGCGCGCGGGCGCCTGCCGGGAGTGCGGATCCTCTATCTGTCGATCAAGCCGAGCCTCGCGCGCTGGTCGAACTGGCCCGCCATGGCGGAGGCGAACGCGCTCGTGCAGCGCTACGCGGAAGCGACCGAAGGCGTCGAGTTCGTCGACCTCACCCTGACCCTTCTCGGCCCCGACGGCCGCCCGGATCCCGCGCTCTTCCTGGCCGACGGGCTGCACCTCGACCGCGCGGGCTACGCGCGCTGGGCCGAGGTCCTGCGGGCCTGCTTGCATGCCGACGGATAGCACGCAGCCGAAGTTCGCGCCTGCACTCCGGGCTACGCGGCGCGGCTCTCTTCCCGACCCGGGCGGAGAGATGGTGGGCCACACTGGATTTGAACCAGTAACTTCCACGCTGTGAACATGGCACTCTGCCGATTGAGTTAGTGGCCCACGTTCGACCCGCTCCATCGCTGGAACGAGGCGGAAGGTGGGAGAGGGTAGGGCGGGACGGGCGGGCCCGCAAGCCCGGGGGTCACTTCCCGAGGCGCGGGCGGGTGCGGTCCTGGAGCTGGCCCTCGGCCCGGCGCAGGAGCATGCGCACGGCGTCCTCGGTCCGGCCCATCCGCTCGCCCGCCTCGCGCAGGGTCAGGCCCTGGAAGAAGACCAGGGTGATCGCCTTGCGGTGGTCCTCGGAGAGCGATTCCAGGGCCTCGCCCAGGATCTTGAACTCCTCCTCGCGCGCGATGACCTGCGTCACCGAGAGGTCCTTCGAGGCCGGGTCGCGCCGCTGGAGCTCGTCGCTGTCGCCCGAAGGCGCGAGCTCGTCGCTGCGCTCGCGCGTGACGTCGCGCTTCGTCGCGCCGTAGTACTCGGCCTTGTCGCGGATCTTGTTCTGCAGGATCTGCACCAGCCAGCGCAGGAACGAGCCGTCACCGCGGTACTGGTAGCGCCCGAAGTCGCGCGTCGCCTCGCGGAAGGTCGTCTGCGCGAGGTCGTCGGGATCCTCCTTGCTGCGCAGCTTCGCGCCGATCTTCTGGCGCGCGAGGTGCACCATCGTGCCGTGGTAGCGCGTGAAGAGGTCGTTGAGCGCGGCCGCATCACCAGCCTGGGCGCGCTCGACGAGGCCCTTCGTCTCGTCCGTCTCGGGCAGCTCGAGCTCGAAGGGCGAGGGTGGACGCTTCTCGGGTTCGGGGTCGGGCATGGTGGACTCACGAGGATACGGCGCGGGCGCCCCGGGTGCTGGCGTCTCTCGCTAGAACCCGCGACCGAACGCTCGCTCCGGTCTCCGGGGGTGGAAACGACTGCGCAGGTGCAGGTGGTACAAGACCGTCATGCCCCCGCCACGAGCCCGTCTCCTTCCCGCAGCCTCTGCCTGCGGCCCTGGAACGGCGCGGGGCCTCAGAATTTGCCGGCGCGGCGCAGGAACTCGGCTTCGTCGAGGATCGTGAGGCCGAGCTCTTCGGCCTTCTTCTTCTTCGAGCCGGCGTCCTCGCCGAGGACGACGAAGTCGGTCTTCTTGCTGACGCTGGAGGCGACGTGGGCGCCGAGCTCCTCGGCCAGGTTCTTGGCCTCGGCGCGCGAGAGCGTCGGGAGCGTGCCGGTGAAGACGATCGTCTTGCCGGCGAAGGGCCCGGTGGCCTCGGCCGCGCGATCGGGGTAGACGAGCTCGACGCCGCCCGCGAAGAGGCGCGCGAGCAGCGCGCGGCTTTCGTCGGCCGCGAACCAGCCGGCGATCGAGCGCGCCATCTCGGGACCGATGCCCTCGATCTCCAGCAGGCGCGCCTCGTCGGCGCTCCGGAGCTCGTCGAGCGTCGCGAAGCGCCGCGCGAGGAGCTTGCCGGTCGCGCTGCCGACCTCGGGGATCGCGAGGGAAGCGAGAAAGCGCTCGAAGGGCACGCGGCGCTTCTCGACGAGCTCGCTCATCAGGTTCTCGACGCTCTTCTCGCCCCAGCGCTCGAGCTCGATCAGCTTCGCGGCCTCCAGATGGAAGACGTCGGCCGGCGTCCGGATCATCCCGTGCTCGACGAGCTGCAGGATCAGCTTCTCGCCCAGGCGCTCGATCTCGAACGCGCCGCGGCCGCACAGGAGCTTCGTGCGCCCGACGAGCTGCGGCAGGCAGGCGAGTCCGTTCGGGCACAGCCAGTACTTGCCGGAGGCGACGGTCGCCGTGCCGCAGGAGGGGCACTGCTCGGGCACGGCGAAACGCGCGCGCCAGCGGCACTCGACGCCCGCGCGCACGGCCTTCGTCTCCTCGTCGAAGAGTTCCTCGGGCAGGGTCGCCCGCCAGTCCGCGGGCTCGTCGCCCTCGGCCGCCTGCGCGACGCCCATCACCTGCGGGATCACGTCGCCGGCGCGCTCGAGGAACACGCGGTCGCCGATCGAGAGGCCGAGCTTCGCGACGTGCTCGGCGTTGTGCAGCGTCGTGTGGCGCACGATGACGCCGCCGACCTCGACCGGATCGACGTGCGCGCGCGGCGTCAGGCGTCCGAAGGTGCCGACCATGACCTCGATCGCGCGCAGCCGGCTCGTGGCCTCGACCGGCGCGAACTTGTGGGCGTACTGCCAGCGCGTCGAGCGCGCGGTCGTGCCGAGGCGCTCGCGCAGGGCGAGGTCGTCGAGCTTGGCGACGATGCCGTCCATGTCGAACGGGATCTCGAAGCGGCGCGCCTCGAGCTCGTCGTGGTAGGCGAGCGCGGCCTCGAGGCCGGTGACGGTGCGCGCAAGGTCGCTGCACGGCAGGCCGAAGGCGCGCAGGGCGGCCAGGGTCTCGGTGTGCGTCGCGAAGGACGCGCCCTCGACCTGCGCCACGGCCCACACGTGGAACTCGAGCGGATAGCGCGCGACCTCGGCCGGATCGTTGCGGCGCACGGCGCCCGAGGTCGCGTTGCGCGGGTTGGCGAGGATCGGCTCGCCGCGCGCCGCGCGCTCCACGTTGAAGCGCTGGAAGGCCGGGCGGCGCATCAGGATCTCGCCGCGCACCTCGAGCCGCGCGGGATGCTTCTTCGCCGGGCCGGCGAGCACGAGCGGGAGGTTGCGCACCGTGCGCAGGTTGGCCGTCACGTCCTCGCCCACCTCGCCGTCGCCGCGCGTCAGGCCGCGCACGAACTTCCCGCGCTCGTAGAACAGCGCGATCGAGACGCCGTCGAACTTCGGCTCGACGGCCCACACGTAGGGCTCGCCCTCGGGTGTCTTCAGGTAGCGGCGCAGCTTCTCCTCGAACTCG
>Ga0172376_10003300_pt1 | contig 19158 bp, 20 predicted proteins | sample Lak35m_FD_121114 | JGI IMG/M metagenome (GOLD analysis project Ga0172376, IMG submission 121114) | Freshwater microbial communities from Kabuno Bay, South-Kivu, Congo - kab_092012_35m | ecosystem: Environmental > Aquatic > Freshwater > Lake | place: Democratic Republic of the Congo: South-Kivu... | reverse complement strand
CCGCTGGCAGGCCTGCACCAGCCCCTCGAGGTCGTGCGGGTCGGCCTCGGCATCCACCCGCCCCAGCCAGCGCCGGCAGCTGTGGCTCGTCTGCGGACCGATCGAGATCAGCTGCGGCGCCTCCAGCAGCGATCGCCAGCCATTGCCGAAGCTGCGTTCCAGCAACATCGCCAGATGCTGCACGGTCTTGGCGCTGCTGAAGGTGATCGCCGCCAGGTCGCCCTGCTGCAGGGCCTGGATCGCCCGGCTGGGCAGCGCCTCGGGGCAGCGGCTCTCGTAGGCCGCCACCTCCACCACCCGCGCCCCCGCCGCCCCGAAGGCCTCGGCCAGCACGGTGCGGCCACCGCTCTGCACCCGCGGCAGCAGCAGCTTCAGCCCCCAGCCCGAAACCGGGAAGTTTTCAATCAGGCTGTCGGCCACAAAGGCGGGCGGCACAAAATCGGCCGCTGCTCCCAGCTCCTCCAGCAGGGCCGCAGTGCGGCGCCCCACGGCGGCGATGCGGCTGGCTCCCGGCCGCCGCGCCAGGCTTCTCCCCTGCCGTGCCAGGCGCTGCTGCACCGCCTCGACGCCATTGGCGCTGGAGAACACGATCCAGTGAAAGCTCTCCAGCTCGCTGAGCGCCTCATCCAGGGGGCGCCAGTCATCCGGGGGGCCGATCACCAGGGCCGGGATATCGACCACGCCGGCCCCGAGGGCCTCCAGCAGGCGCCGCGCCTCCGCCGCCTGCTGCTCCGCCCGGGTGATCGCGATCATGCGGCCGCTGAGCGGCCCTGGCTGGCTGGTCATGGCAGGGCAACGGGCTGAGGGAGCGGGGATTCAGATCGGGTCGAGGCGCACCAACGCGCCGGCCCGCCCGGCCAGATCCCGGGCCTCCTGGTGGCGATTCTGTTCCTGCAGCAGGGTGATGGCGCAGCGGAAGCCAGCGCGGGCGGCCTGGATCTGGCCGGCGAGCAGGCTGGCCACCGCCAGGTTCTGGTGCGCCTCCACATGGGAGGGCTCCAGGGCGATCGCCTCGCGATAGGCCGCGATGGCACCGGCCAGATCGCCACGCTGGCGCTGGATCAGACCGAGGTTGTACCAGCCCAGGCCGAACTCCGGCGCCAGCTGCGTCACCTCCAGGGCCAGGGCCAGGGCTGCCTCGAGCCGCCCCTGCTGCAGCTCCAGCCCCACCAGGTTGTGGCGGGCCGCGAGGCTCTGGCGTGGATCCAGCAGCAGTGCCATCGCCTCGCGATACCGGCGGCGGGCCTGATCGGGATGCTGCGGCTCCAGGGCCAGGGCCAGATGCAGCAGCAGCTCATAGCGCTGCACTGGATCATCGGCTCGGCAGGCCGCCAGGCCGCGACGCAGCAGCACCAGGGCCCGCTGCGGATTGCCCTCGCTCAGCTCCAGCCCGGCTAGCTTGGCGCAGGCATAGGGCTGATCCGGCTGCTGCCGCAACTCCGCCTCCATCGCCTGGCGCAACCGCTGGGCCTTGCGGCCATCGGCCAGGAACTCGGGTCGGTAGCCATCGTGCAGCAGGGCCGGCTCGGGGCATTGCAGCACCCGCCAGTGGGGTTCACGTCGGCACAGGGCCTCGACGCTGTCATCGACCATCGCGTGATAGGCACCGCTCCAACGGATGGCCGGATGGCGCCGGAACAGGCGGCTGACGCTCGAATAGGGCGACTGGCGGGCGCCCAGCTCGCGGCGCAGCAGGTTGATCAGCAACGCATCGGGTTCGGCCATCAGGCGCTGCAGCGGCTGGCGCGCCTCAGGGCGCAGGCGTTCATCGGCATCGAGCACCAGCACCCAGTCGCCGCGGACCAGCTCCAGGGCGTGGTTGCGGGCCGGGGCAAAATCACCCGGCCAGGGCAGATGCTCCACCCGGGCGCCCAGCCGGCTGGCGATCGCCACGGTCGCATCGCGCGAACCGGTGTCCACCACCACCATCTCATCGACGAAGCCGGCCACCGAGGCCAGGCAATCCGCCAGGCGGCTGGCCTCATCGCGCACGATCATCGCCAGGCTCAGCTGCATGGCGCCCTCCCGGGGATCTGCCGGCTCAGCACAGCCATTCCACCGTCGCCGGGCTCAGCGGGTTCTGGAACGGTTCCCCCTGCTCCAGGGCCCGCCGGTAGTCGCGTTTGAGGCGCAGGTACCACCTGGCCTGGGTGTCGGCGCCGTCGATCAGGGTGAGCGGCGGGTTGTGGCGCAGGCCCTGTTGCTGCTCCTCCACCACCAGCCGGTCCTGGTCGAGAAACCGCCCGGCCAGCACGGCGATCAGCCCTCGCAAGGGCCGCAGCCAGGGCGTCGTCCAATACAGGGCCTGATGCACCCGGCTGGTCTGCTGATCGATCGGCGCGATCGTGGTCAGCGAGCAGGCGCCAGCACGGGAGCCGCGGATCAGCTCCAGCCGCACCCCCGGCAATTCGAAGCCGATCTCGGTGCGCACCGGCAGGCCCAGCATCCGGTACGGCGCGGCGGGTTCGGGAATGATGTGCTCCTCCTGCACAAATCCCCGCCCCCGCGGCATGAACTGCCGGCTCTCCCGCTGCAGGGCCCTCCCGGACCGCTGCTTCCACCAGCGCGAGGTGTGAATGAAGGGGAGATGGGCCGGATCCATCAGACCGATCACAGCCTGGTCGATGTCGCATTGGAAGGTGCGCTCCAGGTAGAGATCCGGATCCCGATCGAAGGCTGCCGGCAGGCTGATCGGCTCGGCATCGGGTTCGGACCTGTGGGTATGGCCGAACCAGGCCCACAGCAGCCCACCGCGCTGACGGCAGGGCAGGCTGCGGGCCCGCAGCCGATCCTCCACCCCCTGGCTGCGCTGCTCGGGCGTGAGGCAGGGGATGTGCAGGCAGCGTCCCGTGCCGGTGTCGAAGTCCCAGCCGTGGTACTTGCAGCGCACCACCCGGCCCGTGACCCGGCCGTAGCGCAGCGGCAGGCCGCGGTGGGGACAGCTGTCCACCAGCACCCAGGGCTCGGGAGCGCGGCCGACCAGCAGCGGCAGCCCGGCCACCTGACGGCTGAGCGGGCGGTTCGGCGACAGGTCCTGCAGCCGGGCCACGGGATACCAGGTGCCGGTGAGGAAAGGCGAGGCTGCTGACATCGGCCCTGGCTCAGTCGGTGAACGCGGAGGCTGCCGACCGGTCAGCCAATCGGTCAGGCGACCGGTCGGTCAATCGGTCAGGCGATCGGTCGCTCGGTGGCTGGTGGACCAGCGCATGGCCTGCCGTCGCATGGCCTGCCGGCGCATGGCCTGCCGGCGCATGGTCGGCCGGCGCATGGTCGGCCGTCGGCCGATTGATCGGCGACTGGTGGACCGGCGGCTGGTGGACGGGCGGCTGGGGCCGTGCCGGACTCTCCAGTGCCGCCAGAACCAGCTGCTGGGCCAGAGGCGTCTGGGCTGGGCTGTAGGCCGCCGCCACACCGGGCTGCAACAGCGGTCGCAGCTGCTCCCACACATAGGGGCTGCCCAGCACCGCAAGGGCCGCCAACCGATCGGCGCGCTGGAGTTGCTCGACGACGGCCGCCCACGGTTCGGATCCGGCCATGCTGCCACGGAAGGGGTTGCCGCGGATGAACAGCAGCAGCAGCAGCGGCTCCGGCCCCAGCCGCTCCAGGGCCAGCGGCGCCGCCGGATCACCGCTCCAGGGGGAGATGCTGACGCCATCGAGCACCGTGAGCCGCCAGCCGCGGGCGGCGGCCAGGCTCAGGGCCGCGGCACCGGGGGGCAGCAGCGCTGAACCGGGGCCGCCATCGATGCGCAGCAGCATCTGCACCGCCGCCAGCGGCTGCGCCGGACCCTGGCGTTCCAGTCCCGCCTCGATCAACTCGACCGCCAGGGCGCGGTCGCAGGCCCGGGGGCCCTCGCTCAGCCATCCCAGTGGCTGGGCGTCATCGCATGGCAGCGCATCCGCAGGCAACCGGGCCAGGGCCTGGCGGCGCCGCTGGCGGCTGGCCTCCAGGCGCTGCCGCGACAGTCGGCCGCTCTGCAGCGCCGCGCTGATCGCATCGATCGCCGCCTCGGCATCGACGGGCATCAGCACCAGATCGGCGCCCGCCTCCAGGGCCAGCACCGCCGCTTCGCCGGCAGGCCAGTGGGCGGCGATGCCCTCCATCACCAGGGCATCGGTCACCACCAGCCCCGTGAAGCCCAGCTGCCGCCGCAGCAGATCGGTCAGCAGCGGCGCCGACAGGGTGGCGGGCCGCTCGCGATCGAGGGCCGGCAACAGCAGGTGGGCCGTCATCACCGCAGGCACCCCGGCGCTGATCAGGGCCCGGAAGGGGGGCAGTTCCACCGCCTCCAGCCGCGGGCGATCGTGGTCCAGCCGGGGCAGTTCCAGATGGGAGTCCTGGTGGGTGTCCCCATGGCCGGGGAAGTGCTTGGCGCAGCAGAGCACCCCCTCGGCGCCGGCGCCGCGCATAAAGGCGCTGGCCAGGGTGGAGACCGTGGCTGGATCCTCCCCCCAGGCCCGCACATTGATCACCGGATTGGCGGGATTGTTGTTCACATCCACCACCGGCGCCAGCAGCCAGTTCAGGCCCACGGCCCGGGCTTCGCGGCCGATGCAGTGGCCATAGCGTTCGGCCAGCGCCACCGCCCGCTGCGGTTCGCGCCGATGCAGCCGACCGAGGCTGAGCGGTGGCGCCAGCCAGCTGGCCCCCTCGAAGCGCTGGCCCACCCCCTCCTCCACATCGGCGCAGAGCAGCAGGGGCTGGTCGGCCCAGGCCCGCAGCTGGCGGCAGCGCAGACTCAGCTCGGCGGCGCTGCCGCCCAGCAGGATCACACCACCCACCCCCTCGTTCAGCAACCGCCTGAGCTCGGCATTCGGCAGCTCCCAGCGCGGATAACGACGCTGGTCATCGCTGAGGGTGCCGCTGGCCCGGATCACCAGCAGTTCAGCCGCCAGGCGGCGCAGCGCCGGGTCGCCGGCCGCCCTCGGCGCCCCCATCTCAGCCGGCCTCGGCGCTGCCATCAGCCCGGTCGGCAGCGAGGCCGAGGGGTTCATGGCCCGGTTCGGCTGCGCCGCCGGCGGGGGGCAGGGCAGCCGATCCCGTCGCCGCCGGCCCTGCGGCCGGCTCTTCCGCCGGCCCCGCTGCTGGCTCCAGCCCGGCTGCGCTGGCGTCATCGCCGCCAGCGGCCGCGGCCAGTTCAGCCCAGTCATCGCTGCCGGCGGGGATCTCGCCGCGGTCACGCCGCTGCCGCTCGAGCTGGTTCAGCAGGCTCAGCACCGTGGTGCCCCGCTGCAGGCCCTGGTCGAGCTGGAAGACCACCTCGGGGGTGCGTCGCAACTTCAGCCGCCGCCCCAGTTCACCGCGCACGTAGGGCGCCGCGGCCCGCAGGCCCGCCAGCACCAGCTGACGATCCTCCTCGCTGCCGAGCACGCTCACGAAGATGCGGCAGTGCTGCAGGTCGCCGGCCACATCCACCGTGGTGACGCTGACCATGCCGTGATGCACGCGCTCATCGCGAATGCCGTTGACCAGCAGGTCACTCACCTCCCGGCGGACGAGGGCCGCCACCCGTTCCACCCGACGCCCCTGGGCCATCACTGGATCGACGGTGCTGGGAACACCATCGCACGCAGCACCAGGGCCAGGCTGAGCAGACCGCTGACCAGGGCGCCGATCAGGGCCACGGCGGTGACCGGATTGCCCAGGCGCCGCTGCAGCGGCTCCAGCACCGACTGGAACACCCCCAGCCCGAAGGCGATCAGATAGCGCGGATAGCGCGTCACGTTCAGGAAAAAGTCCTTCATCGGCGCGCCATGGGTTCCGCGATTCTGGCGGTACTCTGCCGCCACACCGTCCTGGCCGCGGCCGGCAGGGGCCGGAGCGGGGATTCCAGCCGCACCCACCCGCCCGGATCGCAGCCCCGGCGCCTCCCCGGCCCGGCGAGCCGGGCAGCCTGGTGAGCCGGGCAGCCTGACGATCGCCGCGCCGGCCTTTCGCCTTCTGCGGCGCCCGCCACTGCCGCAGCACGATCCGGCTACGGCACGATCCAGCCACGGCGGGGTCCGGCCACGGCGGGGTCCGGTGCGGCCGGCCCATGGCCAGGGCTGATGCAAACTCGGCGCGAGGGCTGCGGCCGCCGCTCAGGGGGCGAGCCGCTGCTGGCAACGCCTGGGGCGCGGAAGTCCATGCACATGGTGCCTGGTGCCTGGTGCCGGTGCCGGTGCCGGTGCCCGTGCCCGGTGCCCGTGTTGCGAACGACTGGCGCAACCGGCACTTGGAAGCCGCCCAGGACCCATGCCATCCCACCCCGGCAGATCCGGCCGGCTGCGGCCCGCGGCTCGGCGCAGCCGATTCGCCAGCATGGGAGGCGTCCCTGACGCAGGGGGCGACTGGGCGAGGCGCCGCAGCGGAGACAATGCCGCTCGGAGGCCTGCCGGGTTGCTCCGCAATCACCCCAAGGAGCCGCGACGATGGAACTGCACCAGTTCAGGCATTCCGCCTTCTGCGAGAAGGTACGGCTGATCCTCGCCGCCAAGGGGCTCGAGGTCAGCCTGGTGGAGGTCACCCCCGGGCTGGGGCAGCTGGAGCTGTTCCGACTCTCAGGTCAGCGCCAGGTGCCGGTGCTGGTGGATGGGACCGACGTGATCGCCGATTCCACCGCCATCGCCCTGCATCTGGAGCGGGCCCATCCCACCCCGCCCCTGCTGCCGGCCGATCCCCTCGCCCGCGCCCGGGTGCTGCTGCTGGAGGACTGGGCCGACACCGCCCTGGCCGGCGGCTGTCGGCGCGCCCTGCTGCAGGCAGCCGCCGCGGATCCGCTGCTGCGTTCCGGGTTGCTGCCCGAGGCCACGCCCGATCCGCTGCGCCGGCTGGTGGGCGTGCTGCCGGCAGGGCTGATGACTCCGCTCAGTGAGGCCCTGGTGGAAACCCTGGCCCCGTGCGAGGCCCACCAGCTGCAGCGCAGCCTCGAGCAGCTGGTGCAGCTGATCGAGGACCGCCCCTACCTGGAGGGGGATCGGCTCAGCCTGGCCGATCTGGCGGTGGTGGCGCAGCTGAGCCTGCTGCGCTTTCCCGCCTCGGCCGCGGCGCCCCTGGCCGGCCGCGGCGTGCCCGGTCTGGCCGACAACCCCCTGCTGGCGCCCCTGTTCAGCTGGCGGGATCGGATTCTGGAGCAGCTCGGACGAGCCTGAGGCGCAGGTGTTCGCCGCCGAGCGGACGGGCGCTGAGCCCCTCGCCCGGAGCGGCATAGCGGGCCTGCCATTGCTCGCCCTCGATGCAGCCCTCGCCGCGGAGCTGCCAGCGGCCGAGGGTCTCGACCCGGCTCAGCCGCGGCGGACCGCTGCCGTGCAGCACCTCCAGGCTCAACTCATCATTCAGAAACAGGTCGGCCGCGGGGCGCTCCAGCCGCCAGGCCAGCAGCGTGGTCTCGAGCAGCTGATCGGGGCCGAGCCGAGCCAGCTGACGACGGGGATCGGCGCGATCGTCCTGCACCGTCAGGGGCGTGTCGGGCAGCAGCGCCCGGGCCAGGGAGGCGGCATTGAAGGCCCGATCGGCCACCACGCCGCCGTCGGCCCCGACGCGGAAGCGCACCCGCCAGGGCGGCGCAGCCACCGCCGGATCGCCATCCCGGGGTGGCAGCGACTCGCTCTGCACCCACCATTCACCGGCAAACCAGTCCGGCCAGCCGGGCGCCTGCCGGCCGGCCCGCTGCAGCGGCGCCGGCAGCTGCCAGGCGGGCCACTGCTGCAGTCGCTGCGCCAGCCGAGTGCGGCCCCTCTCCGGACCTGGGACCCGGACCGGCGCCCGGTCCGCCGTCCGGCCCGGCGTCCCGGCCATCGCGTCATCTGCGGCCACGGCATCGCCCAGGGCCACGGCCTTGCCCAGGGCCATAGCCTCGCCCAGGGCCATCGTGGCGCCCGAGGTCATCGCCTCGCTCCGAGCTGCGGCCTGGCCCGGGATCGTGGCATCGCCCCGGGCTGCGGCCTCGCTGGGGATCGTGGCCTCACCTGCGGCCACGGCCTCGCCCAGGATCGCGGCCTCGCCCAGGGTGATCGCCTCGCCTGGAGTCATGGCCTGGCCTGCGGCCATCGCCTCAGCCGGGGCCATCGCCTCAGCCGGGGCCATCGCCTCAGCCGGGGCCATCGCCTCAGCCGGGGCCTGCGCCGGCTTCACGGCACGGGCCTGAGGCGGCAGCGCAATCCGGGCGAGCGGAGCGGCGAGGCCCGGGTTCAGGGCGGGGCCGGCCAGCAGCAGCAGCCCGATCAGGACAGCGCGCAGCAGGCCTGGCCCCAGCGGCGCCAGGATGGGGCCGATCCGGTGGGCGTACATGTCTGATCCCCTGCTGCGGGAACTCGATCATTACGTGGTGCTGGAGCCGACGGGCAGCGAACGCATCCTCAGCGCCGCCGAGACCCTGGCCTGGCTGGAGGATCAGCTGACGGCCCTGGAATGCCCGCCTGCGGATCTGGCCCCGTGGCCCGATGCCGCCAGCCGGGCCCTGCGGCTGCTGGAGACCGCCTGTGCCCTGGAGCTCGCGCCGGGCTGCACGATCCAGTGGTTCGCGGTGCGGCTCGAGCCACCGCAGGGCTGAGGGCAGGGCCGCTGCAAAGGGCCGGTTGCGGCAGTCGTGGGGCAGCACGGGGGGCAACACGGCCAGCATGAATCAACCTCAGCACCCCAGGCGCTGCCAGTGTCCTGTCCCGCATGTTTGGGCCTAATTCAGTACCTGCTGATGGGGCTTGGAAGCCTTGCCCTACTGGATACCCAGGGGCCGGAATCGTCCCTCCATTCCACTGCGTAGTTGCAGGATGGCACACCGGCAGCGGCTTGCCCCCTGCGCCTCGGCCGGCAGCCCTCGCGCCGGGTTTGAAGCAGCCCTGGGGCTGAGGGCTGAGGGCTGAGGGCTCAGGGCTCAGGGCTCAGGGCGCCAGCGCTGGCCAGCGCTCTGGATGCTGCCCGGCCACCGCCCTCGCCGCTGCAGGCCGGGCCACGGCACTCCGTTCAGCGATCTGTCCAGCGATCAGTTCAGCGAGCGGGTCAGGTGGCCGTCGCGGTCCTGCAGGGTCACCGCTGCCTCGGGCGGCCGGGCGGGCTCGCTCAGGATCGTCGGCAGCTGCGCCAGCAACCGCTCGGCCACGGTCGCGGGATCCTCTCCCTGCTGTTGCCGCAGGGTGAGATCCGCCTGGGCATAGAGGGGACGGCGCTGATCCAGCAGCTCCTGCAGCCGCAGCGCCGGATCGTCGCAATGCAGCAGCGGCCGGGGGCTGGGATCGCGGCGCAGGCGCTGCAGCAGCAGCTCAGCCGGTGCATCCAGCCAGATCACCACCCCCTGGTGCAGGTGGCCCCAGTTCTGGGGACGGGTCACCACACCGCCGCCGGTGGCCACCACCAGCGAATGCCAGCCGGCGATGCGATCGAGCACGGCGGTCTCCAGCTCGCGGAAGCCCTGTTCGCCATCGCTGGCGAAGATCTCGGCGATCGGGCGACCCGCCGCCTGCTCCAGCACGCGATCGGCATCGACAAACCGGTATCCGAGGGCCTCCGCCAGGGGGCGACCTGCGGCGCTCTTGCCCGCTCCCATCATCCCCACCAGGTAGAGATTCACACCGGCCAGCCGGCGCGCCAGCGGGGCGTGGGGGCTGGGATCCGGGGTCATGGCGGCAACAGCGCGAGGTCTGAGCACGTTTCTAGGATGAGACCGCCTCGAATCAGATGGATGAGTCCCGCCGGCCTGCAGGCCCCGCTCCAGTCCCAGGGCCTGTCCACGCCGGTGGCATCGCCGCGGCTGGTGGGCATGGCCCCGCCCCCGTCATCCGCTCCCCATGGCCGCGGCAGGCCCTGTGTGATCACCCGCCGCGCCTGCTTCAGCGCCAGCCATTTGTATTGGCTGCCGGAGCTGGATGAGGCCGGCAACCGCCAGCGGTTCGGCCGCTGCAGCCTGGCACCGGGCCATGGCCACAACTATGAGCTGATTGTGGCGATGGGCGGTCGCCTCGATGGCGACGGCATGGTGCTCAACCTCTCGGATGTGAAGCACGCCATCCGCCGCGAGGTGATCGAACCGCTCGATTTCCGCTTTCTCAACCAGGCCTGGCCCGAGTTCGATCTCAGCCGCCCCGAGGGGCGGCTGCCCACCAGCGAGGCCCTGGCGCTGGCGATCCGTGATCGGCTCAGCTCCCATCTGCCGGTGCTGGCGATTCGTCTGTATGAACACCCCGATCTCTGGGCCGACGTGCTCAGCGGCCCCGCCCTCGATCCCATGGATGCTTTCCTGACCCTGCGCACCCACTTCGCCGCCGCCCACCGGCTCGCCCGCCCCGAGCTGAGCCAGGGGGAGAATGAGGCGATCTATGGCAAGTGCGCCCGCCCGCACGGCCATGGTCACAACTATCTGCTGGAAGTGACCGTGCGCGGCCCGATCGATGCTCGCAGCGGCATGGTCTGTGATCTCGGCGCCCTGCAGCAGCTGCTTGAGCAGCATGTGGTCGAACCCTTCGATCACACCTTCCTCAACAAGGATGTGCCCCATTTCGCCAGCTGCGTGCCGACGGCGGAAAACATTGCCCTGCACATCTGCGATCTGCTGGCGGAGCCGGTGGCGAACCTCGGTGCCCGCCTGCACAAGGTGCGGCTGCAGGAAAGCCCCAATAATGCCGCCGAGGTGTTTGCGGAGACGGCCCAGCTCGGCATGCTGCCGGCGGCCCTGGAGGCCCTCGCCCACGCCTGAAGCGTCGCTGGCGGTGCCTCAGGGCCTCTCCTGAGGCGGCTGGTTGAGATTGCTGAAGCGGCGAGCCAGGTCCTGCAGGGGCACATCGCGCAGGCTGTCGGGCGGCAGGCCGAACAGGCGCGCCAGGCAGCGCTTGACCACCAGTTCGCTGTCATCGCCGAAGCGTCCCGCCACCAGTTCACTGAGCACACCGATGCCGCGGCCGCTGCTGTCGGCCTCCTCGATCAGGCATTTGCTGGTGGGCAGTGCCAGCTTGCGGCAGGGATCCTCCAGCCGGGCCGCCAGCTCGCTGCTGTCGCCGGCGGTGGCCTGCACGCAGGCGCGGGCGAGGCGATTCTCGAGCTGGGGGCGCAGCAACGCCAGCAGCGGCCGCAGCAGACCGGCCTCAGCGGCCGATGGGGACAGGCAGAGAGCCAGACCAGCGCCGGCGCCGATCAACAACGTCCGGATCCAGGCGGATGGGGCCATGACCTCAGGGCTCGCGGGCGGTGCAGGTGTGGTTAGTTTTGCGCCTCCCCATCCCCCGCGTCGTCCGTCGCCATGGCTCAGATCCGGGCTCAGTGGCATACGGCTCTGGCGGATCTGCCGCCGACGGCCTGGCAGGCCCTGCTGGCGGCCACCGCCGCCCGCAACGGCGCCGCGGTGCCGCCCTTCTTCCACTGGTCCTGGCTGCAGCAGCTCGAGGCCAGCGGCAGCATCATCCCGCGCCAGGGCTGGCAGCCCTGCCATCTGAGCCTCTGGCGTGGTGAGCGGCTGGTGGCAGCAGCACCGCTGTACCTCAAGGGGCATAGCTATGGCGAGTTTGTATTTGATCAATCCTTCGCCCAGCTCGCAGGTCAGCTGGGCCTGCGCTACTACCCGAAGCTGGTGGGGATGAGTCCTCTCAGCCCGGTGCAGGGCTACCGCCTGCATACGGCCAGCGAGGAGGATCCGGCTGAACTCACAGCCCTGATGCTGCGGGAGATCGAGGATTTCTGCCGCAGGAATCATATTCTCAGCTGCAATTTCCTGTATGTGGATCCAACCTGGGCCCCCCTGGTGGAGGCGGCCGGCTGGCGCTCCTGGATCAACCAGCAGAGCCAGTGGACCAACCCGGGGCACCCTGATTTTGAGGCCTATCTGGCCAGTTTCAATGCCAATCAGCGCCGCAACATCCGCCGGGAGCGCCGCGCCGTGGCCGCCGCCGGCCTACGCGTCACACCCCTGGCCGGGGAGAGCATCGATCCGCGCCTGGTGCGACGCATGCATGACTTCTATGCCCAGCACTGCGCCCGCTGGGGGTCCTGGGGAAGCAAATATCTCAGCGAAGCCTTCTTTGAGGCCGCTGCGACGGAATTGCGCGCACCGCTGGTGCTGTTCAGCGCCCATCGCGGCGATCCGCTGGATCCGGTGGCGATGAGCCTGTGCGTACGCAGCGCCGATGCGCTCTGGGGTCGATACTGGGGCAGTGATCTCGAGCTCGACAACCTCCACTTCGAGGTCTGTTACTACGCCCCGATCGAATGGGCGATCAGCCAGGGAATCCGCCGCTTCGATCCCGGGGCGGGTGGCAGCCACAAGCGTCGCCGCGGCTTCCTGGCCGAACCGCGCACCAGCCTGCACCACTGGATCGATCCGCGCTTCGATCGCATCCTCAGCGACTGGCTGCCGGCGGCCAACCGCCAGATGCAGGCGGAGATCGAGGCGATCAATGCCGAACTGCCGTTCCGCTCCGACTACGATCCACCCCATGTCCAGCCCTGACAGCATCAGCGGGCGACGGGCGCTGGATGAACAGCTCTCCAGCCGCTTCATCGCCCTCGATCCCGCCGGTTACTTCCTGATCCGCATCGATGCCACAGCCGGCGAGCTGGTGGTCGAGCACTACAGCAACACGATCGACGCCCGCGGCCTTGCCACCGATCCCGATACCGGTGAGGTGATCGCCTGCCGTGGTGCACGCGAGCCACGCCGACCGACGGCGATCTATCGGGGTCGCAGCGCCAAGGAGCTGGGCATCGCCCTCAGCGAGGGCGACGATCCGCTGCCGCTCAGCCGGCTCGACCATGCCCTCTATCTGGGCAGGGAGCTGCAGAGGGCGGAATTGTGCCTGGAGCAGGGCATCGCCTATGTGCAGGACTGACGGCTGCGGCCGGACCCGCAGCGCCGCCGGGCCTGGCCCGCGAGTTCGATCACATCGGAATCGATCTGCTGCCACCAGCCTCGCCCCAGCGCCCCCGGAATGGCAGCAGCGGAGGCACAGGTCTGCCGGCTCGTGGCGCGGCGCGGCTGGAGCTAAGGTGTGTGGATCCGGCGCTGTTGAGCGAGTCTCCGCCGCGAAAACCGGATACCGGAGAATCAAGAGCGCAGAGCAGAGAGCCGCAGCCAGCAGAGCGCCGCAACTCAGAGACCCGAAAATCAGAGAGCGGAGCGCAGACCTCCCCGGTCAGCGCAACTTCATGGTTGTGGTGCCACAGTTGCGGTTGCCACAGGTTTGGTTGCGGCAGTTCCGGTTGCCACTGTTCCAGTCGCAGCCACTGTTCCAGTCGCAGCTGGAGTTCCGGGCGCCGCTGACGCGCCGCAGGGCCGGCCGATCCCCGACCGCTGGCTGCTCGCCGGCCCCTGAGGGCAACCCCAGCCTGCTCGGCCCGGTTCGGCGCCGTGCGGATGCGGCAGCGCCGCGTTTCTGAATCCACCGGGCACCACTTCCACCAGGCACCTCACCATGTCCCATCCCTTCCCCAGCGCTGCCCCCAGCGCCCCACGGCGTCCGCAGCCGGTCCAGCGCGGTAGCGCGCCCTGCTGTTCGCTGCGGGCCCGGCCGCTGCCCCAGCCGGCGCCGGCCCCCTCCTGGCAGGATCTGCTCGGCGAGCGCTGAGCGGGTCCGCCGCGCCGCTGCCGCCGCGATTAACGTCCTGCCTGCTGAGCCAAGCCCATGAATTCCAGCCTGCGCGGCGTGCTTTATGTGAGCGTCTGGGTGATGCTCTGGGGCACCGCGGCCTCCCTGGCCGATTTCGTGCTGCTCGAGCGGCAGATCTATGCCGCCGGCAGCCTTGGCCAGGCATTCACCTTCAGTGGCTACGGCATCGCCGCCGTGGTGCTGGCGGTGCGGTTCGCCTCCCGTTTCCTGAACCGTCCCGATCAGGCCGGCTGAGGTTCAGGCCTCGATGGCGCCTGCTGCTGCGGCAGCGCCCCGTTCAACCGCCGGGGCGAGCTGGGATCGCCGCGGGGCAGCAGCCGCGGGGAGGCATGCCTGGGGCAGCGGTGAGATCACTGATCACGGCGATGAGTGATGCCCATCGATCAGCTCTTGACCGCGCTGTAGGCCACTCCCGTAGCTTTGGCCGGCGCCTGATGATCAGCATGTCTTTTATCCCAGCGACTCCCACCATCCCCGCTGTCGATACCGCTGTCGATACCGCCGTCGATACCGCCGTCGATCCCACAGCCAATCCCACGGTTATTTCTGCAGTTAATTCCATGATATCCCGCCTCGAATCCACCGATTCGAATGACAGATCACCGCTGCAGAGGCAGAATCGCTCCGCTGCTGAACTGGCCTGGTATCAACAGCTGCGACGCCTGCCGATCGTGCGCTCTCTGGAGGCGGTGCAGGATCTGATTGCGATTTCGCTTTGTCTGGGATTGTTTTGCATCATGGGGCTGCAGATGAAGGAGATCTTTGCCTCGCTGCTGGACAAGCCACAGTTTCATGCGATCACGGCAGATATCCTGTTCATTCTGATTCTGGTGGAGCTGTTCCGCCTGTTGATCATCTATCTGCAGGAGCAGCGGGTGTCGATCGGTGTCTCCGTGGAGATCGCCATCGTGTCGGTGTTGCGCGAGGTGATCGTCAGCGGTGTGCTCGAGACCGACTGGCATCAGATTCTGGCGGTGTGTCTGTTCCTGGCCACGGCAGCCCTGCTGATGGTGGTGCGCGTCTGGCTGCCGCCCACGTTCGAGGGGGTGGATCCGGAGGCGAATGTGTCGGCCCGCTTTCGCCGCCATCCCAGCGAGCCCTGAGCGCCCCTGGCCCCTGCAGCCCCTCACCCCAAGCCATGATCACGGCGGACAGCGATGCTGCAGCGGCAGCCTTTCCCCTGCGCATCTGCCTGCTCAGCGGCGGCGTCAGCCGCCGCATGGGCCGGGACAAGGCCCTGTTGCCCCACCCGGACGGGGGCAGTTGGCTGGAGCGCTGCCTGCGGTTGCTGGCCGAGCTGCAGGCGCCGATCACGCTGCTGAGCCGCCATGACAGCCATCTGCAGCTGGCCCGGGATCTGAACCGAACCCTCGCCGGTCCTCTCGCCGGCGACCGGATCCAGGCGCAGAATCGAGCCGCGCCCGTGGCCGCGCCCGAGTCGGGCGGGGCGGGATCCAGCAGCGCTGCTGCGGGCCGGCAGGCGCAGCAGCCAGCGATCGAGGCCATCGCCGAACCGGCGCCCTGGCAGGGCCCTCTGCTGGCCCTGCACCGTCTGATGGAGCTGCACCGCCACCAGCGCCTGTTGCTCTGCCCGGTGGATATGCCGGCATTGACCCTGGCGGTATTGCGCGATCTGCTCGCCGCGGCCGCGGCCGCACCAACGCTGATCCACGTCGCCCACGATGGGCAGCGCCCGCAGCCGCTGCTGGGGCTCTACCCCAGCAGCGCCGTCGGCTGCGACCATCTGGCCGCCAGCCTGGCGGCGGGGGAGCGGCGGCTGCAGGCCTGGCTGGCCGCCCAACCCCACCGCAATGTCGTTCTCGACGCCCGAGCCCTGCGCAACGTCAACCGCCCGCAGGAGTGGCCGCAGCAGTGGCAGGGGTAGGGCGCGCCGCGCCGCGCTGATCGTTGCTGCGCCGCTTCTTGCTGTGCCAATCTCTGCCCTGGCATCGATCAGGCCGCTGGCCCGGTTCGCCCTGGAGGCGGTGACGGCAGCGACTGGTCGGGATCGAGTGGCAGACCCCGCCAGGCCAGGGCCAGCCGGCGGGCCAGGAGCAGCAGTGGATACACCTGCCGGGCCCGTTGCGGCGTGGCCAGAACCGTGCTGAGCAACCGGCGCAGATCGGCGCTGGGCTGCAGGCGGCTGCAGATCCACTGAACCGCCTCGGCGCCGTGCAGGATCCGCCCCTCGTTCAGCAGCACGGCACCATCGCTGAGCCGATAGCCCCTGCGCAACAGCCAACGGCGCAATTCCGCATCGGCGCGGCCATCGAGGCCGCTGAGGCCGGGGATGCCACCGCGCAGCTCACTCCAGGCGGCGAACTGCCGGCAGAACGGACAGCCGCCGTCGTACACCAGCCAGGGGCCAGGGCTCGCCGCCAGCGCCGCCGGCCTGCGGTCGGGATCGGCGGCGATCGCGGCAGCGGCGGCAGGGACAGCCTTGACTTCCTCCCCGTCGTGAACGCCGGAGATTGCTTCTACGCTGCGCATGGGAATGGCTCAGTGATCGGGTGGGTTGATGAGCGCGCATAGTGTCATGCCCACGCAACCCGGCCGCGAGCAGATGCCCCCGGGTCACTGAGCGCGTCGGGGCCTCGCCAGCGCTCAGCCCTGCAGGCGCTGCAGTTCCGCCAGCACCTCCGCGGCGTGGCCGGCCGGCCGCACGGCGGTCCAGCGGGCCCGCAGCACACCCTGGGGATCGATCAGAAAGGTATGGCGCAGGGAGAAGGGCGCCAGCCAGGATCCATAGTCGCGGCTGACCCGGCCCCCGGGATCGGAAAGCAGCGGATAGACCAACCCTTCGCTGCTGCAGAACGCCGCATGATCGTCCGGCCGATCGGCGCTGACACCGACCACCTGGGCGGATCGGGACTGAAATTGAGCCAGGGCCTGTTGGAATCCACGGGCCTCCAGTGTGCAGCCACTGGTGAAGTCACGCGGATAGAAATAAAGAACCAACCATTGGCCGGCAAAGTCACTGAGGCTGCGGCGCTCCTGGCGGTAGGGCTCGCCCGCCGCGGCGGCCTCGCCCCTGCCGCTGCCAGCCGGCCCGGCCGCAGGCGCAGATCCGGCCGCTGGACTGGACCCTGCCTGCGGCCCTTGGGCCGGGATCACCCCCTCCAGACTGAAGACCGGTGCCGGTTGATCCAAGGGCGGCAGACTGCCGCCCAAGGCCAGGGCTCGCCCAGGTCGCCACAGGCCGGCGCCAGCGATCAGCGCAAGGCCCTGCAGCAATTGACGACGAGGCAGGGAAGCGGAGGCCTGGGGCAAGGCGGTACGCAGCGACAGCTGCGCTGACGTTAGCCAATCCGAGCCTGGGCCCAGGGCAGTTGTGCTCGGGTCGTCTTCAACCGCATCTGTGGCAAGGAGTTCCGCGCCACAGATCGCGGCATCCGCGTTCCCAGGCTGGGCGATCTCAAGCTGGTGTGGTCCCGTGAGCTGCCATCAGCAGCCAGCAGCGGCACCGTCATCAAGGACGCCGCCGGCCGGTATTGCGCCTCATTCGTGGTGGAGATAGAGCCTCCTCAGCTGGAGCCCAGCGCCAAAACCGTTGGCCTCGACCTGGGCTTGACGAGCTTCGCCACGTTCAGTAGTGGCGACAAGATCGACGCAGCCAAGCCCCTGCGAGCTGCTCTCAAGCGGTTACGCAAGCTGCACGCCGCTCAGCTTGCCGACAGCTGGGCGGCAAGAAGCCGCTGAACATCAGGGCCTGGACGTGTCTGCACTGCGGCGCAGAACACGACAGAGACATCAACGCTGCCCACAACATCGCCGCCGCTGGACAGGTGGAGGCGCAAAGGCGATTCAAGTGGCCAATCGGCAGCCCAACCTGAATCCCCAACGTGTGAGCCGGTACCGAACGGGCTGCGATTGCTGTGACCGTAGAACCGGGTTCGCTGCCATCAATCGGGCTGTATGGCAAAAACCGAAACCTGATCTGCGCAGCGGCTGGCGGGAGCGTGTGGCCCCGGCCGGGAGCGGCTGGCGCAGCGCGCCGTCAGGGCCGTCTCGGCAGTGGGGATCAGCGCATGTCGATGGCGCTGAGCCGATCGCGGAAGCGCAGCGGTGGAGTGGAATCGGCGCCGCCGGCGAGCCGGGAAGCCGCGGCGGTCGCCGGCGGCGGCGGCATGGTGCTGGGGTCGAGCAGCCGCACCTCCACGGCCTCGGCGGCCCTGCGGCTGCGGCCAGCACCGGCCTGGGCGCGGGCGGCGATGGCGCGGATCAGGCTGCGGCTGCGGTTGGCCGTCGCCACCGATTCACCCTCGCCCGGCCGGATCAACGGATGATCCCGCAGCTCGCCGCGCACCTGATTGAGCAACCGGAAGTGGCCGGTGGCGTTGTATTTGCGCAGAACGGCCGGATCCCAGCCCATGGGCAACAAGACGGAATCCCTAAGCCTAGATGGCCACGGCACCGCCCCTGATCGCGGCATCCGTGATAGGTTGTAACGGTGGCAACTGGTACTCGGTCCGACTTCGTGCTGGCCCTGCTGCAGGGTCGCCGGGCGTCGGGGCCCACAGGGCTGCCGCGAACTCCCCTCCTTCATCCCTTCCTCCGCCATGTCCAGGCTCGTCGGTCTGCCGGCTCCCGACTTCAGCGCCACCGCTGTGGTTGATCAGGAGTTCAAGGAGATCAAGCTCTCCGATTACCGCGGCAAATACGTGGTGCTGTTCTTCTATCCGCTCGATTTCACCTTCGTCTGCCCCACGGAGATCACGGCCTTCAGCGATCGCTACGCCGACTTCACCTCCCGGAACACCGAAGTCCTGGGGGTCTCTGTGGACAGTCAGTTCAGCCACCTGGCCTGGGTGCAGACCGATCGCAAGAGCGGTGGTCTCGGTGATATCGCCTATCCGCTGGTCGCCGATCTCAAAAAGGAGATCGCCCGCGCCTATGCGGTGCTGGATGAGGAGGCCGGTATTGCCCTGCGCGGTCTGTTCCTGATCGATCCCGACGGCGTGATCATGCACAGCACGATCAACAACCTGCCGGTGGGTCGCAGTGTTGATGAAACCCTGCGGGTGCTGCAGGCCTTCCAGTACGTGCAGTCCCACCCCGATGAGGTCTGCCCCGCCAACTGGCAGCCCGGCGAGAAAACCATGAACCCCGATCCCGTCAAGAGCAAGGATTTCTTTGCAGCCGTGAACTGAGTCCGGTCCGGCCCTCGGGCCCGATCCCCGGCCGGCCCCGGTACCCCAGCGGGTACCGGGGCCTTGTCGCAGGCGTCTGATCAGCCCAGCCCGAGACCGAACACGGCCCCGATCCACCGCCACCAGCTCCCGGCCGTCGCCCCCAACCTCACGCCGCCCCCAGGGCTGGTTCAAGCTCGGCGCGTGCGCTGCGGCCAAGGCGCAGCGGTCAACCCGCTCCTGGCAGCATCTGGGAGGCTGAGGTCCATGCATGCTGCTCGTGTTGCCACAACTGACGCAACCGGCACTTTCAAGCGGCCCTGACGCCGCCCCGGTGCAACCGCTGCGGGCCACACCCGCGCCGTTGCCAGGGCGGCCGCGACCCTTCAGGCGCCGATCGCGGCCAGCAGCCGCCGGCCATCGATGCCGCCGAGGATCGGATCGCAGGCTCGCTCCGGATGGGG
>Ga0172376_10003297_pt1 | contig 19164 bp, 9 predicted proteins | sample Lak35m_FD_121114 | JGI IMG/M metagenome (GOLD analysis project Ga0172376, IMG submission 121114) | Freshwater microbial communities from Kabuno Bay, South-Kivu, Congo - kab_092012_35m | ecosystem: Environmental > Aquatic > Freshwater > Lake | place: Democratic Republic of the Congo: South-Kivu... | reverse complement strand
TCAGTATACAACATAGCAAGGACTTACGGTCTTAAAGTACCAGGTCAAAGACCATCTGTTTCATTAGTTGATTTTTCAATTACAGTTCCAGCATTTGGTGATAAAGAAGATGAAAGATATCTCGGGGTCTTAACAAGAGGCTCTCAAGTTGTCGGTGCGGGTATTGTTTTTGAAAACATTCACGACATTGATTTTGCATCACCTTATAATTCACAGGGTTTTCCAAACAGATTGAAAATTCCTAATTTCAACGCCAACAATGTCCTTATCAACTATACAATCACCAAAAGAGAATTAGTTGTTAACGGTATTACAAAAGTTTTCAAAAGAGTTATCACTCCAAATGATGTAAAACCATTCTTTGAGTTATTTTTACCTGAGAAGAATGTTTTGGGAATTACAAGTGTTTTACTTAAGAATGGTACGGAATACACAAACGTTCCCTCAGTTGCAGAGTTTTTAGGTGCACAAAATAGATGGTACGAAGTTGATACTCTTGCGGAAGATAGAATATTCGTAGAAGACCCAACTAAAGTTTCTGACCAACCTGGAGTTAAAGTTGGAAGATATATTCAAACAGCCAATCGTTTCATAAGCGAATTCACAGCCGAAGGGTTCAAAAAGTTAACATTTGGAGGTGGAACAAACACCGCTCAAGATGCTCTAAATGAATTTACTACTTTAGGTCTTACTGCGGATATCCAAAGATATTCTAATAACATTTCACTTGGTTCAACATTAGCTCCAAACTCAACACTTTTTATTCAATACAGAGTTGGTGGTGGTTTAGCAACAAACCTTGGAACAAATGTAATCAATCAAATTGGAACAGTTTCTTTCTATGTAAATGGACCTTCAGAATCAACAAACTCTGCCGTTGTAAATTCACTCAGATGTACAAACGTAACCGCTGCAGTAGGCGGAGCGGGAGTACCTTCAGTAGACGAAGTTAGAAACTATGTGGCTTACAACTTTGCGGCACAGAAAAGAGCGGTTACAATTAGAGACTATGAATCTTTAATTAGAACAATGCCTTCAGAGTACGGAGCACCAGCCAAAGTTTCAATTACAGAAAACGATAACAAAATTTTGATTCAACTTCTATCCTATGATACTTCAGGAAAGTTGACCAATATGGTATCAAATACCATTAGACAAAATGTTGCAACCTACTTATCAAACTACAGAATGATGAATGACTACATTTCAATTCTCTCAGCTGAAGTAATTGATTTGAGTTTTGAAGTTAGTATTGTACTTGATTCGGCACAAAACTCAGGACAAGTAATTTCTGCAGTTGTTGATAGATTAGCTGCGTACATGGACCCACAGGTAAGAGAATTAGGACAAAATGTAAACTTGTCTGAGATTAACAGTATTATCCAAAATGAAAACGGGGTTTTATCTGTTACAGAAATTAAGGTCTTTAATAAAGTTGGGGGACAATATTCTTCGGCTGAAACTTCTATGTTATACTTAGACCCTGAAACTAAACAAATTCAACCTGTAGACAATACAATATTTGCACAACCATCACAAGTTTACCAAATAAGATACCCCGCAAAAGACATCAAAGTATCGGTTAAGAACTTTGAGTCTACTACTTTTTCTTAATCAGTTTATTTAGATTCGATTTGACTTATTTTTAAGTTGTGTAATAATGTCCTTGGAAAATTACACTTAAACTATTTATTGCATAAAGAATTTGATGGGTCAATCCTACAGAATTAGAACCGAACTAGGAGTCAACAAAACATTAAACTTACAATTAGACCAAGATTTTGAATTTTTGGAAATCTTGTCTTTGACTATACAACAGACTGATGTATACACAAGAGCCTGTGCCGATTATGGTGTTATTGTAGGTAGAGTTACAGCAAACAACGGATTGGGATTACCTAATGCTAGAGTATCTGTATTCATTCCTATTCAACAAGTAGATGAATCTAATCCTGTAATTTCAAGTATATATCCATACAAGTCACCGACAGACAAAAATGAAGATGGGTATCGATATAATCTTCTACCTTACGAAGCTTCTTATACAGGACACGCAGCTTCTGGAACACTTCCTACTAGAGCCGACGCACTAACAGGCACGACCGCGGTTGAAATTTACGATAAGTATTACAAATTCACATCAAAGACTAACGACAGTGGTGATTACATGATTATGGGTGTGCCTGTTGGTACACAACAACTTGTTATGGATGTGGACCTATCCGACATAGGTGAATTTTCCTTGACCCCACAAGATTTGATTAGAGTTGGAAGAGCAACAGAAGGTCAAGTTGCGGGTAACAGATTTAGAACATCAACAGATTTAAATTCACTACCTCAAATTATAAATTTGACCAAAAGTGTTGAGGTTGCTCCGTTATGGGGTGACCCTGATACGTGCCAAATCGCAATCAATCGAGTTGATTTTGACTTGAGGGATGATGCAAATATAGATATTCAGCCAACAGCAGTATTCATGGGTTCACTCACATCAACTGCTGACCAAATGAGAGTTAGAAAAAATGCTAAACCAAGGGATAACATGGGTAATCTTTGCCAACTTACCACAGGTCCTGGTCAAATTCTAGCATTAAGACAAACAATACAGCAAGATGAGAATGGTAATCCTATCCTTGAACAATATGAATTGGAACAAGCGGGAAATGTTATAGATGGAAATGGAGTTTGGTTGACTGAGATACCTATGAATTTGGATTATCTTATCACAAACGAGTTTGGGGAAAGAGTTATATCAAACGACCCAACCATCGGTATACCTACAAAAGGAAAATATAGATTCAAAATAAAATGGCAACAACCACCAACACTAACTGAACAAACTAAGAGACCATATTATTTAATTCCTAACATTAAAGAGTATGGATGGAACAGCCTTCCACAAGACCCAAATATATCCTCAGGAACATCACAAATACAAAAAGATAGACTCAATAGTTCTTACTACTTCGGTTTGGATTGGTCAGGGTATACACAAGGATTTACAGGTCAAGAAGAGATAGATAGACTTACTGAAGTTATAAATTGTGAGGATACATTTTATGAATTCATTTACAATAAAGTTTACACTGTTTCAAGTTTTATTGACGAGTTTAAAAATGGTAACAAGGGAAAATTCATAGGAATCAAAGAAATTGATAGTCAAGACTGTGAGAGCACGGTCAATAAATTTCCTGTTAATGAAGGTTTCAGAAACTTTGACCTTCTTTATTTTTTATTCGCTTTAATAATACAAGTTCTACAAATTGTAGGAGTACCCCTACTCGTTATATTTCATTTTCTAGCGTTCTTGTGGAATAATTTTGCGGTACCTTTCTTAGTATTCATAACCGCATATTTCTTCAGAGAGGCCATTATCAACTTCGTGATTGCTGGGTTGATATTCCCCGCAGTGGGTGCGATTGGACAATTCATAATAAAAGGTATTATCAATTTAGCAATCGCAATTATCATTACTATAAATTTCAGAAAAATTATAAGGTACAGATTTGGTAAGTTCAAAATACCGATGATTCAGTATCCCGATTGCCAAGCTTGTGAATGTGATGAAGAAAAAACAAGAGAGGGCGGGGATGTTAATGCAACAAGTATATTAACCCAACTTACAAACCCTGCTTTATATTACGATAGACTATTACCTATAGTAAGTAGAAATACTTACACTAATGTAGACAATGATGAAGATACTAATTTACCAACCGAAGATGATAGTGGTGTTTTAACTTTATTATTCTCACAAACATTGGCAGGTAGGTCAGATGGAAAAAATGATATAAAGATTTATAAAGCACCAGAATCCCAAGTTCTTAGACTTCCTGATAGTGGAGCTTCACCTAGACAGGTTTTTGCTTTCAGTCAACAATTAACATACGGAGATAGAGTAAACCTATTTAATGGAAGAAAAAAGTATTTTGATGGTGTAAATAGAATTTCTGTTTCATTTAACCATATCGATAACATTGGAAAAAGTCACTACGACAATACCATAACAGTGCTGACCAACACAAAATTAGCATCGGGTTCTTTATATACAACAATTGACCCATTTACATCAGGTGATGTAAACTTTACTTACACAGCATCTACAGGTACCGAATTTATAACAGGTATTAGTGGATTAACTAAAGGTGTAGGTGCACGTTCAGTAACAGTTAATTACTGTAATATAAGTAATCAAACTCAAGCACAGTCATTACAATACTTTTTGAATACAGGTACAACCGAGGACAATTACAAGTTTCCTATGGATGTTGAATATTTCCAAGTCGTTACCGCACTTACAATTTCCGAGGCGGCACAACTTTGGAACACAAGTAACTCATCAACCTTTGCGGGTATTATGAGTTCTTGTACACAGAGTTATTACAATGTTAGAAAGAACTTTCCAGGAAGTTGGGGACAAGAAGACCCAGCACCAAATTTCTGTCTGAGTCAAACATTTGAAGATTTCAATAACCAATACATAACAATTTTTCAAAGGGGTGTTGACCCATATTCTCCAAGATTCAACAACAAGTATGGTATTGGAAAAATACTAGGATTGGCAAATGAAAACGATTTGGTTATAACCGCGTCGACAAGATTGAACATACCAATTCAACCAATCTCTTCAGGTCTGTCGGTACAGAATCACAGGGTGGTAAATAATATATTTTATCCATCTTATTTTTGGGAGGCGGGTAACGGGTTTTCTTCGTTTACAACATCTAAAGTTGGTTATTATAGTGCATTTGATGCAAACTATACTTCGGCCTCAATTAATAGACCTAATTTTGATGGACTTCAAGGGTCAACTTCTGTGAGTTACAACGATAGTTATCGTAGTTTTATCTCATCGGCCTATTATGATGCATCAGAAGACCTATCGGGTGTTGGGTATCTTTATACTGATACTGGTAAAGGTAAAAAACCTAAACAAGTTAACATGTGGGTCTACAGTCCAAGTTTTGTAGGTTCATTCACAGCAAATCCATTAAGTATTACATCAAAGGTTAACAACGTTATGAGAACAGACCGACTACCAACATCTGATTTCCTAGATGGTAGTGGATGGAATTACAATCAAAACGCGGCGGTACTACAAAAGAACTTAGGATTCCAACTTTATTTACTTAACACCGACTCTGAAGATTTTACGTCGGATAGATATGATACGGGTGCCGATATGGTATCCCCTGATATTGATGGACAACTATATGAAACTGAAGTTTTAACTAGTTTGAACACTTGTTCGAACATGGTGGGACTAAGTTGTTATTCAGGGTTTGGTTCTACATTTGGAATCAACGTAACTTGCAAGGACACTGACCCTGTCGAAAATGGTTGTTATGTGATGATGGTTAGACCACTATTAGATTTAGGAAAAGATTTAAAAACATGGTCAGAGTGGGGATTCAGATTTAGATTTTTCTACGGATTATGTAGAGGAGTATTGGCACAGACCTTCACGAACAACTGGATTAATGGAACGCTCTATGCATTCCCGATTCAAGTTGATACGTTCTATGATAAACAGAACAAACCAAAACCACCTATATTTGCTAAAGAGTTGGTGTATTTTGATTCAAAAACAAACAACTTCTACTACAGGAGTTCCCCTTGGCAAGGTAGTACATCTTCAGGTAACTTCATAGGGAGACCATTAACAGGTCAACCAAGACCATTATCTCCAAATGTACCTTCAGTTTTGAGAGACCCCGTGAACAAAAGAAATCTTTTGTTCCCAACTACCATTATAAATTTAGGCTACAAGGATTCTTTTTATCAAGAAATAATTTTTGACCCGTCTGCTAAAGCCTACATTATGAAGTCTCTGAATCCAACATCATATTCAGATACTTCGGATTTGGTTAATTTATTTGTTATTTCAAGAATTACAGACGAGAATTTTTTGAAAAGGATATTTGCAGGGTTTAATCCTAACAACAACTTGAATCAATTGTTTTCGAGACCACAAAAAAGAATTGATGGAGACTTAGCTCAAGCTATGTCTATAAATTCTGAATATGGTGTGATACCTTTCTCACCTGAATATTATGCAATTACTGGCCAAGTTGGACAACCTGTCGTTGTTGCGGGTACAGCAAACAATCCTGCGATAGGTATATTCTTTTCATCTACTACTGAAGATTTACAAAACAAGGACTTTGTATCACCAGGTATTATTGATTTCAGACCAACAAATAACATAAATGCAATAACGTATCCTTTCGAACTAAAATCACAGAAAGTACCATTCTATCAGTGGGGACTCGAGGGTTCGACAGGAGGTATATTTGGTTCTGAAAAAAACAATTGGAAGACTGAAATAGATAATGGAATAACATCATATCCATATCAAGCTGTTAGTAGAAGATTTACAGCATCACCTGCATATTTCAACAGTGGATATAATAACGTTGGAGACATATATCAAAGGGGATATATATTCGCCGTAGACCAAAATCAAGAATACGCCATTTATCAAGCACAGGCGGGAACTTTCTCAACAATGTTCATGGTAGGCGCTCCTTATCAATTCTATTTTGGGGTAATAAAAGGAGAGTCAGCACTCGATAAATTCAAGACGAAGTATTCTATTGATGAATAATTACACAATAATACCAAGTAATCTTAGATATAAGAGTGCTCCGTTTGTTGATGAAGAAATTTCTTTATCGCTTAATTCAAAACAACAAGAGATTACTGAATATGATAGAAGTCAGACATTGTCGTTGGCTCAAGTCTATGATGATGAAAGACAAAGTTGTACTGTTTTCAGGCCAACATTTAAAATTAGTTATCTGTATGCAAACACATATACAGGAACCACAACTTACATACCATTCAGAAACAATTTATATCTAATAGATAACGAAAATTCAGTTGTGTCGGGAATTTGGAAGGGATATCCACAATTTTATGAATTTGATTTTTATAGACCTGACGTACAAGACCAACATTTTTCATACAAGGCAAAAAGTGCTCTAACATACAATTGGATGTACTATCTTACATACGATTATGAGAATCAGTATAATAAACAATTAACATATTATTCTGATAGTACACCAATCAATTGGGTTGCTGGCGACGGAATTCCATTTCAAATAACAAACTCACAAGAAAATGGTGATGGTGTTATCAGATTTAACTGTATTGCACCACACGGACTTCTACCTAATGAATACGTAGAACTTTCCATCAGTTACAGAAACAATAGAATATTTCAAGTTCTTTCCTTGGGTAATGGGTTGGTTAATAGTGACCCTTATATATTCAATGTTCTTAATGTTGGATACACGGGAAACACATTTAACAATGGTACGAGAGGAACATTTAAAAGGATAATAAACCCTGATAACCTAAGTGAAACCAAGTCAAAGTATTATGTAAAAAAACTTAGAGTTCTTACGAATTCTGACGAGATTATTGCTACAAGAGCTGGATTTGAAAAAAATGTTTTTAATGAAGAAAAGAAATTCCAATTCAGTTCTTTGACGCCGAATAATCAATCAAGAATAACCCAAAAGACAAGTAGTAATGCATACACCTTTACGGTTGCCAATGATTTGGACTTAAGAGGAGTTAGAGACAATCAGAATAGACCTATAAGCAGGATAAACCTAACAATCATTAATAAAGGATATTCAGGTTATTTTAATCAACCTAACAATGGAATAGGTTTGAAACAAGGGTGGGAATTTAATTTATCTAAAACAGTTAATCCTTGGTGGGACTTGAATAATACAAATTCAAATACGAATATTCAGACTTCTGCATATACTCTCACCAGTGGTGCGACAAAAACTTTTTATTACAATTTAGATTTAAAACGTGATGATATAATTGACGGAGATTTCTGTGAATGGAATGATTACACACAAGTTGAAAGAGTTGTTTCACCATACTATCATAAGTTGAAATTTAACCAAAACGTATTCCAAACAACAAACACAACAAACACAAATTCACCTGGTTATTATTATGAACCACACATACCAATAACTCTAAGGGTATTCTCAGATTATATTGAAACAGGAGATGTGGATATGGTTGACGGGGTACCTAGTTGGGCTTTTTATTCTACTCAAGACCAAGAATTTAGATGGAGGGATATATACACTTATGGATTTATAGATGAACAGGATAGAGGAGTGGATTATCCATTTTTCAACACAGCCCAATACCCATTCACAGATGCGGTATTTAGATTAATACCTGAGGGTGTAAACTTTAATGAATCCTTGCTTGGGGTTCAAGATATAACAATCAAACCGTTGATAGATGGATGTGAATAAATTTCAAATATTACGTCAGGGTGGTGTTAGTAAACAAATTAACATACCAATCGAGTTAACATGGGATTATCTCGGATTGGATGACGCCATTGATGAATATGAAACAAAAATTATCGAAGAAGTAATCGGTGTTGGAAGAGATTTCGAAGTTTCAAGATTCAGCCATGCACCTCATAATAGCCCATCAATTTATATCAACACTACAACAGGTCAAATAGGTAATGGTAATAATCAATCAATTCCTGGTCAGTCTGAGGCAACATCTATAAATTACGAGTTTTATTTTTATTCGGGAGGTTCTATAAGTAATTTGAATAATTGGCAAATAAATTATTTGGGTGAAGGGTTTTCTCCGCAGGATTTATACTATTACTCAAACGCATTTACAAACTCTTTTTTCAAGTTAGACCTCTATGATACTCCAGATGAAAAAAGACAAACTAATTACGTAACAATTATTATTCCTACTCAACAAGGTTTGAAAATGGAAGCTCAAATGCAAAGGACAGTTGTTTCTGTTAATAAACCTGAATTCATTTTGAACTTTGATGGGGACAAGGAAGGGTTCTTTATTTATTGGTTGAAAAAAAGAAATTTTCTTAACATATCAACTTTTTATATGTCTGCGAAGTTCTACAATGCGAGAACAGGTCAGTTCACAAAAATGGTGACGGGACGTGGTTGGGACCCGTCAAGCTCAACACCACCATGCCAACAACAGTGGCCAAGTTATCTGAATATAGATAAGACTTTAGGTCCTCAAGCCTGTATGTCTGCAGGGGAAAGAACTACATTTGATAACACACAATATTTTTATTACACAGTTCAATTAGATTATCCGACTCAGACGTATCAGATATATAACACATTTGGACAGAGATTAGGGACGAACATACCCATAAAATGGTTTGAATATATTAACCCATGAGTCAAGATTATTACAAATATATCATTTCACCTGAAAACGTCAGAGGTGATTTGGCGGTTGTAAACTACAAAGGAACACCTGTTGGGGTTTATTCTGCCATGACCAAGGTTGTAAGCTCAGGACCTGGAGGTTCATCGCTTTTGAAACAAGTATCAATACCTGTTCTACTTAGACAAAGTGCTGTTGATGCGGGGTATTACTCACCTTTTGATGGAGATATATTACAAAAAGATGTTGTAACAAGTTTTTTATTTTCTGCTACAACGGGGAGCCCAATGACTTATTATGTATATAATACATCTGAACAGTTTGCAAATTATTTGGCTTTATCTGCTTACAGAGTTGATTGGGGGGACAACTCACCTAAACAAACTATCACAACATATGCGCCAAATTCAATTTCACACACCTATCCTACACCACCTACAAATCAATCCAAGACTTATAAAATAACATTAGAACAAATAAACCCATGGGGTGTGAATACTGTAACAAAAACTATTACTGTACCATACAAAAACATAACGCCATTGAATCCTCAAGGAGAATGTTTTTTTGCACCTTCTTTTGGAATATGGATTGGAACACCTGTATCTTACGATTATATTTTTTCAGGTGACGCAGTTAACGAAGTCTCTGCACAAGTATCATCGGATTATATTACAGTTCCATTCACAATAACAGGTCTCACACCTTCAAGAATTACCGAACTTAAACCTTATGGTACTCTTACACTAGCCCAAAGAGTTAACCTACCAATTATAAATAATGGAGTCCTTTGGGGTTCAATTACAAACGTTGGTAATGGATTCACAGCATACACGATACAAGGCACGAGTTATGTAGATTATTCAGATGGAGTTACCATTTTTTACCAACAGTCATCAGGATTAACCAAACAGAATTTAACTGCAGAACCAATCACCAAAAATGAAACACTTCTCAAAGTAATGGACCAACCAAAAATTCTAACTAATGTTTTCGTGGAAAGAGGAAAAAACAGTGCTTATGAAAGAGTTCAAAGACTTGGTGAGGTTGATAATTTGGGGGACATGATAAACTACGGATACGGATTTTTCAATGTCGTAGAAAAAGGCTCATAAACTATTTATAGAAAATTAACTTTATATGGCAATAGGTTCATACGGAACAATAAGACCGAGTGATGTTTCCCCAGCTGATGTGGAAATTATAATGAATTACACTCCTACAAGAGATGCAACTGACTCTTTTGTACTAACTAAACTTGACGCTCAAAGTTTACTGAGACCATATTTCGAAAACACCGAAACAGGTGGAAACGCTGGTGTTGAAGTGATTGGAGGTTTATATAACCTTACTTTACCAGCAAATCAATTCAACGCCCTTGGAATTTATACATTATATCTTAGACCTGTTCAAATTAGAACTGTTATTACTGATTGCGGTGTTTTAAGCGCACTTCCTAACGTGAAAGGATTGGTTATTGATTTGGCTAATGTTGACCCACAGTTTCAAAATAAATTTGTACCACAGGGACTCGTAGGATTCAGAATTGAATACTTGAATCCTGATGGTTCAAAAATTCCTAACTTTTTCAGAGTTGTTACATCATGTTTCTTTTGTGAACCAGTGGTAACTAATGAAGTTAACACAACTCAAAAGGCTATTAGATATAGATATGTTGAAGGAGATTCGAATTTATTGTTCTTAACAGTATCACCATCCTCATCACCGACTAACAAACCAAACGCCACACCATATATTGGACAACCTGACCAAGATATTTTGATATCAAACACCTTTTTTAATCCTGTAACATTGGAAATCGAAATGGTTGAGTACGATATCTCAACTCTTGCAATTGCTCTTTACGGTAATCAGACCAAATCTATTGATGACGGTATCTACACTATCTACGACAGTCAGAATAACATCTTCAGACAGTACAACTTGTATGAAGTTAGAGACCAATTTAATGCTCTGTTGTATGAGGTTAGACAAAATAGAGGTGATAACATTGATTTCAGTAAAAACTTCACTTCAATTACTAGCTAATGGCAACAACTATAAAGAACACCAAATATTTTTATCCGCCAAGGCCAGGTAGTGGTGCGGCGACCTTCTCTGATAATATTGTAGGTTTACAAACAGTAGAGGGTGGTGGTCTTACGCAAGGTAATTTTGAATTTACCACTGCAGTTGTTGAAAAGGTTAATAGAAGATTTAATGTAGGTGCATTTTCTGAACCAATTGATTTAAGTCAATTGGATATAGATAATGTATTTGAGAGTCGAAGAATTATGGCAACTCAATTTAGAGTTTATCCAAACTTTGATGTTTCTCAAGTAATGAATTTTTCTCTGTATGGTTCATTATCCAAAAGATTCCAAGTTTCCATCGGTCACATAATCAATGTATTTCCTGCATCATTAGATATTCAGTTTCTTAACCAAGAATTTTTTACAGGATACACTGCTGAGAGTATTGTTTATGACGAAATTTATGATGAAACGAGTTTTGAGGTTAATGTTGATAGAATTAAAAATCCTTTCGACATTGATTATTCCGTAAGTGCTGCGACAAATTTGAATCTAAGAGAAATTACAGTTTCTCCTTATAGAAATTTATATAACACATATTTGGATTACTGTGTTGCAATCAATGACGACATATTCAAAGTTGTTTCGTTCACTCCATCACAAACATTATCTTCAGGTGTTGTTAAATTTACGGTATCAGGTGCACCTTTTGGACAAACCGCAACGACTATAATTGAGGAATATCAAATTAGACCAAATGATTTTATTGTCGACAAAATATTTGCAGAATCTTTGGACGAAGTTGAAAAGTTTTTGGTGGATAGATTGATTCAACCTGAATACACATCCGTATTCCAAGTGCCAAGACAAAACGCTGACGGACAATATTATACCGACAATCAATCTGTTACATGGCCAAAAGACGGACCTTGGAATTTGGATATACGTTCGTTTTTGTTTGAAGATTACCTTACACAATTAGGGGCAATCGCTGAAGACTTGGATTCATATAAAACTAATTTGATTTCAAGGTTCTTAATATCCGCCTCACTTAAAGAATTCGATACTTTGGATAGGAAAGTTGAGAAGATATTTCAAATCTATGGTAGAAGCTTTGATGAAGTCAAGCAGTTTATAGATGCACTAGCATTTATGAATTCGGTTAATTATAATGTTGGTAACGACATACCCTCACAACTATTGGTGAACCTAGCACAGACTTTAGGTTGGACTGCTAACTTTTCACCTATCACCGACATGGACTTTTTGGACTCAGTATTTGGCAACACCCAAACACCAACATATCCAGGTTATGCAAGAGCCCTAACTCCAACAGAACTAAACTATGCGTTCTATAGAAACTTAATTCTCAACTCTGCATATCTTTTTAAATCCAAAGGTACAAGAAGGTCGGTTGAGTTTATGATGAGATTAATTGGTGCTCCCGACTCTTTGGTTGAATTCAACGAACACATTTACTTGGCTGACCAAAAAATTAACATAGACCAATTTGAAGCTCAATATGCACAAATTTCAGGTGGTACATATGTTCAACAAACGCCAGCATACCTACCAAACTCAACATATAAGATAAAGGGTAAGTTATTCAGTGCATTTACTACTGAGGACACATATGAAGATGTTCAAATCGAACTCGATGACTACCCAATTGATGATGAAGGGTATCCTAAAGCTCCGAGAAACACAGAAAATTACTTTTTCCAATTGGGCGCAGGTTGGTATGAAACAACTCCTTCACATAGAAGCCCTGACGAAGTTCAATTAACGGGTGAAGTTTTTACTGGTCAAAACTACGACATCCAAACACAACTTCAACCATTCACTTACGGTCAACAATACCTCAATAGATTCAGACAGTTCCCTTACATGACTGAAGGTTTCAAACTAAAGAAGGTTGTTGATAACAACAAGTCATGGTTGGAAGAGGATGATAAGATAAGAGTGTCTACAGATGCTAATTTCAACGCATACTATTACGCAGACAACGAAAAACTTGTTTTAAATGTTAAAAATATTGATTTGTTTTTGAATCCCGCTCAAGGTTTAGTTTATGATGTATGGGATTCTTCAGTTAGATATGACTATCCAATACCTGAGTCGGGATTAACAGTTGGTTACCCTGTACCAGGAGGTGTTGATTCTACATTTATAAACCCTGAACCTAAAAAGAAAACTTTCTTTGAGTTCTATCAAACTTTTTGGGAAAACATGATTAATGTAAGGAATAGGCAATACATAACTGATGGTAAGACTGGAGGATATCCAACATTACAATCTATTTGGTGGAAGTACATTGAGTCAGAACAGACAGTGGGAGTACCAAACAACAAATATACATATCAAAAACTTATTGATTACATAAATGGTATGGGTCCATATTGGATGAAGCTTGTAGAACAGATGATTCCAGCCACCACAATATGGAACACAGGTACAAAATTGGAAAACTCAGTTTTACAAAGACAAAAGTTTGTTTATAGAAGACAAAGAGGTTGCCAATTTATTTCAGTTCCTGTTGACCCATGTTTTATAATCACAAATATTTTTGATTATACATGCCAAACCGAATATGTGGACTTCAATATCTACGCTTGGTTAAACGGGGACACCTCAGTATCCAATTTTCAATCAATTTTGGCAAACAGATTGAATGTTATACTAGCTCAACAAGGACTAACACTCAATGATTGTGTACAAAGTTCAGTAGAAACGGTATGGTATGTAGATTTGATGATAGGAAACACTCAAATTATCAAAAAACCATTCTACACGGGGTATGGTTTGACTGATGTTCCAACAAATTCCAATTGGAGAAACGCTTTGATTCAGAATTTACCATCATTGTATCCTTTTGGGTTTACATATTTCCTTAATGGAAATAACTTGACTATAACCAATATGACTTGTACCCCTACCAACTTAAATAAATCTGTAAAACTAAATGTCTGTATGGACATTGGTATAAATTGTTAATAGAGAATGGCATTATTTGATTATAATTTATCGGTTAGTGGTGATTGCCAAGGTACGAGTTTAGGTGCTTATCAGATATCATTTTATGGAGCGGTTCCACCTTATACAATACAGTTTATAAGCCCATCATACCCAAGTGTAAACGTTGGAGAAAATGTTCCATACACGAAAACAGATTTATTTTCACAGACCATACAATTGACGGTCAACGATAGTACTTTACCAACTAACCAATCATTTAATATTAATATACCAATTTCGAGTGGTATCTGTTGTAGTATAGTTTCAGTTGATAATACTACTTGTGGTGAAAATAATGGTTCGGTAACAGGTACATCAACAACAGTATATTCATCTGCTGATTTTTTCATTTATTCAGGAAACGGTTCTTTCGTTAATTCGGCTACAACCGACCAAACAACAGTCGTATTCACCAATCTTACAGCTGGTACATACTATATGACTGTCGGAGATTTAGGGGGTTGTTCAGGTACAAGCCAAACTTTCATAGTTGAACAGTCGACGGTAACAAATTACGGGTTGTATTCCATTCCAAATTCAAGTTGTGGAGGAACTCCAATCGGTAAGATTATGATTACAGGTCTTACAGGACAACAACCTTTTTTATATTTGTGGTCAAACGGACAAACAGGACAGACTGCTACAGGTTTGACCGCTGCTGATTATTCAGTTCAGGTTACGGACGGATTCGGATGTATTACATCCAAAGAAGCTACCGTAGTAAATGTTGACCCCATGGGTGCATTTTTTACGGCAGTAACAAACCCAACATGTTTCCAAAGCGATGGTGCAATAAAATTAACGTTGACGGGTGGAAGTGCCCCATATTATTATTCAGCATCAACTGGAGCTGTTTTGGTTTCTTATGCTCAAGAGTACAGTATTTCAGGACTATCTGCAGGAGACTACCAATTTTTGGTAACCGACGCAGCTCTTTGCCAAATTATTACAGGTACTACACTATCTCAGCCTAATGGTATGAGTTCTGTAAGTATTGTGGGGACAAATTCTTTCTGTTCTACCAATGACGGTCAGATAACAGCTACTGTATTGGGAGGACAAAGTCCATACACTTATACCCTCGTGGATGAAAATGGTGACCAAAATGTAATTGTAGGTCCACAACAAATCCAAGTTTTCCCAAATTTATCTGCAGGAACTTATTCAGTTTTTGTTGAAGATTCAACAGGTTGTGTTTTTTCCAAGGAAATATTCATTGTGGCAACAGATAAGTTTACAATCAATACAAGTATTACAGGAACTACTTGTAATCAAAATAATGGAAGCGTTTATGTAACTACGTCCACTGGATATACTTTACCGTTAGACTATTCTGTTGACGGTGTACAAAATGTTATTGATACGAACATGACCGCAGTGACCTTCAATAATCTATCATCAGGAAATCATGAGGTTACAGTTACCGACGCTACTGGATGTGCACAGAAACAAACGATATTTGTACCCAAAGGTGATGTATTAGATTTTAGTTTATATAGTGTTAATTGCGGTAATGGTGATAGTGGTCAAATCACCGCATTTATAACGTCGGGAACTCCACCGTTCACTTTCAATTGGTCGAACAACGTCCCATCAAACCCGCAACAGATACAAGTGTCCTCCCTTACTGCGGGAACATACACCCTTTCAATTGTCGATAGTGTGGGATGTTCTCTTAGTAGGTCAACTACGATTACATGTAATACGAATTATACATCTTACCAATGTTATGTGATGGGAGAAGAAGTGTTCAATATTCAATCACCATCGAAATTTGGTTTACTCCAAATGTTGAATGAGGGGTATGTTGACTTAACTTCAGGGAATACAAGTTGTGCTCTGATTTCTGCGATATTCACAGCTAAAGTTTCGGCACAACCAATTGGGTTAAATGCACAAAATACATTTTTCACCGCCACAGCACTTAACAACCCGCCCTCAGACAATTTGTGGTATGATACAATTAAACAATTATTGTTATCAATACCTGGAATATTGAGTGTAACAATTGACCAATTAAATAATCAGATAACAATTGCAACAAATCCAGCAAGTAACTCACTTGATGGACAAGAAATAGTTGTGGAACTTGCTATCGAGTATGATATAATGTGTTTAACATAATGGTACAAGTAAGACTAACAGAAATAAGTGGGGGTACTTACCCTATCAGTGTTTACCTATCGGACATATATGGTAATAACCAGACTTCACTTGGCACTATTGCGACAGGAACTACAGTTCCACCCGTAATTTATTACAACACCGTAATCCCTACAATATTTCAGACCGCACCTGAAATAATGTTAAAGTTGGTTGATGCCAATGGTTGTGAAGCCATCAAAATATTAGATTGTACCTTCGGTTGTACATTTAACATTACAATCGAAATGGCTAGTTGTAATGTTAACATCGATATTCAAAATTCAGATTGTGCAATTTCTTTGGATATTACCGACCCAAGTTGTGGTTTCACAATTTCAGTAAGCTGAAAAAAAGAATTAATAATTTTTTCTCAACTCAATTCAATTGCTCATTCGTGGTATTTATAAAATAAAAAACCGCGGATGTCCACTTTATATTCAATTTTCGTTGTAAATAATGCCTCAGGATGCAATACTGAAATTGAACAACAACTCACAGTCACAGGTTGTACGACTTATATCATTAGATTGTCTCAAAATTCTAATGCGTTAGGTCCATTCGACGTTTTTTATAGTTTATATCCAACACCACTTTCCGCAGCAACTTTGGTTGCGTCCGCACAAACAAGAACACAAATGTTCAATGGAGTTGTACTTGAGTTAGAGTGTGTAACACCAACGCCTACTCCAACAACAACACCTCAGACTCCAACGCCTACTCCAACACCTACAACCACTACAACTCTTACTGCTACGCCATCTGAAACACCAACTTCAACTCCTACATTAACAGCATCACCAACAGAAACTCCAACTTCAACGCCATCTGAAACGCCAACAGAAACCCCAACTGAGACACCGACAAATACTCCAACTCCAACTAATACACCAACACCAAATTTAACACCAACTGCGACACCACAGGTAACTCCTACACAAACACCAACTGAAACACCTTCTCAAACTCCAACTAATACACCAACACCGACACCTACAGTTGGAACAGTAACGATTGTTATCACAGGTTCATATTCATCAGGGTCAATTCAAGCAGGATATGAGGCGGTTGCTAACACCATTTTGGATGTTGATACTGAAATAAGTTTCGTGAATACTCTTGGTTCGGTTTCGGGAAGTCCTTATGTTCTTAGTGGTTCTGTTACAATTCTTTCAGGTCAAACAACAGGGTTTAATAACTTCATTATTCCAGGTGACTATTCTGACCTCAACGACACAAGTGAATTCTCAGGAATTTCTCAGTCATTCACAGGAAGCTCAACATACACATACGTAATTCAAACTGAATCTGAGTTTGATGTTACGCCAACACCTACGCCAAGTATAACTGCTTCGCCAACCGCAACTCAAACACCAACCGTAACTCAGACCAACACACCGACGCCAACAACAACTACAACTCTAACAGCAACTGAAACTCCTACACAAACACCAACTGAAACACCTACTCCAACAACAACTACAACTTTAACAGCAACTGAAACACCGACACCTACCCAAACACCAACACTAACGACAACACCAACAACAACACCAACAGCTTCAAGAGCGTATTGGGAATATGTTTTTGGTTATGACCCTACAGTAGATTTGAACGCATGTTCTAACTATTCAACATCTCCAACAACATATTATGGTGCACCTGGTGATGGACCTGGTCCAAACATCGGTGAAGTTCTTTATACTGACTCAGGTCTAACAACAACAGTACCTAACGGTTATTACTCAAACGGAGTTGCTTGGTATCAAGTCACAGGAGGAGCGGGTGTAATTACAACCCAAGACCCAAATGGATGTCTCGTTTCTCCAACACCAACATCTTCTGCGACTTCAACACCTACACCTTCAGTAACTGAAACTCCAACCAACACACCAACAACAACTGCTACACCAACACCTTCACCAACTTCGGATTTGGTTATTTATATCATAACACAAGATGGTCTTGAGTTAATTACTCAAGATGGTATAAACATTATTAGCCAACAATCGCCTTGATAATAAAAAAATTATAAAAATCAATAGAATTAAATATTTATAAACATGGCAACAACAAGAATTACGGATTTACCGATAGTACTATCAGCAGCCCCCGCTGATGTATTATATATAGTAACAGACTATACTGGGGGAACTTCGGGTACCTCGGGGCAAATTACGTTTTCCGCCTTAACAGCTAGTATAACAGGGGGCACATCTGGTACTAGTGGTTCATCAGGAATATCAGGCACAAGCGGTTCATCAGGTATTGATGGAACATCAGGTTCTTCAGGAATATCAGGCACAAGCGGTTCTTCAGGAATAGATGGAACATCTGGTAGTTCAGGTATTAATGGAACATCAGGTTCATCAGGTATTGATGGAACATCTGGTAGTTCAGGAATATCAGGCACAAGCGGTTCTTCAGGAATAGATGGAACAAGCGGTTCTTCAGGTATTGATGGGACAAGCGGTTCATCAGGAATAGACGGAACATCTGGTAGTTCAGGAACATCAGGTTCTTCAGGTATAGACGGAGCATCTGGCTCATCAGGAACATCAGGTTCTTCAGGTATAGATGGAGCATCTGGCTCATCAGGAACAAGTGGAACATCAGGTTCATCAGGTATAGATGGAGCATCTGGTTCATCAGGAACAAGTGGAACATCAGGTTCATCAGGTATAGATGGAGCATCTGGCTCATCAGGAACATCAGGTTCTTCAGGTATAGACGGAGCATCTGGCTCATCAGGAACATCAGG
>Ga0172376_10003295_pt1 | contig 19165 bp, 12 predicted proteins | sample Lak35m_FD_121114 | JGI IMG/M metagenome (GOLD analysis project Ga0172376, IMG submission 121114) | Freshwater microbial communities from Kabuno Bay, South-Kivu, Congo - kab_092012_35m | ecosystem: Environmental > Aquatic > Freshwater > Lake | place: Democratic Republic of the Congo: South-Kivu... | reverse complement strand
CGGTCAACGGTCAGCCCGAGATCGGGCGCTTCGGCTGGAAGGCCCAGGTCCCGCGCCTCGCCGACTTCGTGAACGACGCGATGGCCGGCGAGCTCGGGCTCACGACGCCCGACAACGGCCGCGGCTTCGCGCTGCTGGCCGACGCGGACGGCGTCGCCGATCCCGAGCTCACGCCCGACGAGGTGAACGCGGTCGCCTTCTGGATGACCAACCTGGCCGCGCCCGAGCGCGTCGGCTCGCTCGATCCACAGGTGCTGGCGGGCGAGCTCCTGTTCGACTCGCTCGGCTGCGCGAAGTGCCACGTGCCCGAGCTCGCCGGCGCGCACGGTCCCGTGCGGGCCTACACGGACCTCCTGCTGCACGACGTCATGCCCGCCTCCTACCGCGGCATGGAAGAGACCGGCGCTGGCGTGGGCGAGTTCCGCACGCCGCCGCTGTGGGGCATCCGCCACACGGCGCCCTACATGCACGACGGCCGCGCCGAGGATCTGCGCGGCGCGATCCAGGCCCACAACAGCGAAGCCCTGGCCGTGCGCAACGCCTTCCTCGCGCTCGACGCGCTCGATCAGGACGCGGTGCTCGCCTTCCTGAACGACCTGTAGCGCGCGGAAGAACCTTCCCACGCACCTCCCGGCCGCCCGCGCGCGAGAAGCGGGATAGCTTTCGAGCAGCGGACTCCTGCCACCACCAGTCCCGGGATCCCGGGGCGGTCCGCGTGCTCACATGGCCACGCTCCACCCGCGCCGGCTCGTACTTCCGCTGACCCTCGCCCTCGGCCTCGCGGCCTGCAGCGGGAGCTCTTCACCGGGCGCGCGCCCGGTGCTCGGTGGCCCGATCGAGGGCCTGACCGCGGCCGAGAAGGCGGCCTTCGAGCGCGGCAAGCGCGTCTTCGCGCGGCGCTTCACGCCCGAGGACGGCCTCGGTCCGCGCTACAACGCGACCTCCTGCGAGAGCTGCCACTCGACGCCGATCCTGGGCGGCTCGGCCCCGCTCTACCGCAACTTCTACCTCGGCATGGCCGGCGCGCCCGGGCGCCAGACGCCGCTGCCGGGCTTCTCGTCGGCCGTGGTGCAGGCCTTCGGCGGAGACGCGGAAGACTTCTCGACCGAGGTCGGACGACGCAACCTGCCGGGCCCGGTCTCGCAGCCGATCACGGTCGCGCAGCGCAACGCCCTGCCGCTCTTCGGCGTGGGCCTGTTCGAGGCGGTCTCGGACGCGACCCTGATCGGGCTCAGCGATCCGAACGACGAGGACGGCGACGGGATCTCCGGGCGCTTCAACACCGACGCGGGCGCGCTCGGACGCTTCGGCGTGAAGTCGCAGTCGAACAACATCGAGGTCTTCACGCGCGCGCCGCTGCAGAACCAGATGGGCATCACGAGCGACCCCTTCGAGGGCGGCGGCGCGGTGGTCGGCCTCGGCGCGCACTTCGTGCAGGTCTCGGGTGATCCGAACCAGCCGACCAGCGACTCCGACGCACACGCCGACCCCGAGATCAGTGCGCGCGACCTCGGCGATCTGATCGCCTTCACGCGCTTCCTCGCGCCGCCCGAACCGGTGCGGCCCTTCAGCCCCGCCGCGGCGCGCGGTGAGCGCACCTTCGACGCGCTGGGCTGCACGAAGTGTCACGTGCCCGCACTCGACTCGGGCCGCGGACCGGTGCGGGCCTACAGCGATCTGCTCCTGCACGACCTCGGCCCCGAGCTCGCCGATGGCCTCGCCTTCGGTCTGCCGCAGGCCTCCACGCTCTCGCCGCTGACGAGCGCCGGCGAGTTCCGCACCCAGCCCCTGTGGGGTGTGTCACTCTCCGCGCCGTACCTGCACGACGGTCGCGCCGAGACGCTGCAGGCGGCCATCGAGTGGCACGGCGGCGAGGCCGCTCCGATCCGCGCCGCCTTCCTCGCGCTGGACCCGGCCGAACAGGCCGACCTGATCGCCTTCCTCGAGCACCTCTGATCCCGATGCACGCCCTCGTTCGACCGCTCACGATCCTGCTCGCACTCAGTGCGCCCTTCGCGCTCGTGCGCAGCGTCCAGGCCCCCGAACGCCCCGCCCGACGCCACCCCGGAGTGGGCGAGCCGGGCGGGCCGCTCCAGCCGCTCACGGGCGACGAAGAGGCGCTCTTCGCGCGTGGACGCGAGCTGTTCGCGCGCGACTTCAGGCCCTCGAACGGCCTCGGCGCGCCCGAGATGAACGCCGACTCGTGCCGCGCCTGCCACCAGGATCCGGTGCTCGGCGGCGCGGGTGCGCTCGAACTCAACGTGTCGCGCTTCGCACGCGACCACGGCGGCGCGGGTCCCTTCGAGAACCTGCCCGGCGGTCAGGGACTGTCGAAGCTGCGTCCGCCGCTCGTGGCCGGCCGCGAGGACTACGTGTACGGCGAGGCCGACGTGTTCGAGCAGCGCCAGACGCCCTCGGTCCTGGGCGACGGCCTGATCGACGGCATCGACGCGGCCGCGATCCTCGCCAACGAAGACCCGCTCGACCGCGACGGCGATGGCATCCGCGGTGTCGCCCGCAAGCTCGTGATCGGCGGCGTGACCGAGCTCGGCCGCTTCGGCTGGAAGGCCCAGGTGCCGAGCCTGGCGGACTTCGCGCGCGACGCCCTGGGGGGCGAGCTCGGCCTGACGACGAGCGACGACGGGCGCGGCTTCGCGCTCGTGAGCGACGGCGACGCGGTGGCCGAGCCCGAGCTGGCCGACGACGACGTGGCGGCCCTGGCCTTCTTCCTCGGGCAGCTCGCTCCGCCGCAGCGCGTCGGCTCGCTCGCGCCCGAGGTCCTGGCGGGCGAGCTCCTGTTCGAGCGCATCGGCTGCGCGAAGTGCCACGTGCCCGAGCTCCCCGGCGCGGACGGCCCCGTGGCGCTCTACTCCGACCTCTTGCTGCACGACATCCACGCCGGAACCTTCCGTGGCATGGCCGAACCCGGCGCCAGCGCGGGCCAGTACCGCACGCCGCCGCTGTGGGGCGTGCGCGACACCGCGCCCTACCTGCACGACGGACGCGCCAGCACGCTGCGCAAGGCGATCCTCCTGCACGACGGCGAGGCGCGCCTCGTGCGCCAGGCCTTCGAGGCCCTGCCGAGCCACGACCAGGCGTCCGTGATCGCCTTCCTCGACGACCTCTGAGGGGTCGTGAAGAAATCCCCCACCGCCTCCGACCTCAGCAGGATGCGCCGTGGCGTTGTTGCGCCGACTCCGAGTATCGCAGCGGATATGCGTCGTCGGCGCGCCTGGCCACGGCGCATCCTGCTGGGTCTCGGCTGGCGGGGGATTTCCTCACAACCCCTGAGCCCAGCTGATTCACGCAGGCCTCGAGCGCCGGGCTGAGCCGAGGCGCCCTTCACGGGGCGAGAAGTGCCGTTTTTGTCACTCCCCGGGCCGGTGTGTAAGGAGTAGCGTACACCCTCGTTACGGTGTTCTGACGTTCACTCCGTCTCCGCGGCTCCTCGAGGGAGGGTCCCATGCGTGGAAGGTTCGTGCTCGGGTCGATGGCCTGGTTCCTCGGCGCCTGTGGCTCAGGTGGCGGAGGGACCGACGGCGGTTCCGGCGACGAGGAGCGGCCCGGCTTCCAGAGCGAGGACCCGGGCGAGGGCGGCGAGGTCGAGCCGCCCGACCGGCGCGTGGTGGCCTTCGAGGAGGTCGCGGCGCGCGTCGGCTGGACCGGCATCCAGCGGCGACGCAACGAGAACTGCAACACGTTCACGGGCTCGGGCGGCGCCTTCGGCGACGTCGATCTCGACGGCGACCTCGACTTCTTCGCCACGAACCAGGGCGGACCGAACTTCCTCTACCTGAACCAGGGCGACCTCGATGGCGACGGCCTGCCGGACCACGTCGAGATCGCCGGCGCGCTCGGCCTGCGCGAGGAGGAGAAGCTGAGCCACGCGGCGGTCTTCGTCGACTTCGACAACGACGGGGATCAGGACCTCTACGTGACCCACTGGAGCGTGGGCAACACGCTCTGGAAGAACTTCCTGCTCGAGGACGGACGGCTCGTGTTCCGCGACGTGACCGACCTCGCCGGTCTGCGCGACGAGGGCCGGGCGATCACGAGCGCGTGGGCCGACTTCGACCAGGACGGCCTCCTCGACGTGTACCTGGCGAAGCACGCCGTGTGCCTTTCGGACGACGATCCGCGCCCGGGACACCGCCTGTTCCACGCGCGCGGCGACGGCACCTACGCGGACTGGACGAGCGCCCTGTGCGCGGACGGCACGCGCACCTGCGACGACGTGAACGGCCTCGGCTTCACGGCCGGCTGGTACGACCACGACGACGATGGCGACCTCGATCTGTACGTCGTGAACGACTTCACGCACTCCGACGTCGGCAACCGCCACTTCCGGAACGACGGAGCGGACGGTGCCGGCGGCTGGCGCTTCGTGGAGGTCTCGCGCGAGCTCGGCACGAACTTCAACGTCAACGGCATGGGCCTCGGCCTGGGCGACCTCGACAACGACGGCTGGATCGACCTCGCCTTCAGCGACATCGAGGGCTCGCACGTCGCGCGCCATGACGGCGTGGGCGCCTACCAGGACCTCAGCGCGACCTGCGGCGTGTACGAGTCGACGCAGCTCTACGACGGCTGGGGCGTCGCCTTCCTCGACGCGGACTGCGACGGCTGGCAGGACCTCTTCTTCGTCAACGGCCCGGTCTTCGGGCTGGCGCCGCAGCCCGACACGTTCCTGCTGAACGAGCGCGACCTGACCTTCACCGACCTGTCGCGCGAAGCCGGCCTCGATGGCGGCGCCAAGGGCCGCGCGCTCGCCCTGGCGGACATCGACCGCGACGGTCGGGTGGACTTCTTCGTGGGCAACTTCGGGCAGCAACCGTACCTGTACCGCAACCGCGCGCGCGACCTCGGCACGAACCAGAACTGGCTCGTGGTCACGCTCGAGGGCACGCACTCGAACCGCGACGCGATCGGTTCGCGCGTCTACCTCTCGACCGGCACGCTGAACCAGGTGCGCGAGATCACCAGCGGCCCGAGCCACGGCGGCGGCGACCAGCGCGCGGCCTTCTTCGGGCTCGGGCAGGCGACCTCGGCGCACCTCGCGGTGCGCTGGCCGGATGGCCGCCGCCAGGACGTCGGCCTCGTGCGCGCGAACCGCTACCGCCACCTGGTCGAGCCGCCACGCCACTGAGGCGCGCGCGCCGCGGGCACGCTACAACTCCTGGCGTGCGCCGCGCCTTTTTTCTCGGACTGCTGGCCGTTTCCGCATCCTGCTCGCCCACGGCGGACGAGCCCGAGCTCCCCTTCCAGGCACTCTTCGCGGTGCGCGGACGCTGGTCGGGGGAACGCGAGCTGCGCCTGTTCGTCGAGGACGAGCCGGGGCCGCTCGCGCGCGGCGAGCTGCTGGCCGCGGTGCGCGCGGCGCTGCAGGTCTGGAGCAAGGCCGGCGCCTGCACGGGTGCGCTGGTCGAGACGCGCGAGGCGGCCAGCGTCGTGCTCGGCTGGCGCCGCGGAGCACACGGCGAGTGCGTGCCCTTCGGCGCCGATCCGAGCGTGGCCCACGCCGGTCCGGTCGGACCGGGGAGCTTCGTGCACTTCGACGCCGGACGCGCGTGGCGCGAGGGCGAGCTCTCGCTCACCCACGCCGCCGTGCACGAGCTCGGCCACGTGCTCGGACTCGACCACGGCCCCGACGAGGAGAGCGTGATGTTCCCCGCGCCGAGCGCCACGCGCCGGCCGCTCGGCCGCTCGGATCGGGCCGCGCTGCGCGCGCTGTATGCGGTCGGCACGGAGACCTGGCCGGGCGACCTCACGGTCCTGCGCGCGGACGGCCGCCCCGCGCTCGTGCTGCCCGCGGTCGCACCACCGCAGTGGACAGAGTTCGCCTGCTTCGACACCGATGGCGACGGCGACGACGAGCTGCTCACGTGGCGCGTGGACGACGCGCGCGAGGCGGGCGGCGCGCTGTGGAGCTTCCACTTCGCACCCGGCCCCGTGCTCGAGCGCACGCTGGGTCCGCTCTACGGCGTCTCGGCCCCGGGGGCCAGGCTCGCCTTCACGCGCGACGCAGCGGGACAGCGCTGGCTCAGCGCGGATCTCGGCGGCGCGCACGCGCGCAGCCTGCGCTTCGACGCCCACGGGATCCCGGCAGAACTCGCCGAGCCGGCGCCGCAGCTCGAGGCGCCCGGCGCACGCCGCTCCACGGGCGACCTCGACGGGAACGGGGAGCAGGAAAGCGTCACGCTCGGCCCCTGACGCGGGGCGAGTGCGCCGCGCGCGGGCGAGGCGCGTTCAGGTCGCGGTCTGCGCGAGCAGGCCCTCGCGCTCGCGCGCTTCGAGTCCCGCGACGCGCGCCAGCGCCGCGGCGAGCACGCGCTTCGGCTCGTCGGGCGAGCGTGCGCGGCGCGCGCCCTGCACGTCGGCCACGAACACGCCGGGCAGCTTGTTCTTGCGCAGGCCCGGGCCCTCGGTCTCGCACTCGCCCGAGCCGCTCGGCGTGACCCACAGGTGCTCGGGCGCGAGCGCGGGCAGCACGAGCCCGGTGCGTGCGAGGCGCGCGAGCAGCGCCCCGAGGGCCTGGAGCCCGCGCGCGCGCTCGGCCCCGAGGCCGTCGGTCGCGAGCCAGCGCGGGAACGGGAAGGCGTCCTCGAGGGCGCGCACGACGAGGAACGAGCGGCGCGCGACGAGGCCGTGGCCGAGGGCGCCGACGCACAGCGGCTCGGGCGTGCCGACGCCGGCCGCGCGCAGGAGGCACAGCACGTTCCACTCGCGCTCGGCCAGGCTCGCGCTGCGCGGCGTGCCGAAGCGCGCGCGCAAGAGCGGCCCGAGCGCTGGCCGGTGGCTCGTCAGCCAGACCCAGCCGGTGCCGAGCTCGCCCGGGCGCCCGGTGAGGTTGCCGCGCAGGTCGGCCGTGCCGGGCAGCGCGAAGGCGAGGCGCCGCGCGCCGGGGGCGGTGGAGAGCTCGCGCGCGCGCTCGAGCCGGCGCGCGTCGCCGGCGAGCAGCACCTCGGCGTCGGCCACGCCGAGAGCGCCCAGCCCCGCGCCCGGCGCAGGACCGGCCCAGCGCAGGCGCAGCGCAGAGGAGGCGATCATTTCAGGAGTGTAGCGCTCCTCGGTGCGCGCCCTAGAATGCGACCATGCTCTCCCCCCTCGTTGCCGCGCTCCTCGTCCTGCCCCAGACCCCCGCCGAGGCCCCCGTCCAGGCCATGCTCTCGGTGGCAAAGACGGACCTGACGCTCGAGCTCGTGCGCGCCCTCGACCTCGATCTCGCGGCCCTGACGCGCGACGGGCGCGTCTCGATCGTGGCCGATGCCCACGACCGCGCCGCGCTGCGCGACGCAGGCGTGCCCTTCGTGGTCGAGCACGAGGACCTGGCGGCCTTCTACGCCTCGCGCCTCACGAGCACGGGCGCGGCGCGCGCGGGAGGCTCGCTCGGCTCCTGGCTCACGCCCGCCTTCGGCGCGGGCTCGATGGGCGGCTACTACACCTTCGCCGAGATCGTCGCGGTGCTCGACCAGATCCACGCGGCCTACCCGAGCCTGACGACGGCCAAGTTCTCGATCGGCACCTCGATCCAGGGGCGCACGCTGTGGGCCATCAAAGTCTCGGACAACCCGGGCGTCGACGAGAACGAGCCCGAGGTGCGCTTCGACGCGCTGCACCACGCGCGCGAGCCGGAGAGCATGCAGGTCACCTTCTGGACGATGCTCGCGCTGCTCGAGCGCTACGGCACCGATCCGCTCTCGACCTACCTCGTGAACGAGCGCGAGCTGTGGTTCATCCCGTGCGTGAACCCCGACGGCTACGTCTACAACCAGAACACGAATCCGCTCGGCGGCGGGCTGTGGCGCAAGAACCGCCGCACGAACTCGGGCGGCTCGTTCGGCGTCGATCTGAACCGCAACTACGCCTACGAGTGGGGCTTCGACAACCTCGGCAGCGATCCGACGCAGACCTCCGAGGTCTACCGCGGCACGGGCCCGGCCAGCGAGCCCGAGGTCGCCGCCATGCAGGCCTTCATCGACACGCGTGACTTCCAGGTGGCGATCTCCTCGCACACCTACTCGGACCTGTGGCTGTGGCCCTGGGGCTACATCGCCGCCGCGCCGGCCAACAACGCGCAGTACGTCGAGGTCGGCGACCTCGCGACCGAGTTCAACGGCTACCTCGAAGGCCCGGCGGGCGTCGTGCTGTACCTCGCCAACGGCGTGACCGACGACTACGACCACGGCGTGCACGGCACGCTCGCCTTCACGCCCGAGATCGGCGGGGATTCGGACGGCTTCTGGCCGCCGACCGCGCGCATCATCCCGCTGGCGGAAGAGAACGAGCTCGCCTACCTGCGCTCGGCCTGGGCCGCGGGCGCCTACGTGCGCGAGACGGCCCGCGTCGCGAGCGAGCTCGGTGACAGCGACGGCTTCGTCGAGCCCGGCGAGGGCTACCGCGTCGTGCTGACGCTGCGCAACAGCGGACGCGCCACGGCCACCGGGCTCGAGCTCGGGCTCACGAGCACGACCCCGGGCATCACCGTCACGACCGGCACGGTCGCGCTCGGCACGCTGGCGTCCTTCAGCACGACCTCGCACGCGGGCACGCCGCTCGAGCTCTCCGTCGGCGGCGCGGTGCCCACGGGCACGACCGTGGAGTTCGTCGTGACGATCGCCCACGACGGCTTCACGCAGGAGTTCCCCGGCTCGTTCCGCGTCGGCCAGCCGCGCACGCTGCTCACGGACGACCTCGAGACCAACGTGGGCTGGACCGTGGGCGCGCCCGGTGACGCCGCCACGACCGGGATCTGGGCCTACGGCAATCCGGTCGGCACGACCAACGGCAGCGACGCCTCGAACCCCGAGAACGACGCCACGCCGGGCGCCGGCGTGCGCTGCTTCGCGACCGGCAACGGCTCGACCACGGCCGGCGGCGACGACGTCGATGGCGGCCCGACCACGCTGATCTCGCCGCGCCTCGACCTCTCGGGCGTCAGCGGGGCGCTGCTCAGCTACCAGCGCTGGTTCGCGCTGTTCACGCAGCTCGACGACCAGCTCACGGTGGCGCTCTCCGCCGACGACGGCGCGACCTGGACCACGGTCGAGACCGTCACCGGCGCGGGCCTGAACGCCTGGAACACGCACGAGCTCGCGGTCGAGGACCACGTCGCCCTGACCGACCGCGTGCGCCTGCGCTTCCGCACGAGCGACAACCCGAACAACTCGATCCTCGAGGCGGCCGTGGACGAGCTGCGCGTCCTGACCTTCGACACCGGCGCGAAGCTCAACTTCTACGGCCGGCCGCAGCTCGGTGGCCCGCTGGCGATGCACGTCGCCGCGAATGCCTCGCAGCCTTTCAACGTGCGCGCCAGCACGGCCACGGCCTCGATCCCCCTCGCCTTCGGCGTGCTCCTGATCCAGCCGGCCGGCAGCGTCGTGGTCGCGAGCGGCAACACCGACGCATCCGGCTTCCACCGCACGGTCTTCACCGTGCCGAACAACCCGGCCCTGATCGGTCAAACCTTCCACTGCCAGGCCCTGACCGTGGCGCCGCTCGGGCTCTCCAACCGCGCCTCGCTGACCTTCCAGTAGGCGCGCCGAGCCGGCGCGGGCGCGGGCTATGATCCCGCGCCCATGCCGCGCCTCTTCCTGCTCGACGGGACCGCCCTCGCCTACCGCGCGCACTTCGCGCTCGCACGCTCGGGCCTCTCGAAGGCCGATGGCACGCCGACCGGCGCGACCTACGGCTTCACGATGACCCTGCGGCGCATCCTCGAGGAGGAGCGCCCGGACGCGATCGTCAGCGTGCTCGATGCGCCCGGCGACACCTTCCGCCACGTGCGCTACCCCGAGTACAAGGCCACGCGCGAGCGCGTGCCCGAGGACCTAGTGGCTCAGCTCCCGCTGATCCGGCGCGTGGTCGCGGCCCACGGCGTGCCGCTGCTCGAGGAACCCGGGGTCGAGGCCGACGACGTGATCGGCACGCTCGCGCGGCGCGCCGAGGCCGCCGGCTGGGAGGTCTTCATCGTCACCGGCGACAAGGACTTCATGCAGCTCGTGAGCGAGCACGTGAAGCTCTACAACGTCTTCAAGACCGGCGAACCGCCCGAGATCCAGGGCCTGAACGCGGTGCGCGAGAAGTTCGGCACGACGCCCGACCACGTGGTCGACGTGCTGGCGATCATGGGCGACAGCTCGGACAACGTTCCGGGCGTGCACGGGATCGGTCCGAAGGGCGCGACGGACCTCGTGCGCGAGTTCGGCAGCGTGGACGGGCTGCTGGCGCGCCTGTCGGATGTCAAGGAGAAGACGCGCGCGAAGATCGAGGCCTCGCGCGAGCTCTTGCTGCTCTCGCGCGAGCTCGTCACGATCAAGACCGACGTGCCGCTGGCGCTCGAGCTCTCGCACCTGAGCGCGCCCGCACCCGACGGCGCGGCTCTGCTCGAGCTGTTCCGCGAGCTCGAGTTCCGCACGCTGATGGAGAAGGTCGCCGTGGCCGCCGCGCCGCCGAGCCGCGCGGGCGAGCGCGACTACGTGCTCGTGCGCAGCGCCGATGAGCTCGCGGCGATGGTGGCCGAGCTCGCCGCGGCCGGCGCCTACGCGCTCGACACCGAGACGACCGGCCTCGCGCCGCTCGCCTCCGAGCTGGTCGGGATCTCCTTCGCGGCCCGCGCGGACCGCGCCTTCTATGTGCCCGTGCGGCCCTGCCTGTACCCGGGCGGGCGCGAGGCACTGCTCGCCGCACTGCGACCCTTCTTGACCGACCCCGCGCACGCGCGCTCGGGCCAGAACACGAAGTTCGACTGGCTCGTGCTCGCGCGCGCCGGCGTGCGCGTGCCGCCGCCCGACTTCGACACGCTCGTGGCGAGCTTCTGCGCCGCGGGCGGCGACGCGCGCACGCACGGCCTCGACGCGCTCGCCCTGCGCCACTTCGGGATCAAGAAGATCCCGACCTCCGAGCTGATCGGCAAGGGCAAGACGCAGGTCACGATGGACCAGGTCGCGGTCGAGAAGGTGGCCGAGTACGCCTGCGAGGACGCCGACGTCGCCTTCCGCCTGCGCGCGGTGCTCGAGCAGGAGCTCGCCGAGTCCGGCGCCACGCGCCTCTTCCGCGAGCTCGAGCTGCCGCTCGTGCCCGTGCTGGCCGCCATGGAGGAGCGCGGCATCCGCCTCGATACGGCGCACATCGCGCGCCTCGCGGCCGAGATGGAGAAGGAGCTCGTCACCCTGACCCACGCGGTGCAGGAGCACGCCGGCGAGAACTTCAACGTCAACTCGACCAAGGCCCTGGGCGAGATCCTGTTCGAGAAGCTGCGCATCCAGGACGCGGCCGGTGTGAAGCGCGTCAAGAAGACCCAGACCGGCTGGGCCACCGACGCCGACACGCTCTCGCTCTCCTACGGTGACGTGCCGATCGTGCGCGCGCTGCTCGAGTACCGCGAGGTCCAGAAGCTGAAGAGCACCTACGTCGACGCGCTGCCCGAGTACGTGCACAAGGAGACCGGGCGCATCCACTGCTCCTTCAGCCAGGTCAGCGCCGCCACCGGGCGGCTCGCCTCGAGCGAGCCGAACCTGCAGAACATCCCCGTGCGCACGGCGCGCGGCAAGCGCCTGCGCGAGGCCTTCGTGCCGCGCCTTCCGGACGCGCACGGCGAATGGTTGCTCGTCTCGGCCGACTACAGCCAGATCGAGCTGCGCGTCATGGCGCACCTCTCGGGCGATCCGCACATGCGCCGCACCTTCGAGGAGGGCCGCGACGTGCACGCCGCCACCGCGGCGCGCATCTTCGGCGTGATGCCCGAGCTCGTCACGCGCGAGATGCGCGACAAGGCCAAGGTGATCAACTTCGGGCTCCTGTACGGCATGGGCCCGCAGCGCGTGGCGCGCGAGACCGAGATGACCCTGGCCGAGGCGAAGACCTTCGTCGAGCGCTACTTCGCCTCCTTCCCCACCATCCGCGCCTGGATGGACCGCCTGCTGGCCGAAGCGCGCACCACGGGCTACGTCGAGACCCTGCTCGGCCGGCGCCGCAAGGTCCCCGAGCTCAACTCGAGCGACAACCGCGTGCGCGTCTTCGCCGAGAACGCCGCCCTCAACACGCCCGTGCAGGGCTCGGCCGCCGACATCATCAAGCGCGCCATGCTGGACGTCGAGCGCGAGCTCGCGCGCTCGCCGCTCGCCGGGCGGATGCTGCTGCAGGTGCACGACGAGCTCGTGCTGGAGTGCCCCGCGCGCGAGCTCGACGCGACCGTCGCGCTCGTGCGCCGCTGCATGGAGGGCGCCGTCTCGCTCGCCGTGCCGCTCAAGGTCGACGTGGGCAGCGGCCCGAACTGGCTCGTGGCCCACTGACGGGCCACGGGCAGGCGTCGCTCAGACCCAGCGCAGCGCGAGCAGACGCACCGCGCCCGGGCCGTTGACCGGGTCGAGCCGCAGCCAGCAGGCCTCGCCGGGGCGGGGCGCGCGCGCGTGCGCCTCGAGCTCGAGGTGGTAGACGTGCGGGCGGCCATCGTTGCGCGGGCGGAAGAAGAGCGAGCGCTCCTCGCCGAAGTCGAGCTCGCCCTCGGTCAGCCAGAAGAGCTGCCCCTCGGCCGCGTCGACCGGGAAGGCGGGATTGGAGATCTCGAGCTCGACCTCGAGCGCGCGCGCGTCCGCCGGCCGCACCAGCAGCGGGCTCACGAGCCACGGATCGGGCCCGGTCGCGCGCCACACGAACTCGCCCTCGCCGCCGGCCGGCGCGAGCTCGCTGCCGAGCGTCCAGCCCGCGCGGTCCTCCGCGCGCGCGAAGTCGAAGGCGCGCTGCGCACTGCGGTCCGCCATCTCCTGGCGCCGACGCAGGGCCAGCACCGCCGCCCGCGCGCTGGCGTCGAGCCCGCGCGCCACGAGGCGCGCCGCGAGCTCCTCGGACCGCGGATCGGGCTCGTCCCGCAGCCAGAAGTCGACCACGCCGCGCGTGACCGGGTAGCTCCGTGCGCAGGCCGCGCAGCGCACGGCCGGGAACTCGAGCGCAGCGCGGCAGCGCGGACAGGCCGCGAGCCGCGCGACGAGCGGCGCCGCCGGCCCCGCCGGACGGGCCACGAGCGGGCGCTTCGGCACGAAGCTCGCGAGCAGCCCGTCGACGAGCTCCGCGTCGCCGTGCCGGCGCGGCCGGGAGCGCGCGGCACCACGCGCGAGGGTCACGATCCCGCCCACGAACTCCTCGGCGGGGCCGTCCTCGCGCGCGCTCGCGAGCAGCCAGGCGCGGAGGTCCGTGGGAGCCTCGCGCGGGCGGCGGTACTGACGCCGCCAGGCGAGCGCATCCCCCAGCACGCAGCGCAGGTCGTCGGGCGAGAACGCGTTACGCTCGGCGTGCGGCAGGTCCTTGCGCTCGGCCGCGCGGCGCGCGATCTCGTCGGGATCCGGATGGAACTCCTCGCTGGTCAGGACGAGCGCTCCGCCCGCCACGCGCTCGAGCTCGTACAGCGTCTCGACCGGGAACTCGACGTGCTCGATCATCTCGCTGCACAGCACGACGTCGAAGGCGCCGTCGCGGAAGGGCAGCTGGCGCGCGTCGAAGGCCGCGCTCGGGACGTCGAACAGCTCGCCCGCGCGCAGCCCGGCCGAGAGCGAGAGGTCGCCGCTCAGGACCTCGACACCGAACAGGCGCCGCACGACGTGGGCCACGAAGCCATCGCCGCCGCCGACGTCGAGGAAGGTCCGGAACTCGAGCCCGTCCAGCAACCGCAGCAGCGCGAAGAGGCGCGCCAGGCGTCCCTCGGCGTCGACGTCGTGGCAGCCCGCACCGAAGCCGTAGACAGGCTGGTGCGCCAGGAAGATGCCCTCGGGCGAGACGTTCTCGTAGCGCGCATCCAGCCAGGCGCGCGTCAGGCGGGTCGCGTGTCCCATGTCAGTGTCCTCCGTAGCCCATGTCGTCGAGCAACTTCTGCATGGCCTCGTCGAGTGCCTCGGCATCCCCCAGCGGCCCTAGCTCGGTCGCGCGCGTCTCGAGCTCGGCCGCGAAGCGGCCATGCAGCTCCTGCAGCGCGGCGCGGCGCGCGGGCTCGCGCGCCGCGAGGTCCTCGAGCTCGCCCGGATCGCGCGCGAGATCGAACAGGCGCCACTCGAAGGCAGCCGGGAACACGACCTCGGCCCCGCGCGGCGCGTGCAGGAGCTTCCAGCCGCCGTCGCGCACGCTCGACTGGTGCGCGAAGGCGTCGTTGACCTCGGACCACAGCGGCCGAGGCGCGACTCTCGCGAGCAGATCGACGCCCTGCACGCGCACATCCGCCGGCAGCCCGAGCCGCGCCAGCAGGGTCGGAACGAGGTCGACCTGCATGGCCGGCGTCGCCACGCGGCGCGGCGCCTCGCCCGGCACCCGCAGGATCAGCGGAATCGAGAGCTGCTCGCCCTGCAGCGACTTCCCGTGCTGCAGGTGACCGCGCTCGAACAGCTCCTCGCCGTGGTCGGAGGTCACGACCACGAGCGTCTCGTCCTCGAGCCCGAGGCGCGCGAGCTCGGCCAAGAGCCGCCCGACGCCCGTGTCCACGTGCCGCAGGGCCTGGTCGTAAAGGTGCCCGATGTGCGCGCGCTCGCGCTCCGTGCCCGGGAAGGGCTCGCGCCGGTTCTTCTTGAGCAGGAACTCGCGGTAGTCGAGCGCTGCGATCCCGCAGCCCTCGACCGGACAGGGTTCCTCCGCGCGCGGCGGATCGTAGTCGTGCACCTCGTAGGTGTGCAGGAACAGGAAGAACGGCTCGGCGCGGTGGCGCTCGAGCCACGTGAAGACGGGCGCGAGGCCCGCGCGGCGGCGCTCGTCGGTGAGCTCTTGCTCGGGGCGCGTGGTGGCGAGCTCCTCGAAGAAGCGCGAGTCCTCGTGGCGGAACGGATCGATCGTGGTGAAGCCGTCGAAGCCCTGCGCGAAGCCGAACTCGGGCGTCAGGAACACGGCCGAGGTGAAGGCCGCCGTGCGGTAGCCGTGCGCGCCGAGCGTGCGCGCCAGGACCGGCGAGCGCGTCGTGGCCAGCACGCGACCCTTGTCCTCGACCCCGTGGACGCGCGGGAACTGACCGCTGAAGAGCGAGGCGTGGGCCGGCAACGTGTAGGGCGCGTTGGCGGTCATGTCCTGGAACAAGAGCGCCTCCGCCGCGAGCGCGTCGAGCTGCGGCGTCGCGCCGGAGGTCGCGCCGTAGGCGCCGACGCGGTCCGCGCGCAGCGTGTCGATCGAGACCAGCACGACGTTCGGGCGGCGCTGCGGCGGCGCGTCGCCGACGAGCTCGGGCGCTCCCAGCACGAGCGGCAAGTCGCCCTCGCAACGCAACTTCAAGCGGAACGTGTCCCCCAGCCCGGGCGGCAGCGTGCCCGAGAAGGCCTGCCACGTCTGCTCGTCGAGGGAATCGCGGGGACCGAGCGCGACGACGTCCTCGTCGTGCCAGGCCTCGCCCTCCAGGTCGAGCAGGAGACGAGACCCGCCCGCGCGGGAGGCCGGGGGCCAGAGCCCGAGGCCCATCCTGAACTTCAAGTCGCCCCGAGGTGCGTGCAGCTCGAGCTCGAGCGCGTCGCCGGGCAGGAGCAGGATCGCGGGCCGCTGCTCGAAGCCGAACATCGCCCCCACCGAGCGCCGCGCGCGCCAGTCGCCCGCGGGAAACGGCGCCTCGCCGCGGTGCTGCTCGGCCACCGCGCGCGCAGCCTCGTACTCCCAGTGCTCGCGCTCGTCCACCTGGGCCAGCTCGAGCCGGTCGAAGTCGACCGCGCCGGCCTTCAGCGGCTCGTTGACCGACAGGATGCAGCCGAGCGCGAGCGCCTTCGTGCTCGGCAGCGTGCGGAAGACAAAAGCGCGCTCGCGCCAGCCGTCCTCGCCGTGTGCGCTGGCGATCGCATGAGTGCGGTCGACCCAGCCGCCGCCCGCGAACAGCTCGGCCGGCGTGCCGCGCCGCGAGAACTCGCCGACCCAGAAGGTCGCGCCGTGGAATTCCTCGCCCTCCGGCTCGACGCCGCGCGCACGCAGCGTGCCGCGGAAGGCGTAGGTCGTGTCGGGCTCGACCTCGACCAGCGTGTAGAGCGAGCCGCCGCTGCCGCCGAGCGTCAGGTACTCGCGCTCGCCCTCGCGCCCCGGCTCGAGGCGCAGCGCCTCGCCCTCGACCGCGAGCACCGCGCGCTGGTCGGTCAGGACGTGCCAGCCCTCGGGCCGGCGTGCGAAGTCCTCGGCGACGAGCACGCGCGGCGCGTCCGGTGCCGGCGTCGTGAGCACGCCCGGCGCCTCCCACAGGCGCACGCGCCAGGGCGGCTCTGCTCGCTCGCCTCCACAGGAACCGAGCAGGAGTGCCAGCAGGCCGGATCGGGCGGCACCCCTCATGCGTGGGGGTCTCCGCGCACGGATTCGAACGCGAGCCGGGTGCGCCTGGAGGAGACGATCTTCACGCTGGAACGCGAGCCTACCGGATGGCGCCAAGGCCCGGGAAGCCCCGTGCGCGCTTGCGCCGCCCGGCGCAGCGCCGCTAGGCTCGCGGGCCAACCGTGAGCACCCCCTCCTCAGCGAAGGACGCCCCGCGTGTGGGCGTCGTGATGGGCTCGAAGAGCGACTGGGAGACGCTGCAGCACGCCAGCACCACGCTGAGCGCGCTCGGCGTGGCCCACGAATGCCTCGTGCTGTCGGCCCACCGCACCCCCGAGCGCATGGCCGAGTACGCGCGCACGGCCGAGCAGCGCGGAATCGAGGTGCTGATCGCCGGCGCCGGCGGTGCCGCGCACCTGCCGGGCATGGTGGCGGCCCACACGCTGCTGCCGGTGCTCGGCGTGCCGGTCGAGAGCCACGCCCTGAAGGGCCTGGATTCGCTGCTCTCGATCGTGCAGATGCCGGGCGGCGTGCCGGTCGGCACGCTCTCGATCGGCAAGAGCGGCGCGATCAACGCCGCGCTGCTGGCCGTGGCCCAGCTTGCGCGCCACGATCCGGCCCTGCGCGAGCGCTGGGCCCGCTACCGCAGCGAGCAGACCGAGCGCGTGGCGCGCGAGACCCTGCCGTGAGCTCGGCCTTCGCGCCCGGCTCCACCATCGGCGTCCTCGGCAGCGGCCAGCTCGGGCGCATGTTCGCGATCGCCGCGCGGCGCATGGGCTACCGCGTGCACACGCTCTCGCCCGAGGCCGACACGCCGACCGGCCAGGTCGCCGATCGCGAAGTGCAGGCCGATTACCTCGACCTCGACGCGGTGCGCGCCTTCGCGCGCGGCATCGACGTCCTGACCTTCGAGTTCGAGAACGTGCCCGTGCAGGCGGCCGAGGCCGCGGCCGAGCTCGTGCCCGTGCGCCCGGCCGGACGCGTGCTGCACACGACCCAGCACCGCGGACGCGAGAAGGCCTGGCTCGCCGCGCAGGGTTTCCCGCTGCCGCCGCACGCGCTCGTGACCTCGCTGGCCGAGCTCGAGACGGCCCTGACGCGCGTCGGACTCCCGGCCGTGCTGAAGAGCGCCGACTTCGGCTACGACGGCAAGGGCCAGCGCGTGCTGCGCCGACGCGAGGAGGCCGCCACGGCCTGGAGCGAGCTCGGCGTGCCGAGCGCCGTGCTCGAGGGCTTCGTCGATTTCGCGGCCGAAGGCTCGGTGGTGGCGGTGCGCGGCCTGGACGGGACCGTGCGCGACTTCGGGCTGGTCGAGAACGTGCACGCACACCACATCCTCGACGTGACCCTGGCCCCCGGACGCTTCGAGCCGCGCGTCGCGCGGGCGGCACGCGAGCTCGCCCACGGCGTGCTCGAGGCACTCGACGTGGTCGGCGTGCTGTGCGTCGAGCTGTTCGTCACGCGCGACGGCAAGCTGCTCGTGAACGAGCTCGCGCCGCGCCCGCACAACTCCGGGCACTTCACCTTCGACGCCTGCGTCACGAGCCAGTTCGAGCAGCAACTGCGTGCGGTGTGTGGACTGCCGCTCGGCTCGTGCGAGCTGCTGCGCCCGGCGGCGATGGCGAACCTGCTCGGCGACCTGTGGAGCGGCGGCGAACCCGACTGGAGCGCGGCGCTGGTGGATCCCGACCTGAAGCTCCACCTCTACGGCAAGAGCACGGCGCGCCCGGGGCGCAAGATGGGCCACCTGACGGCCCTGGCCGCGAGCGCCGAGGAGGCCGCGGAGCACGTCCGCCGCGCGCGGGCCCGCCTGGCGCGTCGGCCGGAGTGACCCCATGCCGCGCACCCTCGCCGCGGCCCACCTCCCGGATGAGCTCGTCGCAGCCTGGTGCGCGGCCGCCGCGAGCTGGTTCGGGCCGGGGCGCATGCCGCTGCCCCACGCGCCCGAGAAGGCGGAGCTCGCGCTGGTGGACTCGCCGCTCGGAAGGCTCGTGGCGAAGCGCGTGCACACGCGTGGCCTGCGCGGACGCCTCGGCACGCTCGGCCTCGCCCGCGGTCGTGCGGCACGGGCCTTCCGGCTCGCCGCCGCGCTGTCGGCGCGCGGCCTCGCCACACCCGAGGCCCTGGCGGTGGTCCCGCTCGCCGATGCGCAGGTGCTCGTGACGCGCCACGTCGAGGGCCCCCACCCCTGGGATTTCCTGGCACGCGGCGGTGCACCGCGAACGCTCGCCTTGACCCTCGCGCGCGAGCTCGCGCGCCTGCACGCGGCCGGTTTCCGCCACCGCGACCTCAAGGCCTCGAACCTGATCGTGCAGGGCCCGACCGTCGCACCCTCGATCGTGTGGACCGACCTCGACGGCCTGGCGCTGCGCGCCCGCGTGGGCAACCGCACGCGCGCGCGCGACCTGGCGCGGCTCTCGATGAGCTTCGAGTCCGCCGCCGCGCGCACCGCCGGCGTGCGGGCCGACCTGTGGCCCGAGGTCGCGCGCGCGTACCTCACCGCGACCCTGAAGCGCGAGCCGACCGCGCCCGAGCTCGAGCGCCTGCTCACGACCACCCGCCGGTGGCGCGAGAGCGCGATACGGAGGCACCTCGAGCGCGGCGATTCGGTGCGCTGAAGGAGCCTGCCCTCGGCGCCCGCGTCGCTCGGGGCGCGGGCGGTGCGAAGGGCGCGGGCCCGAGGGTCTCGGCGCCTGCGCGGCTCGGCGCGCAGGCGGAGGTGGGCGGCGGAGGGCGAGAGACTTCGCCGCGACGGACGGTCACCGGGGGCCCGCGCACGATGCCCGGGAGCTTGATCTCCGGACCCGTGGCGCGTTGCGGAACGACCCCGAGTTACGTCACGAGCCCGACACGTGCTGCCGCACGTCGAGTTCGTCGGGCTCGTGGCGCAACTCGGGGTCGTTCCGCAACGTCGGGCCGG
>Ga0172376_10003291_pt1 | contig 19193 bp, 30 predicted proteins | sample Lak35m_FD_121114 | JGI IMG/M metagenome (GOLD analysis project Ga0172376, IMG submission 121114) | Freshwater microbial communities from Kabuno Bay, South-Kivu, Congo - kab_092012_35m | ecosystem: Environmental > Aquatic > Freshwater > Lake | place: Democratic Republic of the Congo: South-Kivu... | reverse complement strand
TATTCATCAAGTCTTAATATATTTATTAGATGCGCTGATATCTCTTTGTTAACCTATATAGATGACGAGATACAAAAAACCATACATTCAACCAATGGTTCACTTGCTGATTTTAAGCTTGGTAAGGATGTGTTCCAAAAACTTTCTCAGCTCACTAATATCGAATCAAACTCCGAAGAGCTCTTAAATCTCGACCTTCATGAGAACGGATTGACGGTCAGAGGAAATTCATTTCAGTTTCATGCAATAAAGGATGGTGCTGTAAATGGATTTGAGTCTCCCTCCGTTTATACCATCTATAAGAATCAATTTTCTTTTATAGATCAAGAAAATTCGCTCTTCCATATTCAGGATAATAGAATAGTAGTTATCTCGGAGGAATCAAATTCCAAGATAGCTATTGGACTTGTTGAGTGTTAAGATCCAGATTTATTTTATTTACATATTATGGAAAACAATTACGAGAATCTCTCCGTAGAGGAGTTGCAGTCCGAACTATCTAGATTAAAAAAGATGTCATCGGATTACAAGAACGAGGAGCAGGGAGTTAAGTTAACGCTTAACAGTATATACGGAGCCTTGGGAAATCAATACTTTGCATTTTTTAATACTGAGGTCGCTGAAAGCGTAACTCTTCAAGGACAGGATTTAATTAAATTTGCAGAGAAGATTCTGAATAAGTATTTCCATGAGCATTGGCATCTAGACACGGAGCTACACGAGAAGCTGGGAGCTAGAAACGTTAGACCCCTTACCGGAGACATGGTTATCTACATAGACACGGATTCTAACTATGTCAACTTTGGTAGAGTAGCCACGTGCTGTGAATATGACTATTCCCCTCTTGAGTTCCTGTTTAAACTCAATGAATACAGACTAAATGATTATCTCAAGAAGTGTTTTGATATCTATGCGAAGAAATGGAACACAGAAAACTTCCAGGACTTCGAATTAGAATCCATTTCCAGAAACGGAATATTTCTGGGAAAGAAAAAATACGTTCTGAACCTTGCCTGGGAATCCCCTGGTACAGATCAAATAGAGGACCTTAGCCGCATTAAACCAACTGGAGTTGAATTAGCCCAAGGCGGAACTCCTCCGTTCGTTAGAACCAATCTTTCGATGCTTTTAAAGCATATCTTTAGCAGGGGTAAGGCTTTTGATTTAAGAGAGTTTGTAAAAATCCTCAAGGATGTCAAAACTAAGTTTAAGGTTCAATCACCGGACGAGATCTCGATAGGAACATCTGTGAATAACATAGAGAAATTCATTCTTAATGACACGACTAAATTTGAGGTTGGCAAGGGATGTCCGATGCATGTGAGAGCGGCGGGATATCATAATTGTCTACTTAATAATTCCAAATATAAAACAAAGTACAGCCTAATAAGATCTGGGGAGAAAATCAAATTCTATTTTGTAGACACAAAGAGCGAAGCAGAAAATAATGTTTTTGGGTATCTAAATGGATCCTATCCATATGAAATAGCTCCGCCTATAAACTATGACGAGCAATTCAATAGAACTATTCTGGATCCTGTTAATCGATTCATCGAAGCCATGGGATATCCTCCTCTATCTCCCAATTTATTACTGGTTCGTGCTTTGTTCTAATATATAGAGCATCCATAAAATAGCATGAATCTTAGAGGACAGATAATAACAGGAAGATACTATGATCTCGTTACCAAAGAGCTTTACAGCCAAACCGTTACTGGTGAGGCTTTTGATCTTCTATCGTACCTTCGGGATATGCCACGGGGATAAAATTTCCTCTGAGATCCGATATTGAAGTAAATGCGGATGTTAGGGGAAGAATAACGGGGAAGACCTACAATTTCGATACCCATCGAGTGGGAAGAAGTCACAAGATAAAAAATAACTCATGTTAATAGATAACGATCCCAATAAAAAATGGCTCAAATGGGAGGATAACACCCTTATTTGGGGAGACAAGGACGGCTTCAAATGGGAAGCTGTTTATCTTCTTCTGAATAAGATTAAAGGGATTCTTTCCGGAGGCGGAATAGATCCTCTTGCCCCTATGGAGGATCTAAGCAAGAAGCTTTCGGAGGAGGAACAGGAAACTCTCATAAAAGTAGTTTGCGAGATCAACGGAATGGTGTACGTGAAATCCAAGAAGAAAAGTCTTGTGAAATCCATTACAGTAGACCAGATCAATAAGACAATAAATGCAATCATTGGAGTTAAAGTGGATATATAACCCATAAAGAATTCCAGAATGATTAAGAAATTCACACAATTTAAGGGAACCAAATCATCGGATGGCAAAAATCCAGTTTTTAAGCCATTTGAGATCACTGAGAGCGAAGCTCCTGTGTATGAGAAACCGCAAAAACCCAAAAAGGAAAGAACCGAGAATATCTCTAATTCCTCAAAGGCTGCTGAAAAAATGAGTGTGCAAGAGTCTTTCATACCTATAAATATCCCCTCTTTTGACCGCATTATAAAAGATCTCCAATCTAAAATTACACCACAGGAAAGGGAAGAATCTGAAATAGATTCCGAAAATATCCCTGATGAGTCTATGGACTCCGTAGAAGATGTGGTCCATAATTATTCAGAACCGATTGAAGAACCCCTTATAGGATATAGAATTTTTAGGGATAAGGCGGAGACCTTTGAATGTAAAATTTCGATCGAGGGAGCTAATCCACAGAATTCATCTGTCAGATTGGTGCTAGATTCCAATGAATGGAATCTTATATTCTATGGAAGAATAGATCAGAATGGAAGATGCGTGATTCCATTGAAAAAGATCTCGATTCTTTCTGAAAAATGTAGGGGTGAAATCAGATTGGAAGTGATAGCAGATGAAACTCTCTTCGTCCCATGGAAGGAAGAATTCGTTGTTTTTCCTTCTAAAAAAGTTACCGTTGAGGTGTTATCCGGATCGCGTAACAATCCTGAAAATCCCGCTATAAAAGTTACTGGAATAAAAGGACAATAACTAGATGCCTAATGAATTTGATTTAACTGGTAAGTATATTTCTGAGACTTACGAGAGATTGGTACAATATTCTCCCACCGGGGGTTATTTTGATGGATTAGGAAATCCTATTTCTGGCGAAGGCTCAACGGGAAGCACTGGACCAACGGGATCCACCGGAGACACTGGGGTTACCGGTCCAACTGGAGTTACCGGTCCAACCGGAAACACGGGTCCAACCGGATTCACCGGAAACACGGGTCCAACTGGAGCCACTGGCCCGAATGGACCAATGGACATCTTGACCGATGTGACATATCCCACTGGCGGGCCTGGCGATGGTGACATCCTGAAGTACAATAGTAGTATTGGCCAATGGGAGCCAGTGAGCTCTCTGGGCATTGAGGTCTTCCTGAACTTTGAGGCAGCTGATAGCTTTGACTATGTGGTGCCTTATGATCTACAGTTTGACAGTTTTGCTACCAGTGTGGCCATGACCACTACGTTCGTGGTAAGTGCTTCTCCATATACGTTCGGGACACCATTAGACCAATATGATGTGCTAACAGTAACCACTGATGTGGCAGGACTGATAACATTAGTGGGGGTAAGGCTATGATCCAGCAGTACATCAATATCAGGCAGGGTGGAGGTGGAGTGAGTTATACTGCTCTAACGGATGACACACAAGAGCCAGTTTACTATATTGGCTGGACAAGTGACAATACTACGTACTACATCACCAGGATCACAGTAGCAGATGACGGTACTACGACAACTGGAGCAGCTACTGGTTCATGGGGTGATAGATATATTCTAATTTATACATAAAAAAATAAAATATGGAAAACAAAATCAGCATAGTGATAAGCCCGACATCTGATGCCTACGCAGTGGTGCTGCGGTGCTACACAATCAATGATGAGGGTGAGCAGGTGACGGTGGCGCAGAGCGTGACTACCGTAGCCGATGTTGACGCGGCAATGAGCCTGACAGAGGCGTTCATCCAAGCAAATAAGTGAGATGGCAAACAGGTATCTGATAGCATCAGGAGACAGCGAGAACCCCGCTATCTATGATGGTGGCACACTGCCCGCTGCGGATGATGTGCTTCGATTGAATGGATTTGTGTGGACGGTTACAGCGAACCGTACACTGGCGCAGTTGAGATGTGATGCGTCTGCCCCTGCGGTAGCAAGCAACGCCTCACGTCAGGTAATCATTAACAATGGCGTGACGCTGATTTGCACCGAACTGGTGCAGGGAATAGCTGATGCCGTGGACGGATTGATTGGGGTGCAGGCTGGAGGCACAGGCACGGTAGTATCTCCATCCTTTGTTCGCGGCATTAGCGGTGTTCAGGCCACATCTACACTGAACATCATCGGCAACTGTGACACCACGGGGGTTATTAGTAGTCAAGGTTTAGTTAGGGGGGCAGGCACTACTAACATTACAGGAAATGTGGTAAACCCTGTTAATTATGTGGCGGATGCGATTCTCGGAGGGGCACTTAACATCACGGGCAATATAACTCAAAATGGTGGTTTGGGCGTGTGGGCGAGAGGAACAACGGCCATACAGGTCACGGGTAACATTATTAACGCGGCAGTTCCCTTCTACGACACTACCACCACCACCTACCCTACATTCGTCCATTACGGGTCTGCAATCGCTGGAACTGCACCAGTCATTCGCAGCCGTAGCCCATACCACGGCACAGGCCCGTTCATCAACAACGGGGAGGTGATGGCGTTAAGCTGTGACAGGGTTCGACTTCTCGGAACGGACAATCAATGGTCAATGATTAAGGCGGATGGCTCGGCACAGATACTCAGAACCGCTGGCCTGCTCACGGGCTACCCACCCGAAGCCAAAGTGGAGGACGGCACTGTTTACGGCCCCTCAAGTGAGTTCACGGGTACGCTGTCACCTGTTAACGTGGACGTGCAGCAGTTGGCAAGTGACCTGCTCAATGAAATTGCCATCTCCTCTATACCATTAGCTGAACGCCTCCGCAACGTGGCCACTACCTCTACAGTCAACTCTGCTATTGGATCTATCAATGTGATACCATAAGCCCTGATATATAGCCATAGAGACCAGCCAAAAAAACCCACCAGCCATGGCCAAAGCCAAAACCACCACCACTCAAGCCCGCCGCCCCAAGAAGCGTATCCGCCGCCCAGGCGTCCATGCCAAGACCCGCCACTCCAATTCTAAGCAGTCCAAGCACTACCAGAAGGCCTATGCCTCTCAAGGCTGATGAAAATCCTACACTTCATAGTAGCCCTCATCCACTTCATCTTCCTAGGTGAGGAGGTCACACAGGAGGTCAAAGACCAGCGTCTCTCCATCTGTCAGACCTGCCCTATGCGGCAGGACAAGAAATGCGGCCATTGTGGCTGCTACCTAGACAAAAAGACCGCCTGGTCCAGTGAAAGCTGCCCTGACAATAAATGGTAAAGGAGAAAATTTCATGCAATTAAAAGTTATTTATAATGATTACAGTGCTACTGGTGGAACACCAGGAGAAATCGGTTCTCAACTTTGGGATTCTTTGGCAGGTGTTAGTCAGTCCGAGATATATAGGACATGAATAAAATCAAAACATTCTCCCAATTTATTTTCGAGGGAACTTCACAAATTCTTTCTAAATCCAAGAATAAAGGAATCAGTGATTTTTTTAGATATATGGACAGTCCTCAGAGAAAACAGCTCGAAGGTGCTGGAAGATTGACCGATCTTTCTTTTCAAGAAATTGAGAACCCAATCAAGCCGGGTGTAATAGAAAATTATCTAACTTTTTCCTTCTCTGATATTAGTGATCCAATCCCATATCCTTTTGTTGTTTACGATCCTAGTAGTGATTCGATAGATCTTAAAACTCTGACAAAAAAGGAGGTATTTGAGTATTTTCCGTGGGTGGAGAGAAAGATACAGAATGTCTTTTTTGATGTTCCAAAAATGGATCATTTTTATGACTCTGTTTTGTCAGCGCCCAAGCATTATATAGCATATGGGGCTTCTATGGTTATCGAATGTTATTATGACAAATATAAAAGGGAAACTCAATTTCTTAATATAAGTGATGGGGCTTACCAGAATTTACCTGAATACAAGGATCTTATAAAAACTGGATGGAAAGAAACAACATCACCTAGAAGATTAAAGGGCGGAACTATCTCAATGTCGAATCCTGCTGTGTGGGGAGAATACACGATACATTCAAATGGATATATCAGAAGACAGGGAGTGGATAGAGCTCAGGTTATTTCTAAGAGCCCGGAGGCTAATAAGCCGATAGAGACGTTGGACGACCTAGCGATTAAATTTAGAATTTTGTACCTCTACACATTGAAAAATGATATTCTGAAGAATGCCGGAATTGATTCGAAAACCATTAAAATGGTTATGGACTCAATGCTAAATCCTTCTGATCCAGCATATAAGGATGTCTATGATAAACTTGTTCGTATGAAACCCCAGCTTTCTCTCTATCTCGTTCAGCCTGCTGAGGGATACAACCAAAAGATGATAAGAGGAGCCAAACTTCTTAGATCCCTGAATATATTCTGAGAAACATTTCTCTTTCCGAAGGTATAATTTACATGGGATTTCACAGAAGAACTTTAAGATTTGAATGGATCAAAAATTACGGAATAAGCGCAGATGATTTCAGATCCTTTGATCGATTCATGATTGGAGCCGATTCATATTCATTCGGTGATAATTTTTCCGCGGCAATTTGGGGGTATTATTCCCTCGAGGACGAGAATTCCAGAATGAATTTTTGGATAGCACTCTCCGAAAGCCCTATATTTTTTGATGAATTGTATAAGTGCTATGAGGTTCTGAATCACCCAAAGAATCTTCCTATACATGCGGACGCACTCAATAGATACGTCAACCTTCTAAGAATAAAATGGGCTGAAGACCCATATAAGTTTCAAATAATAAATTTTATACATGGATCAGCAAAAAGTAACTATTGACATCACTCAATCCCCCTGGGTCTCTTGTGAGAAAGGAAACCTCTTTTGGGACTCTTCAACTATGGTCAAGAGAATATCTCCCCTGTTAAGTCCAACGGGAAAAGAAGAGATAATTCCGGTCGAGATTGTAATCTGTAAAACGTGTGGTAAAGTTCCAAAATTCTTTTATTCTAAAATTAAAGATATTCCAGAAAACTTAAAATCTGAATGCAATGAATAATACAGAAAACCAGAATAAGGAAGCATTCGTTTCCTATATTATAATTAAAGCTGATGAACAGCGCGATCAGGAGATTTGGGACCTAACAGATCTCATACTTAAAAACCCTAATGATGGAGATCTCGGAAAGGTCATTAGAAAGAAATTTCTAAAAATCCGGAAATAAATTTTTTATTTGGAGAATTTTCCATACATTTGGGTATTATTAACCAAATTTAGATAATGATGGAAAAGATTTCTGAAAAAATCGATTGGAGCAAGGTTATAGAAAAGACTAAGTCTTTCATGAATAGCCTGGGCAAGGCGGCAATCATTATAATCGCCATTGGCGTGGGATTTGCCTCTGCTGAGATCTATCACTTTATACAAGTGAAATCGAAAGCCCAAAGCCTACAAAGTGTTAAAAAAATAGCTAACACATCGGTAGCCCTGAATGAAAGGGACGAACTTATGATCATCAACAGAGTGGATGGATCATACCAAATTTTTGAAGATTCTGTTGGCGTTCAGATATTCAAGCTTTATGCTAGTAGTATTCATATGAACATCAATTCTGAGTCCAAATGAAATCCCTGATAGTAACCCTTTTTCTATCCGTGTGTTTTTTTCTGGGTTCTTTCAATCTGTACCTTATGAAAATAGAGACGGAGTATCAACTGACAGAGGGCGAGGGAAGGATCAGTGATTCTTCCCCTCCGTGTCTTCTTATGTATGAATCCATCGAGAGGTACTCCGAGAAATACAGAATACCCAAAAGATTTGCATACGGAATAGCTTATAAGGAAACCGGATATGGCGGTCCTTTTGATTGGGACTACGATCACAGAAGAACATCGCCAGTGGGAGCTCTCGGACCAATGCAGATTATGCCGGGCACCGCAAAAATGATGTGGAAGGGGGAGAAGATCTCAGGAAATAAATTAAAAAACGACATCGATTTTAATGTTCAAACAAGTATGAAGCTTCTTAGACATCTCTATGATAAGTATAAGGATTGGAAAATAGTTTTTGGATGCTATAATACGGGTCATCCACTGGTGAATCAATATGCAATAGACGTTTATAATTTTAATTTTCAAACTGATGGATATCAACTTAAATGAGGCAGAGGCCAAACTAAATTATTACGCAAATTCACTCAAGGAGTATAGTAATATGCTTCCAGATATTATGGAGATGGGGGAAGAACAGAGAGAAGAATACCTAAACAAAATCTCCCAGTTATCCAGGGAGATGGATGAAATTATTTCCGGTCTCGTAAAAAAATCTAGGGAAGATGCCAGCAATTGAATTTATGCACCAGGAGACATTTGAGATCTGGAGAAAAAAGATTGACTGCGATTCAGGAGATCTTCTTTTTGACGAAAAATGGACATCCATAACAACCACTAAAGAAAGGGCAGATATTATGGTAAGTGCTCTGAATTATGGGGAGGCTGATTTAGGTGATCCTAACATAGAATATTATTTAGAAAAATATACTGAATAAATACCACCAATGATATCCAGGAAAGATGATATGCTTCATACTTTCCCTCCTACTGCTTCTCTCCTTTAATACCCTGATAAAGGTTCAGAAAATTTCCATAAGCAATGGAAAGTACCGATTGTTACAGGGATCTAAATTAGTCATAGGATCAAGTTCCGCATCACCTATTCAAAAAATAGGAGGTCTGGCGGAATTTTTACCGACAGTGAGAATTCCGGAGTTTTAGTCAATATCTCAAACTCGTCTGGAAATTTTTCTATCCCCTTTTGCATCCTCAGTCGGAAACACCATACCTTTCACCTATAATATTAAACTAGGTGGTGCTTAATCTAATAATTAGGATAAATTGTAATCTCTCAGTTTTGATTTAATCTCAGGTGAATTTTCAATTGCCGCTCTGTCATTTTTGAAAGTGGTTTTCTTTTGTGCTTAAAAATTTGAAATGAATGATTTGGATAACGAGGTTTATATTTAGCAATAAACATTTCATCAGTTACCTCAAAGAAATCTAAAAAGTAGAGACGATTTTTGATGTTCAGTTTTATGACACCTATTTCGCAAATTACATTATTATGCCTGGTTCTAATATAGTAAAAACAAACTAATTTTTTTGATATATAAAAAAGAAACTGCACTAAAATGAAAGCACTATTTTTAATCTTTGTTTTCGTCTTTTCTTACTTTATTTCTAAATCACAATGTATTCTAGGGGATAACGTTTCTGTTAGTCCACCTCCAGTTGGTGGTACTTATCAAACTGGACAAGTTATTACTTTTACTTATACAATTACTAATTATCAAGGATTATCTGTAAATTGGTTACATGGAATCGTACCACAGTTAGCACCTGGTTGGCTACCAGGTAGTTTACAACCAGTAGGTAGTCCAACTAATAATTCTGGAATTGGTCAATGGATATGGGTTAACAGTGTTACTTCATCAGCAACTGGAACTGTAGTCAATGGTCCAGGTTGGTTTTATGATTCTCCAAGTGGTGGCCCTGGTGTTTTAGATGGAAATCCTGGTAACAATTGGGGAGATGGCCTAACTGAACCTTGGACTTTTCAGTGGTCGATTACTGTTGGTTCTTGTCCGCCAAATCAAAATGGAGCTTCACTATCAGTTGTTATTTTGAATTTTGCTGATGGCGAGACCGGAAGTTGGATAAACTACGATTGTGCTCAAGATCCGAATGAAACTTTTAATGCGACAATACAATGTTGTCAACCTTTTGCTATTGGACCAATAAGTCACAACTAAAAAATAAATTTATATTATGAAAAAAATTTTACTTCTTTTGACATTTCTTACCCCTCTTTTTAGCTGGGCACAATTCACTACGAACAATCCTGATACAGTTTGTTTCCCGGTAGTTTCAAACTCAACTTATCTCGTTCCGAACACTGTTGGATTGACATATACTTGGACAGTTACTGCTCCTGGTGCTATCATATCTGGACAAGGCACAAATCAAATAAATGTAAGTTGGGCAGGTGCTAATCCAGGACTTATAAACAATGCAGTGAGTGTTATTGCTCAAACAGTCAATAACTGTCAATCTCAACCAGTAAACTTGAATGTTTTGATTTATCAAGTGATCCCAACTATTACACAAATAGGTCCTTTTTGTTCTGGAGATCCTTGTGTCAATTTGGTCGGAAATCCAGCAGGTGGTCAATTTTCAGGCATAGGTGTTCAGAATAATCAATTTTGTCCCAACATATCAGGAGCCGGAACTCATACTGTAACCTATACTTACCAATCTGGTGGTTGTACTTTTACGACTACAATAAATGTTGTTGTTGATTCGACACCAATATTGACTCCAATACAACACGATTAAATTAATTTAGTGTATGAAAAATATTTTAACATTTTTATTTATATTGATTTCAAATTTTGTTTTTTCCCAACACGAAGTTAAATTATGTACTGATGATAAAACAATATTCACATATTCAACTCAATCTGATTTGAATGGTGATTACTGGTGGGAATTAGATGGTTCTTCATATCAATTAAGTGGAAATACAATAACTATCGATTGGTATGGGTTCTCAATCGGTCAACATTTAATCGAAGCCTTCTTTGTTTCAGATGCTGGCTGTTTTTCAGAGCCAGTTTCTATATTGGTCGATGTATTAGAATGCCCTATACCATATATTTGGATACCAAACAGTTTTACTCCTAATTCCGATGGAGAAAATGATAATTGGTATCCAATTGTGAAAAATATTTCTTTTTTAGAAGTTCTAATATTCGATCGTTGGGGAGAGAGAATATTTTTCTCAAACGAAATAAATAATTATTGGAATGGATATTATCAAGACGGATTATGTCAAAATGGAGTTTATGCCTATCTTGTTACTTGGAAAACAATTCAAGGGAGAAGCTATACTAAAAGTGGTCATATAGTCCTAATAAGATAAAAAAATATGATTTTGGTCATAAAAAACCGCAAATCAGATAAACAAAGCTTTTTTTAAACTATATATAAGGAGACAAAAAATCAGAATAAGAATGAGAATATTATTAATTCTGACGTTTCTTTTGACGTATTTTATTGGAAACGCACAAATAATCGTAAAGGTTCAAGATGGAACTTTTATAAAACTATTCAGTGGTTCTCAAATCATTGTCTCAAATCCCTCAGTAAATCCGATTAGAAAATCTGGTAATTCTGGTGGAATTTTGACGCCTTCGGAAAGTGAGAAAATTATTATCAATGTAAGTAATTTAACTGGACAAATCAATATACCTTTTGTTTCATCAGTAGGTAACACAATTCCATTTGATTACACAATCACAACAGGAGGAAGCTCAGGTGGTAAAATCTCTTTTTCAACCTATGAAACTGGGAATAATAATCTTCCTTATCCAAGTGGTGTGACAAATGTTGGGTTTAATGGTGTTGATAATTCCGATTTAGTGATTGATAGATTTTGGTTAATTGATGTTACTGGATATACTACAAAACCGCAAGGTATCTATACTTTTACTTATGATGATAACGATCTGATTGGTAATAATATTTACGAACCGGATTTATTTATGCAGAGATGGAATGATGTTAGTAATGTTTGGGGTGATTGGTTGTATTCACCATTAGCAAATACTACAACAAATCAAATAATATTGAATATTGCAAATCCACAAGACCAATTCAAAGTATGGACAGCCGTTGACCAAGGACAACCTTTACCAATTGAATTAATTTCTTTTAAATCAAACTGTTCCTTAAACAAAGTTGAATGGATTACAGTTAGTGAAACAAATAATGAATGGTTTGTTGTACAAGGAACAAACGATGGTATTAATTTCACCAATTTAGATACTATCTCAGGAGCTGGATTTTCGAATTCTCCGATTTATTACAGTATACCAATTTTAGATTGGGGATTTTCTTACTTCAGATTACAACAAAAAGATTTTGATGGCAGAACTGAAAATAGTTTTATAATTGGTGGTTGTCCTCAAAATGGTTCTTTTGAACCTATTTTATATCCAAATCCAAACAATGGTCAATTTATAATCAAACACAATTCAGAATGGAAATTTGAAGTGTTTGATTTGACTGGAAGATTAGTTTGGACAGAGTTTTCTTCAAGAGTAAATTTTGATTTGACAATGCTAGCTCCTGGTCAATATACTATTAAATTACTTGGTCAATGGGACAAGATTAAAAATTTCAAATTTATAAAAATTAACTAAACACATATGAAAAGAATCCTAACAATCCTCTTAATGTTAATCAGCTTTGCATCGTTCTCACAAGTGGGAATCAGCACAAACGGTTCATTTACTCCAACATCTACATTGGATGTTGATGGTGTTATCAACGCGATGACATCCTATAAAATAAACAACTCTGTTGGTAGTACCGGTAATTTCTTACGAAGTAACGGGACAACAGGATTTGTTGCCTCTAATATACAAGTTTCGGATGTACCAACACTTAATCAAAATACAACGGGAAGTGCGGGTTCATTACTTAATTCGTTAACCTTAAATAATGGCGGTTCAGGGGCGACATCAGGAACTACATTTAATGGATCTTCAGCAGTTACTTTATCATACAATACAATTGGCGGATGGGGTTTATTAGGTAATTCAATAACAACAGGAACACACTTTATTGGAACAACAAATAACACTGAATTGGCTTTCAGAACAAACAATACTGAACAAATGAGACTTCAAAGTTCAGGACAATTAACCATTGGAGCAACCGCAGTTGGTGCAAAATTAGATGTACATCAAACTACCGGCACGGCTGTTGGTAGATTTACAACATACGGAAACACAAACGATTTAGAATTAAGAAGAAGCGGAGGAACTCAAGCATCCCCAACATCAACAAGCGGAGCCGGAACAATACTTGGTAGATTATTTGGGCAGGGTTATAATGGTTCAAGTTATACATCAGCTGCTAGTATATCTATGGAAACGGATGCTACCGGTGGCACATCAACTGATATGCCGGGAAGAATTGTATTTAGCACAACACTTGACGGAACTGGAACTTTATCTGAAAGAATGAGAATTAGTAATAACGGTGCCGTTACTTTAAGAAGCACTTCAACTAATGCCACATTCACTGATGCGGGTGCTCTTGCCTTGAAACAAGGAGATAGTAATCCTTTTATTTCTTTTCATGGCGATGCAGGTGCAAGACAAGGTTATATACAATCATCAGTAGGTACAAATACTCTGACTATTTCATCTGAATTGTCAGGTGGTATACGTTTAATAACTGGTGGATTGGAGAGAGTGAGAATTAATAACGATGGTGCTCTTGCTTTCGGTGGAGTATCTAATACTGGAACAACTGGTCAAGTCTTGACTTCTGCTGGTTCTAGTGCAGTTCCAACATGGACTTCAAATTATAGGTTCCAAATTCCATATATGCAAAGATTTTCAAGCATATCTGCTAGTAACTATTACTTAAATGGAACTAATAGAGGTTGGAATACTTATAATGTTAATTCTTCTAATACAACTTTCTCAAGCAATCCAGCTTCGGTTGCCGCAAATTTTTCTGTATATTATGCTACATATGTTGCTACTTCAAATTGCACATTTTTACAATTCCGTGGAAACACACTCGGAGAGTCTTTGAGCGGAGGTCAAGTAGAAGTCAGGATATATAAATATACACCTGCTAATGCCAGTAATTCTGCTATGAGTGGAACTTTAATTGGAAGCGCAACGGTTACTTTGGCATCACAAAACTTTAACTATAATATCCAATTTAACGGGAATGGCTCAGCCTCATTGAATGCTGGTGATATAATTGTTGTTTATTGTAGAACACCTAATCATTCTAGTGGGACATGGATAACTAATGTTATGGGATTTTTGGAGTTTAGTTATTAATACTTTGACATCAGTATATAAATACGTTTCAAATCCGGGTGCTAATGCCTCACCCGCTACTAATACTGGTAATCAGCGGACTTTTACCACATTTCAATCCCTAAGTGCTGGATCACACACCATATATGTTAGGACTGCATATAAAGCTGGAGTGAGTGCATTGGTTTCATCCGATAATACAGCTGCCAGACAGGGGTCTTCATATCATTAGAAAATAATTCCGCTTAAATCGCTATGATTTGAAAAGGAATTATGTATCGACCAGCCATTTTAGCACTAGCCATAGCTTCCCCGGGAGAAATACGAAACGCGGGTCGGTAAGTTCCTGATATTTCCTGCTGCGGTCGCGCATTAGGAGCTTATAGCGGCTACAAATTGGTCTTTGCCATATCTAACCTTATAAACTAGTAAAATCGCTTTATATGCAAAATATGGAAAACGAAAAGATAGAATTTATCAACTGCTCGATAATGCTCGACGAAGCATACAAGGAGTATTACACTTGGTGGGTCAGCAGGCTTTATCAGCCCATGGAATTCAGAGCTAAAATCAAAGAGGATCCAGAGTTTGCCAAGAGGTATGATATCGAAATTAAGGTTGATGAGATCAGTCTTGCGGGGAGAAGAAAGACGGTCACGCAGGAAATGTTTAACGAAATCTACAACTCGGGGGTCCAGAGACATTGAGCCACTCTGAGATTAATCAATGGAAGATCCCGAAACACAAAGTGACTCTAAAAATATAAAGGTCAAAAAATCACTGTTTATGAATAATGAAAAGTACAATCAACTTATAGAGAAAGCTTACCGGGATTATTCCCTGGATTACGAGAGAGACAATTCGATTGGATTGGCTCTACTGGTAGCAAGAACGGATGGGAAATCCACATATAGAAAGCCAGATCTGGAAATGTTTGAAGCAATGATCCGACACGATGAATCTTTTTCAAAAATACGGGGGTTCAAAATAAATTCTCGGGAAATGACATGGGAAGAAACCGTTCAATGGGTCATGAGATATACCGATGTAGAATTGGAAAATCTTTATATAGTAGAGGAAGCTCATAAGCCAACAACTCCAAGAAAGATAGTTCAAATAGAATATCAAAACGAAACAGCAACGATTTATGAATAGCATAGACCCCCAATATCAAAATCTCTTAAAGGACATTCTCCAGAATGGAGTTAAGAAACAAGACAGAACTGGAACAGGAACTCTTTCTGTTTTTGGTAGGCAGATCAGACATCAAATGAGCGAGGGATTTCCCGCGATAACCACGAAGAAACTTTATTTCAAAGGCGTTGTGGTTGAGCTCTTATGGTTCCTCCAAGGAAGAACGGATCTTCGATATTTGTTAGAAAATGATTGTCATATCTGGACTGGAGATGCCTATAAAGTTTATGATAAAGATTTTGATAGAGAACATCCACCATTCTCTGCTCCATATCCAAAACGTCTTACTGTTGAAGAATTCGAAAAGAAGATTATAGAAGACGACGAATTCAATAAATGGTATGGAGATCTCGGGCCAATCTATGGAAAACAATGGCGCAGTTGGGGCAATGAGGAAGAATTCCATAATGGATCCGAATATATGTGGTATGGACCTATTGATCAAATAGAAGATGTGATCAACACTTTAAAATCTAATCCTGATAGTAGGAGAATGGTGGTCAACGCCTGGAATGTTCAGGATCTTAAAGAAATGACTCTTCCCCCTTGTCACTATGGGTTTCAATTCTATACCCGGGAGATGGATTCGGATGAGAGAATCAATTGGTACTGTTCATCTCTGGACAGGTTGATATATTTTGGACATAAACTCACTGATGAACAACTGGACGAGTTTAAAGTGCCAAAGAGAAAAATTTCTCTCCTTTATAATGCCAGGAGCCAAGATGTTCCCCTAGGAACACCTTTTAATATTGCATCTTATGGGCTTCTGTTGATTATTGTTGCAAGAGAAGTTAATATGATTCCTGATGAATTAATTGCTAATATGGGGGACTGTCATGTATAACTTAACCAGATTGATGCTATTAAGGAGCAGCTTGAAAGAGATCCATTTTCTCTCCCCAATTTAATAATGTCTGAAGAATTACAGCTTCTGATGGATTCAAATTTGAGCTTCACCGAAAAAATCGAAAAACTCAAACCCGAATTTTTTAAATTAGAAAAATATCAGTCACATTCTTCAATAAAAATCCCTCTATCTAATTAATTTTTAGGACTGGAGAAAAATTCCTTTTATGAAAAAACACCACTATATGGCATAGGATAAAGTCTAAAAATAAAAATATGAATCCTATATTTACATTGATTAGAAACCATCAATTAATAACAAGCTAGAATATTCAAATGAATCTTATCTTAAACCCAACGGGAAACATACTTAGTCCTAATCCTTTCTGGACCAGACCGATTCCGGATGCTGAGACGGAGATCCTGTTGGAGCCAGAGTCCCTGGATTTATTTGACCAGAATGGATATCACCTCACTAAAGTGGAACAGGGATTTGCAATTCATAACGGCTACAAGGGAGAGTCTAGAAGAGAAGAGCACGTTTTGAGACAGCCCTGGTTTGAATCAAACAGGCCACTAGTAGGTCCACACCTGAATCATTCTGATCTTTTTCAGAGAAGAGGATTTAACGGAGAGGCCTTAGCTCAGTTAAAAGAATATGCGCAGAAGAATCCATTGCTTTGGAAGCTCATTAAGATGAAACCCAAGTGGGGAATAGATCTGAGTATAGACTATGTTGATGATTCTGGAAATGTTTTTGAAATATTTCATTATGAATGGGATGGATTCAACTTCAATGATGTTGCCCAAAAGAAGGAGGAGATAGAGCGATTTGTTTCCAAACAGAACTGGGGAATTTCTGCCCGGATCGTATGGGAGAGAAGAGATGAATGGATGGAAATGGACTTCTTTGGACAGTCGAAATGGAGAACGGATTTCTTTGCTTTATCTCCTGAGAAATTCAAGAATATTGTTTGGGAGACCGAATAATATTTTTTAGTTTGGGTTTCTTTTCTTATTTTTGCATAAAAATTAAATTATGATATATGTTTCGGTGGATGTGGAAACCACGGGATTAGAATCCGAAAATCACAAAGTTCTTTCAATAGGGGCAATTATAGAGGACACCAGCCAGAAGCTTCCTTATGACCAAATCCCCAAATTCAATTGTGCCATTCTGCACAGAGAATTAGTGGGATCTCCTTTTGCTATCAATATGAATCGGGATCTGATTGGACACATAGCCAAATATCAGGATTCCGGGGATGATGTGAAAAAAGAAATGGAAGCTTCTCTGAAAATGAAATTTCATTATGAGGAGGAAGTGATCCCAGCTTTTTTCCGCTGGCTTTATGTCAACGGAGCAGATCTCAATCCACCAGATCTCAATAAAATCGGCAACATGCAGTTCGAGATCATAGATGGTGTTAAATCACCACTGATTGGTTCTAAGACTAAACCAATCACGATCAATGTGGCGGGCAAGAATTTTGGAACATTCGATAAGAAGTTTCTAGAGAAACTCCCCAGATGGCAGCAGCTTATCAGAACCAAACAGAGAATTATAGATCCTGCTATTCTTTTTATGGATTGGAAAAATGATCAGACTCTTCCCAATCTTACTGAATGTAAAGAAAGAGCAGGAATTCAGGGGATAGTAACCCACGATGCTCTGGAAGATGCCTGGGACGTTATTCAAACACTTCGTAAATTTTATTAATATGGGAGATATGTTTCTAAAATGGGTCTACAGAATTCTAAGCCATGTCAGTGCTTTCACGTATGGATCTTATCTTTATGGACATTTGCACGGCAATAAGGTCGAATTGTATCAGTGGATCCTAACCGGACTTTTCGGAATTATGTTTTTTGTACTTTCACTACCAGATAAAAAAGAGTCATGAAGAGTTATCAAAAAAGCTGGATATTAAGTCAATATAAGGCCGCAGAGCTTGAGATATTCTGGGGTGAAGATCACTGTAATATAAGCTGGTTTACATTCAAGGTAGAATCACGAGAAAAATGTGATCATCCAGGATTTTTCTTTGAACTTTCGCTCTTAAGATTATTCTCGTTTAATTTTTTCATCTATGATGGCAGACATTGGAACTGGGAAGAGGATAGATTCTTTGAGGAGGGCGAGGAAGAAAAATACTATAATGATGAAATCACTACGGATTCTCTAGGGGAGGAAGGATGGGAGTATATTGAAAAATGTCCATTTCTTGGATATCCTATCTGGCAAAAGGATAAGAATCCAAATGACATAGGATCATACTCACCTACATTCATATACGATCCTCAAAAATCCGAAGTGATCTACTCAACCGGTGAATTCTCAACGGTCAGAAGAAAAATCTCATCCAGAACCGAATTAAGGGATTTCTACAGAATATTAAAAGTCAAAAAGTAATGGGAGAGTATTTAGCTGTTTATGGTGATAAGAGTGTGATCGTGAAAGAGAGCAGGGTCACTGAATCTAATAAATTAAAGCTTGTTGGATTTCTAAATCGAAAAGGAATAAGTCTCGGGAGTGGACATGAATTGGTGAATCTGATCCCAACTGACGATGGTTACATTCTGGATCTCCTGCCTTACTATGGACACCCGGGGCAGAGAGTTCAATTGCTGAGAAAGGCGTTTTAAATTATCACTAACGGTTGAGAATATAAGTAGTGACCGATTTTAAACGCTGAACTTTAAAATTAAATATAACGGTCGAGTGTATGAGTAGTGTGGCTTTGCACATACTTTCGATTTACAGATAAACTTATTTAGCCACATTACTTATACACTTTGTTATGCGTAGTATATTTAAAATTAGAAGAAGAACAAAACAAATATTTATTGTAAATTCTTGGGCTTTAGGTGGTGGGTGGAAAGCTGATGCAACATTCATTGATTTAATATTGTTTGGAATTAGAATAAAGAATTTACATAAATATTATATTACATACAGAGGTGAATATAGTGATTTGCGTGGCACTAAATATTACGCATAACGTTTTGCAAATAACCGAAGTAAAAATTACGACTTATGAAATGGACAGATATTGAAAAACAAAAACCGCAACATAAAGACTTAGTGCTATGTTGGAACGGAACAATTACATTACCTGCAATTTACTTTGACAACCAAAG
>Ga0172376_10003290_pt1 | contig 19194 bp, 11 predicted proteins | sample Lak35m_FD_121114 | JGI IMG/M metagenome (GOLD analysis project Ga0172376, IMG submission 121114) | Freshwater microbial communities from Kabuno Bay, South-Kivu, Congo - kab_092012_35m | ecosystem: Environmental > Aquatic > Freshwater > Lake | place: Democratic Republic of the Congo: South-Kivu... | reverse complement strand
TGCGAACCGGCGATCTTGAAATCCATGTCGCCGTAGTGGTCTTCATCGCCGATGATGTCGGTGAGCAGCACCCACTTGTCTTCCGACTGCTTCACCAGGCCCACCGAGATCCCCGCCACGGGGTTCGTGATCGGCACGCCGGCGGCCATCAGGCCGAGCGTAGCGCCGCAGACCGAAGCCATCGAACTCGAGCCGTTCGACTCGAGGATGTCGGAGATCACGCGGATCGTGTAGGGGAAGGCGTCGGGCTCGGGCAGCACCGGCTTCACGCTGCGCTCGGCGAGCGCGCCGTGGCCGATCTCCCGGCGGCCGGGGCCGCGGATGGGACGCACTTCGCCCACGGAAAACGAGGGGAAGTAGTAGTCGAGCATGAACTTCTTCGAATACTCGTCGATCAGGCCGTCGACCCGCTGCTCGTCCTTGCCGGTGCCGAGCGTAATCGTGACCAGGGCCTGCGTTTCCCCGCGCTGGAAGAGCGCGGAGCCATGCACGCGCGGCAGCAGATCCACGTCGCAGTGAATCGGCCGCAGCGTCTTGTGATCGCGACCATCGGGGCGGCGGCCCTCGAGAATCAGCTCACGCACCGCACGTTCTTCGAGGCCGTGCCAGACGTGGGCAAAATCGGCGTCGCTCACGCCCCCGGCCTCGCCCGGCTTGAAACCAAACGCCGGTTCGCTCGGCGCGACCTCGGCCTTGGCCCGCTCGCGCAGGGCCTTCACTGCCTGGCCGCGGTCCTGCTTGACGGCGATCGCCTTGGCGGCCTTGAGCTCGCCGAGGAAGTCGCGGGTGAGCCGATCGCGAAGGTGCGAGTAGTCGGCGAGCACTTATTCCTTCTTCGGCTTGCCGGCCTTCTGCACGAGCTCGTGCTGCATTGCGCAGAGCTCGCGCACGATGCGGTGGGCCTCGGCGATCGCCTCGAGCATCCGATCCTCGGGCATCTCGCGGGCAAAGCCCTCGATCATCAAGACGGCCGTCTCGCTGCCGGAAATGATGAGATCGAGATCACTCTCCTCGAGCTGATCCTGCGTGGGGAAAGGCACGAAGCGGCCGTCGATCTGGGCGAGCCGCACGCTGCCGAGCGGCCCCTGGAAGGGGAGCGGCGAGATGCAGAGCGCCGCGGAGGCGCCGTTCATGGCGAGGACGTCGCCGTCGTTTTGCTTGTCGCTGGAGAGCACCGAGGCCTGAACCTGCACCTCGTCGTAGAAGCCCTCCGGAAAGAGCGGCCGGATGGGCCGGTCGATGAGGCGGCTGGTGAGCGTCTCCTTCATGGTCGGACGCCCTTCCCGCTTCAGGAAGCCACCGGGAAACTTGCCGGCCGCGGCCGAACGCTCGCGGTAATCACAGGTGAGCGGGAAGAAATCGATTCCCGGCCTCGGGGCGCCCGTGGCAGCGGCCACGATCACGCTCGTGTCGCCATACTGCACGAGCACGCAGCCCGCTGCCTGCTTGGCCAGAAGGCCCGTCTCGATGCTCAGAATCTGGTCGCCAATCTGCCGTTCAACGCGTACTTTCATGATTGCTTCTCTTTTTCCTTCCCTTGCCACCCCGGAGCCAAAGAGTGCCCGGGCCCGCCAAGAACTCCACCCATTCCCACGTCATTCCGAACGATGACGGATGGCCAAACGACACGAATGGCCACCTTGCGGGCGACGCCGGGCTCCGGAAAACATCCGGCCGGCGGGGCACCCGCACCAACCTGGCCGCGCACTACTTGCGGATCTCCAGCCGCTTGATGATGTCGAGATACCGCTGCGGCGCGACGCGCTTGAGGTAATCGAGAAGGCGGCGGCGACGACTCACCATCATCAGCAGGCCACGCCGGCTGGCATGGTCTTTCGAATGCTTCTTGAAGTGATCCGTCAGGTGTGAGATCCGCCCGGAAAGCAGCGCGATCTGAATCTCCGCAGAACCGGTGTCGGCAGTCCCTCGCCGATAGGCACCGATCAATTCCTTCTTGCGATCTTTGGTAAGCGACATCAGCCGAAATCCGCCCGTCGAAGGGGCGACCTGGTAAGTGACAGGCGGTGCGAAGCTCGGTGACTGCGGATGCCCAGTGCATCCAAATCCATTTTCAGCCGGCACGCACGCCACAAGGGCTCGAGCCGCCGGGGAGTGCCCGGCATCGCTTGAAAGTCTATCTCCGAAGGCCTCGATTGCAACAGACCCGCCGCCAAACAGCGGGCGAAACGGGTGCTTTGCGGCAACGGTCAGCCATTGGCGCCGACGGCCTGCCGCCGGCTCCGCGCCGCAGCCTTCGCCTGCCGGCCATGGCCGGTCGGCTCGTGGACCACGTTCCAGGCCAGCCCCAGCCGTTCCATGGCGAGGATGGCCCAATACGTGACGTCGACCTCCCACCAGCGATGGCCGTGCTTCGCCATCCGCTGAAACGCATGATGGTTGTTGTGCCAGCCCTCGCCGAACGCGAGCAGGCCGACCCACCAGAGATTGGTCGAGTCGTCGGTCGTCTCGTAGTTGCGGTAGCCCCACATGTGCGTGGCGGAGTTCACGAACCAGGTCACGTGAAACACGATCACCATCCGCACGGCGAGGCCCCAGAGCAGCCACGACACCCCGGTATACGGCCCATACAGAAGCCAGCCAGAGCCCAGCAGGGCCAGGCCGATGAGCGTGTGCCAGAGGAGGAACGTGCGATGAATGAAATGCATGGCCGGGTCACGGTCGAGATCGGGCGCCCAGCGCGATACGTGCGCGGCGAGTTCCTGCGGATCACGCCGAGTGAACATCCAGAGGATGTGGGCCCAGAGGCCGCCGTCGTGGGGCGTATGCGGGTCGCCCTCATGGTCGCTAAACGCATGGTGCTTCCGATGGTTCGACACCCAATGCAACGCCGAGCCCTCGCCGGAAATGCCGCCCAGGAAGGCAAAGAAGAGCTTCACCGCCCGCGTGCAGGCAAAGCTGCCGTGCGTGAGCAGGCGGTGGTAGCCCAGGCACACACCGAGGCTCCCGGTGATGTAGTAGAGCACCATGCAGATCGCGAACCCCGACCAGGTGAAGAAGAATGGGGCGGCGAGCGCGGCCAGATGCACGCCGCCGATCCAGATCACCACCGGCCAGTCGAGATTGGCCCACTCGAGCCGCCCATATTCGATCCGCGGCTCGACGGATTGACCGCCTGCCCGGTCCTCGACGCCTTCGTCGATGGCGCACGCGCCGGCATCACAGGCATCCTCGGCGAGCGGGTCGTGGATCGCGGAGCGGCCAAAGGCGAACTCATCCTCGCGATCGATCGGGGAGGCGGTGGGGGCGGAACTCATGGGTATCCTTTCCTGGGGGGCCGACACCGCTGAACAGACAGCGGCTGGAAACCGCATCACTCTGATCTATTTCGACATTTCTGCCAGCCAGGAGAGGTCAGCGACCGGTCGAACCACCGTCAAAAACCTGTCAAAATTCCTCTCGACGGCCTGGCCGCTCGGCCCGCGATGGCAATTCACGGCCCCCAACCGCTGCGTTCGTCGGCGCCACCGTGCCGCTCGGCAAGCGTGAAATCAGCCACGCGGTTGCATCGGACGCGGGCACGGGCACCCTCCCGGGGGGGGCGAGCAGCCATGCAAGCCGCTCGGCGGGCACCGGCTCCGTCGGCTCTTCCAAGATCGCAAGCCCCTGAAACCGCATCACCGCGCCGGCGCGATCGCCGGGAGCGCGGATCGCCAGGCCGCGGCCGTCGATTCGCACCCGACACGCCACGTCGTCGTAGCCGCGGAGCATTTCCGAGGCGAGCGACCGAAATGCCGGGCCTGTGCGGCAACCGAGCACGTTTACGACCGCATTGAGAAAGTCCTGCGGCACCCGGCCGGCCACGGCCGACACATGCGCCTCGCCGGTGACGAGACGCCCGTGCGCAAAGTCGAGCGCGGCGACCTCGAGATCGGCCTCACCCGTCATGCGGTGCATGGCCCTGGCGGTGAGCGCTGCGAGATCGATGCGACCGAGCGCACCCGACAACGCTCCGCTCCATTGGTCCGCCTCGCGCACCGCAGCCACGCTGCCCTGCACGACCGCAGCCGGCCCGGCCGCCCGAGCGGCGGCCGGCGGCAGGCTGGCCATCGCCGCGACGAGCGCCACCGGCAATGGCTCGTCGATGATTGCATGGAGTTCGATCCGTCGGCCACCGGCGGCATCCGCCGCACCGATGCACGGCGACGACTGTACGCGAATCTCGTCGCGGCCCTGCGGCTCGCGCCTGATCCGCACCGCCCGCGCATCGGCCGCCGTCGCTCCCTCGGCATGAATCCCCGCGGGCTGCATGGCAGCCGCTCCCGGCTCCGCAAGCCAGACCACCTCCCCCACATCGACGACCCAAGCCTTCGTGAATCGCTCCGGCTCGCCAAGCCACGCCCCGCTGATCTCCGCGAGCATAGCAACGACCCGCGGCGTGCAGTCGAGCCGCTGCGTTGTCAACCGCACCTCAGTGGCCGACACCTCCACGTCGAGGGCCGATAGCGTGAGAATCGGCTCGCCCGTGGCCGCAAGCAACACGACGTCTTCGAGTCGCATCGCTCCCGGCCGCAGGTGCCTGACGCCACCGACCTCGATCGGCATCCCCAGGAGCGCCTCGCATTCCCGCTCCACCGCCTCGACGTGCCGCGACGAGTGCCGCCAGGCGGCGAGCCCCACGAGCAGGGCGCAGGGCATGACACCGGCCAGCACGAACAGCGTGCGCACGAGGCGAATCCGGCCTGCCGATTGTTCGATGAACATCCCTGTCCTCGAAGACGTCCTGCCACCGACTGCCCAAACGCCCCGCTCCGCGGGGCGGCCACCCGGAGCGTTCCTAGCGGCTCCGCGCCAACTCGTGATAGAGCCGATACCGCGCTTGCATCTCCTCGACGCTGTCGCCGCCAAACTTGTCGACGAGCGCCGCGGCCACCTCGAAGGCTACCACGCTCTCGACGATCACGCTCGCCGCGCTCACGGCGCAGACGTCGCTCCGCTCGTAGGCGGCCTCCTCCGGCGCCTTCGTGCGGAGATTCACGGAGGCCAGCGGCTTCCGCAGCGTGCTGATCGGTTTCATCGCGGCCTTCACTACCAGCGGCTGGCCGTTGGTCATGCCCGCCTCGAGGCCGCCAGCATTGTTGGTGGGGCGGGTGAAGCCGAGCTGCGCACTCTCGCGGACGGCGGCGTCGTAATGGATCGCATCGTGCACCTGCGAGCCGCGCCTCCGCGCGGCCTCGAAGCCGAGGCCGATCTCGACGCCCTTGATCGCCTGCACCGCCATCACGGCCTGCGCGATCCTGCCGTCGAGCTTGCGATCCCATTGGGCGTGCGTGCCAAGACCGATCGGCAGGCCGTCGACCCGCACCTCGACCACGCCGCCGAGGGTGTCGCCCTCCTTGCCGACGCGGTCGATGAGCTCGGTCACCTCGTGATCGCGCTCGGGATGCAACGAGTAGATCTCGCTCGAATCCCGCAGCGAGCGGAGTTCGGCAATCGTGCCCGCCCGGTCGCCGAGCACGACACCGCCGAGTTCGGTCACCCAGCCGGCCACCTCGATCCCGAAGACGGCGAGCAGCTGGCGGGCGAGCGCTCCCGCCGCGACTCGCGCCGCGGTCTCGCGGGCGCTGGCCCGTTCGAGCACTGCACGCACGCCGCCGAGGTGCTTGATCGCACCGGGCAGGTCGGCATGGCCGGGCCGCGGGCGATCGACGTCCTCGAGCTTCTCGAGCTTCGCGTCCTTGTTGATCACCTCGAGGGCGAGCGGGCTGCCGAGCGTCACGCCATGCCAGAGGCCGGAGAGAAAGGCGACCGAGTCGGTCTCGATCCGCTGCCGACCGCCGCGACCATAGCCTCCCTGTCGCCGAACGAGCTCCGCATCGATCTTCGACGTGTCGACCGCCAAGCCGGCGGGAAAGCCGTCGACGAGGGCAACGAGGGCAGGGCCGTGGGATTCGCCGGCGGTCCAGTAACGCAGCATGGGAGGGAGGCTGAAGCAGGTCGGGGGGGGGAGGAAACTCCCGGTGATTCTAGTTCGAGACGCACTTGGCCCCTAGAGCGATTCAATCGAGTCCGCTTCCCGCTACTTTTAGATCGCCGGCGAAAGGACGGCAGAAGTCGCCTCGCAAAGAAACTTTCTCCTTTTACGACCTACGGCGATTCTTTCCCCAGAAGGTCGAAAGTTCCTAACGCTCGGCGAGCTTCAGCCGATCCCTTCGCCTACGTCCATGGCGCTCCATTGGCGGCGGGAGTCGCGGGCGTCGTGGGTGACACGGGTGACGCCCGTTTCAGCGTTCAGAGTGCCGTGCCGGTCAGGAGGCGGCAGGCTTCGAGGTATTTCTCGCGGGTGCGGGCGACCACTTCGGCGGGCAGGGCAGGCGGAGAGCTCGACTTGTCCCAGCCGCTCGTCTCGAGCCAGTCGCGAACGAACTGCTTGTCGAACGAATCGGGCACCTTGCCCGGGTGGATCGCCGCGGCCGGCCAGAATCGCGAGCTGTCGGGCGTGAGCACCTCGTCGACGAGCAGAAGCTCACCGTCGGCGGCGCGGCCCCATTCAAACTTCGTGTCGGCGACCACGATGCCCCGCGACGCGGCATGCGCGGCGCCGCGACGAAAGACGTCGATGCTCTTCTCGCGAAGCGTGGCTGCCATTCCCTGACCGACTGCATTCGCCATCACTTCGAACGAAACATTTTCGTCGTGGCCACTGGCTGCCTTCGTCGCGGGCGTGAAGATCGGCTCCGGCAGCTCCGCCCCCGCCGTGAGCCCCGGCGGCAGTTTCACGCCACAGACCGTGCCGCTCTTGCGGTATTCCGCGAGCCCCGATCCGGCGAGCCAGCCGCGGACGACACACTCGAACGGGATCACGTCCGCCTGCCGCACGAGCATCGTCCGGCCACGCAGCATCTCGCGGTCTAAGGATGCCGGCAGATGCATCGCATCGACGTCGGTCGTGATCAGGTGATGCGCGACTGGATGCGGGCCCGAGGCGAGCCAGTTGAACCAGAATGTCGAGATCGCCGTGAGCACCTTTCCCTTGTCGGGAATTGGCGTGGGGAGCACCCAGTCGAATGCGCTGATCCGGTCGGTGCTCACGATGAGCATCGCATCGTCGAGCCGGTAGCAATCGCGCACCTTGCCGCGATAGAGCGTGCCAATGCCGAGATTCGTTTCCGTGACGGCGGCGTGTGTCATGCCCTTTGTTGTAAGGGAATTTCGACAGGCGTCCAGAACGGGAAAAGTAGACCGCTTGCTCCGCAAGCGGTCTACTATCAACAGAAATCGCGAGACAGTTTTGGCAGCGCGGCAAGGGCAGGGGGGGCCGTCTCGAGCTTCGTCGCCACGACGTGCACCACCGAGCCGCGACGCTGGATGCGGCCATGCACCATGAGCACGGCCGCGCGGCGGGCGGCATGATCGGCCGCGTTCCAGATGTCGGGCCTGATCACGATGTTGGCGGCGCCGGTCTCATCCTCGATCGTGAGGAAGATCATCCCCTTGGCCGTGGCGGGCCGCTGCCGCATGAGCACGATGCCCGCCACCATCACACGGCGGCCTTCGGGCGCGGCCGTGGCGACGGCGGTCGTGACGATGCCTCGCGCGGCGAGGCTTTCGCGCTCGAATTGGAGTGGATGGGCCGCGAGGGAGAGGCCGCCGGTGCGATAGTCGCAAAGCACCTCCTCCTGCCGCGTCGTCGGCGGTAGCAGCAGTGCATCGTGGTCACCATCGTGGTCACCATCGTGGCCACCTTCCTGATCGCCCTCCTGATCAACGAGCGCATCGAGCAGCGGACGGCTGTCGGGGCGATCGAGGCACTGCATCGCCTCCCAGACGGCGCGGCGGCGGTCGAGCCCGAGCGACCCGAGCGCGCCGGCCCGCGCCAGATGCAAAAGCGACTCGCGATCGAGCCTCGCCCGCCGGGCGATTTCGTGCGGCAGTGCGAAGGGGCGATCCCGCCTGGCCTCGGCGATCCGCCGGCCGGCCGCCTCGCCCAGGCCATAGACCTGCTCGAACCCCAGCCGGATGGCGGCCTCCGGGCCGGATTCGCCCGCCACCTTCTCGAGGGCTGCATGCCAGTCGCTGGCATTCACGTCGACCGGCAGCACCTTCACGCCGTGCGCCTTGGCGTCGCGAACAAGCTGCGCCGGCGCATAGAAGCCCATCGGCTGGCTGCCGAGCAGGGCGGCCGTGAAGGCGGCCGGGTGGTGCCGCTTGAGCCACGCCGACACGTAGACGAGCAGCGCGAAGCTCGCCGCATGTGATTCCGGAAACCCGTATTCGCCGAAGCCGCGGATCTGCAGAAACACCCGCTCGGCAAACTCTTCCGTCAGCCCGCGGGCGACCATCCCGTCGACGAGCCGGCGGCGAAATTCGTCGATCACACCCGGCCGCCGCCAGGCGCCCATCGCGCGGCGCAATTGATCGGCCTCGCCCGGCGCGAACCCCGCCGCCACTACGGCCAGCCGCATCGCCTGCTCCTGAAAGAGCGGCACGCCGAGCGTCTTCTCGAGCACCTCCCGGATCGCGTCGTTGGGATAGGTCACGGGCTCTTCGCCATTGCGCCGGCGCAAATAGGGATGCACCATGTCTCCCTGGATCGGCCCCGGCCGCACGATCGCCACCTCGATCACGAGGTCGTAGAAGCAGGCCGGCCTAAGCCGCGGCAGCATGCTCATCTGCGCCCGGCTCTCGATCTGAAACACTCCCACCGTGTCGGCCCGCGACACCATCTCGTAAACGCTCCTGTCCTCGGCCGGCACGGTGGCGAGCGTGAGCTTCGGGCCGCCCGTCGATTCCACCAGCTCAAACGCCCGGCGGATGCAGGAGAGCATCCCGAGCGCGAGGCAATCGACCTTCAGGATGCCGAGCTCGTCGAGATCGTTTTTATCCCACTGGAGGATCGTGCGGCCGTCCATCGCCGCCGGCTGGATCGGCACGAGCTCGCAGAGATCGCCGCGCGTCATCACCATGCCGCCCACGTGCTGGCCGAGGTGGCGGGGAAAGCCGACAAGCTGGCCGACGAGCGTCGTGATCCGCATGCAGCAGTCGTCGCCCGGATCGAGCCCCGCCTCAGTGAGCCGCTGCGGCAGCTGCTCCACGCCATCGGCCACGTCGAGGGCATCGGCGATTTTCCCGACGCGATCGAGCGAGAGCCCGAGCGCCTTGGCCACGTCGCGGACGGCCGACCGGAGCCGATACGAGATCACCTCGGCCGTCATCGCCGCGCGGCTTCGCCCGTAGGTGTCGTAGATGTATTGGATTACCTCCTCGCGACGGTTGTGCTCGAAATCGACGTCGATGTCGGGCGCCTCGCACCGCTCGCGGCTCACGAACCGCTCGAAGAGCACGTCCATCCGCGCCGGATCGACCGACGTGATGCCCAGGCAGTAGCAGATCGCCGAATTGGCGGCCGACCCGCGGCCCTGGCAGAGGATGCCGCGGCGGCGGGCAAACCGAACGATGTCGAACACGGTGAGGAAGTAGGCCTCGTAGCCCAGCTCCGCCACGAGGGCGAGCTCGTGCTCGACGAGCGACCGCACCTTCTCCGGAATGCCGTCGGGATACCGTTTGCCCGCACCCTGCCAGGCTAGAGAGGCCAAATGCTCCCGCGCCGTCGTGCCCGCCGGCACGATCGCATCGGGATATTCATACCGCAGTTCGTCGAGCGAAAACCTGCACTCCGCGGCGATCTCGACCGATCGCTCGACCGCGCCGGGCAACGCATGAAACCGCTCTCCGATCCGCCAGCGCTCGTGCAGATGACGCTCGCCGTTGGAAAGCAGTCTGCCGCGCACCGCATCCACCGTGGATCCATGCCGCACGGCCGCGAGCGTGTCGAAAAGCGGCATGCGCGCCCGCTCGTGGTAGCGAACATCGCCGGCCGCCACGAGCGGCACCCGCGCCCGCCGCCCCACCGCTGCGCACCACGCGAGCCGCTCCTCGTCGTCTCCCTCGAGGGCCACCTCGGCGATCCCCACGAGCCGATCGCCAAACACCTCGCGCCACTGCATGACCGCCTCGACTGCATCGCCATCCGCCTGCCCGCCCCCGTGTAAGACCGCCGCCAGCGGCACGCCCGCCAGAAGCCCCTCCGCATGCGCGGCGATGTCGGCGCACGAAAGCAGGCAGCCTTGCGATGGCGCCGCCTGCGCATAGCCCTTGGTCAGCAGCCGACAGAGATTCGCGTAGCCCGTGCGATCGCGCACCCAGACGACGAGCGGGGCGGCATCGCAGGGCTCGAGATGGCAGCCGACGACGAGCCCGATGCCAGCCTGCTTCGCCGCACCGTGCGCCCGCACGATGCCGGCCAGTGTCGAGCGGTCGGTGATCGCGATCGCCTCGTAGCCGAGCGACCGCGCGGCCTGCACCAGCTCCTCGGGATGCGATCCGCTCTGCAGAAATGAGAAATTGCTCGTGCAGTGCAGCTCTGCGTAGCGCGGGCCGTTCATCATGCGCCTCCCTTCAGCTCAGCCAAACAGGCCGTGCAAAAACCATTCGCCCCCCCGCAGCCGGCGAAAGAGCCAATACCGCGCCCCCGTCTTTGTCTCGACGACGTAGTAATCCCGCCGCACGGTCGGCCCGCGCCACCAGGCCGTCTCGATTCGCTCCGGGCCGTGGGCCTTCTCGATCTCGTGGGTCTCCGAGCCATGCCGAAACCGCACCGGCGGTCCATCCGGCGCGACCGACACGGCCTCCACGACGAGTGGCCGCGGCAGCATCCAGAGCGGCCTCCTTTCGGATGCCACCCGCCCCGGCGGCTTGGGAGCCGCCATTTGCGGGGCGGCTCTTCTCGCAGCTGGCCTCTCAGCCGGCCTCGCGGCGGGCGCGGTCGGTGCCCAGGCATGCTCCGGCTGTGCATCGGCCACCAGCTGCGGCGCAAACACCGCGCCGCGGCCGAGCCTGCCCGACAGCCGGTCGAAGAGCATCCCCACCCCGTGCACGGAACCCGACGCCGCAGCCGCTCCAGGCAACGATTCAAACAGCGTCTGCTGCCGGCAGGCGGTCTCACCGATGGCCACCACATCCACGGCGATGCCCTCGATCTCGCTCGGCATCCGCATCCGCTCCATCCGTAGCCGCACGAGATCCGCGAGGTGCTTCACATTCGTGCTCGGCTGAAAGAGGCCGACGTCGATCACCAGCGGCGCGACGTTTACCGTCGGCATGCAGGCCGCACGAGGATCGGCTCCCTGGCTTCGCTCCAGCCGAACCTGCAGCGCCAGCACGCCCCGGCCGCGACCGGCAAGCGGCGCGACGCACTCTCCGACGAGCCGCTCCACGAGCGCGACGAGATCGTCTGCGGTCGTGTCGCGAAGCAGGATCGGAGTGTCGAACGCATGCGAAGCGGTCGGCAGCTCGTCGGAGCGGGGAGGGGCGAGCGGCTCGGCCCGTTCGCCGGTCAGTTGCGCGATCCGCAGCGAGAGCTGCGGATCGAAACGCGATGTCAGGCTCTTGCGCGGCAGCCGGACAAGCCCGCCGATCGAATCGATCCCGACATCGCGCAGTTGCGCGAGCACGTCGTCGCCCAGCCGCAGCGCCGCGGCCGGCAGGCCGGCAAGCGCCTCGAACGACTCTCCCTTGGCAACGACCGCCCAGCGCCAGTGGCGAGGCAGGGGGGAGCGGCCGGCGGGGCGGGCTGGCGCTCGTTGGAGAAGGGCCGGCGCCCGGTGGAGCAGGTCCGTCGCTCTGTGGAGCAGGTCAGTATGGTGGGCGGCGGCCCAGGCGGCGGCGGGCGTATCGGCAATCGCAGCCCGCGCATGGATGCCACGGGACGCCAAAGTCCAGACGGCCGTGCGCACAAGCGGCCCTTCGCCGCCAAAAAAACCGGCGGTGCCGCTGACATCGACATGCAGGCATTCGGGCCGCGCAGCATCCTCGAGGGCCACGATCGGCGCAAACCGCCGGCAATAACGGGCCAATTCCTCGAGCGCCATTCGATCGGCCTGAGGATCGTCGTGATCGACCTCGGCTATATGGCAGGCCCGCGAGCCGTGGGCCTGCGCCAACACGGCCATCCCCTCGGCCAGCGACATGCCTTCAGGAATCTTCACCACCGGATTCGATCGCTTCTGGCCCGGCCCGCCCTCCTGGCTGCCGCGCGGCGGCGCAGCCCAGGCCCACGCCACGACCGTCATCACGCCGCGACGCTCGCGCCGGCAGACAAACACCGGCACCCTGCGCAGCCGGGGCTTCTCGAGCAGCCGTCGCTGCACCGGCCACCGCGGCAGCCAGATCGTCATGATGCGCGGCATGCCACTGCCTCCATGGGCTGCATCGCCGGCGGCCGAAACATCCGGATGCCGCCAGCCTCGTATCCGTGAGCCTGGCCTCCCCGCGACAGACCGCATCCCCGCGACAGATCGATCCCGATCTCCACGGCACGGCCTTCCACAGACGCCTCGCCGGCCCACGGCCCTCCCACCAGCGTGAGCCGCAGCCGGCGCACGGCAAGGCTCTCTCCCGGCAACGGCGACACGGCGATCCTCGCCTCCGCCCATGTCGGCTGCCGGCGAGAAGAGCGTTGGCCACCAGCCTCTTGCGGCCTCACGAAAAGGCCCACGGCCTGGCTGCCACGTGCCGCCAACTGCCAGCGCTGCATCGTCGTAGGCTGGATGGATTGCGGACAGGCCAGCACGGCCGCCACGCCTCGGCAACGCAACGACTGATCGATCGCCCATGCTTCGTCAGCGGCGCTCGAAGCACGCGCCACGACCAGTTGCGGCTCCTTGCCCCCATTGGAAGCGACATTGGCCAGCCAGCCCATCACGGCCGGCGGATAAAACCGCCCCTGGCGATCGACGACGATGACGGTCGGCGCAGCCGTCGCCCCCCCGCCATCCATGCCCCCAGACAGCCTGCAGGCCACCGCACACGCAGCCGCCATCGCCCCGGATGCCTCGCCATCACCAAGCCACTCGAGCAGGCTGCCTCGGCGCACGCCACCGGCTGGAAGCAGCCGATCGAGCGGCTCGAAACCGCTCGACACCACCTCGCCGGAATGCAGTCGCGTGGCATTGAACTGCTCGGCAACTAACGGCCCAAACGTCACCATGCCCGTCACCTCCAGCGAAAAAGTATGTACGCACGTACACTGTACATACATTCAAAAACCCTGTCAACGATGCGAAACTGCGGCCGGGGGGCGGCATCGCAGCAAACCCGCACGCTCGCACATCGTGACGCCGCCGCCGTGCCTCTTTCCTGGGAGCGATTCACCGACTGCACGCTGCCTCTTTGCGAGGCAGCGCCGGCGCGAAAATGCACGCGATGCAGGCTCTCTCTCGGCCCCCTGACAAACCCGTTCCCGAAGGAACCGCGGCAAACCGCCGGAAATGCCCAAGGCGCACTCGCCGCAGCGTGTTGGCACGCGGTTTGCCTTGCACAATCCGCGAGATCGGTCCCTGCCTTTTTTGCCCCGCCAGTCACGCCCCGTGCTAGTTACCTACCTCGCCACCCCGCCTACCAATATTTTGCGCCCACGACGGCTTCGCGGGTGTTCCGCTGCCGTACTGAGCCAGCTGAAGGAGTTTCTCCATGCACCTGTTGCTGAAGTTCTTGGCCTTGTGCGTGCCCAACATCCTCGTGCTCGGGTCGCTGTGCCTTACGGCCTTCTATGGGCATGAGACCGATTGGACATTCCTGCCGAGTCAATGGGGCAAGCATCATGCCCAACACCACCATGAAGCCGGCGAGGGCGACCATGGTCACGGCGCCGACCACGCAGCGGAAGAGCACGCCTCCCCGGCCGTCGATGAGAGCACCACTGCAACACCACAGGCTTCGAGCCCCCTCGCGGCCGCGGAGAAAGAGGACGAGATTCACGTCGCACCGGAAACGCAGCGAGACTCGTTCATCGACGTCCAGCCTGTGGTCGAACGGCAGATGGAGGAATATGTCGCCGCCCCCGGCGCCATGACCTATGTTCCCAACGGCGTCGCCGCACTGGCGGCCCGCGTGCCGGGAACGGTCTGGCGTGTCGAGAAACGGCTGGGGGACGTGGTGCGGCAAGGCGATATCCTTGTCATCCTCGATGCCTCGGCGGTGGGGGACGCGAAGGCCGATTTTCTCGAGTCGCTGGTCGCCGCGGAACTGAAGCAGCTCACCGTCAACCGACTCGAATCGGCCGGCGACGCGGTGGCGGGCCGTCAATTGGCGGAGGCCAGATCGGCCCTGAGGCAGGCGCTCGTCACGCGGTTCAACGCCCAACAGGCGCTCATCAACCTCGGCTTCTCGATCCGCCACGAAGACTTCGAAGGCCTGAGCGATATCGAGCGAAGCAGAAAAATCCACTGCCTTGGCCTGCCCGCCGGACTCGCCGGGGCTCTCGATCGGGCGTCGACTTCGGCCAACCTGATTCCCGTCGTGGCCCCATTCGACGGCGTGGTGATCAAGTGCGATGTTGTCCGCGGCGAGGTCGTCTCGCCCGAGAGTTCGGAGCTCGCAATCGCCAATATCGACAAGATGCTGCTGCGGCTCAACATCAACAAGGAAGACGCGCTCCACGTGTCCATCGGTCAGCCGATTGAGTATGTCGCCGACGGGATTCCAGGCACGCTCACCTGCAAGGTCAACTGGATCAGCACCGAACTCGACGACAAGACCCGCACCCTGCAAGCCCTGGCCGAAGTCGACAACCCGTTGGTCGATGCCGATGGTGACGGTATCAGCCACCGTCTCTTGAAGGCCAACACCTACGGCGTCGGCAGGATTCGAGTCCGCAACCAGCCTTCAGCGCTGGCCGTGCCGGCGATGGCCGTGCAATGGGACGGCGAGAAGCACTTCGTCTTCGTCGAGGAGCGTGCCATTGACGACGATGCGGCCGCCGCGATCTACTGCCAGCGCGTGGTCGTTCCCGGCACGTTGGACGATGGCTTCGTCGAGATCATCAAGGGATTGGAGGACGGTGCTCGGGTCGTCGTCGACGGCAGCCACATGCTGAAGTCGGAAATGGCGACGCGAAAGCTGACGTCCATGGATCCCTAGGATCTGATTCGGCACCGAGAGCGATTGATGGCGAGAAACCATCTTCGATCTCCGCGTCGCTGGGTTCTTCCATCCTTCCGGCCCGCCCGATTCCATGCTGAACGGCATCATCACCGCCTCGATGAACAACCGTCTGGCTGTTCTGGGGGGTGTTTTGCTGTTGGCGGCCGCCGGTGTATCGGCGCTGATGTCGCTGAACGTCGACGCCTTCCCCGACACGACGCCGATCCAGGTGCAGATCAACACAGTGGCGCCGTCGATGGTGCCGGAGGAAGTCGAAAAGCTCATCACCTTTCCGGTCGAACTCTCCCTCGGAGGCCTGCCGGGCCTGCAGAGCGTGCGATCGATCTCGCAGTTCGGCCTCTCGCAGGCCGTCGTGACGTTCGAGGATGGAACAAACATCTACTTCGCGAGGCAGCAGATCGCCGAGCGGCTTTCGGCGCTCGAGATGCCGCCGGGCATCCCGCGGCCGGAAATGGGCCCCGTCTCGACCGGCCTGGGGGAGGTCTTTCACTTCACGATCAAGCCCAAGGACGACTCCGAGCAGGCGCTCACCGAGGCCCGCACCACGCTCGACTGGCGGGTGAAGCCCGAACTGCGGCAGGTGCCGGGCACGGCCGAGATCAACAGTTGGGGCGGACTCAAGAAACAGTACCAGGTGCTCTTGAATCCCGACCGGCTTTCGAAGCACGACCTTGACTTCGACGAAGTGGTGGCCGCCCTCGAGGCGAACAACCTGAACGTCGGCGGCGGCAACATCAACCGCCGCGGCGACATGCTTCTCGTGCACGGCGTCGGCCGCACGACGAACATCGAGCAGATCAAGAAGATGATGGTGACGGCCGAAAACGGCGTGCCGATCCGCCTCGAAGACATCGGCGAGGTGATCATCGGCCACGAAATCCGCCGCGGCGCGGTGACGGCCAACGGGAAAGGTGAGGTGGCCCTGGGCCTCGGCTTCATGCGGATGGGCGAGAATAGCTACAACGTCACCCATAGCCTGGCCGACCGATTCGACCGGTATGTTCACGACCAGCGCGACAAGGACGGCAACCTCATCTCGGCCGCCCAATTGCCGGAGGGGATGACGGCCGACACGGTCTACGACCGGACGAAGCTCGTCGACAAGGTCATCGGCACCGTCCGAAAAAACTTGGCCGAGGGCGCCCTCCTCGTCGTCGCCATCCTGTTCATCTTCCTGGGCAACCTGCGGGCCGGCCTGATCGTGGCCAGCGCCATCCCGCTGTCGATGCTGTTCGCCTTCCTCGGCATGTCGCGGGCGGGCATCGCCGGGAGCCTGCTCAGCCTGGGGGCGCTTGACTTCGGCCTGGTGGTCGACGGGGCGGTGGTGACGATCGAAAACGTCGTGCGGCGGCTGTCGCACAACACGTCGGGCCGCGGACGGTTCGACGTGATCCGCGACGCCTGCTGCGAAGTCGCCAAGCCGGGCCTGTTCGGCGTCCTCATCATCATGATCGTCTACCTGCCGATCGTGGCGCTGGAGGGTGTCGAAGGCAAGCTCTTCCGTCCGATGGCGCTGACGGTCGTGTTCGCGCTGGCGGGGTCGCTGCTGCTGACGCTGACCGTCATCCCGGTGCTGGCGAGCCTCGTGCTACCAAAACAGATGACCGAGACCGAGCCTTTGCTCGTGAAGGGGCTGGCCTTCCTTTACCGACCGCTGCTCGCGGCCTTTATGTCGCGGCCGACGATCGTGCTGGGAGCCACGGCGATCATGCTCGCGGTGGCCCTCTCGATCGCCATGCGGCTGGGAGGCGAGTTCGTGCCGCGGCTCAACGAGGGCTCGATCGTGATCGGGGGACTCCGCCCGCCCGGCACGAGCCTCGAGCAGTCGATCAAGATCAACACCGAGATGGAGAAGATGATCCTCCGGGAGTTTCCCGACGAGGTGGAGCGGTGCTGGTCGCGGCAGGGGGCGCCGGAAGTCGCCACCGATCCGGGCACGATCGAAAGTTCCGACCTGTTCATCATGCTCACGCCACGCGAGACGTGGAAGAAAGTCGTCGAGCTCGATCGGGTCGTCGACGGCGTGAAGACAACCGTGCAAAAGCGGGTCGAGTCGCAGGAAGAGCTCGTCGAGGCGATGAGCAGGGAAGTCGACAAGTTTCCGGGCCAGATCGTCTTCTTCACCCAGCCCATCGAGATGCGGATCAACGAGATGATCTCGGGCGTGCGGGCCGACGTGGCGGTCAAGCTCTTCGGCAAGGATCTCGACACCCTCATCGCCACGGGACGCGAGATCGAGGAGGTCTTGCGGTCCATCCCCGGCGCCGCCGACCTGACGACCGAGCAGATCAAGGGGCAGCCCATCCTGCGGGTCAAGATCGACGAGGACAAGATCGCCCGCTACGGCATCTCCCGGAAGAGCGTGCTCGACGTGGTCGAGTCGATCGGCGGCAAGGTGGTCAGCGAAATCATCGAGGACGAACTGCGGTTTCCGCTGGCCATCCGACTGCCGCAGGAACTGCGGACCTCCCCGGAGACGATCGCCAAGCTCACGCTCACGACGGCCTCGGGTGAGCGGATTCCGCTGTCGCGCGTGGCGACGGTCGACGAGACGATCGGCGCCCGCGTGATCTCGCGCGAGTGGAGCGAGCGGCGGATCACCATCCAATGCAATATCCGCGGCCGCGACATGGCCGGCTTCGTCCAGGACGCCCAGCGGGAGATCGCGAAGCGGGTGGAGCTCGGCAAGGGCTACCGGATCGTCTGGGGCGGGCAGTTCGAGAACCTCCAGCGGGCCACCAAGCGGCTGCAGGTCGTCGTGCCGATCGCGATGGTCTTGATCATCGTGATGCTCTACATGACCTTCGGGAACCTGTTCGACTCGATGCTCGTGTTCACGAGCGTGCCGTTCGCCTGCATCGGCGGCGTGATCACGCTCGCGGTGCGCGAGATGCCGTTTTCGATCTCCGCGGCGGTGGGCTTCATCGCGCTCTCGGGAATCTCGGTACTCAACAGCCTCGTGCTGGTCGAGTTCATCCGGCACCTCAAGGATGAGGGCAAGCCGCTGCACGAGGCGATCTTCGAGGCCGCCGTGACGCGGCTCCGCCCGGTGCTGATGACGGCCACGGTCGCCAGCCTGGGATTCGTCCCGATGGCGATCTCGACCGGGATGGGGGCCGATGTGCAGCGTCCGCTGGCATCGGTCGTGATCGGCGGCGTGATCAGCAGCACCTTCATGACCCTGCTGGTGCTGCCGACGCTATATGAAGTCGCTTCCCTTGGTCGGATCTGGCTCGGCAGGCGGATCGGCTATGACTTCGCGGCGGCGCACGCGCCGGCCGGCGGTCATGCAGCCCACTGACACGCGGCGGCGCCACGGATTGCGTTTTGATTCTGGGTGTCGAGCCGCGGTATGCTGCCGGAATGCCGGAGCGATCTCTTCTTCCAATCTTCGCCGCGATTATCGCCATCGGTCTTTCTCCCGGCGGCCTCTGCCCGGCCGTCGAGCCGGCCAGCAAGGCAGCCGCGACGCCAGCCGGGTTTGACCAACTCGTGGGCGATCTCGCGCCGGAGGTCGCCGCCCGGCTCGACTGGTCCGCGAAGCACTTCCGGCAGATCGAGCCCTCGCTCCACCATCTCGCCGGCCGTCATGCCGAGCGCATCGCAGACTTTCCTGGCGCGGAGCAGGTCAACGTGCTCGTGAAGCTGGCCGGCTTCATCGACGCGAAACGTGAAGCAATGGCCGACAAGGCCGTGATCGCTCCCGGCCGCGCCATGATCGGGCTGCTCGACCCGGCCCGTGGCCTCGACCCCAGGGAGATCACGGCGCTCGCGACGGGCTACGGCACCACCGCCACGATCTTCAAGCAGACCGAAGCAGATCAGACGATCAGGCAGGTGGCCGACGCCTTTCTCGAGGCGGTGGGCCGGGCGGCCGCCGCGGAAGCCCCCACCACGATCGTCGTGCTCGGCCACGGCGCCCCCGAGGAGATCCAGAGTTATGCCATCTCCTTCCAGCGGCTGGCGAAATCGCTCATCGACGGCGCCGCCCGCAGGGCCGCCGCGCCCGGCTCCACGCAGCGCATCGATCTCGGACAGATCACGCTCATCTGCGACGACTGCTACAGCGCCGATTTTCTGATCAACCTGGGCGCCGCCCTCGAGCAGGACTGCCGCGTGCGGCGGCTCGACCTCGTCTCCCTCCCCGTCTGCATCGCCGGCACAAACCGTGATTGCGTCGGCCACGCCGACGTCGGTGAGAAATTCGTGCCGCACTTCTGGAAAGACGTGATC
>Ga0172376_10003287_pt1 | contig 19206 bp, 12 predicted proteins | sample Lak35m_FD_121114 | JGI IMG/M metagenome (GOLD analysis project Ga0172376, IMG submission 121114) | Freshwater microbial communities from Kabuno Bay, South-Kivu, Congo - kab_092012_35m | ecosystem: Environmental > Aquatic > Freshwater > Lake | place: Democratic Republic of the Congo: South-Kivu... | reverse complement strand
GCGATGGACACTGCGGTCGGCGCGTTGATTGACGATCTCGAAGTGCGCGGACTCTTAGAGAGCACGCTTGTGGTTGTGATGGGCGAGTTCGGTCGGACGCCGCGCATCAACAACGGTCAGCCGGGCATTCCGATTCCGGGTCGCGATCACTGGGGCGATGCGATCTCAGTGATGCTCGCAGGCGGCGGCATCAAAGGCGGGCAAGTGGTCGGAGCAACCAACAGCAAAGCCGAGTTCCCGATCGACCGTGCTCTGAAGCCCGCTGACGTATTGGCGACGATCTACCATCAACTCGGCATCGACTTCACGCAGACTTTCAATGACTTCGCTGGGCGACCGATCCCCGTGCTCTCCGAGGGTGAAGTGATTCGTGAGCTGGTCTAGGCGGTGCTCTAAGTTAGGCCGCCGGGCGTGTGAGCTGACCAGATTTTACAACGCCGCCTTGCATTACGGCGATGAATCGTGAGCGGTCTTGCAGCAGGCTGATATCTGCAACAACGTCGCCCTCAACAACGAGCACATCCGCCAGCTTGCCGACTTCGAGTGTTCCAATTTCGTTGGCTCGCCCCAAGATTTTCGCACCGTTTTTTGTCGCACAGGTCAACACTTCGAGCGGACTGAACCCGACGTAGTTCACGAAGAACTCAAGCTCCTTCGCATAGTCCCCGTGCGGGTTCCAAGCGAAGCCGTAGTCGCCGCCCATGCCGAGCGTTGCTCCAGCCTTGAGCATCTTACGACAGCTTTCCGCGCCGCCTTCAAGTGTCTCTTTGTGTCCATCGATCACACTCTGCGGCATCTTAAACTCGGGGCCGCGTTCGATGCTCATGAACTCGAAGTAAAGGGCTGGGACGCATGGCACGTCGCGCTGCAGTTGTAGTTCAAGCGTCTCATCATCCATAAACGTGCCATGCTCGATGGCGTCGTAGCCGGCTCGGAGAGCGTTCTTGATGCCCTCGGTCGCGCGGCAGTGACCGGTTACTTTGAGGCCGTGATTGTGAGCCGTCGTCACGACCGCATGCATTTCCTCGAAGGTCATGCAAAGCGTGTGATGGTCATTCGTGTCGGGAGCGGCCGCATCACCCGTGGGGTAAGTCTTCACCCACTCGACGCCATCTTTGACCAGCTTACGAACGGCCGATCTAGCTTCGTCGGGGCCATTGATTAACAGGATGAGTCCCTCCATGCCGATTTTGCGGAACTCGGGGTTCCAATCCATGAGGCCGCCTGCGCCACAGATCTCACGGCCACTCGTCGCGAAGCGTGGGCCAGGAATGAGATCGTTCTCGATGGCCTTCTTCATCCACACGTCGATGTTGAACAGACTGCCGCCACTGCGTGCCGCCGTATAGCCGCACTCAAGGGCAAGCTTCATGTTGCAAGCGGCGAGCAGCGTCACATACTCGACCGGATATTTGATATCGAGATCCTCAAGAGCGGCGACGTTGAAGTATGTCGGATGAAAGTGAGCTTCGACGAGCCCCGGCAAGATCGTGCCGCCCTGCGCGTCGATCGTCTTCGTGCTCGGTGGAAGCACCGGCAGTCCTGCTTCAGTACCCACATACATGAGCTTGCCATCGGTCATCAGAATGGCCGCGTTTTTGAGCGGCGCCGTGCCGGTGCCGTCGACGACTTGCCCATTTCGAATGACTGTTGATCCCGTTGCATTTTTCATGAGTCAGGCCTCGGTTTCTTGGACGTCGCCGGTGTGTCTGCCACTTCGATAAATTCCGTTTCACTCTTGGGGTGGGCGACTACTCAGATTGCGATCTCGATCTCCAAGAACTTATGAGGGTTCTTGGTGCGTTCGGCAGAAAGCTGCTGGAGTGTTTCCCACCGTGTTGTGTGATGCGGCGACTCCAGCTTCGGGCATTCGGTTGGCAGGCTTTCGAGCAATTGTTTTTGAACCAACATCGCACGGACCTTGCGTGTCTTGAGTTCGCCGGCTGACTCACAGGTCAGACAGATGATGTAGCTCGCCGCCTGCATCGGCTGACCAAGATCTCGTTTCACGGCTCCGAGTGCAAATTTCTCGGCAATCTCATTGAGGACCGAGTTCAAGTAGTACCAGTACTCGTCCTTAGGCAGCGGCAGCGTCGAGTCACTCGCGCTCGTCTTGCGGGACGCATCAAGCACGGCTTCGACGGCGACGGTGTTGAGAAAAATCTCTTGGCAACTTTTCTCCAGCACCGTTCGGATTAGCAGCTTGCCGTTATGAACCGAGTTCAATGACACATTCAGTCGATCGAGGAACTCTTTGCGGCTCCAGGCGGCTTTGGCACGCCATTTTCCAATCCACCAACCGAGCAGCATCATCGCGAGGCCCGAAACGAGCTTCGTCCAATTTCCATCGACCAAGTTCTGTAACGCTTCGATCAGCTCGTCCATGCGATTCCTTTCGGCTTACTTGAGGATGCCGAGTTTCTGCAGCTTCGCTTCGCACTCGTCGCGCTCACGACTACGCGAGAGACCACGCCAGGTTTCGTCTTGCAGTTCGAGAAACAGTTCGTGATCGAGCGGCGGCACAAGTCCGCGCGCGGCGGCGGCGGCCATCAGGCGTTGTATGGCTTCAATTTCCAGTCGGCTAAGGGCATCACTTTGCATCCGGTAGTCGAGAAACGCTTCCCACACGATGGGGAAGAGTGGCTTGACGATCTGCTCGCCGATCGCCGTGGCGTAGTGCCGGATCTCAAGCTGAGCGTGCGAGTCCATTCGAAGCGCGAGAAAGTGCAGCAAGTTGTGTAGGTCGATCTTCCAGTAGGCTTCGGTGTAGGTCGACAGCGGCAAGTCCTTGCGAGCCTGCTCACGCGCGATGCCGCGGTCAATGCGTTCTTGATAGACCTTGCGAGACAAGGCTTGCAGTTCCCGTTCGGACTCGGTGAGCGAATCACCCAACGCGGCATCCACGAGTTCACCGCTGCCTTGCCGGTTGTTCGCTGCTTGCGAACGCCATTGATCCGGTGTCGTTGTCTGAGCCGCGTCGATCGCGAGTGAATATCTCGTGGAGTACTCGTTGACGCTCGCTGTGCGATGGCGAATCCATTGCCGCCAGCAATCCATGGGGACTCGCACAAGGAGTTTGATCTCGGCCATCTCGAACGGCGTCGTATGCCGGTGCCGAAGCAGATAGCGAATAAGCCCGCGGTCATCGGAGACTTTTTTGGTCCCGGCTCCGTAACTCACGCGGGCAGCTTGTACGACTGATCCATCATTGCCCATCACATCGACGAGACACACGAAGCCGTCATCGAGCACCGGCACTTTCTTCCAACGCAGAGCTTCGACGATGTTTGTCGCGTCTTGACTCTGGTCACCCTGACTACTGGTGGTTTCGACACTGGTTTCCGAGCGATCCGCACTCATTCCATGACTCCAAGTTCTGGCAACGTCGACCCAATGTGAGCCGTTCAATTAATGGGGGCGGGATCTTAGGCCCCGGCGGCGGATGAGCCACTGAGCAGCTGTTGGTGTGGCATCTGATCGTGGCTGCAATCGGCTGCGGCGCGTGACGACGAAGCCTTTGAAATTAGGAGTGTGGGTCTCAAGTGCGACGTTGATTAGTAGCAACGTTCGAGTGGCTCGCCGACGTCAGTGAACTGATTGGCCGCTCGTGGCACTCGCGACTTTCGCGGTGCTTGCGTCGTTTCTGTCATAGCTGGCTGTTGTGGCTGACGCGCTTTTTAGCCGCTCTTTGAGATGAGTTGCTGCACGCGGGTGTGTTTCGTTTTGGCAACACCTCGTTGCGATCCTCATGGTGGTCAGTTCGTGTCGAATCGTTGTGCATGCTGCTGTTGGTAGGACCGAGGGCAGCACGAGCCTGGATGCGTTCGACAGTACGTTCGCGCCTTCGGCCTCGATCCCCTCCGAGGCTGAAGGCGCGACGTTTCGGGGTTGGCTGACATCTTGCACGCCGTCTGCGTGACAAGTTTGTCGGCCTCAACATGCTGCACGTTGTCATGTTCACTTCTTCTTGGCTTCAAAATCTGAGCGCGGCTCGTCGTCGTCGTTCGCGGACTGCGCTCGTCGAACGGCTGGAGTCGCGTGCGCTGCTCGCGGCGGCGGCGATCTACGTCGATGCCGCTTGGAGCGGACTGGCAGCCGGCGTTGATCCCGATGGCAGCGGTCCCGCGACGAGCATCGGGCTCGATGCGTTTTCCGACATCGCGGCGGGCATTGGGGAAGTCGCCAATAGTGGCACTGTCTTCGTGAGGCCGGGCACGTATGTGGAGACAGTTGGGATTTCGAAGCCGCTCACGTTGCAAGGAACATCTAGCCCGCTGTCTGTCATTATCGCGCCGCCAGTAGGTAGCGCGGTCGGAGTGTCGATCGCGACTCCGAACGGTCCAGTTACTTTGCGGAACCTCAACATCATCGGAGCAGCAACTGGCCTTGATGTCACGACGTCCGATGACGTGCTGTTCGACACGGTGCTGACCGACGGCAGCACAACGCTCGGCATCAACATTGCCGCAGCCGACGACGTCACGCTCAGCGATGGCCAGCACGCAGGGATGGTCACGAAAAATACCGACTCGGTGAGCTTTCTCGGCTCACGCATCAATTCAACGGGGCCTATCGACATCGAGGCACAGAACGCCGTCAACGTTGGCACAACGCTTGACGTTGGCACGAGCACACTTCGTGTCATCACCAATCTCGACGGCGCCGGAGTTGAAGGCTTTAGTCAGTTTAACAACACCACAATTCGTACTGAGAACGATTCAACGTTTGCAGTACGCATTGAGGCCAACACACTGCTGGGCGGCAGCGGCGACATTGCGATTGGGCGGATTATCACAGGATCGACCGACGACCCAAACGGCGGACGAGTGACGCTGATTGCTCGTAACGGAGCGATCGCCGACGCCAACAGCGACGACGTGAATCTCATCACGAACAGCGCGGTCTTGCTCGCGAGCGGCGGGATCGGCTCGATCGGTGATCAGCTTGAAACGACGCTCAATCGCCTGACCGCGACGGGTGGGGCGCGTGGCATCACGCTCGTCAATAGCTCGGCATTAACGATTGACGAACTCATCCCGAATACGCCCGGCATCGGTGCCTCGAGTGGCGCTGTGAAGATCATGTCGCCGCGTTCCATCACGGTCGTCGGCGATGTGCTTGGTCAGTCGATTTACTTGAAAGCCACTGAAAACAACGAGCACGTTGAAGTTCGTATTAAGGCCGGTGCGACCGTGCACGCGGTTGCGGGCAGCGTGGAGATCAGCAGCGGTGATGACATCGCGATTGAAGCCGGATCAGTTGTCGAGTCGGCGACGGGCGGCGTCTATCTCAAAGGTGATGACGGCAACTTTGATTTCGGTGTCGGAGCCAGCATCGCGGTCGATGGCATCATCAACTCGTTCGCGGGGGCTCGCGCTGAAGGTGATACGGACGCCGATGTCATTTCGGTGTCGGCGCTCGGCATCGGCGAGCTCTTAATGAACGGGGCAGGGCGGGACGATCGCTACGTCGTCACCTATCCAAGCTGGCCTCAAATGTTCGGCAGCACGATTACCGTGCAAGATTCGGATACCGGCAACGATCAACTTACGATCAACGGCACCGATGGTGACGATCACTTACAGGTCACGACGATCGACCCGCCGACAACAATCGAGACCGAGCAAGTCTCGCGCGGTTCGATGTCCGCCGAACGCATCGTCATCCACAAGAGCATCAACGGTCTAACGATCAACACCGGCGAAGGTGCTGATGTGGTGCAAGTGCAGCCGACTTTCCTCTTTCCGGTGACGATCAATGGCGGTGAGCCATGCTTCGAGGACCTCGGCAGTTTATTCGGCGACTCACTCATTCTTGATCCACTCGGCAACGACATCGCGATCAACGGGCACACCATCAACGCAGTCGGTAAGGATGGCATCTATCAACCGATTAGCTTCCTCGACATTGAGAACTTGCCACTGAGTCCGGTTGGTACGGGGACGACACACAAGTTCGACTTCAATCATACTAATACATCGTCGTCGGTGCAGGATTCCCCGACCGAGCTGGGTTACACTGCCGTCCGTGCAGGCACATTGCATTCGCAAGGACTCGGCTACGGTTGGCAGGAAGCGGTCAATAGTTTTGAACGCAACGATGGCTTCTATCTCGGTCCGCAAACGGCCCTTCTGCAAGACGGCCACTCGTTGGGGCGGCAAGCTATTTTTACCGTCGATGTGCCGACGCCCGGCTACTACTCGGTCAGTGCTCTGATGGGGAATCCCTATAGCGATATGGCCGACGTGCAAATCAAGAATGGGGATAGCAGTCAGGTGCTCGTCGAGCACATAGCCTCGCAGGCCGGTCACTCGACCAATATTGATTTCATGATTTACGTCCCGGACACGACGCTTGATTTGCGTTTCATCAACTCGTTGACGAATCCCGCGCTGCTGGGACTCAACGCGCTCATCGTGCGACCTGCGGCGATTCTTACGATGGGGCTCGATTCATGCGACGCGCGGTATGTTGCCGACGGCGTGACGGTCGACACGTTCACCCTCTCACATGCTCCGGCCAATGCCTTTGTGACGGTGGCCGTTGATCTTGGCACGCTGGTTAGCACCGATGCCGATCCTGAAGTGATCGGCACTCAAGTGCTTACTGACGTGGAGGGAACAGCGACGATTCAAGTTCGACGTCCGTTCGGGGGCGGATCGTCGACGATCGAACTCGCGGACGTGCGTGGCCTCGCGACCGGAGTTTCTTCCGTCGAGTATGTTCTGCCTCAAGCCCGCAACTTCGACTTCAATCATCTCAATCGCGAGTCGATGTCGATTCCCTCGCCGACCATGGAGCCGGTCGTCTCGCCGTCAACGCCGACAGGCTACATCGGTGTGTTGCCGACAGATCTCTATACCGAGCAACGTGGCTACGGTTGGCTGAAGCCAGCCGGCAGCTTCGACGACTATCAGAACGATCCCGACCTACGCACTCAGCTGCATCGTGATGGTCACTACGGCTCGTTCGCGAATGCCTTCACGATCGACTTGCCCAACGACATCTACGACGTTCGACTGACGATGGGTTACGGCAAACAAACCGATGACATGTCGGTGCGAGCCAACGGCGTGATGGTCGTCAGCAACGAGGCCACTTTGCCCTACGAGTATGCTCAGACGTCGTTCCGCACGACGGTTTCGAATGGAAAACTACTGCTGGAATTCGGTGACGGCGGCCTGCTGCCGAATTGGATCGTGAACGGTGTCGAAATCCGCTCCACGACTATGGTCGCGCCGATTACCTACATTCAGCCGTTGGGAAGTATTGCGGCCGATGGCTTCGAAATACGCACCATTCACGCCGCTTCGTCGCTCGCCGCCGGTCAGTTGGTCACAGTGACTTCGACGTTGGGCACAGTTCTGACCGTTGATGCCGATCCACATTTAGCCGGAGTGCAAGTCGCCGTCGGTAGTGGTGGGACGATCGCCTTTGAACTGCGCGCCGAGCATCTCTCAGGCACGCCGCGATTGCGGATCACATCGCTTGACGGTGCCCATCAAGGAGAGATCAAGTCGGCGAACTATCTGCGATTCGTTGTCGACGATGTGCGGCGCTATGACTTCAACCACAAAGTTGGCTTCAGCGAGACACCAACCGAGCCCGGTTTTATCGGCGTGAACCGGCTGGATCTTCATGCAGAGGACGTTGGCTATGGCTTCGAGTCTGCACCGAACTCGACGGACTTCAGCGTCGCGACGCCGGACGACGCGGGCGATCTGACGAAGATCTCGAAGACGAGTGTCGCGCTGTATCGAGACGGCATTGCGGGTCATGTCAACCTTGGCGGTCGAATCTTCCAAATCGAAGCCAAATCGGGAGTGACCTACGACATCCGCGCCTTCACTGGTCATCCCTTCCACGACCAGGCCACTCAAGCCAACGTGGAAGGTCTTTCCGGTTTGAAGTCTATCACCACGCAAGCAGGCTTCTTCTCGACGCTGACGTTCATTGGAGCACAAGACACCAACGGTGATGGGCTCATCGACATTTCGTTTGGCAACGCGGGTGGCCTTTCGCCGTTATGGGTTGTGACCGGGCTTGATGTAGCTGAGTCGAGTGTTGGCTTGCCGCTCACTGCTCCGCTGCTGCATGAGGTCGGCGATGCCACTCCGCTGGACTTCGCGCCCGATGCACTGACGACCGAGCAACTGCAAGCCGCGCGGACGATCGCACTCAATGCATGGGCGGCAGCCGGTTTAACCGCGGCGGAACTCGGGCGATTGCAAACTGCGGCCATCACAATCACCGACCTCGACGCCAGCGGAGCGCTCGGTGTCGCAGGATCGCGTTCGATCGTGATCGACGACAATGCCGCGGGCTTCGGCTGGCACACGGCTACGAGTGATCCTGCCTCGAACCGCTTTGACTTGCTCACGGTGATCGCGCACGAGTTTGGTCACATCCTTGGACGCAGCGACCTCGATCCGAGTCTCTTTGAAGGCGACCTGATGTCCGGCAAGTTAACCCTCGGAACTCGCCACTCAGAACTGGGAGCGATCGACGACTTCTTCGCCAACGTGATCTGAGGCCGATCGCCGAAAATAGCTGCGCTTTTCGTGAGCCGACGGCGCTAGCTGCGGGCCTACATGTCTCGCCCGACGCTCACTTGAGAGCGCAGGCATTTCCGCCGATCCGTATCAGGCCGATCGGCACTGACTGTCAGGTCGTTGTGCCTGCGACTTTCTCAGGGCAACGTCATCCAATTCCGTTCTGGAGCTTCGAGCCGTGTCTTCCGCGTGATCCGTGGTCCTTCGATTCCAACAGAGGACACCATAGATGACACCGAGCTCACGGATGATAGAAGTATCAGACCACGTCGTATGCCATCGTCACGACAACGCATCGCGGTGGCGTTTGGCTGTCTGTAACGCTTCGCGAAGTCGACTTTCGTCGTCGTCTCGAATTGCATTTTCGAAGGTCTGTAGTGACGCGGTTAGCTCGCCGAGGCTGTTGAGCACCGCATCTCGATTGGCGAGCAGAATCGCAACCCACAAATCAGGATCACCAGCCGCGATGCGCGTGGTGTCTCGAAAGCCACTGGCCGCGAGTGGTCGCTGTTCTGGTTGGAGGATTGCGGCCAGCGCGGCAGCAGCGACGTGCGGCAGATGGCTGGTCGTCGCGAGGGCTCGGTCATGCTCTCCAGCGCTCATGGTGACCACACGCGAACCGAGTGACTGCCAGAACGCGGTAATCGTTTCGACCGCTGCGGTGGAATTGCTCGCCGCAGGCGTCACGACGGTGACTCGATTTTGGAACAATTCGGGCCGAGCCGCTTCGAAGCCGCGTTTTTCCGAACCGGCCAAAGGATGCGAGCCCACAAATTCGACACCAGGAGCGACTTCTAAGCGTGTTCCAAGGGCCTCCAAGATCGGAGCTTTCACGCTGCCCACGTCGGTAATAATCGTTCCCGGTTTGCTCACTGCCCCGAGCGACCGCACATCGCCTGCAATGCGGTCCACCGGGGTTCCCACGATAACCACATTCCAGTCACGATCGGTGACACAAGCATCGACGGCGAAGTCATCGAGTAGCCCGGCATCAACCGCTGCCTGAAGTCGCTCCGCGTTGCGACCGATGCCGATCACGCGCCGAGCCAACCTGCGTTGCTTCAGTGCCGCTGCAATCGACCCGCCGAGTAGACCAACTCCGTAGATGGCCACTGAGAGTTCAGATTGAGGACGCTCGGAATTCACGATGATGAACTTTCACAAAACAATGAACACAGGGATCTGGCCTGATCGTGTCAATGTGTGCGACACAGATCACGCCAACTTCAGCAGCTTTCGCGTTAGCCACTCGATGCCGAGCAGCCCGACGAGCAGCCATAGGAGTTGTTGCCGGTCCCACAACGTTTTGAGTTGTTGGTCGATCTGAAACTCTTCGCCCATGTTGGGGAGCTTCTTTGGGACTTCGGCCTCGGCTTCGGCGAGCGTGAAGTAGCCGCCGCCGGTTTCTTCGGCCATCAGCCGCAGCAACTGCGAGTTCTGCCGAGCGTTGTCCGTTTCGAGGTTCGGCAACACGACGTCGAGCTTCTCGATCACTCGGTCGTTCGATTGGCTGATCGGGAGTTCGACGCGCCAGGTGCCGGGCTTGCCGACTCGGAAGCTGCCGACGTGCTGACCGGCGCGGTTCGAGTCGTGCTGCATCTTCAAGCTCGGGATCAGCGGTCGTCCGTCGGGATCGAAGACGTCAAGACTCACGCTGTCATCCGTCACCGGATTGAATTGCGGGTCGAGCAATTGAGCCCTCACGCGCACCGTTTGGCCGAGCACATATTGATTGCGTTCGAGCAGCAGCGTGCCGCGCGTGTTGCCGCGCTTCAGTCGAGCTTGCCCGACTTCGCGAATGGCTTTCGTCCAGAAGCGGTCGTAGTGGTCTTCGTCGACCGCTCGTAAGCGCCACATCTCGGCACTGCCCAGATACAGCACGCGGCCGCCGCCGTAGTACTGCGAGGCCAGCAAGATTGGCTGACCGTGACTCGATTGATTGCGCGGGTCCGAGTAGTGGGCATAGACCGTCGCTCCGGCCTTCGCTCCGTTCGACGGATAGCAGCCATAGAAACCGCCGAACGACTTCCAAACTTCACTTGAGCCGACGGGGTCGTCAGTGATCTGCAAGAAGCCGATCTCGCGTCCCTCGCGCGTGAACTCGATCGGCCATGCTTGAGCCGTGCGCGAATCATTCGGGGCATCGAGAATTAGCGAGTTCAAGACGACCGGATACAGCTCACGAATCTTGTCGAGTTCCTTTGCCGACGCGGTCTCGGGCGAATGCACATCGCCCGCGACGATGAAGAGCCCCGCTGCTTGCGAGTAGACCCACTCATGCACGAGCGAAATCTGCTCACTGCTAAGTCGCCGCCAATCGGGATCGAACCCGAGCAGCACGTCGTACTCGAACAGCTTTTCCTTCGAGTCGGGGAAGCTCGACAGCAGCTTGTCCGACTCCTGACTGACCGCCGCACTCGCATCGGATGATTGCAGCCACAAGTGCGTATCAATGGCCGAGTGCCGGAACAGCATGTTGCGAACGAATTGGTAGTCGCGCATCGGACCGCCGGCGACGAGCAGCACCTTTGTCTTGCGATCAACAACGTTGATGGCCTTCCGCCGCTCGTTGTCCGCGAGACTGAGTTCATTCGCGCGAGCGGTCGGCTTCGTGCGGATGAAGTACTCAAACTTACCGGCCTCAGTCGGAGTGCGTTCGAACGTGACCTTCACCGGCACGCCATCTTCGAGCAGATCGACTTCGCGGCTTTCGAGCAGCGTCGGTTCGCCCTGCACGTCTTCGGGTTTCGTGAGGAGTTCGATGACCGCGCGGCGACCTTTGAAGCCTTGCCCTTGCACGAACGTCGTGAACTCGAAGGCGTCGCCGACATGCACATCGCTCGGAGCTTGAATGCCCGCCACTTGCAGATTGACCGGCTGCTGAATGCTGCCGACGCCGACTGTAACCAATCTTACCTTCAACGTCCGAGCTAACTCGATCGCCGACTGAGGATCAACGCCCGCGTTCGCTCCGCCGTCGCTCAGCACGATGATGCCCGAGAGCGACTTGCCGCCCGCTTGTCGGATCAAGTCAACGAGCGATTCACCCAATCGCGTCTCAACGCCGACGGGCCGCAGCAACTCGTCCCAATCAGGACCGGCATCAGCGGGCGTTTTCGAATCTGAAATCTGCGATTTGGAATTTGAAGCATCAGATCCCGCATCCTTCAGCGCACCGGGCGTCACGGCATTCATCCGCGCGGCGCGCGGATCGTTCGAACGAAAGACGTGATGCGGGCCATTCAAGGCCGAGTCGAACGAGTAGACCGCAACCGCATGATCCTTGCGCAACGTCTCGATGAGCTTCGTCTTCGCAAGCAACTCCTGAATGGCTTCGGCCCGAGTGCGATTCGGAGTCGCGTCATTCGATGTTGTCGCACTGCCCTCAGAGGCGCCCGCCGGTTGCGTCTCCGGGAACTGCATCGACAGCGAACGATCGGCAATCACCGCGACTTGCGACGGGCGATAAGCAAGCTGCTGAGTCCGCTCTTGAGGATTGACGGCAATGACAACCAATCCGGCGAGCACCGCGAGTCGCAGCACGAGCAACCACACGCGCCAAAACGGTCGCAGCTCGCGCGTGTCTTTGAGATAGATCGCCACTCCGAGCGTCACGACAACAACTGCCGCCCCGAGCATGAGCGACCATCCGAGCGGCGTTTCCGGCAAGTCATACTCGATCGCGCGGAACGATCCGTCTTCGATCGCGGCAAGGAGTGCGGTCTGCGAAGTCATGTAGAACCTTCTTTTTGGAATGCGGGAAGCCATTCCAGCAAACGACCAGTTCGATCATGACGCGAAGGCAACGCGTCGTTCGAAGGAGTGGAGTTCCGCACAAAGCGGCGATGACTCACCGCACTCCAAATCAAGACAGAAGCAACATTCCGATTTGATAGGTCGCCAACGCGGCGACATACGCCAGTCCGGTCATGTAGCAGAACGTGAACGCCGCCCATTTCCAACTGTTGGTTTCGCGACGGATCACCATCAGTGTGGACGAGCATTGAGCACACAACGCGAAGAATACCATCACCGAAAACGCGACGACGATGTTGAAGACGGGAGTCACTCCATCCGTGTGCTTCGCGTCCATGAGCTGCGACTTGAGTCCTTCGTCGTTCTCGTCGACCTCACCGCCCAAACTGTAGATCGTGCCGAGTGTCGCCACGATGACCTCGCGCGCGGGGAACGACGCCAAGACTCCGACGCCGATTTTCCAATCCCATCCGAGCGGCTTGACAATCGGTTCGATCAAGTGGCCGGCACGGCCGAGATAACTTTGCTCGACTAATGCCGCACCCATTTCGTTGCGACGAGTTTGCTGCTCGTCGAGTCTCGTCTGAGCGTCCTTCAGTGACTTTTCGAAGGAGTCGCTAGTGCTGTATGTCTCGATGTCGACCTTCGTCTTGGCGATTTCGACTTCGAGTTTGTGTAACTCCGTGTGATCTCCGGGGAAGTAGCCCGCCGCCCAAATCAACACCGATGTCGCGAAGATCAACGTGCCGGCTCGGACGACAAAGCTCTTCGCTCGGTCATAGACCCGTGCGATGACGACTCGCAGTGACGGCCATTTGTAGCTCGGCAACTCCATCACGAACGGCGGCGTCTCGCCGGGGAATGCGGTCTTCTTCAGCAGCCAGGCGAGAGGCACAGCCAGCACCGCACCAAGCGACGTCATCGCCAACAGCGTGAGTCCTTGCAGTCCAATCCCGAACGAGTTGTTGAAGAACACGACCGGCGGCACGAACGTCGTCGTCATGAGGATGTAGACCGGCACGCGAGCCGAGCAGCTCATCAAGGGGGCAATAAGAATTGTCACCATGCGATCGCGTCGGTTCTCGATAACGCGCGTCGCCATAATGCCTGGTACAGCGCATGCGAACGATGACATCAGTGGCAAGAACGATTTGCCGCTCAGTCCGATCTTCGTCATGAGCTTGTCCATCACGAACGACGCGCGGGCCATGTAGCCGCAGTCTTCAAGGATCGCGATGAAGAAAAAGAGCAACGCGATCTGCGGCAAGAAGACGAAGACTCCGCCGACGCCTGCGATCGCACCATCAATGATGAGGCTTCGTAGCGGTCCCGGTTCCATACTCGCCGCGACTTGGTCGGCGATGAAGCCTTGTCCGGCTTCGATCAACTTCATGAGCGGCTCGGACCATGAATAGATCGCCTGAAACACCAGAAACATGATGATCGCGAAAATCGCGAGTCCCGCGAAACGATGCGTCAGCACTTTGTCGATGCGATCGCTGCTCGTTTTCACGCGCGACTTTGGAATCGTCGCAACGCCCGTCAGCACGGTGCGAACCCATCCGTAGCGTGCCTTCGCTTCGACCATTGGCACTTTGCAGTTCGCTGCTTTCAGGCGTTCACGAGCTTCGGTCAGAGACGGCAGCAACGCGGCATGACTTGCGACAAACGCCTGCTCGATCGAGCCGCCGACATCAATCAGCAATCGCTCGATCAGATAGAACGGCACGTCGTCCGCCCCCACTTCTTTCAGATTCGCCGTAATGGTCGAGCACTCGGCGTAGAACTCTGCCGGGAACGGCTTCGGCGGCGTTGCGGCCGCGAGTGTATGAAACATGGCAATCGTGCGGCGGACATCATCGACGCCCATGCGGCGATGAGCCTCGCAGACGATGACCGGAATCCCGAGTCGCTGCCGCAAGCCTTCGACATCAATGCTGACCTGCCGCGCTTGAGCGACGTCCCACATGTTGAGGACGACGACTGTCGGCAGGCCCATATCGAGCACTTGACTGACGAGGTACAGATTCCGTTCGATATTCGACGCATCGACGATGCAGACGACTCCATCGACGGTGCCAACATCTGCCTGCCGTCCGAGCAGCACGTCGACCGTGACCATTTCATCGAGCGTTCGCGGCGAGAGCGAGTACGTTCCAGGCAGGTCGATCAGTTCAATGGACTGGTCCTGATACTGCATGCGTCCGACTTTTTTCTCGACGGTGACGCCGGGGTAATTGCCGACGCGAACCTGCATGCCAGTCAGAGCATTGAAGAGCGTGCTCTTGCCAGTGTTCGGATTGCCGAGCATCGCGACTTTGCGAACGCCAGCTTTGTGATCGGGAGAAGCAACCATGCGGGGAGTATTTACTTGGAGGAGAAGAGCAAGTGTTTTAAGCGGAGCGTACGTTGAAGGCCCGACGTTATCGCTGTGGCGGCTGCAGGAAATGACGAGCGTCGTGAAAGCGTGAAGTGTGACTGCTTCCCGCGTTTTCAGCGTCGTTGGCTGTCATTCATAATGAAGCGATGTGTGAACTCTCATTCCGAACGTATCTCACGCACGCTGCACGTCATCGAGACGCAGAACTTCGACACGTTTGGCCTCGTCTGATCTCAGCGACAAGCGGTACCCACGTACGCAGTATTCGATGGGATCACCGAGCGGAGCCCGGCCGAGTAACTCGACTTCCTCGCCGTCGGTCAGCCCCATTTCTAAGAGTCGCATGGCAATCGAATCCTCACCGAGCACTTCCAAAATCCGAGCTCGCTCGCCCGGCACTAAGTCATTCAGAGTCGCCACACAACATCCTTCAATTCAAGAGGCGGAGCATCAGTTCGAAGGCTTCTTTTTGGAGTCTCGGTTTTCGTCGACCTTGAAGAACTCGTCGGATTTCATCGCGTCGGGCAAGATGACTTTCAGCGCGAGAATCTTTGGTCTCTTGGGTGAGCCACCTGGCCCGGCGATGAATTCAACTTCCGCCCCGTCTTTCAGCAATGCTGTATCGTTGGTACTGACGGTGACCACCGCATTCTTTTCGAAGTATGCCGGGCTGCCTTTCGGCCCACCAACTTTGAGCATTGCGATGAGCTTGTTCGGATCATCCTCGCCCGGCTTAAGCGATAAGATTTGTCCGGACACTTCGACATACTTCACACCCGCGAGCGCTTTCTTATCGCCCTTGTCGTCAACGTCTGGCAAATTTCGAACTCCGGCTGCCATTCGCTTCGAGTTAGAGCCCACATGGACGGTCCACTTCTGGACGTAAAGATTACCGTTGGTCACAAAGCCTGCACCGGAAGCAAACTGCTTTTCGCGTACGAATCCGACATCGCCCTTGGCTTCGATGGCAAACTGCATCATCGGCGAGATCGCCACTTCGAAGGGGTCGCCGCCGAGTTCGCTGACGATGACGAGCGTTGTTTGAGTCCCTTTCTTTTTCACTTCAGAGACGGTGCCCTTAATGGTTGGCACGGCAGGTTGCTCGGGCTGCCTTTGAGCTTGAGCCAACAACGACGGGACCGAACCGAGCCAAACAACCGCAGCGAGCAGCAGGCACCAGCAAGCTCGTGGAAACCTAACGCGGGAAATCATGGGATGAGTCCTTTGAGGAACGACTGCGTGGTTCTGTCGCCGCAGAGTGGCCAAAAGGCAATGGAGTCGGCGACTCGGGGAACTCACGCTGATCAGAGAATACTGAGACTCTGACCGTCCTCAAAGAAGCGGGGGAAAAACAAGCTCGGATCTACGCCCAGCACTTTGCGAGTACTGGGCTCACTCGCTACCCGATGGAGCCCAACAAAGACTGGCTGATGGCGCGAGTATGACCTGTTGAGCGATGGTGGCCGCGTTCGTCAGGCGCTTTCGCGGAAGCGCGAATGACGTTGTTCGTCTTCGGCTTCTTGACGAAGTTTGCGGACTTTTTGGCTGAGGACGGCGGCGTCGTACCACGTGAAGCTCAGCGTCTTATCGGCGGCGTAGCGACCGAGTGTTTGCAGCAGCGTCGCGGTGCTTTCGTCGTCATAGAGGAAGACATAACGCTCCGAATCTTTGACGAGCGCCAAAACATTCATGCTCCGCTGCATGTTGTCTCCCCGACCGCGATCTTGGTTCTGCGGACTAAAGGTGAGCCAATCAACGATCGGCTCGGTTTTGTTCGACACAGGCGACGAGATGAGCTGCTGGCTACCCCGTTCTGTTGTTTGATCCGCTGCGTTGACTGACCAGTCATCACAGCGGCGACATTCAATGTCGTCGGTCCGATTGCGGTGGCTTGAGACTGGTTGTCTCGCTGCAACCGCTTCTTCCCGAGTCTTCCCTACAGGTCACCGATATTGCCGCGATTTGAGGACCCAGCGGCGACGAGCTTCGCCGCCGTGCAAACTGAGCATCTCGGAGATCATCACATGAGCGGTGAACTTCTGGAAAAAGTCTGAGCGTCGCATGAACGCGGAAACGTCGCCTGTGCGTGTTTCACCGCTTAGTTCCAAGTAATCTGACAATCTCGCCACAAGGTTCGCGTCGGTCGCGTCGAACATGCGAACGTAGGACATCAGCGGTAGCCGCGGATCAAATGGACGTTGAGTTGCAGGCATATTTTCTGCGGACTCAGATGGCCACGGGGCCGGCGGTGCTCCCGCCGAATGTGCAGGCAGTTCATGAATATCGCTGGTGAATGCCACTTGTGATGCGGCTGCTTTGAATGGCGACGGAGTCGGTTCCGATGGCGGCGAGACGCGGCCGATGACTCCGGGAGCGCTGAGATGACTGAATCCCGTTGTGAGTGTGTTGGTTGGTTCGACGATCGGTTGAGGCGGTAATGGCAACGGCAACGGTGATGTGCTGATGACGTGCTGTGGTTCAGCACTGGCATCCAGCGGCAGCCCGTCTGAATCAGTCACGTAGACAACCTGTGGAGCAAATGGATTCGTCGGTACGGCAACGTACACACCATCTGGAAACGCAACGAATTCGGGCTCGCCGAGGAACCTCGTGGTCGAAGTTGGTGGTTCGCCAAAGAGTGGGCCGGAAGTCGTTTCTGGGATCTCTCGTCCCGATGTCTGTTGGATTTCTAAGTGAGGTGGACGTGATGGCTTGCGAGCAGATGTCGTGGTCGGCGTGCTGGAGTTATTGAGGGGTGGCAAAAATTCCTCGTCCTCGGTCACCTTCGCCGTTCGTGATGACGTGGCGACGCTCTGGTCCATTGCTTGCCAGTTTCCTTCTGGAACGGCTTCAAAAAGAGGAGCGAGTTGCGACGACTTACGACCAGGTGATTGCCCGCGCGTGATGACGACGGGAAGCTTGCTGGAGGTCGTGCTGCTGGGGGGGCAATTCACCCGAGTCACTTGGCTCCACAAATCAATCGATTCGGGCAAGAAGGCACGGCGCTTCGATTTCGAGGCTTGTTCGCTCGGTGGCACGTTCGGCAAAAACTCCCAGTCTTGATGGGAGTACCAAGAGACCTTTAGACCGACGCGCGGCACATACGGGTCGTAGTCTGTTACGGCACCGATCACGACCGCATCGACATCCAGGATTTTAGCCAGTCGCAGCGCGTCCTCGGGGCCATCGAGTGTGAGTTGGTTCTCGCGGATCGCTCGCTCGGCAATCCCGACCGGGACAACTTCGAAGCCGGGGACTTTTTGCAGTTCGGTGTAGTACGCCTCGGCAAAGTCATGGCCATCGACCGAGCGTTCAGAACTAAGGTTGAAAAACGGAGCAATGGCGACTTTTTCGAGTCCCACAACTGGGTTGCGCACACTGACTTGCACGATGGCGCAGCCCGACAGGCCAGCCACCAGCAACAGCATCCAGAGGATCCGCATCCCGCGCATCGAACGACTCGCCGCGTTTGAGGTCCGAACAAAGCAAAAGACGCCCGCACAACGCGCAGGCGTCTTTGTTTATCGGCACAATCGACAGTGTCGCTTTAATCCAAAATCTCTTCGCAGATTGCCGCGCTGCTGAGTTCGGCAATTCGCTGTTGGTTACTTCTTCGTCGGCGCAAATCCTTTACGGCGAGCCATGTCATACCGGCGGAGCGAGTCTTCAATGATCGGCAACGCGGCGGCGGCGGACTGAAACTCTTCGACAACCACGGATTTGCCTTCGAGGGTTTTGTAGTCCTGAAAGAACCGCTGCAGCATGTTCAGGCGATGCACGGGTAAGTCTTTGGCGTCTTTGAAGCTGTTGTATTCGGGGTCATGGACAGCGACAGCGAGCACCTTATGGTCGGGCTTGCCGCTGTCGATCATCGACATCACTCCGATGGCTCTCGCGACCACGATCGTGCGCGGTTGGACCGGTTCTTGGCAGAGTACGAGCACATCGAGTGGGTCGTCGTCCTCAGCCAGCGTCTGGGGGATGAAGCCGTAGTTTGCAGGGTAATAGACCGCCGAATAGAGAATGCGGTCGAGCTTCAACAGGCCCGTTTCCTTATCGAGTTCGTACTTCACGCTAGAGCCCATCGGGATCTCGATGATGGACACAAACTCTTCGGGCAGTCCGCTGCCGGGAGTGACATCATGCCAAGGATTCATGCGCCGTCGTGCTTTCTGAAGTTCGCCAGGCTGTCACCAAGTTGCAATGACTGCCTGGGGAAAGAGGGAGGTCCGTTCAAGGCGCGGGGTTGTAACGGCGCACTTCGAGTCGGGGAAAGGATCGCTGCAACTCGCTCTGTTTTAGACTCGTTCTAGGGATTGCCACTGAGCAGCCGTTGTCGCAGCAACGCCAGAGCCGTCTTCACGGCTCGTGGTTTGGCGATGGAAAGGTCGCTCAGGATTTTATGTTCGAGTGCTTCGTGATGGCCGTGCTCGTCAGCAATACCGATGAAGCACGTGGCGGCATCGCCTGATGATGCCGGTTGGCTGATGGGCGTTACTGATAAGCCAAAGGTCGCTC
>Ga0172376_10003285_pt1 | contig 19211 bp, 16 predicted proteins | sample Lak35m_FD_121114 | JGI IMG/M metagenome (GOLD analysis project Ga0172376, IMG submission 121114) | Freshwater microbial communities from Kabuno Bay, South-Kivu, Congo - kab_092012_35m | ecosystem: Environmental > Aquatic > Freshwater > Lake | place: Democratic Republic of the Congo: South-Kivu... | reverse complement strand
TCAGTGAGGATCCATCGAGTCAAACGTCATCGAGGTTCACGTCGGCATGTACCGTTGATCCTTGGGCCCATGACCGTCATGGTGATCGCTTCCGCTGCCGTGCACAGATCCTTCGTCGCCGACTCCAGCGGTCTTGGCGGACTCCTTGCTAGTCTTAAATTTTTCTGGGCGCAATTTTGCGCTCAGTTTTTCTTCGTTTGATGGCCTACCTTCGGTTTCTTTTCGTTTCTCCTTCGCCAACGGCCTTAGCACTTCCTCCCGCTTTTGCGCCAACGCAATGCGGTCATTGTCAGCACCGGCTACGCTCTGAAAGTATCCGAGTCGCTTCAGACTTGATCCTTGCGACGATCTGAGATTCCAATTCTTCGATGGAAACATTCTGCTTGTCCATTGCAATCAATACCCGCGCTGCAGATATCGCCGATTTATCATCATCGCCCAAAAGGATCGCAAGCAATCGCTTTACAATCGCTTTTCGATCGGATTCGGAAATTGACCAACGTGGTTGTGAAAAATTTTCCATGACAGACTCACTTTCTTTTTGAAACCTGCGATGTTACCCGCCTCACCAAACTTGCAAACCGTAAAAAGGACCCAAGCTATAGGGGGGGCTCTGGATCTGGACTTACTCTCACGCATCGAATCCGATAGACGCGAAGCAACGCCTTCAGGAATTTTCGGAGTCGCTGAAATCCGTCAGGCTCATCGCCGACAGTTTCGGGCAGTTCGATCGTCAGCAAGATTCGCTGTTTTTGTTTTCTGTGGTTCATTTAATACCCTTCCATGAATCGGGCAATTCAGCAAGCCAAGGCTTGCGCACTGGGCTTGTATCAATGTCGCTTTGCATCGCTTCGCTTATTAAAACCGTCGATGGGCTGGAACCTCCGAGCGGTTCTTTTTTTTTTATTTCGTCGAAAAGCTTTCTTGCCTTGTCTGCATTAGACTCCCTCCCAGATTGATCGTTCTTCAATCGGGATACTGTTGATCCTGCCCAGATGATTACATAATCTTTCCACTGCTCAGGCTTGAACTTCCCAAGGTTGAGTGCTGCGATGACCTCAACGGCTAACCGCTTGATTTCGATTTCGGGCAGGGTTGGGTATTTGGCTTTCAAGTATTCCTCAACTTCGTTCTCTGTGGGTGGGGGTTGATCGCTCACACTCTCAGAGAGTTTATTCATTTCATTCATTTCATACGTTTCATTCATCTTGTTTGTGTCCTCAACCTGTCCTCGACTTGTCCTAGGCTTGTCCTCAACCTGTCCTCGACTTGTCCTAGGCTTGTCCTTTTTGAGCTTGACTCCCAATGGAAACACAATAGAAAAACGCGTAAATACCTTGTCCTTTTTGTCTAATTTGATGACTCCCATATCGGCCAACTTTTCGAGCCGATTTCGGAACGTGGACGGGTTCATGTCCAACGCTTTGCTTGCTGCATCGCGCCCAACGATACCCTCACCTACCTTCAGGCTTACCACTTTACCGCTGTTCAGCTTGACGTGCCCTGGAACGTGTCGAGCACGATTGAGTAGCCAACAGAAGATCCTGAATAGCTCTGGATTTGCAAACACTGGTGATTCCTCGATCCAATAGCGATATAACTTAAAATACAACGGTTCGCTTGAATTGCCGACGTTATCATTCACGATAGAATTGACCTCGATAGATTGCCTCATGCCGGATCCATCGCGCCAACGATGCCCGGCATTTTTTATTGACAGATACCAAGCCTTATTTGGCTTTGGCTAGCTTGTTGAATTCCTCGATCGCACGATTGACGCGCCCGGGCTTGACGGGCTTTACAATCTCAACCTTTGGGGGCTCGATCGTTTCGAGCCGGGCTTCTGTGGTTTGAGCAATGAAAGAATTTACAGCCTCAATCGTGCTGTAGTATTGCCCTAAGATGATCTGCGATTCGAGCCGAATTCCTCGAACGCCTTTTTTGCACCAACGCCGAGCCGTTTGGATATGTACCCGCTGGCCGATTGCCTTTTCAATCGCTTTGACGATCGGAAACCGATTCTCTGTAGTCATAAAAACATCGTCCTGGTAAAAATGCCTGTCTTATCGCTCTGTGAACAACTTGCATGACGGATTTCCCTCCGAAACGATACATAAAAAAAGTGTTCCGATTTGCATTTCTGCAAACCGCTTCCAAGTAATCAACTCTGATACACAAGTTAGCAGTGGTTCCCATCCAAGAAAACCACTTTTGAAAAACAATCTGCCAAGATTTCAGGAATTTTTTAGCCGTGCTTTTTGGCCGTTTCGATTGCCAATCTAAGGCTTCGTTCAGCGTAGTTTTCCGTCATGCTCATCGATCGATGACCGAGAATCGCCGACGCTGCTTCTAAGTTCTCCTCCTCTCGAATTGCTGTAGCTGCAGCATGGCGCAAGCGATTTGCACCCCATATCGGAACCCCTGCCTTACGCGCTGCACCGTGAATCGCTTTCGTGTATCCAATGACCGTATAGAACGTGCCTGGTTTTTTCTTGGGGTTGGCCTTGCGATTCGACCCGCGACGATTGCCACAACTCAACGCCGTTGTTCTGGCCGCTTCTCTGTCGGCTAGCCGTTGCTCCATCGCTTCCGCTGGTGAAAAACAATAGGCATCTTCAGCGCGATCCAGATATGGTCTGAGTAGCTGCTTCGCTTTCGGGCCGATGACTAGAACACGATCATGCCCGCGCCATGCGTTTTTGTGTTTCTCTAGTTTGATCGTCCAGACTTCCGACGTTGTATCAACCATGCAAGGCTTAATGCAAAGCAACTCCGATGGGCGGCAACCAAGTAGCCGATGGATCCTAACCATATCGGCCAACACTTTTGGCAAGTGCTTTATTGTCGCTTCGATCGTCGCATCATCGACCGGTCTGACCTTCGGACGCTCAGGTGCGGAACATCGTTTAGCAACCAACGGGGGAACCGTTTTTAGTTCCTGGTGAACCGTGACCTTTACCAGATTTTCGCTGACTAGCCACTTGAAGAAAGCAACAACCCGCTTGGCTTGTTTGTTGCAGTAGCTCCTTGCACATCCATTTTTTACCCAATGGTCTCGGACTGTCTTAAACTCAACCACTCCAAAATCGTTGACGTGACAATCGGAGAACAACTCAATGACGGGTTGAAGTGCCCTTGCATACTGTCGGAATTCCGGGCTTTCCTTGTAGTATTCCTTGCAATGGCGAAGAAAACGAACCGCGCCCTCGGCAATCGATAACCTTGATTTATCGACCCCAAAACTACCGGGGTTTGCGTGAAACTTTGCTAGAAGCTTGTGATATTCCTGGTGCGATTCAGCGGAACCGAACCGCCCAAGGTAGTAGTATCTTCCCTGGATCCAAGTAACCGCTTGACCGCTGGACTTGTGGAAACGATAGGTGGGCTCTGAAGGCTTGCGCATGCTTTTATCAACTCCTCTGTGAGTAAATACTCACGGTGGACAGTGACAATTCAGCGCACTAGCCAACGGCCAGGAACACGTTTACCCAACGATTCGCTTCATAAAAACCAATAGGACCGCCCGGATTCGAACCGAGAACCAAGGGATTATGAGTCCCCTGCTCTAACCGTTGAGCTACGGTCCCTCGCTCCGCAGGCCGATGAAATCATTTGGCAACTTGTTGCCAATTCTTCACCCCCACGCTCGCTTGAACCCCAGTTTAGCCAATCACCTCAGCCAGTGAAGGTCTATTGGGATTTTCTAGCCACCGCAAGGTATCCACCCGCCCGAAAATACGGTAAACACCACCCAAAACCTAACTCGCCACTGGATGTCCGATCGAGCCTTATCCACCGATCCACCGCAAATCCCGACTCTTGCAAATCCCTTCGTAACTCCCCCTCGGTGAAGATGTGCAAGTACATGCTGGGCAACCCCCGGTACGCATACACGCGGTCCCCATACTCCCAACTCTTGTCCCGGAGACTTCGTATCCAATCCCCTACCCCTCTTCGAATTCCGCCTGGATCTTGCCACCAAGTGCCCCGATTGTGCACATGCACCACAAATACACCGCCATCCTGCAAACTCCGATGCACTTGACGCAACATCCCCCGCCTATTCTCAGTGCCTTGGACCATCCCTATCGAACTATACAAACAATAGGCCAAGTCGATTGACCGATCCTGCAAACATCCTAACTGCGCTAAATTTGCCCGCACTCGGCCAATTCGCTCCCGATCCTCCCGTGTCGATTTGGCTCCCACGGCTACCAACATCGATTGGCTCAAGTCCAATCCCAATACGCGCCAACCCAATTGGCCAAGCGGCAACATCACCCTCCCAGTGCCACATCCTAAATCCAAAGCCACGGGGATCCGCCCAAGACCCTGTGTCTTGATCTTGGCAGCTTGTTCCAAAACCAATCGACGGTCGTACTCAAGCAACGGATGTCCAGCATGAAACGAATCGTACTGCGTGGCAATCGATCCGCTGTGAACGTAATCCCATGTACCCCGTGTCACCCCAGGCGGCAACTGCCATGTCGGTCGATCCAGCTCCGAGTCCATCCAAGTAAAACTTTCGGACTAAGGGACCAGTTCAAACGTCGCCATCACCGGATGATGATCGCTCAAATCCCGCTCGGCATAATCCTTGGTGTATCGCGTGTCCCAATGATCTGCATCCGGTCCCGTTCCGCGAATATTCCACTGAGAAAGCACTTCGATGCTCTTGAACTTGTACCCACCCTTGCCGTCGACCAACGTCGGGCTGGCTAAGATTCGGTCGAATTGCTTTTCAAGGATCAAATGCGTCCTGCGTTTCTCCGCAGGCGCCCGTTCCAGCAAATCGACCAAGTTGTCGCTTGCCTCGGGAGTGTCAAGACCCAGCAAGGTGTGCATGCCATCCCCACCGGGTTGGACTTCACCGACCGACTCTTCAACGTTCAAATCCCCCAGGATAATGACGTTCTCTCCTCGCATGATCGACTTGCGCATCCACTCATGCGCCAGCTTGGTCTGCTTTTGCCTTAGCTCGGCTGCATCGGCCGTGGCTCGCAAATGCAAATTCAAAAGGGATATCGGAATGACTCGGTTTCCGTTTTGCCACTCGAAACGGGTGATCAAATGCTTCGACAGATTGTAAAACTCCTTGGACTCAAACATGCTGTTGTTCTGCTCGCGGCGGGCCAGTTCCACCAATCCCGACCGAAAAATCACAGCCACGTCTTGCTCGGTCCCCGAATCGAAACCGTCGATGAAAGCGACGCGATAGGAAAGATTGAATTGCTCCTTGAGGACTTTGGTCAAGTTCTGCATCACGCCGCGATCTTCGATCTCTTGGACCGCTAAAATCGTCGGTTCAAATTTCGCAATCGCGGCTGCAAAGTTACCGACCCTCCATTCCCATTCTTCGCGACTGGGAGCCGATTGCTCCTTGGCCACATCGCTGCGATTGTTGGCTTTAAAGTCATCGAAAAACCATTCGAGATTCCATGTCGCGATTTTCAACTCGCTAGGTGCCCGATCGGCTGGCCACTCTTTTGAAACCGCTTTGGGTGCCGCTGAGTCTTGGGCTTGCCCAACCACAGAGCCCGCTCCCAAAATCAATCCTAGGATCACGCAACATTGGCATGGGGTAAACAGGTTCTGTAAGTTGCAAAACCCGAACGAAGATTTCTTAGGCATGATGCATTCCTTGTGATGTTTCCCTGGGATCCTGGTGCGCGCAGATCCGACAGGCTTTAGTTGACTTTTCGTGCGATGACTCGATGGAAGTGGAGCTGGACTTCGCGATCGCACACCCTGCGTACCCCTTCGACCAAACAAGCCGGTTCGTTGTGTTGTTGGCCTTGCTGGATGACATCCTCGAGCTTTGTCCCCGGCTCGACGCAAAACGTCGTCTGATTGATGGTTTGATTTCCTGCATCGAGTTCCGGAACGATGAAGTGGCACGTAGCACCATAGGTCAGCATACGGGCCGCATAAGCATCATGATAGGGTCTTAAGCCGCGGAAGCTAGGCAATAAGCCATGGTGCAGGTTGATGATCCGACCGCCAGCAAACTTCCAGCACGTATCTGGGGGTAAAACCCGCATGTATCGAGCTAGCACGACGTAGTCGGCTCGATACTGATCGATCAGCTGGACCATTTTCCTATCGTCTGCAGAGCCATCCGCATTTCCGATGAATTCAAACGGTACGTTGTATTCCCGCGCGAGCACTTCGCATTTTTTTCGATTGCCGATAATCACCACCGGATCGGCGTTGAGAGTCCGGGTATGGATCGCATGTAGGATCGCTCGAGGTGTGTGTTCGAGCAAGGTGGTGCAGATGGCCAATCGGGGGCGATTCGCGTTGACCTCTGGGCTCCATACGCGAATCTCAAGTCGTTTGTCTTGGGCGATCGTTGCCATTTGTTCGACAAGCCCCGCATACTGGGTTGTATCGATATTCAAACGACACATCATCGCAAAAACCGCCGCTTCGTCGTGATCGTACATTTGGATCTCGGCGATGTTTGCACCACGGCTAGTGACATCATGGATGATGGGGTCGGCAAGCCCTACGTTGTCGGGGCCTACTGCGGTGATAACAACTTCCATGGAGATCTCGTCAGCGGGTCTGTAGCGATGGTTGATTAGAGCAAGCTATCAAGGAGCAAACGGAAGGTTCGCAGTTCCTGGCGCATCTCCAGATCTGGCTCGGGGGTCATTTCGATGCTCAAGGCTTGTTTGTACCCGGCGTTTTGAAGCTGTGTAATCAACTTGTTATAGTCGATTTCGCCTTGCCCGACTCGGACTTGCAATCGATCTTTCTTGGAGTCCCTCAAATGGACGTGGTAGACGTATTTGAGAAGCTTCTCGTAATTCTTGTTTTTGTTGTTGGAACAAAGGTAGTGGGATGGATCGAGGGTAAGTCCGATGCCCGGAACGTAATCGCAAAGGTTTCGAACCGTGTCTGGATCATCGCTTAAGCAACCGACTTGGGCTTTCATGCCGATTCGGATCCCGCGATCGTAGGCGATCGCAGCGATTTTTTGCAGATGCTCGACTTCTTGGTTGAACGGTGTGCCGTGCTCTCCGCTGGGTACGGTCAAGGTCACGACTTTGGTGGCTTTTGCCAAATCGCAGATCTTTTCGAATCGTTCGTAGTAAGTCGACCCTTGGGCGTCGATTTTGACGTTGAAGCTGCAGATGTCGAAGCGATGGGTATCGCGGATCAATCGCAGCATTTCGTCGAATTCTTCGACGATGCGTTTAGGAGGGATTTGATCGGTTCGGTCGTTGAGTTCGATCTCGACGGTGGAGAATTCGAGATCCCCCAAGACTTCGAGCGCATCGGAAAACGACAACTCTGGAAAACACCCTGTGGAAGCGGCGACGTACACTCTGGCTTTGCTCCTACGAGAATCCTTGCTCTTGCCAAACCACAGTCCTGTGGTGGCCAATGAGACCCAAAATCTCATTATCTACGGTTCGCGGAAACTGACAACCAGACCAAAACAGCGCTAAAAACCCAGTTCTGCGGTAGAATGCGGTTTTGTGAGCAAAGATTTCCCTTTTCTTTCGCATCCAGACAACTTGGCAACCCCCGCCAGGAGCGTAGGAACTTGACCAACGGACTTGATTTCAACACGCCGATCCACTTGGTTCCCGGCGTCGGAACCCCCAGGGCACCGATCTTCGAGCGATTGGGAATCCGCAAAGCGATCGACCTGCTGTTCCATTTTCCACGCAGCTACCAAGAAGTTTCTCAGTGCCAGTCGGTTTTAGAGCTCCAAGAGGGCATTTTAGCAACGGTCGTCGGAGTGGTGGTCGATATCGATTCGCGGTTTCGATTCGATGGGCATTCGAGCGTCGGAGTGTTGCTGGCCGTCGACGGTGGTGGTTACGTGCGATGCACTTGGTACAACCAGCCCTTTCGACGCGAAGCCTACGCGCGGGGCCAGCGTGTGTTGGCTCGAGGCGTGGTCAAAAGCAGCGGGGTGGCTTATCAAATGCGACACCCAGAAATCACGTTGCTTGACCCCGACGAACCTCCACCTGAGGCTCGTCCCCGGGCGATTTATCCTCTGACCGAAGGCCTGACGCAACGCATGCTTTCGAGCGCCATCGAAGCCGCGCTGCCACTTGCTCAAAACATCGAAGAGGCTTTGCCTGCCGAGCTTCGTCAAAACGCAGCAACGCTATTGAAACCCGGTTCCGCAGCCTTGCTTGCGATCGATCAAGCGCTCGTGCAGATTCATCAACCTGTGGACATGGCCCAAGCCCACGCGGCACGTTTGCGGTTTATCTTTCAGGAGTTCTTTGTCCTGCAACTGGCGTTGGCAATGCACCGGTACGCTTATCAACATGAGCGTCCCGCACCGAGCATCGAATCCAATGCGATGATCCACACCAGGATCCTGAATCGATTTCCTTTTCGTCTCACCGACGATCAACGCAAGGTGATCGAAGAAGTTCGCGCAGATATGTCCCGAACGATTCCGATGAACCGTTTATTGCAAGGGGACGTCGGCACGGGAAAGACGGCCATCGCACAGTATGCGATGCTCAGCGCTGTGGCCAATCAACATCAAGCCGTCTTGATGGCTCCGACGGAATTGCTCGCAAGGCAACATGCCAAAAAACTTCATGAGCAGCTTGAAGGCAGCCGGGTCGAGATCGCGCTGCTGGTGAGTTCGATGCCCGGTTCGGAAAAAAGGGAATTGTTGCAACGCATCGCCATCGGCACGGTCGATATCGTCGTTGGCACCCAAGCCTTGTTGAGCGAACAAGTTGAATTTTCTAAATTGGGAGTGGTGGTTATCGACGAGCAGCACCGGTTCGGAGTCCAGCAGCGAGCCTCACTGCGTACGACCAGAACGGCACCCCATTATTTAGTCATGACCGCTACACCAATACCGCGGACTTTGGCGCTGACCCTCTTCGGAGACTTGGATGTCTCAACACTCAAGCAGCGACCGCCAGGGCAATCGCCCGTGCAGACTTATGTGCTCTCACCAGGTTTGATGGAACGATGGTGGAACTTTGTCAAGCAGCAGGTCCAAGCCGGTAGGCAGGTTTACGTGGTCGCACCTCGTGTGGAAAGCGACGATGAAAAAGAGATCCTAGGTGCCGTCCAATGGTGGAAGCAACTCTCTGAGGGACCACTTCAAGGGCTCCGAGTCGAGCTACTACATGGCAGAATGGAGAGCCAACACAAGCAATCGGCACTGGATCGATTCACGCAAGGGGCCATCGATGTGCTGGTTGCAAGTACGGTTATCGAAGTTGGTATCGATGTACCCAACGCAACGGTGATGACCATTGCCGATGCGGACCGACTTGGGCTGGCCCAACTCCACCAGCTTCGAGGTAGGGTGGGCCGAGGTAAGTACCCAGGTTTCGTCGGCTTGATCCCGTCGGCAACTGCCGTTGGCAATAGCTCGGTTGGCAGCAGCAAAGAACACGAGCAAGTTCCCCAAACCAAGCGGCAGGTGGAAGGGCAGCAAAGCGATTCTGACAAGATCCAGTGGCTTGAACAATTCGCAAAAATCCAAGACGGATTCGAGCTTGCGGAGCTGGACTTGCGTCGTCGCGGACCAGGGGAGATTATCGGAACACGTCAAACGGGTTTGCCTGAGTTTCGCATCGCCGATATTTCGCAAGATGAACAAGTTTTAATGGTTGCCAGAAGTTTAGCCGGGCAGCTTATCGCCGATGACCCGCAACTAAAGAGTCCAGACCATTCCCGGTTGTTGCGACAAGTTGTCGCTAAGCACGGAAAGCTCATGCCGGTGGGTGATGTCGGTTAATCGCGTTGCGCAAGCCGTTGGAACCGGATTGTCTTTGCTTGGACTCGAACTACAGTAGAAATCGGTCCCTCGGGCCGAATTTTCCTCTATTGGCTTTGGGAACCCGGCTACCTGGCCGGGTCTCTAAGCATTTCCAAGTTACATTCCAACACGAACCCACTTCAAGAGCCATGACTAGCGATAAGATCCGTAAAAAGCTCGTAAGTCGTAAAATCGTCACCACTGCTCGAAGGCTTGGTCTGGAGAAACTGCACGCTCGAGAATTGCTTGCGGGCGACGTTACTGCGGCCGTCACGAATGGTTTTTTGGTTGTCCGAGGAGACGATGCGGCCAATGAGTTGACGATTGAGCGTATTAGTGGCGACAAAGTCCGGGTCACCGGAGCAACAGGTACAACGATCAATGGTTTGAGCCAACCCGCGATCCTTCGGGTTCGCAAGGGATATGATATTTCCACTGGCGGTGGAGACGACAAACTGACGGTCATTGGATTGAACGCTGTCGGTCGATACGAGATCCGTATGGACTTGGGCGCTGGAAACGACGTTCTGGTTGCAAACGACCTCTTAGCCCAGCGGATCCATGCCGGCGGGGGTGATGGAAATGACTCGCTGACGATTCGAAACAGCCGTTCCAGAAGAGGATCTGGAGTGGGAGGTGGTGCGGGCGATGACACCATGGTTCTGGAGAATCTGCGATTTGGAAACGGTAGCTGCATCGATGGTGGTACCGGGAAAAACACAGTTCAGCAAAGCAACAATCGATTCGGAGTACGATTCACACAAATCAACACCGATTCGAATGCACCAAGCGATCTGCTGAATGTAGCCCCCTTTGCGAACAACGATACGGTAAGCTTGACTGTTGGCGGGACGACTCAGATCAATGTGCTTTCCAATGATACCGATAGTACCGGAGCGATCGATCCAAAGACGGTGGTGATCGTCACCCAGCCTACTGCAGGCACCGCCAGTGTGAATGCAACAACGGGCGTGATCACTTATACCCACAACGGATCATCGGCCAGGACCGATTCGCTGACGTATACGGTCAAAGACGACAAGGGACTTGTATCGAATGTCGCTACGGTGTCTATTTCGATCACCCAGACCGATACGCCTCCGACGAGTGTCGCCGATAGTCTTTCGGTCATCAAAGGTGGCTCGACGACGGTCAATCTTGCCAACAACGACACGGCAGGTACTGCCGCGATCAATCGCAACTCGATCGTCATTTCCACCCAACCGACCAATGGTACAGTGACTGTCGGTACCGATGGCAATGTGACTTATTTGCACAACGGTTCAGCTACCACCTCCGATACCTTTGCTTATACAATCAAGGATATCAATGGATTGGTTTCGACTGCCGCAACGGTTAGTGTCACGATCGCACCGGTCAATAGCCAAGCACCGGTTGCAGCCAACGATACAGCGACGGTAGCTGAAGGATCAACGACGACGATATCGATTCTTTCCAACGATACGGCACCGACCGGCGGTTTTGATTTGTTATCGATTGTCTTTACCGATCTTCCCACGCAAGGGACGATCGTCAAAAACGCCGATGGCTCAGTCGCTTATACGCACAGTGGAAACGAGTCGGCTAGCGACAGCTTTAAGTACACGGTCAAGGGTACCAACGGTGTGGTTTCCAATGAAGCGACCGTGACGATCACGATCACTCGCGTCAACGATGCGCCCGTGGCCAACAACGACACGGCAAGTGTGGTCGAAGGTGGCTCGGTGAATATATCGGTCCTGAGCAACGACTCGGACATCGAAGGCAACATCGATGTGACTTCGGTGGTTATCGTCAATCAACCTGCTCACGGAACTGTTGGGGTCGATAGCCAAACGGGAGTTGTCAATTATGTTCACAATGGTGGGCCGTCGACCAGCGATAGTTTTACTTACACTTTCACAGATGCCCAAGGCACTGTCTCCAATGTGGCCACAGTGTCGATTGCGATCCAGCGTAAACCGATTGCCAATGACGATACGCTGGTGGTCCAGCGCGGAGGCCAGTCCACGGTCGATGCTCTAGCCAATGACACGGCCCCAAGCGGAACGCTGAGCCTTGCCAGTGTGGTTATTACCAAGCAAGCGACCCACGGAAGCTTGAGCGTTTTGGGCAACGGTCAGATTCAGTACTTGCATGATGGTAGCAATACGACCTCTGATACGTTTGATTACACGGTGACTGATTCCAACGGCAATGTGTCTTTGCCTGGTACAGTGAACGTCACGATTACCCCGGTCAATAATCCACCGGTGGCACAACCCGACAACGCGATGGTTGTTGAAGGGCAAGCGGTCGATATCAATGTTTTGGCCAACGATACGATTGCGTTCGATGGGTTGGATCCCACGAGCGTTACGATTGTAACAGCACCGACGCGCGGGACTGCAGTTGTTTTAAATAGCGGAGCGATTCGATACACTCACAGCGGTAGCGAAACGACAAGTGATTTTCTGATTTACACCGTTCGAGGCAACAACGGATTGGTGTCGCAGGAAACCCGTGTCGACATCACCATCACTCCGGTCAACGATGGGCCTATGGCGGTCGATGATCAAGCCAACGTGCAAGAGGGGGGTGTCGTGAATATCCCTGTGCTTGCCAACGATTCCGATTCGGACAATGCCATCGACGCCTCGACGGTGGTGATCGTCAATACGCCGGCTCATGGTACTGCGGTTCTTGGGGTTGGAGGGGTCATTGAATACACTCATGATGGATCCGAGTCGACAGCCGATAGCTTTACCTATCGCGTCAGCGATGTATCAGGAAAAGCCTCTAACTTGGCAACCGTATCGATCTCGATTACCCCGGTGAACGATCCTCCGGTGGCCGTCAACGACAACGCATCGATCCCATCGAATATCGCTGCGATTGTCGATTTGGCAGCCAACGATTTCGATCTTGACGATGGGTTGGATTTGGCAAGCATCGTGATTGAGAATCAACCGACAAGTGGAACTTTGACGGTGCAGACTGATGGCAAAGTTAGCTACGTGCACGATGGTTCGGAAGCAACATCGGATTTGTTTACGTACCGGATTCGGGACAAGTCCGGGCAGCTATCCAATCAAGCGACGGTTTCCTTGACAATCACTTTGGTCAATCAACCGCCGATTGCGGTGTCCGATAGCGCGACGATTGCGGCTCCGGGTGGTCAAGTTGACATTGATGTTTCGGCCAACGACAGCGATCCGGATGGAGGATTGAATCTAGGGTCTGTGGTGATCATCACCCCACCTAGCCATGGAACCGCCGTGAACTTGGGCAATGGTTCGATCCGTTATACGCACAACGGATCGGAGGCTACCTCGGATAGTTTTACTTACAAGATCCGGGACTTTGGTGGCGAATTATCCAATGAAGCGACGGTGACGATCACGGTCGTTCCGATTGGCTAGTCGGCTTTGACGCAGCGGAAGCCCAGGTGATTGCTTGCCGTACGGACTTCGCCTTTGCCTCGCGTGCCGACCATGTATCGAGTGCAGTATCGATCGCTGCACAAGAATGATCCACCTCGGTGGACCCGTTTCTTTTGGTCGGGTTCCACGGGATCAAAACTATCCGATGGGCCTTGGGGGTTCCGAGCGACTTGGCCGCTGGAGTGGAGTCTCGCGTAGTAATCGTGTCGGTACCAATCGCTGCACCATTCCCACACGTTGCCACCCATGTCGTAAAGTCCAAAGGGGTTTGGAGCGTACTGGCGGGTTGGGGCGATGCCTGCGAAACCATCCAAGGCGCTATCGCCACCCTCGACAGGGAATCGGCCTTGGTAGATGTTCGCTTGGTATTTCTCGTCGAGCTTGATCTCGTCACCCCAAGCATACAGTTGGCCGGCTTTGCCGCCTCTTGCTGCAAACTCCCATTCTGCTTCGGTGGGAAGTCGTTTGTTGGCCCATTTGGCGTAAGCTTCAGCGTCCTCGTAGGCCACATGGGTTACGGGGTAATCGTCTTTGCCTTCGATGCTGCTTTGGGCACCCGATGGATGGCGCCAGTCGGCACCCGGCACGTAGCTCCACCATTGGAGGTAGTTGTCGAATTCGACGGGACTGGATGTGGGTTTGAACACCGTCGAGCCTGCGATGAGGTTTTCTTCGGGAGCTGTTGGGAATTCCTCTTTGGTCGGTTTGATTTCAGCAACGGTCACATACCCGGTGGCTTCGACGAACTGGCGGAACTGAGCGTTGGTGACTTCGCTTTGGTCCATCCAGAAACCATCGACGTAGACGCGATGGATTGGGACTGCATCGTTGGTGATGCCGGGCAGACCGCATAGAGACTCGCTGCGATGGTCGCTACCCATCGAAAACTCGCCCCCTGGAATCCAAACCATACCTTGGGGAGTTGGGCTTTTTGGTTTCAGGGTATTGATGGATGTCGATTCGAATCCTGCGGGCAAATCGGTCGCTTGCGGTGTTTTTTTGGAATGGGAGGCTTTCGAAGCTTGGGCAGTGATTGGCTCTTGGGTGTTGTCTGTGGTTTTGGAATTAGGCCCTAGGAAGTTTAGGGCTCCGACACCACCTCCGATGCATAGGCCCGCCAAGACCCAAGGGATCCAAGCGGGACGGTTGGAAGGGGTGTGGGCAACGGGTTTGTTGCGGGAGGATTTGTTCATCGGCGCGGGGGATTCTGGTGAAACAAGGACATCGAAATATGGGTCTTAGGGGGCGAACTAAGCCGGCAGACTCCAGTCCATAGTTTAGCGTTCTTTGAGAGCTTTGACGCTGCGCATGGCCCGATTCAGAAAGTCTTGTTTGCTTTCTTTGGGTTCAAGAAAGATGGGAGCACCGATGGAGATCGAGCTTAGCAGTGGCACTGGCATGAACTCTCCTCGGGGAAGGATTCTGTTCATGTTATCCATGTAGACGGGTACAAGTTCCAGATCCGGCCGTTTTTTGGCAAGGTAGTAAAGTCCACTTTTGAATTCGCCCATTTCGCCATCGATCGCGCGGCTTCCTTCGGGAAACACGATCAGCGAGTAGGTGTTACCGATTTCACGAAGCATCAGTTCAACGGGACTTTGGTGGACTTTGATCTGTTTGCGATCGATCAAAATGGCGTTGAAAGATTTGGCGAGGAATCGGCGAAGGGGGGTTTGGCCCCAATAGTCTTGGGCTGCGACGGGTCGAGTCAGTTGTCTTAAGCTCCCTGGGAGGGCGGCCCAGAGGACGACGGCGTCGAGGTGACTGGTGTGGTTGGCGAAATAGACCCGTTGGCAAGTATCAGGTTCGGCACCGATCCAACGCACCGAAAACCCGCTGACGAGCTTAGCGATCAGCGCCAATCCTTGGCCGGTCATTCGGCACCAGGGGGAGGAACTTTCGCCCGGGGGCAATGCGTATCGTTTGGTAAAATCGGTCAATGCGGCCAAGAGTCCCTCAGAGGAGAAAGGCGTAAAAATACGCGTATCGATTCAGGAGTCGCCGTCGCTGGACGCCCCAACGCTGCCAAAAACCTTTCATCTCGCACGCGATTATGCTCCAAGAGTGACAGTAAAGCAACCTCGATTTTCACACCATTATGGGGGGCCCTAAAAAAGCCGTTTCTGAGGCTACAGTTCCCCTTTTGGGCCATGGCGATTGTACAATCCACCGAAGTGTTTCAAGATGTCCCGGATGCATTGAAACGAAACTACCGGCCTGTTGCTACTTTTTCGATAGGTTAGATGCATCATGACTTTGGCTTTTGAATGTCCGCGTTGTGGTAAATCCCTCAAGGCACCTGAAGGGGCTGCGGGGAAGACAGCGGAGTGTAAGTTTTGTCATAATAAGATCACTATCCCTGCTGTTGAAGCAATGTCGCGGCAGGGGCAGGACGCAGATCGCTTGGCGTTTGACTTGATAAGCTCATCGATCAGAACGCGAGAGAAGGTGCCTCGGGCGGTGATCGTATCAGAGTCGCTTACGCATGAGTACATGCAGGCTCGAAAGGGATATTCTCCAACGCTGCAAAAAGCGATTTGGTTGTACGAATGTCAACTTCAGCAGCAGGCTCAATTGGCCTTGATCGATCATCTCGTGGACGGACAAGTTCATCCCTTGGAGATGTCTGCAGGAATGTACCTGTTGGGGCTTATAAGTTTTGAGCAGGGGAAGTTTCATAGTGCCCTACGCCTTTGGCAAACTCTCATTGAGGAATTCCCGGAGAGTTACGAAGGAAAGATTGTTGCGGATCGCCTTGCGGAACTTGAGCATTTGACACAGGGCAAGACGACGCAATATATCGATGAAGCGAGGGCATCGATGTACCTAAGAAATGGTGACTTTTGGACGACAGGTCGCAATTCTGAGTTTGTGCTCGATACTTCATACATCAATAACATCGAAGCGGCATTGCACTGGTATGACAAAGCGATTGCGGAATTTCCCAAGTCAGCAGCGGCAAGACTGGCTCATGAGCAGAAATTACGCACGCTGATCGGTTGGAAAAACCCCAACGATTTCGGGATGGCCTATGGTGCGGTCGGTGAATTCTCCGAATACATCCCGAGAGTTTTAGAGGCCTTTGCTGCATTTGAGAAAGAGTTTCCCGATACGCCTACCCTTCAACCGCTTCGATTTCAAATCGCTCAGTTGTATTGGAATAACAAAGACTTCGTAAACACGGAGCGATGGCTCAGGGCGGTCATCAGTAGCGGGAACGACCAAGATTCCTTTTACTCCGATCTTGCAGACCGAAGATTGAGGAAGTTATCAGCTAGCATCTAAACCTTGCGAATCGATCTTTTGCAGGATTTCTAGGGCTCCGGTTTCCAGGTTGTAAACGGAGGCAACGATCGCGATTTTCCCTGTGTCGGCTAGGTTTTTGAGCGATGAGCTATCGTGGTAGATCCGGCTGGCGCTCTGGATGGCATTTCTGCGTGCGACCAAATCGACGATCGCTTGGCGCTCGGCTTGGGATTTACGATCCCAACCGGAGATTTCCGCTGGTAGGATACTTTCTTGGATCGCATCGATAATGAGCTCGAGGTGAGCGCAGCCCAGATCGGCGCAGTTATGTTCTCCCCGACTGGCCAATTGGACTGCGGTGGAGACAGCACCGCATCGGGTGTGTCCCATGACCATAATCACTTTTGCACCGGCTACGGCACAGGCGTATTCGAGACTGCCAAGCACTTTGGATCGGACGACATTTCCAGCGATTCGAGTGCTAAAGACTTCTCCTAGGCCGACGTCAAAGATAATTTCGGCTGGGGCTCGAGAATCGATGCATCCGAGAATGATTGCCAAAGGAAACTGCCCAGAGGCAGCTTCGCCGATCTGATAGTTCAGATCCCTAACCAGTCGTTGTCCAGCCCGGAATCGCTCGTTTCCAGCCAAGAGGACTTCGAGGACTTCGTCGGGCGTGAGTCTTTGCTGGAGTTCCCGGGTGGAGTATTCGGTGTAAAGAACCTGATCTTCGATTCCCATTCGTTCTTGGAAGCCGACCATACTGACTTTGATCTTGCGTGTAGGACCGGTGATTTCTCGAAACTCGCGAAGCAAAGCGAGAATGTCAGGATCGATGAAATTCGATTCTTTTGCGTCGAACACCAAATGCGATCCGCTTGGGGTGGAGTCCAGTAATCTTTGAAGGCTCGCTCGATTCAGGAAGCTGACTTGGTTGGCCAGTTGCACATGCGTGATTTGCTCACCGAATCGCTGCTCCTTGATGATCGTTACAGGTCGCCGCATGTTGCTCAGCAGAATGAACGCAAGACTGATTACTAGACCGATGGCAACCCCAATGATTAGATCCGTAAGGACGATCCCGATGAGTGTCGCGATAAAGGGGATGAATTGGTAAATACCATCTTTCCACATTCGCTTGATCAGGGTTGGATGAACCAGTTTCAAACCGGTATGCAGCAAGATAGCCGCGAGTGCTGCTAAGGGGATTTCGTTGAGCCAGGTTGGAATCGCCAGAACACAGACTCCAAGCAAGACGCCATGGAATACCGCCGACAGCTTGGTCGATGCTCCCGCATTGATGTTTACCGATGATCGAACGATCACCGAAGTGATCGGGATTCCGCCTGTGAGGCCGCAGAGGATGTTCCCAGTCCCCTGGGCGACCAGCTCGCGATTCGAAGGCGACACACGTTGTCGAGGGTCGAGTTTGTCAACGGCTTCGAGGTTCAATAGCGTTTCCAATGTAGCCACCAAGCAGATGATACCACCGGCGATGTATACCTTGAGATTGGACCACTGGGACCAATCAGGCATCCTAAAAAAGTCTCGCAATTGACCCAGATCGTTAGCAACAGGGACTTGAACCAAGTGCGACTCTCCAATGGTCCATTCACCCCCGAGACGGTCCAATAAGAACTTGATAGCGATCCCAAGCAGAACAACCAGCAGAGGTGCTGGCACAGGGAGCTTCTTCAACTTCTTGATCTTGTCCCAACCAAGCAACATGCCCAAGGTGATCAGTCCAACAAGGATGGCCCCTTGGTGGATCTCCCCGGTGAACAACTTGCCGATTTCAGTAAAGGTATTTTCGTGATCGGGTTGCTCAAAAGCCATCTCACCTTCGGGGTCGGTATCGTGGCCCAATAGATGTGGAATCTGCTTGAGAATGAGGATCACACCGATGGCGGCTAAAAGGCCTTGAATGACACTGGTTGGAAAGTAGGACGATAGGGAGCCTGCGCGCAGTAGCCCCAAAATGATCTGAAGAACTCCCGCGAATACGACAGCCAGAAGGAACGTCTCGAACGCACCGAGGTTTTGGATTTGTGCTGCAACGATTGCAGTCAGTCCTGCAGCAGGACCACTGACACTGGTTCGCGAACCACTAAGCAATCCGACCAGCACTCCACCGATTACACCCGATAGAATTCCCGCAAACAGCGGTGCCCCCGAAGCCAACGCGATTCCCAGACACAACGGCAGAGCGACAAGGAAGACGATCAGTCCGGCTAGCAAATCCTTCAAGTAGACTTGAGGGGAACTCTGGCTTTGCACAGGAGATTCCTGAGACTCTGGATCGAGCGTAATGCGCGGTGTGTTGGACATTGGCATGGCTTTCTCATCGCTCCCCGGGACAGAGCATTGGATCGATTCGATCGTTGCTTGGGACAAAGAGATACCAATAGCCTATACTAACGGACTGGAAGATGCAATCCGACACATTGGCATGGCAGCAGCGGTGTGCAATCTCCAGTGCTTTTGCGATCGATATGGCCGATGTGTCCACCAAAGTAGACAGTTACGTTGCCAGCGAGCGATTGGAATCTTGCTCTAACGAGGCCAGAAGCGTTAACTAGCCCTTTCATGTGAATAAAAAACGGGTTCTTCAGGAATTATTGTGGGTGAAACGTTCGTGCATCCCATCGGATTTCTTCGTGCTCGTGCTCGTGCTCGATGGCTGTTTGAACCGCTGCGTTGCCGATGGTTGATCGAAGCGGTTCGAGGTAACTTGGGCACTACTGGGCTGAATCGCTACACTAGGCCGCTTCGAGTACGAG